>Ga0222420_100045_pt1 | contig 347547 bp, 325 predicted proteins | sample 3A2ome_FD_182470 | JGI IMG/M metagenome (GOLD analysis project Ga0222420, IMG submission 182470) | Enriched microbial communities from leaf-cutter ant dump, University of Wisconsin, Madison, United States - 3A200A (version 2) | ecosystem: Environmental > Terrestrial > Nest > Insects nest > Nest... | reverse complement strand
CAAGATGGCTGCTCTCGGCGCCGCCATGCGCAAGCTCGCTCACTTATGCTTCGGCGTGCTTAAAAACCGCACCCCTTATCGCAGCGATTACGCGTTACCCGCTTGACTGCCAAGACGGTATCTGCGGGAGTCAGACACCTGATTCGGCGCGAGCGCTTCACCACGCGCAGCGCGTCCCGCGGCCAATGTCTGACGACCGGTGTCTGACACCCGCGAGACCCACACCCCTGATCGGGCATTCGCCTTCCGCAGTCCCGTGGCGTGCGGCCGGGCGGGGGCGGCGCGTTGGGCGGCGGGGCAGCCTGCGCAGCAGGCCGAGGGCGCGTGGTTGCGCCCGAGCCCGACGCACGGGCGCCGCCCCCGCCCGGCCGCACGCCTCGGGACGGAGCAAGAACGCACCCCGCCACGCCAAGCCCCAAACCCCAGGCCACCCCCGATAGCACCCGCGCGAGCGACCCGCTATACTCGCCGCGCACCGTATAACAACGACGTTACGCCACCAGGATACCCGGGCTGACGCAGCTCACCGCCAGGCTCCGTATCGGGTTGTCGTCCGCCTGACGATCCATGCGCTTCGTTCCGGCCCGCTGCCTGCGCGCCATCCGCTTCCTGTTGCCTGGCCTGGCCTGGCTTGCCTGCGCCGGCGCGGCCGCTGCCGCTGCCGCACCCGCCTTGCCGGTCGCCGCCGCCGCGCCCCCCACCCTGGCCGAATGTCGCGGCATCAAAGACCTGGCCTTCGTCGCCCACCTGGATGACGACCTGCTGTTCATGAACCCCGACATCGCCTCGAACATCGAGGCCGGGGGCTGCGTGCAGGTGGTGTACCTGACCGCCAGCGACGCCGGCGAAGGCGAACCCTACATGCTGGGCCGCGAACGCGGCGTGCGCGCGGCCTATGCCTACATGGCCAAGCAGCCCGACTTGTGGAAAGCAGACACCGTGCAGGTCGGCGCCTACCACGTCGCCCGCTTCACGCTGCAGGGCAACCCGCATGTCCAGCTATGGCACATGCGCCTGAAAGACCCCTGGCTGGGCAAAGGCTGGGGCAGCCTGACCCCCCTGAGCCAGGCCGAATCCGTGCCGGGCATGACCGCCGACACGCTGGGCCCGTACCACGAGACATACCGCCGCGCCGACCTGGTGCACACGCTGGCCGCCATCATCGGCGGCTACGGCCCCACCACCGTGCGGCACCTCGACGACACGATCAGCGTGCCGTACACAAAACTGTGCTGGCGCTGCGCCGGCCACGGACACCCCGACCACATCGCCAGCGCGCGCCTGGTGCGCGAAGCCATTGCCCAGGCGCCGGGCAATTATGCCGAAACCGGCTACATCGACTACCCCAGCCAGGAACGCGAGGCCAACCTGGCCGACGCCGAAATCGCCAGCAAATCGGAAATTTTCCGGCAGTACGCCTGGAACGACTACCACTATTGTTCGGGCCCTGCCGGATGCAAGGAACCCGCCGGCCCGGCCGCGGCCTGGGTGCGCCGCTCGTACTACGTATCGCGCCACGACGTGGCGCCCGAGCTCTTTGCCGACCCGCAAGGCGGGCTGATGGTGTTCGCCGCCGGCGAAGCCAACGATGCCGTCAATATGTGGGATACCCGCAGCGGCCGCTGGAACACGCTGGGCGGGCGCACCGCCGGGCCGCTGGTGTCGTTCGCCTATCCGGATTCATCCGTGGGGATACTGGCGCGCGATACGCTGGGCGGCCTGTGGATCAACAAGCAGAACCTGGACGGCACCTGGAAGGGCTGGCAGGCCCTGGCCGGCGTGCGGGCGGCCCGGCCACCGGCGGTGGCGCCGCGCGGCGACGCGGCCGCCGTGGTCATGGGCAACGACGGCCTGTACCACTGGACCGCGCTGCGCGGCCTGGACAGCGGCTGGACGCCCTGGCAGGCGCTGCCCCAATTGCCCGGCGCGGTGGGCAACGCGGCCATAGCGAAAGATGCCGACAGCCGCTACTGGGCATTCGCCATCGACCGCGACGGCTGGCTGTACGTCACCCGCCAGCGCGGCTCGCAGGACGAGGCCGCCTGGGCCCCGTGGCAGCGCGTGCCGGCCCCTCGCTGCGGCGGCGGGCTGGCGGCCATACGCAACGCGCACGGCCTGATCGAACTGTATCTGCGCGACCACGCCACCCGGCATTTGCTGCGCATTGTGCAGGACGCCGCCCCGGCGCCGGCCGATACCGCCACACACGTATTGCGCTGGAGCCCGGCCGTCGACCTGGGCATCGAATACGTAGGCCGGCCCGCCGTCGGCGCCGACCAGGATGGCGAGGTGGCAGTGGCGGTGCTGGAACGCCAGGGAGGTCCGCTGTGGCTGGTGGAAGACGGGCGGCCGACCCGGCTCGAGGCGCACGCAGCCTCGCTGCCCGCCATGCGCTTCCTGCAAGGCACGTTGTATGTGGTGGCGCGCAGCGCCGGCCAGTTGCAGACGTACCAGGTGCTGGCGCGCCGCGATGGCGTATGGGCGGCCGAGGCGGCGCTGGGCGGCCTGCCGGTGGCGGGCGGCGGGCCCTTCGGCCCGCGCATCCCGGCCGCGGGCGCGCTGGCCGCTACCGCAGCCGGGCCGGTGACCGCCGCGACGGCAACCACCGCCCCGGCGGCGGCCGGCGCCGGCATCACCTCCGCCAGCAGCCCGGCACGCTAGCGCGCCTCGACACCAGCCTGTTGCACGACCTTGCCCCAGCGGGCGGACTCGTCGCGGATGTACTTGGCGTAGTCATCCACGCTGCCGCCCAGGATGAGGGTGCCCTGCGCCCGCAGCTTCTGCTTGACGTCATCCGATGCCAGCGCCGTGTTGATCGCCGCATTAAGCTGCTGCAGCACCGGCGCTGGCGTGCCGGCCGGTGCCACGATGCCCTGCCATGCCAGGCTCTCGAAGCCGGGTTCCAGGCTCTCGGAAATCGTCGGCACATCGGGCAGCACCGGCGAGCGCTCGCGGCTGGTGACCGCTAGCGCATGCAGCGTGCCCTTCTGCACCGGCGCGATGACCGTATTGAGCGTCGTGGTGGTGAATTGCGTCGCGCCGGCGATCAGGTCGACCTGCGCGGGCGCGGTGCCCTTGTACGGCACGTGCGTGGCCTGCGCTCCCACCAGCTTGAGCAGTTGCGCCGCCGTCAGGTGCTCGATGGCGCCGGTGCCTGAAGAAGCATAGTTGTATTTGCCCGGCTCGGCCTTCAGCAAGGCCACCAGTTCCGCTGGCGTCTTCACCGGCAGGCTGGCCGTCGTGGCCAGCACCAGAGGCACCGCCGCGGTCAGCCCCACTGGCGCGAAATCTTTCACGGGGTCGAAGCCGGGATGCTTGTAGACCCATGGCGCAATCACGATCGACGAGGTGTTGTACAGCAGCGTGTAGCCGTCGCCGACAGCCTGCGTGAGCGCCGCGGCGGCAATATTGCCGGCCGCGCCGGCCTTGTTCTCGACCACCACGGGCTGCCCCAGCTGAGCGCTCATGCTTTCGGCCAGGATACGCGCCACGTTGTCGGTGGGGCCGCCCGGTGAAAAACCCACCAGCAGGCGGATCGGCTTTTCGGGCCACTTGGCTTGGGCCTGTGCCGGCGCGCCGGCCCAGGCAATCGCGGCCGCGCAAACCGCCAGGCCGAGGAAATTTCTCTTTTTCATGTCTCTCTCCTATGTCATGGCGTCCCGCCGCCTGGCAGGACGCGGGCCGCGTCACACCGTTGCGACGGGGTTCAGCGGCGATCCGACGGCGCCGGGCAGCCGCAACGGCGGGGCCGTCAGCAAGAACGCATGGCGGCCATGCCGGCGCAGCCATTCGGCCAGCGGGGTCAGGTGCCATAGTTCTCCCAGGTGGATGCCCAGCTTGAACAGGCACAACTCGTGCAGCGGCAACAGCGCATGGCAGCCGTCGCCATGAAAGTCGTAAGGGCGATCTTCCACGGCATAGTTGTCGGCGATCAGCGCCGCAATGCCGCTGTCGTCTACCCAGCGGCGCAGCCGGGCATCGCTGCCGTCCAGCACCGCGCACGATTGCGCCAGCCTGGCGGCATCGGGCCGGCCCTGCATGGACAACACCATTTCGGCGAACCCGGTGTGCAGGCACAGCATGTCGCCGCGGCGTACCTCCACGCCGTCGCGCTCGATGACCGACATCAGGTCGTCGTAGCCGACGCGGCGGCGCGCGTCGCCGTAGTGATGGCGCAAGTCCACCATCACCCCCCGCCCCTGCACGCCCGTGGCGGCCATGTTCTCGATGCCCAGGCGGTGCGCCTTCGACGCGCCGTCGGGCATCGCATCCGGATGGCTGAAGTCCGGGTCGGGGCGAAAGCCGTTGTAGAACACTATTTCGGCCTGGCCGTCCTGGTCGGCATCGAAGTGCGAACCGATGTGCGACAACGCATCCCACTGGGTGGAATACTGCAGGCACAGCGTCACCATGTCGTCGCACGCGACGTCGGTGGTGTTGTGATCGTGCGCGAACGAATGCAGGAACACCGGCTTTTCGTCGCGCCGCGTGGCGGTCAGGCGCGGCGGGTGGCGGGCCGGATTGAGCACATTGCCGCCGGGCAGATCCAGCGGCAGGCTCAGACTGAACGCCTGCCCCGCGCGCACTTCGGCCACCGCCTCCAGCACTTTCTGCGGCGTCAGCAGGTTCAGGCGCCCCAGTTGATCCTCGTCTCCGAATTCGCCCCAGTTCGATCCCTCGGGCCGTTGTTTCCAGCGTCTTGCCATCAATTCCTCCGTCCTGGATTCCGCCTGATTGCGGCATCGTTCATTACTGCAGCGCGCGGCCGCGCGTTTCGGGCATGATGCAGGCCATGATGAAGAACAAGCCATAGGCCAGCACCGCAAACAAAGTGATGGCGCGCCCCAGCGACAGGCTGCTGGCCAGCATGCCCACGAAGCCGGGGAACAGCGCCCCGATACCGCGGCCGAAGTTGTAGGCGAAGCCCTGCCCCGAGCCGCGCAAGGCGGTAGGGAACATTTCGGTGAAGAACGGCCCCAGCCCCGAGTAATACGCGCTGGCGCAGAATCCCAGCGGGAAGCCCAGCAGCAGCATCATGCTGTTGGGAATGGGCAGCACCAGGTAGGCAATGACCAGCAGCGGCGACGCCAGCGAAAACAGTTGGAACAGGCGGCGGCGCCCGATGCGGTCGGACAGCCAGGCGCCGGTAAGATAGCCGCAGAACGAGCCGGCGATCAGCACCGCCAGGTAGCCGCTGGTGCCGATGACGGACAGATGCCGCTCGGACTTCAGGTATAGCGGCACCCACGTGGTAATGGCGTAATAGCCGCCTTGCGCGCCGGTGCCCAGCAGCGCGGTGAGCACGGTAATGCGCAGCACCGGCGGCTTGAAAATGTCCCAGAAAGGCGCGCGTGGCGCATCGCTGTCCTTGCGGGCGCGCTCGGCCACGCGCGGCTCGGGCACATAGCGGCGCAGCGCCGCCACCAGCAGGGCCGGAAGCGCGCCAAAGGCGAACATCCAGCGCCAGGCCTGCTCCGGCGGAAAAGCGGTGTAGAACACCAGTTGCACCAGCACGGCCAGCGCCCAGCCCACTGCCCAGCCGGACTGTACCGACCCCACCGCGCGGCCGCGATACCGGGCGCGGATGGTTTCACCCATCAGCACCGCGCCGGCCGTCCACTCGCCGCCGAAACCAATGCCCAGCAAGGCGCGAAACAGGATCAGCTGGTCAAAATTCTGGGCCATCGCGCACAGCACCGAGAACACCGAAAACCACACGATGGTGATCTGCAGCGTGCGCACCCGGCCAATACGATCCGACAGAATGCCGGCGCCCCATCCACCCACCGCCGACGCCAGCAGCGTCAAGGTCACGGCGAAGCCGGCGCTCGACGGAGCCACCTGCCACTGCGCGATGATGGTGCCGATGACCAGCGGGTACAACATGAAATCCAGCCCGTCCAGCACCCAGCCGCCGAAGCAGGCCCAGAACGTGCGCCGCTCCATCGGGTCGAGCTCGCGATAGAACTCGCCCAGCCCATTGCCTCCCTGGGCAACGCTGCTTTCTTGCAGATCCGACATGTACTCCTCCGTACTCAGTGTCGCGTCCCCATGTCCAGTACCGGCACATCCAGCCTGGCCAGCTCGTGGCGTTTTATTTTTTCGGTTTCGGTCTTGGGCAGGCGGTCCACGTAGGCCGCGTATCGCGGCACCATGTGGGCCGGCAGGCGCGCCGCCACGAACTCGCGCAGTTCGGCCGCCTCGATCGGACGGCGGGCCACCAGGACGGCCATGATCTCCTCGCCCATGATGTCGTCGGGCACGCCTATCACGGCGCACTCGCGGATGTCGGCATGGCGCAGCAGCTGCATTTCGATCTCGGCGGGCGCGATCATCTCGCCACCGCGCCGGATCAGCTCTTTGATGCGGCCGTGGAAATACAGGTAGCCGTCGGCATCGAGCGAGCCTCGGTCGCCGGTGTGCAACCAGCCGTCGCGCAGCGTGGCGGCGCTGGCCTCGGGGTTGTTCCAGTATCCGGTAAAGAACATGCCAGGCGCGGCATGCGCCGCGATCTCGCCCTGGCCGCCCTGGGCGACCGGCCTGTCATCTTCCCCGCGCACTTCCAGGGCGACGCCGGGCCGCGCCTGCCCCACCGAGCCCACGCGGGTGCCCTGCGCGGTGTTCATGCTGACCCAGCCGCCGGTTTCGGTCATGCCGTACAGCTCGCAAATCGCCAGGCCGAAGCGCGGCGCCAGCTCGCGCCAGACTCGCTCGGGCGCGCCCCCGCCCACGCCCCAGCGCAGCGGATGATCGGTGCGAGCGTGCGGATGCTGCTTCTCCAGAATCGCCAGCACAGTGCCCACGTAAGTAAAACCGGTGGCCCCGAAGCGGATGGCGTCGTCGAAGAACGCGCGGGCGGAAAAGCGCGGACGCAACACCAGCGTCGCGCCCACGTGCAGGGCCGAAGCCACGGCATACATCTGGGGGTTGGCGTGGAACAACGGCAGGAACACCATGATGCGGTCTTGCGCGGTCAGTTCCAGCGAACGCGACATATCGCGTCCCGCCGCCAGGTAGGCGGCATGCGGGAGCACGGCCCCCTTGGGCAGCCCGGTGGTGCCCGAGGTGTACAGGATGCTGTTGGCTGCCAGCGGCTGTGGCGCGGCGCGCGGCGACCAGCGCGGCACCGCCTGCGCCGGCGAGGTTTCCAGCCACGGGCCGATGGGCACGCATGGCAGGGCGGCATCCAGCGCCGCCAGGTCGGCGGCCAGCGCGTCCTGCAAGGCGGGCTCGATCAACAGCAGCGCCGCGCCGCTTTGCGCGAGAATGTACCGCAGCCCGTCGCCCTTCAACCCAGTATTGAGCGGCACCGCCACCGCCCCCAGCTCGATGATGGCGAACCAGGCGGCCAGGAAGGCCGGACGGTTGCCGCACAGCAGGGCCACGCGGCTGCCCGCCTGCACACCATGCCCGTGCAGTTGCCGGGCGGCGTCGGACACCAGCCGGGCCATGTCCGCGTAGCTGTACTGGCCCGCGTCGCACACCAGGAACGGATGATCCGGCGTGCGCGCCGCATGCGCATAAAGCAAATCGGTGATCATGCGCCTTCCTTGCCCTGGCGGCCGGCAACGAATTTAAGCAGGTGCTTGCCCAGCGTGTTCTTCAGTATCTCGGACGAGCCGCCCGCGATCTCGTACGCCTTGGCATCGCGCAGGTAGCGGCCGAATGGCGCATTTTCGGTAACACCATACGCGCCGCAAATCTGCACGGCCTGCTCGGCGGTGCGGGTGGCGACGCGGCTGGCCAGCAGCTTGGCCTCGCTGGCGTGGCGGGCGATGTCGCGATGCTCGTCCAGCGCGTGGCAGGCGTCGTACACCAGCAGGCGGGCCGCGTCGATCTCTGCCAGCATGTCGGCGAAGTACCACTGGATGCCCTGGAATTGCAGCACCGTCGTATCGAAGGCCACGCGGCTGGCGGCGAAATCCAGCGCCCGGTCGAACGCCGCGCGCGCGATGCCGATGCTGATCGCGGCCGCCATGGTGCGCGAAAAGTCCAGCACGGTCACGGCCTGGCGCACGCCCTTGCCCTCTTGGCCGATCAGGTGGTCGGCCGGCACCTCGGCGCCATCAAGCAGCAGGTCCACGTGCGGGCCGTTGCGCAGCCCGAATGTGCTGGCGTTGCGGCCCATCTCGGTGGATACGCCCGGCATGTCGCGCCGCACGAAGAAGGTCGACACGCCCACGTCGGTTTGCGCCAGGATGATATACGCCTCGGCCGCCGACCCCGAAGTAATGAACGATTTGCGTCCCGTCAGCCGCCAGCCTCCCGCCGTGCGTACCGCCTTGGTGTCCAGGCTGCGGATGTCGCTGCCATGGTTGGCCTCGGTCAAGGCGTAAGAGGTGATCAGCCCCTGCCTGAACTCGGGCAGCACGCGCGCCTTGAACGACTCGTCGGCAAACGCCTGGATCAGGTTCTGCGCCTGCAGGATGGTGATCAGGCTGATGCCCACTGCCGCGCTGGCGTATGACGCCTCTTCGAACAGGGCCGCGCACAGGCCGTAGCCGCTGCCGGAACCGCCCCAGCGCGTGGGCAGGGTCATGCTGGTGTAGCCCTGCGCGGCCAGCGCCTTGATCACCTCTACCGGATACACGTCGTCGTGGTCGATCGCATCGGCGCGCGGCAAGACCTCGGCGGCCACGGCCGCGCGCAGGCGGTCCAGGAAAGACGCGTCGACCGTATCCCGCCACAGGCCGCGGCTCCACTCATAGGGCTGTTGAATCTGCATTATTCCTCCACCATGCTGGCCGCCCGCTCGAGGACGGTCGAAGAGGAATCTAGCGGCCGCTCTGCCGAAAAGAGCGTAAACTGCCCAAAAGTTCCATCAGACGGAACTCCAGTACCGACATGCAAAACCGGGGTTGGAGAAAATGAGGCGCACCATCGAGCATGGCGCCAACGGAGACACTGTCCAGAGCGTCAAGCGCGCCCTGGACATCCTGCGCATGCTGTCTTTCAACGCATCGTCATCGGGAATGCGGTTCTCCGATCTGCAGGCCCAGAGCGGCCTGAGCAAGGGCACGCTGCACCGGCTGCTGAAATCACTGACCAACGAGGGTTTCGTCGAGCAGGCTGCCGGCAGCCGGGTCTACTACCTGGGCCTGGAGTTCCTGTCGCTGGGCGAACGCGCGGCCAATCGGCTGGACATACGCGCGGTGACCCAGCCATCGCTGGAGCGGCTGGCGCATGCGACCGGCGACACCGTGATGCTGACGATCCGCAGCGGCCTGGACGCCGTGTGCATCGACCGCAAGGAAGGCGCGTTTCCGGTCAAGGTGCTGACACAGAACGTGGGAACCCGCCGCCCGCTGGGTGTGGGTTCGGGCAGCCTGGCGCTGCTGGCCGCGCTGGACGACGACGAGGTGCGCAATGTGCTGCGGCGTAACAGCGCGCGGCTGGCGCCGTACCCCACCGTGACCACCGATGTGTTGATGCAGGCCGTGCAAGACGCGCGGCAGCGCGGCTATGCATTCAACCCCGGGCATTTGCTCAAGGGCATGTATGGCGTGGGCGTGACGGTGCACCTGGCCAGGCAGCCGATAGCGGCGATCAGCGTGGCGGCACACTATGGGCGCATGGACCCGGAGCGCCGCAAGGACATCGCCAATCAGCTCAGGCACGAAGCCGCGCGCATTACCCGCGAACTAGGATCTTGAACGGCCGCCGTGGCGGCACAGGGTGCAGGCGAGTTCAAGCGTATTGCGCACGCCCAGCTTGCGGAAGATGCGCGCGCGGTGGGCTTCGGCGGTGCGCAGCGAAATGCCGAGCTCGATGGCCACCACCTTGTTGGGCTTGCCCGCGGCCAGGTACGACACAACCTGCCGCTCGCGCGGAGTGAGCCGGCCCGCGACGCTGCCGGACGACCTGGAATCCTGCATGAGGGGCTCTCCTGCATTGTCGAGTTGCAGGGCAGTCTGACAGGGCCACCGGGGCCGATGTAGCTGTCAAAGCTGACAGGACATCATTTCGCGCGGGGCTGGCGCCCCGCCGCCCCGCTACAGTTCGAGGTTGTCGATAAGGCGCGTGGCGCCCAGCTTGGCGGCCGCCAGGGCCACCAGCGGCTCGCCGGCGGCCAGGTCTTGCGGCTGGGGAGCCTGCAGGTCGCGCTGGCGGCGCACCGCCAGGTAATCCACCTGCCAGCCGCGCGCGGCCAATGCCTGCGCGGCTGCGCGCTCGATGGCCGGCAGGTCGCGCGCGCCCGCGGCCACTTGCTGGCGCAGCGATTGCAGCGCCTGGTACAGCGCCGGCGCCTCGGCCCGCTCGGCCGGCGACAAATAGCGGTTGCGCGATGACAGGGCCAGGCCATCGTCGGCGCGCACGGTCTCGTGCGCGACGATGTCTACCGGCAGCTGGAACTGGCGGCACATGTTGCGCACGATCATCAGCTGTTGGTAGTCTTTCTTGCCGAACACCGCCACGCGCGGCTGCACGCACGACAGCAGCTTCAGCACCACCGTGCTGACCCCGCCGAAAAACCCCGGCCGGAATTCGCCTTCCAGGATGTCGCCGAGATCGTCGGGCGGCTGCACGCGATAATTCTGCGGCTCGGGGTACATCTCGCGCTCGTCGGGCGCGAACAGCACGTAGACGTCGCGCGCTTTTTCGAGTTTTTCTATGTCGTCGCGCAGGGTTCGCGGATAGCGGTCGAAATCTTCGTTGGGGCCGAACTGCAGGCGGTTGACGAAAATGCTGGCCACCACGGGATCGCCATGCTGGCGCGCCAGCTTCATCAGGGCCAGGTGGCCTTCGTGCAGGTTGCCCATGGTAGGCACGAACGACACGCGGTTCTGGCCGCGCAGGTGATCGCGCAATTCCTGGATGGTGTGGACGACTTTCAAGAGGGGTCTCCGGGAACGATCGACGGCCGCCGGGCCGCTCAGGCGGCGGCGGCTACGCTGGTATAGGCCAGGCGCACATAGATGGGCGCGTAGGGCTCGGCCTGGGTAATGTCCAGCAGCGACTCGCGCGCCAATTCGAGCATGGCGATGAAATGCACTACCACCACCGCCACCGGCGCGCCCTCGCGGATGCGCTCCATGAAGAGTTCGCCGAATTCCATGAAGCGCACGTCGTTCAGGCGCCGCAGGATGTGCGTCATGTGGTCGCGCACGGAAAGCTGTTCGCGCGTGATGTGGTGATGCTGGTTCAGCTTGGCGCGCTTGATAATATCGGCCCACGCGGCGCGCAGGTCGTCGACGCTGACGTCGGGCAGCATGCGCTCGGTGGTGATGTCGGCCACCGCCTGGGCGCTCTTGAAGTCGCGGCCCAGCTGCGGCAGGGCATCGAGCTTCTGCGCCGCCAGTTTCATCTGCTCGTATTCGAGCAGGCGCCGCACCAGTTCGGCGCGGGGGTCTTCGGGCTCTTCGCCGGTGTCGGTTTTCTTGACCGGCAGCAGCATGCGCGACTTGATCTCGATAAGCATGGCCGCCATCAGCAGGTATTCGGCCGCCAGTTCGAGGTTGTGCAGGCGGATCTGCTCGACGTACGACAGGTACTGCCGCGTGACATCCGCCATGGGAATGTCGAGCACGTTGAAATTCTGCTTGCGGATCAGGTACAGCAGCAGGTCGAGCGGCCCCTCGAAGGTTTCCAGGAAGACTTCCAGCGCGTCGGGCGGAATGTACAGGTCGGTGGGCAGCTGGAACAGCGGCTCGCCGTACAGGCGCGCGAACGCCACGCTGTCGACGACGTCGGGCGTGCTGTCGACCGGCGGTTCGACCAGGGCGGCCAGGGCTTCGCCGGAAACGGGGGAATTCGAGGTCATGGGCGCCGTGTGCGTATCAGGTTGCCGTCACGCTGCTCGCAGCGCTTCCGGGTGGGTGTCACCTACTCGGCCTGATATACATACGGCTTTTGCGGTACGCGAGCCGCGCGAAAGCCTTCGAGCAGCTCGGTATTCTGGGGTTTGTCCCACAACCGGGCGCGGCCTTCGCGCTGGCGCTGCTCGACGTCGGGATGCGACGCCTTGTACGCCTTCAGGAAGCGGGTGATTTCGGATTCGTAATTGCTTGCCATGGCACCAACGTGATTTGCACAAGTTGCGGATCACCCGAGTTTACTTCAGCCCCGGGCAGCCGTCGGCGTTACAATCGAGGGGCTCCCCTGTCCCCTGCCGACATGCCTGCCGACACCGCCAGCTCTCCCTCACCTTCCTCTCCGCCCCAGGACGCCGCCCGCGCGGCCCGGATGATTCCCTTCATCGTCGGGTGCGCGCTCTTCATGCAAATGCTCGACTCCACCGTGGTCGCCACGGCCCTGCCCGTCATGGCGCAGGCCCTGGGCTCGACCGCGGTGCGGCTGAACGTGGCCATTACGTCGTACCTGCTGGCCGTGGCGGTATTCGTACCGGTCAGCGGCTGGGCGGCCGACCGCTACGGCGCGCGGCGCGTCTTCATGGCGGCCATCGCCCTCTTCACGCTCAGTTCGGTGGCCTGCGCCCTGTCACAGAACCTGACCCAACTGGTGCTGGCCCGCATCGTCCAGGGCATTGCCGGCGCCATGATGGTGCCGGTGGGCCGCATCATCCTGCTGCGCGTGGTGCCCAAGCAAGACCTGCTTAAGGCCATGTCGTTCCTGTCCATCCCGGCGCTGCTGGGCCCGGTGATCGGCCCGCCCCTGGGCGGCTTCATGGTCACGTACATGTCGTGGCACTGGATCTTCCTGATCAATATCCCTATTGGAATCCTGGGTATTGCCCTGGTGCGCCGCTACGTGCCCGAGATCCGCGAGGCCTCGACGCCGCGGCTCGACTGGCTGGGCTTCCTGCTCAGCGCCATTTGCCTGGCCACCCTGGTAAGCGCGTTCGAGGCGCTGGGACACAGCCTGATTCCGCCGCTGGCGGTGGCAGGCCTGGCCGCCACGGGCCTGCTGTGCGGTGCGCTTTACGTGTTGCACGCCAGGCGCGCCGCCCACCCCATCATCGACCTGACCCTGCTGCGCGAGCCCACGTTCGCCATCTCGGTGCTGGGCGGCAACCTGTGCCGCTTCGCGGTGGGCGCCATGCCGTTCCTGCTGGCCGTGCAGTTGCAAGTGGGCTTCGGCCTGACGCCGTTTTCGGCCGGGCTCATCACCTTCGCCAGCGCCGCCGGCGCGCTGCTGATGAAATTCGTGGCCACGCCGATCGTGCAGCGCTTTGGCTTCCGGCGCGTGCTGACCGTCAATGCCGTGCTCACGGGGCTGTTCATCGTGGCCTGTGCCGCCTTCACGGCCACCACGCCGGTATGGCTGCTGATCGGCATCCTGCTGGCCGGCGGCTTCTTCCGTTCGCTGCAGTTCACCGGCGTAAATACGCTAACCTATGCCGACATCCCGCCCGAACGCATGAGCAGCGCCAGCAGCTTCGCGGCCATGGCCCAGCAGCTGGGCATCAGCCTCGGGGTGGGGGTGGCCGCGGTCACGCTGAACCTCAGCATGGCCGTGCGCGGCGCCGACCACGTCGCCATCGGCGACACGGTCGTGGCGTTCCTGGTCATCGGCGGTTTGTGCGCGGCCTCGCTGCTGTCGTTCCGCAGGCTGTCGCCCACCGCCGGGGCCCAGTTGCAAGGGTAGAGCCACGCGCAGGCGGGGCTCGTTTCGGCATCAACGGCTAAACAGGTTCTACGTGACGAAATCGTTCATCCTGGCCCTGGATCAAGGCACCACCAGTTCGCGCGCCATCGTGTTCGACCGCCAGGGTCAGGCGCGCGGCGTGGGCCAACGCGAATTCCGCCAATACTATCCGCAGCCCGGCTGGGTCGAGCACGACGCCGGCGAGATCTGGCAAAGCCAGCTCGACGTGGCCCGCGAGGCGCTGCGCAATGCGGGCGCCAGCGCGGCCGACGTGGCCGCCATCGGCATCACCAACCAGCGCGAAACCACGCTGATCTGGGACCGCGCCAGCGGCCGCCCGCTGGCCCGCGCGCTGGTATGGCAAGACCGGCGCACCGCCCCCTTGTGCGACAAGCTGCGCGAGCAGGGCCACGACCGCCTGCTGCAGGCGCGTACCGGGCTGGTGCTGGACGCCTATTTTTCGGGCACCAAGCTGGCCTGGCTGCTCGACAATGTGCCGGGCGCGCGGCAAGCCGCGCAGCGCGGCGAGCTGGCCTTCGGCACGGTCGACACCTGGCTGGTGTGGCAGCTGACGGGCGGGCAGGTGCACAGCACCGACCCCAGCAATGCCTCGCGCACGCTGCTGTACGACATCCACACGCAAGACTGGAACGACGAAATCCTGGCCCTGCTGGACATCCCGCGTAGCGTGCTGCCGTCGGTGGCCCCCAGCAGCGCCGAAGTGGGCCGCGCCCTGCCCGAGTGGTTCGGCGGCCCGATCCCCATCGCGGGCATCGCGGGCGACCAGCAGGCCGCCACGTTCGGCCAGGCGTGCTTCAAGCCCGGCATGGCCAAGAACACCTACGGCACTGGCTGCTTCATGCTGATGAACGTGGGCGACGCTCCGGTGGCGTCGCGCAACAACCTGCTGTCCACTATCGGCTGGGGGCTGCCGGGCCAGGGCGCCGGCCCGGCGGGGCGGCCCACGTATATGCTGGAAGGCGGCGTCTTCATGGCCGGCGCGGCGGTGCAGTGGCTGCGCGACGGGCTGGGCATCATCCAGCGCTCCGACCAGGTCGAGGCGCTGGCGGCCAGCGTGCCCGACACGGACGACGTGTTCCTGGTGCCGGCTTTCGCCGGCCTGGGCGCGCCCGACTGGGACCCGTACGCACGCGGCACGCTGGTGGGGCTGACGCGCGGCACGACGCGCGCCCATGTGGCGCGCGCCACGTTGGAAGCCATTGCGCTGCAAAGCGCGGAATTGCTGACGTGCATGAATGCCGACAGCGGCATCGGGCTGTCCGAGCTGCGCGTCGATGGCGGCGCGGCGCGCAATGACCTGCTGATGCAGATGCAGACCGACCTGCTGGGCGTGCCGGTGGTGCGGCCGCGCGTGTCGGAATCGACGGCGCGCGGCGCGGCGGGGCTGGCGGGGCTGGCGGTGGGGTTCTGGTCGGGCATGGAGGAGTTTGCGGGCCAATGGGAAGCAGAGCGCCGCTTCGAGCCGCGCTGGAATGCCGACCAGCGCGCCGCGCGCCTGGGCCGGTGGCGGCAGGCGGTGGAACACGCCAAGGGTTGGGCTCGGCCGGCGTAGCACTGACGCCATGGAATGTGGATTCTTGTGACGTCTTGTGGTTTGGGGCGGTGCTGGTTCTTGTGACGTCTTGTGGTGTGCGGTGGGGTGCGGGCGGCGCCGTGCGTCGGGCTCGGGCGCAACCAGGCGCCCTCGGCCTGCTACGCAGGCTGCCCCGCCGCCCAACGCGCCGACCGCACCCCACCGCACACCACAAGACTCGGATATCTCAGTGCCTATTCCAGGGGTCAGGCTCCGCAGGTGCCTGATCCCCATGTGCCCCAGGTGTCAGGCTCCGGCACGGTGCCTGACACCGAGGTGGGCCAACCGCTGCCTCAACAGATCGGGATCAGGCACCTGCGGAGCCTGATCCCTGGCAGACCGGGGCAACGCCCGGGCCGTCTTTTCTCCCCTGGTGTCAGGCTCCGGCACGGTGCCTGACACCGAGGTGGGCCAACCGCTGCCTCAACAGACCGGAATCAGGCACCTGCGGAGCCTGATCCCTGGCAGACCGGGGCAACGCCCAGGCCGTCTTTTCTCCTCAGGTGTCAGGCTCCGGCACGGTGCCTGACACCGAGGTGGGCCAACCGCTGCCTCAACAGACCGGAATCAGGCACCTGCGGAGCCTGATCCCTGGCAGACCGGGGCAACGCCCAGGCCGTCTTTTCTCACACGATCGAATCGCGTTCCAGGTCGTACAGGTCGGGGTCGTGTTCCAGCAGCAGGTCTTCGAAGGCGTCGGCGCCGTGAGTTTTCAGGTAGGCCAGTTCGGCGTCGCTGATGGGGAAAGCCTGCAGCCAGTTGATGATCTGGCCGTCGAGTTCCAGGCGGCGGAATTCGCCGTCTTGCCATGAGAACGGCACGCACAGGTACAGGTGCGGCACGGTGGCGTCGGGATAGTATTCGCCCACGCAATCCGGCAACGCGCTGCCCGGCATAGCGGCATGGCCGTCGCGCATCAGGCCGAATGCGGCGGTGCTTAGGATATTGCCCCAGGACTCCTGTTCTTGCGGCGCCTCGGCGCACAATTCGATGCGCGTGGGCAGCGGCTTGCCGTCGCCGTGGCGCAGCTCGGTTTCGAACAGGCCCAGGGTGGAATACGACACCAGGCCGTCGTCGGGGCTGTCGTCCACCGCGAGGATGTCGATCGACAGGTCGATATCGTCGTGACGGTAGGCGTGCACCACCGGCGTGCCTTCGAACACCGCCAGCGCGTGGCGCGCCACGGCCTTGTGCTGGGGCGAAACGGGGTTGGATGCGTCAGAAGCCAAAGTAGTCGTCCGTTTTCAGTTCGCCCTGGTGGCTGCGGTTGGATCGGGGCAGCTCGGGCCGGTAGTGGGATGGATCATTGTATTCATCGAGGAACTGCTTGCGATCGATATCGCGCTCGGCCGCGCTCTTGACGTGCTTGCGGTGTTCATAGCCGGGCTTATGCCCCATGTCCCAGGGCTCGTCTTTTTTCATCGTCTTCTTGGTGACGGGGTCGCGCACCTTGCCGTCTTTGCCTTTCGCGGCATCCCAGGCCTTGTCGCGCACGCCTTTGCGGAACTTGCCGCGCTTGTAGCGCGAATCGCCTTTCTGCGCGCCCGTTCTGGCGGGTTTTCCTGCCTGGGCCGCCGGACGCGGCGAGCCTGGTGTGCCGCTGCCGGGCGCGGAACCGCCCTTGCCGGGCTTGGCCGACTTGGCCGACCGCGTGGCCAGCCGGCCGGTGCGCAGGCCCCGGCCCGGCGCGCCGCCGCCTGCGGCCTTCGCGCCACGGCCCGCGCCGCCGCCACCGCCCAGCAGCACCACCTTCAACTGGCTGGGCAGCGCGCGCATACCCATGGTGTTGATGGTGTTCTGCACGGTCAGGCAGGTCAGCCGCGTGGCGGGAATGCAGCCGAACAGCACGTTGGGCACGCAGGTGACCCGGCGCGCCTGCGACATGACGGTCTGCGATATCAGGCCCAACGCCACGCCGGCGTTGTCGCCGTTGGTCATGGGAATCGTGGTCAGCAGATTGTGCGCCGGCATCATCATCAACAGCGTGTTCCACACATTGGGAATCGCCATCGGCCCGATCGCGAAATTGGGATACGGAATGGGCAGCAATGCCGGCGGCGTCTTGCAGATGTCGGGAAAGGCAAGGTCCATTCCCATGAGCTGGCAATCGGCGAACACTCGGTCTCCTTTATCGTGCCGGGGTCGGCCCGCCCTCGCGCGCGGCAACACGGGCGCCGCGCCGCGCCGACCACAATTCGGCTTCGTACAGCGCGGGATCGTTCTCCAGGATGCCGTCGCGCGAGCTCCAGCGCGCGCCGTCGGTCAGGGCGCGATGCAGCTGGGTGCGCTGCAGTTGCGCATGCCGCAAGTCGGCGTCGCGCAGATCGGCATACGAAAAATCGGTGTACACAAGGCGCGCGCCGTCAAAGCGCGTGGCGGCGCAACGGGCGCGGTGCAGTACGGCCTGGGTCAGGTTCGCGCCGCTCAGCACGGCGCCGTCCAGGCACGCGTCGGGCCACGCGCTTTGCTCGAATGACGCGCCGGCGGCATCGGCCTGGGACAGGTCGGCCTGCACGAACAGGGCCCGGTCGGCGTGCGCGCCGTTCAGGCGCGCGCGGCGCAGCGACGCCCCCTTGAAATTGGCTTGCGCCAGTTTTGCGCGCCGCAGGTCGCAGCCATCCATGCGCGCGTCGATGAACTGGCAGCCGTCCAGGGCCTGGCCAGCCAGCGCCAGGCCGCTCAGGTCGCTTTCAATGAAGACGGTCTTGTCCAGCGCCGCGCCCGCCAGGTCGGTGTGGCGCAGGTCGGCGCGCACGAAGGTCACCTTTGCCATGCGGGCCTTCGCGAAGCTGGCCTCGTCCAGCGCGCACTCGGCATAAGACCCTTCGTGCAGCGTCACGTCTTCCAGGCGCGCGCCGCTCAACGCCGTGTGCGTGAAGTGGCAAGACTTCAGCGTGTTGCCGCGGAAATCGATACGCGGCGCCCGGCATTCGACGAATGCGGTGTCGGCGCAGGCGGCCTCGCGGAAATCCGCCTGCGCCAGGTCGCAGCGGAAATACGCGCACTCGCTGACGTCGGCGCCGCGCCAGTCGGTCCGCTCCATGCGGCATTCGCTGAAGCAGCTGTCGCGCAAATCGGCGCCTGCCAGGCTCGCGCCGGTCAGGTCGCAGCGGTGCATGACGGCGCCTGCCAGATCCAGGCCGTCGAGCGCGATGCCGCGCAGGTTCAGGTCGCTCAGCGCCTCGCCGCCCTTGATGCGCTCGCGTAGCATGGCGGGCGTCATCATGCCGACGGCCTCGCGGCCGGCCGGGTATTGGCCAGGTGCACGTAGGCCCCGCACGTGTCGGTGCTGCGGTCCAGCCGCGCCTGTGCCAGGTCGGCGCGGAACAGGTTGGCGTCGCGCAGGTCGGCCTGCGTCAAGTCGGCCTTGTGCAACAGGGCATTCTTCAGGTCGGCATCGGACAGGTCGGCGCCCGCCAGACTGGCACGAATGAACAGCGATTCATCGGCGCGCGCGCCAGCCAGGATGGCGTCCCGCAGATCGGCGCCCGACAGATCGCAGCGCTGCAGCCGCGCGCCGGTGAAATCGGCGCCGGCCAGGCCAATATTGCGCAGGCTGGACTCGTGCAGTGTCGCTTCGGCGAACACGGCCTCGTCCAGATCGGTCAGCACCACGCAGCAGGTGGTCAGGCGCGCGCGGGTCCAGTCGACGGGCGTGTCGCACGCCACCTGCACCCACGAGCAGCGCAGCAGCTCGGCGCTTTCGTAGGCTACGCCATCCAGCACGCAGTCGACCCAGCTGACCCGCGCCATGCGGACATGGGTAAAGGCCAGGTCGGTCAACCGGGCCTGCTGCCAGAAGGTCACCGTGTCGAACACCGCGCCGTCGAAACGGCAGCCGGCCAGCTCGGCGCCGGGCAGGTGGCAGTCTTGCATGACCAGCCCCGACAAGTCGCAACGCTGCAGCCGGATGCCGGCCAGTTCACAATGGGCGATATGGGCCCCCGACAGGCTCGTATCCGCAAGCGTCGCGCTGCCCAGGTTGGCGTGCCGCAGCGTCACATCGCGCCATGAGCCTGCCTCGGCCCGCGCGCGCGCCAGCACCGCGCGCGTCAGGTCGGCCCCGTCCAGGCGCGCGCCCGACAGGTCGGCGCATTCGAACCAGGTGCCCACGCAGCGCGCCCCGCTCAAGTCCAGCCCCGACAGGTCGGCGCCGGTCAGGTCCAGGCCCGACAGGTCACGGCTGCCCGCCAGCAGCGCCTGCACCCGGCGCCGCAGCCGCGCGGCGCGGGCCGGCCTGGCCGCTTCGGCGGCAGGCTGCAGGTGCGCGCTGCGCAAGTACATCTCGCGCAACTGGCCATCGGCGCGCGCCATCATGGCGCGCATGGAAGCGCCGTCCAGCGCCGCATTGCCCTGCCCCAGCGGTTGCGCGGCGGCCAGCTCCTGCAAGGTGGCAAGGCCGGGGTGTCCATACAGCGTGGGCGGTCCGCCCGGGCCCGCGCCGGCCTGCGCGCCGTCCAGCAACAAGGCCGGCGTCATGCCGGGCGGCATGTTGCCGGCCTCGGCCTGCAGTTGCCGGGCCAGCTCGCGGCGCGCATGCAGCATGTCGATGCGCGCCTCTTCGGCGGCGTGGCGCGCTTGCCTGGCCAGCCCGGGCAGTTCGCGCAGCGACGGCGTGGCGAATTCGGGCGGCTCGGGCACGTCGAAGGCAGATGCATCCAGCCCCGCGGCCCGCGCCTCGTCGCGCATGCGCTGCCGCATCGACGCCGCGCGCGCCCGCTGGTTCCGGTTCAGCGGGCTGCTCATGGGGTTCCAGCTGTCGAGCGACTCCCAGGGTCCCAGCGATGCCTCGGGCAGCAGTTCGTCGTCCAGCAGCACATGCAAGGGTCCGTAGTCGGGGTCCAGCCGCCGGGCCAGCACCGCTTCATAGTGCGATGGCGGCCGCATGGCATCGGGCGGGTCCAGGGCCGGCATCAGCAGGTCTATATCGGCGCCATCGTCTTCGGCAAGGTCGGTGGCGCCCTGGTAGATCAGCACCACCCGGTCGCGGTCAGGAAACAGCCAGGCGGTGGTCAGGCCCAGGTCCAGCGCCCGCAGCGCCTGGCTTTCGGCGTGCCTCAGAAAACAGCGCGCGCGCCAGTCGGGCAGCACGCCCGCCAGGCGGGCGTGCTTCGGGTGCATGTTCCAGATTTCGTAATCGACACCCGGCGCGAACTCGGGCTGACCGGGCCACCATTGGTCGGGCGGCGCGGCGTTGAAGAAATGCGGGTCCAGCGTGTCCAGGAAGCCTCGGGCGCCGTTGTCGAGCCAGCTGTCGTGATACTCGCCGGCGCGGCGGAAGCGGCGCGGCCACATGGGCGACACCGGCCCGAACCCGGCCGGCTCGGGCTGCTGGTCGGGCCGGGTCATGCGGCCGTCGAGCGGCTCGATGTTGGGCAGGCGGCGGGTGCGCACGCCGTTGACGATTTCTTCCTCGGCGCCGCGCCCGCGCGGGTTGTCGGCATACGACGGCCCTCCGTACGCGTGGCGCCAGTCCAGCGGCATGGCGTCGAACGGCAGGGGCTCGGTGGCGCGCCGGTCCAGCCAATAACGGTCGCCCATCACCATCAGGCTTTTCTGCAGGCTGCCCACGCGCACCCGCGCCACGCATGCGTTGCGCTGCGGCTGGTGGGCGGTGTAGGCGCTGCCGCTGACCAGGAACTCGGCGCAGGGCTTGGGCACGCCCAGGTCCAGCACGCCGTCCTCGCCCAGCATCTCGCCGACCAGGGCCCACAGATCCGCCTCGGGCTGCAGCAGCGCCGTGTCGCCCAGGCTGGCCAGCGCCAGCACGCTGACGCCCAGCCGGGCGCGGCCGCGCATGACATAGGGGCGGCTCATCACGCCCAGGCGCAGGGGTTTGACGATCTTCATATCGGCCGGCGCCCCAGGCTACTTGCCGCGCCAGGCGGCGGGAATTTCGGTGGGCGTCAGCCGCCGGTCGACCGCGACGCGGGCAGGCTGGCTGCGGTCGTAGCGCACGTGCACGGTCTGCCCGGGCATGAAGCCGGCCAGCAGCTCGCGGTCGATGTGCAGGCGCAGGTCGGCCTGCTGCTCACGGCCCTCAGCATCGGCGAAACGCAGGCTCAACTTCACCGGCAGGGCGAACGGCCGGCCGCCCGGCTGGCGGCTCAGCGCCAGCACCATGGCCACGGCAGGCTGGCCGGCGGTCGCCAGCTCGGCGGCCAGCTCGCGCTCCTGGTCGAAGAGCCGGGCGTTCTCGCGCACCACCATCGCCACGAAGCCGATGAACACCGCGGTGGCGATTGTCCCGGCTGCCCACCACGCCATGTTGCTCATTGCGCCTGCCTCGTCATGGAAAGATGTTGGCTACCCGCGAAATGATGCCGGCCACCCCGCTCTTGATCTGCACGCCGATGCCCTTGATCTGCGTGGCGGCGCCGCCGAACTCGAAGCCCTGGTCGCCGTTCTTGAAGGCGGCCAGGTCCAGCTTCACCGTGGACCACTGCGAGTTGATGCCGGCATACACCTGCTGGCGCACTCCCCACAGGTCGGCCGCGGCCAGCACCACGGTGGCGCGCGCCGGCGTGCCGCGCAGGAAGCTGCCAGTCCAGAATGCCTGCTTGGCGCCGCTGACCGTCCAGCTGGGCGTGTTGACCGTCATGCTGGTGTCGGCATTGACGGTAAGCGGCTCGGTCACGGTCTGGGTGAACGTTCCGTTCACCGTATGGGTGACCGCGCCGGTAATGGTCGAATCCTGGGTGCCGGTCAGGTCGTGAATGTGGTTGGCCGTGATGGTCTCGGTAAACGTGCCGCCGCCCTTGATGGTCTGGGTGACGTCGCCATCGATGGTTTCCTCGAAAGCGCCGGTCACCAGGCGCTTTTCGCCGTCGTTGAGCGTTTCGTCGAACAGCCCGGTGATATTGCGAATTTCGCCGTTGGCCGCCACGGTGGTGTGCAGGCCCTGGTCGAATTCTTCTTTCATCAGGCCGTCGGTGACGTGGACCGTGCGTTGCTGCTTGACAGTGTAGGTCTCGGCGCCGTCTACATTCACGTTGCGGGTGCTGTCGACCTGCAAGCGGTCGGTGCCGTGCACGGTGATGTCGCGGTTGCCGCCGCCCAGGGCGCCGATCACGGTAGTATCGTTGGAACCGATGGTGGTGCAGCGGGTGCCGTCGGTGTTGTGCAGTTCGTTGCCCTCGACTTCCGATGTCAGGTCGCGCTCGGCATGCAGCCACACCAGTTCGCTGCCCGGCTTGTCTTCGAACATCAGCGCGTTGGCGTTGCCCGGTGTGCCGTCGCGCGAACGGCTCAGGAAGCCGCTCTGGGTGGCGTTGCCCGGCAGTTCCCAGGGCGGCATGTTGCTGGCGTTGTAGACCCGGCCGATGACGATGGGCCGGTCGGGATGGCCGCCGATGAAATCGATGATGACTTCGTCGCCCACGCGCGGCAGCTGGATGCCGCCGAACCCCCCGCCCGCCCAGGGGCTGGACACCCGCACCCAGCATGAGCTGTTCTCGTTTTTCTGGCCGTAGCGGTCCCAGTGGAACTGCACCTTGATGCGGCCGTAGCTGTCGGTCCAGATCTGCTCGCCGGCCTTGCCCACGACGCGCGCGGTCTGGGGGCCGTGCGTGTGCGGCACGGGCGTGATGCGCGGCGCGCGGAACGGGGTGGCGGACGGCAGCACGGTAAAGCCCACGTCGAATGCCGCCGCGTCCAGGCCGCTGGCCTCGCCGGCTTCCTGGATGCGGTAGTGCGCCGACAGGATCAGATACTCGCGGTTTTCGGCCTGGCGCGGGTGGTTGCGCAGCGTGTACAGGTAGCCGGGCGCCATGCCGCGCACGTTGCAGGCGCCGTTGATCTGTTCTTGCCGGCACTGGAGTTCTTCGAGGCGGATGCGCGTGTAGCGTTCGGCGTCGGCGGGGTTGGTGTAGCCGCCCTGCCATTCGTACATTTCGAGATCGCCGTGGTCGTAGGCGCCCGGGTTGTTGCGGCGCGCCTGCAAGTCGGCTCCGGGCGTCTCGAAGTGGTAGTCCGACGTGGCGAACGCGCCCGGGGTGATCTGTTCGGCGATTTCCCAGCTCGAGATGTATTCCTGCCGCGGCACGGTGATGCGGTCGGGGCCGTAGTACGGGATGGTGTCGTAGCCCGGGCAGGTCTCGTGCTGGGTGATGTCGTCGGCCAGCACCAGGGTGTGCCGGTCGGCGTCGTGGCGAAACCAGTAGTAGATGCCTTCGTGCTCCATCAGGCGGCTGATGAAGGCGAAGTCGGTCTCTTGGTACTGCACGCAGTATTCCCAGTTGCGATAGCTGCCGGCCAGCTTGAATTCGACGGGGAAGGGGTATTCGGCCAGCACCTCGCGGATGACGTCGGGCACGCTTTTGTTCTGGAAGATTTTGCTGTCCGAGGTCTGTGTCAGGTACCACAGCCAGGGGCGCACGGTGGCGCGATAGCGGTACAGGCGCGACGTGGGGCCTTCGCGGCCGGCGAGCTTGCAGCGGGTGATGTGGCCGTTGAGGTGGCGCAGGCCGCCGGCGGCCTGGATGTCCAGCGTCAAGGGCTTGCCCAGCAGTTGCTTCATGTCGAGCGAGTGCGAGGGCGATGCCAGGTCGATGTCGAATTCGAACAATTGCGACAGGGCCTCGTGGCCCACCATGCCTCGAAACGCCAGCATGTCGCCGGGCAGCGGCGTGCGGGCGACGACGGTGCGGCGTTGAAGCGAAATAACGTTGTCCATGTCTGCTGTCCGTAGTCCGTGGGCGGCGCGGGACCGCGCGTGGCGGAAGCCGCGGCGGCCCCGGGGACGATGCTAGGCAGGCAGGATGACGGCAATACTTCAGTTCGCGGAAACGTAACCGGGTTGTCTCTAGGAGGAGGTTACGGAACTTGCTAACGGATACAACTGGGGGCGTGCGGGGGGGTGTGGTGGGGGTCTTGCTTTCTTCCGACGTTCCGCGCCGCCGGTTGGGCAGTGGCGGCGCGGAACTGGGGTCGTGCCAATTGAACGACGCGTTCTAGGCCAATGGGCGGATGAGCCCTGCGGCTCAGCGGGGGGCGGGGGCGTGGTCGGCTACCGCCTGGCGCAGGCAGGCCATGGCGGCTTCCACGGCGGCGGGCAGGAAAGTTTCGCGGCGCCAGTACATGGCGACGGAGCCAAAGCCGGACAGGCGCAGCGGCACGATGCGCATGGCGTTCATGTGCGAAAAGCGCAGGGCGGCGCGGTGCGATGCCACGCCGATCAGGTCGCTGTTGTTGATCAGAGTGAGGTTCACGGTCACCGAGTTGGACTCCACCGCGTCGGCCGGGGCCGACAGGCCCACGGCTTCGAGCGCGGTGTCCAGCGCGTTGCGGATGGGCGTGCCCTTGGGCCACAGAATCCAGCGGTACGCCTGCACGTCGGGCCACTGCACCTGGGCCTTGGTAAACAGCGGGTGGCGCGGGCGCGCCACCAGGTGTACGGGTTCGAGGTACAGGGCCTCGGACTGCACGGCGGGGTCGTGGTGTTCGGGCGCATAGCGGCCCACGACGATGTCCAGGTCGCCTTGCGCCAGCTGGGCCAGCAGGCGGTCGGTGGTGCCTTCGACGAGTTTGACGCGTGCCTGCGGCATGCGCTCGAACAGGCGCAGCACCGCCAGCGGCACGGTATCGGAGGCCGATGCGCCGGAAGCGCCAATGACCACCCGGCCGCCCCCGCCCTCGCGCAGCGCGGCCATGTCGCCGCTGGCGCGGTCGAGCTGGGCGTCGATGCGCTGGGCGTGCGCGATCAGGGCTTCGCCGTAGGGCGTGGGCCGCAGCCCGCGCGCATGGCGCTCGAACAGCGGCAGGCCGATATCTTCTTCGAGGTCTTTCAGCCACTTGGACAGACCCGGTTGGGTGGTGTTCAGCATGGCCGCCGAATGGCTGATGTTGCGGGTCTGCGCCAGGCTGAGCAGCATCTTCAGATTGCGCAGGCGCAGCCGGTGTGTCCAGTCCATGAGCCTCCCGTCATATTGTTTTATGTATGAATAATAAGTTTATTTCATTTTTTTTGACATGGCTGGCGCGGTCATAATGGCCAAAACAAGATGCCAACGGCTGGCTGCGAGGCCCGCCCGAACCCGGAGACAATCATGCCCGACGGCCACCCTTCCGCCGACGCCCGCGCCGCTTATTACGCCCGCATCGCCCGCAAGAACATGGCGCCGCTGTGGGAATCGCTGCACAACCTGGTGCCGCGCCAGCCCGCGCCGCGCTGCCTGCCGGCGCTATGGAAATACAACGACGTGCGCGCCGATGTGCTGGAGTCGGGCACGCTGATCAGCGCCGAAGAGGCCGTGCGCCGCGTGCTGATCCTGGAAAACCCCGGGCTGGCGGGCCAGGCCAGCATCACCCAGACCTTGTATGCCGGGCTGCAGCTGATCCTGCCGGGCGAAATCGCGCCCAGCCACCGCCACACGCAATCGGCGCTGCGCTTCATTGTCGAAGGCAAGGGCGCCTACACCGCGGTGGATGGCGAGCGCACCACCATGCATCCGGGCGACTTCATCATCACGCCCTCCTGGACCTGGCACGACCACGGCAACCTGGAAGCCGCCGACGGCGGCGAGCCGGTGATCTGGCTCGACGGACTGGACATTCCGCTGCTGCGTTTCCTGGACGCCGGCTTTGCCGAGAACTACCCGGCCGCCACGCAGCCGGTCAGCCGCCCCGAGGGCGACAGCACCGCCCGCTTCGGCCACAACATGGCGCCGGTGCGCTACCAGCCGGCCAGCGGCTCGTCGCCGATCTTCAACTACCCCTATGAACGCAGCCGCGAAGCGCTGGACCAGCTGTACCGCCACGGCGAACTGGATGCCTGGGATGGCGTGAAGCTGCGCTACGTGAACCCGGCCACGGGCGGCTACCCCATGCCCACCATGGCCACCTTCATGCAATTCCTGCCCGCCGGCTTCCAGGGCAAGACTTACCGCAGCACCGATTCCACGGTGTACAGCGTGGTCGAAGGCCGCGGCACCGCCCGCATTGGCGACCAGCAGTTCGAGTTCGGCCCGCGCGATATTTTCGTGGCTCCCTCGTGGCAGCCCGTGCAGCTGGGCGCGCTGGAAGACGCCACCCTGTTCAGCTATTCCGACCGGCCGGTGCAGGCCGCGCTGGGCCTGCTGCGCGAATCGCGCGAAGGCTGACCGCTTCATTCATTCCGCTCTATCGAAGGCGCATTCATGTCTTATGTCTTTACCCCCGCCGCCCCGGTTTCCGTGCCGGTCGCCGGCAGCCAGGACCGCTACCCCGTACGCCGCGTGTACTGCGTGGGCCGCAACTATGCCGCGCATGCGCGCGAAATGGGCTTCGACCCCGACCGCGAACCGCCCTTCTTCTTCTGCAAGCCGGCCGACGCAGTAGTACCGGCCGAGGCTGGCGCCACGCTGGAAATCCCCTACCCGCCCGAGACGGCCAACTATCACTACGAGATCGAACTGGTCGCGGCCATCGGCAAGGGCGGCGCGCGCATCCCGGTGGAACAGGCGCTGGAGCATGTCTGGGGCTATGCCGTGGGCCTGGACATGACGCGCCGCGACCTGCAGATGAAAATGCGCGAAGCCGGCCGGCCCTGGGAACTGGGCAAAGCCTTCGACCACAGCGCGCCCATCGCGCCCCTGCGCCGCGCGGCCGATGCGGGCGACCTGTCGCGCGCCGCGATCTGGCTGCAGGTCAATGGGCAGGATCGCCAGCGCAGCGACACCTCGAAACTGATCTGGTCGGTTGCCGAAACCATCGCCTATCTGTCGAACTACTTCCGCCTGGAACCCGGTGACCTGATCTACACCGGCACGCCCGAAGGGGTGGGCCCGGTCAAGGCGGGCGACCTGATGGAAGGCGGCGTCGAGGGGCTGGACACGCTGCGCGTGCGGGTGGCCTGACGCATGAAGACCGATACCGACGTCGTCATCATCGGGGCCGGCGTGGGCGGCCTGGTGCTTGCCTTGAGCCTGCACCAGGCGGGCATCGGCTGCCGCGTATTCGAAGCCGTGCCCGAAATCCGGCCGCTGGGCGTGGGCATCAACCTGCTGCCGCACGCCGCCCGCGAGCTGGATGAGCTGGGGCTGCTGCCGGCGCTGGACGCGGTGGGCGTGCACACCAGGGAATCCATCTTCTTTACCCGCCACGGCCAGTTCATCTACAGCGAACCGGCAGGCAAGGCGGCCGGCTACGACTGGCCGCAATACTCCATCCATCGCGGCGACCTGCAGATGGCGCTGCTGGCCGCCGTGCGCGAGCGCCTGGGCGCCGACAGCGTGGTCACCGACAGCCGCTGCGTGCGCGTCGACCAGGACGCCGGCAGCGTCACGGTGCATCTGGTCAACGGCGCTGGCGAGGCCCTGCCGCCGGTGCGCGGCGCGATCGCGGTGGGCTGCGACGGCATCCATTCGGCGGTGCGCAAGCAGCTGTATCCCGACGAAGGCCCGCCCCGTTATTCAGGCGTGAACATGTGGCGCGGCGTCACTCGCCACCCGGCGTTTCTCAGCGGCGCCAGCATGGTGCGCGCAGGCTGGCTGGCCAGCGGCAAGATGGTCATCTACCCCATCCGCGACGCCATCGACGCCGACGGCAACCAGTTGGTGAACTGGGTGGCGGAAATCGAATCGCCCGTGCCGGCCCAGCGCGACTGGACTCGCGCCGGCCGGCTGGAAGACTTCTATCCGGCGTTCGCCGACTGGCAGTTCGACTGGCTGGACGTGGCGGCGCTGATCCGCAATGCCGATTCCATACTGGAATATCCCATGGTCGACCAGGACCCGCTGCCCACCTGGACCCGCGGACGCATGACGCTGCTGGGCGACGCCGCCCACCCCATGGTGCCGCGCGGCTCGAACGGCGCCGGCCAGGCGGTGATCGACGCGCGCTTTCTGGCCGGGCGTCTCAAGCACCTGGGCCTGGGCGAGGCGGCCCTGCAGGAATATGACCGCGCGCGGGTCGAGGCTACCACGCGCGTAGTGCTGACCAACCGCAGCAACCCACCCGACGCCATCCTGCGCGAAGTGTACGAACGCTCGGGCGACCGCCCCTACCAGCGCATCGAAGACGTCATCAGCCGCGAAGAACTGGAAGGCATCTCGCACCGCTACAAGCAGGTGGCCGGCTTCGATCCGGCCAGCCTGAAAGCGCGCGCATCGTTCCTGTAGCCGGCGCGGCAGGTGTCTGACTCCCGTTGGGCGTCAGGCACCTGGCAACACGTCCGTACCGCATACCTATAAGACACCAAGGAGAGACACATGAACATTTTGATCCGCGCCATGGCCGCGCTGGCCCTGGCACTGGCCGCCACGGCCAGCCACGCCGCCTGGCCCGAGCGGCCGATTACGCTGGTGGTGCCTTTCACGCCCGGCACGGGCATCGACCTGATCGCGCGCCAGCTGGCCGCCCGCCTGCCGCAGGCGCTGGGCCAGCCGGTGGTGGTGGAGAACCTGGCCGGCGCCAGCGGCAACATCGGCACCGAGAAGGCCGCGCGCGCCGAACCCGACGGCTACACCTTCCTGGTCACGGTGAACACGCTGGTCATGAACAGCAGCCTGTACAAGGGCAAGCTGCATTTCGATCCGCTGAAAGACCTGGCGCCCATCGGCCAGACCTCGTGGGGTTCGCTGCTGCTGGTCACGCATCCGTCCAACCCGGCCGCCACGGTGGCCGACGTGGTCAAGGCCGCCCAGGCCGCGCCCGGCAAACTCACCTACGGCACGCCCGGCGTGGGCACGCCGCACCATCTGTCGATGGCGCTGTTCCTGGACCGCACCCACGCCAGCATGCTGCACGTGCCCTACAAAGGCACCGCCGGGGCGGTTACCGACATGCTGGGCGGGCGGCTGGACTATATGTTCCTACCGGTGCACGTGGCCTTGCCGCAGGTGCGGGCCGGCAAGCTGAAAGTCATCGCGACCGGCAGCCCCAGGCGGCTGCCCCAATTGCCCGACGTGCCGACCCTGACCGAGGCCGGGTTGCAAGGCGCCGACGTGGACATGTGGTATGGCCTGTTCGCGCCCGCCGGCACGCCCGAGGCTATCGTGCAGCGCATGAACCAGTCCATCAACGTCATTCTGCAAGATCCGGCCACCGCCCGCGCATTCGACGCCCAGGGCATGGTGCCCGCCACCTCCACGCCAGCCGAGTTCGGCGCGCTGGTCGCCAAGGACGCCAAGCGCTGGGACGACATCATCACGCGCACCGGCATCAGCGCCGACTGAGCGCCCCTCTATCCGCCACCCCCAGTAGACTTTCATGCAACTGCACAGCTTCTTCAACAGTTCCACCTCGTATCGCGTGCGCATCGCGCTGGCGCTCAAGGGCTTGCCGTACGACTACGCGCCCGTCAACATCCGCAAACTGGAGCACCGCGCCGCCGATTACGTGGCGCGCAACCCGTCCGCCAACGTGCCGCTGCTGGACGACGGCCGCCTGGCGCTGGGGCAGTCGCTGGCCATCATCGACTACCTGGATGCCCGGCACCCCGAGCCGCGCCTGATCCCCGCCGATCCCGACCAGCGCGCGCGCGTGCTGGAGCTTTCGTACGCCATCGCCTGCGACATGCACCCGGTGAACAACTTGCGCATCCTGCGCTACCTGCAGGACGTGCTGGGCGCCACCGACGAACAGAAAAACGCCTGGTACCGCCATTGGATCAGCGAAGGCATGGCCACGGTGGAATCCCTGCTGCAGCGCCACGGCGGCGGGCCGTACTGCTTCGGCGCGGCGCCGACGCTGGCCGACTGCTGCCTGGTGCCGCAGATTGCCAACGCGCAGCGCATGGGGTGCGACCTGTCGGCCTACCCCCACGCCATGCGCGTCTACTCGCATTGCGGCGAGCAGCCGGCGTTCCAGGCGGCTGCGCCGCAACGCCAGCCCGACTACGCCGGCTGAACGCCGGCCTGCGCAGGAGACGACTCATGTCCACAGAACCCGACACCACCTCCGGCCCGCTGCGCCAGTACGACGACCCGGCCTATCGCCCCCTGTGCGCCAACCTGGGCGAAGTGCGAACGCACATCGACCGGCTCGACGACGCCATCGTGCGGCTGATCGCCGAGCGCGCCATGTACGTGAAAGACGCCGCCCGCTTCAAGCGCGACGCGTTCCAGGTCAGCGCGCCGGCGCGCCAGGCCCAGGTTTTCGAGCGCGCCCGCGCGCTGGCGCGGCGCCATGACCAGGGGTTCGAGAACCTGGAGGCGGTGGTCGAGGCGACCTACCGCGCCATGGTGGCGGCCTTCATCGCCAACGAGCAGCACTACTTCACAAAAATGACACCCACAGGAGACCCTGATGCATGATTTCATCGCCAGCGGCTGGCGCCGCCGCCTCTTGAGCGCCGTTCTGATCGTGATGCCTTTGGCCGCGGCGCAGGCCGCCGACTGGCCGGCGCAACCGCTCAAGCTGGTGGTGCCGTTCGGCCCCGGCTCCAGCCCCGACCAGGTGGCGCGCATCGTCGGCGACAAGGCCGGCAATATCCTCGGGCAAACCGTGGTGGTCGAGAACAAGCCCGGCGCCAGCGGCAACATCGGCACGTATGCCATCGCCAACGCCAAGCCCGACGGCTACACCTTCGGGGTGTCGATCACCGGCCCGCTGGTCAACAACACCGTGTTGTTCGACAAGCTGCCCTACGACCCCTTCAAAGACCTGTCCGCGCTGACGCTCGCCGTGCACCAGCCCAATGTGCTGGTCGTGCCGGCCAAGTCGGGCATCACCAGCATCGCGCAGCTGCTCGATGCATTGAAGCAGCACCCCGACCAATACAACTTCCCCTCGCCGGGCGCCGGCACAGTGTCGCACCTGTCGGTCGAGCTGATGCTGCAGCGCATCGGCGCCAAGGCAGTGCATGTGCCCTACCCGTCGTCGCCGGCCGCGCTGAGCTCGGTCATTGCCGGCGACACGCAATTCGCCGCGCTGCCGCCCATCGCCGTCATGCCCATGGTGAAAGACGGCCGCCTGAAGGCGCTGGCCGTCACCTCGTCGAAGCGCTCGGCGCTGCTGCCCGACATTCCCACGCTGGCCGAGGTAGGCGTGAAGGGCATCGAAGGGTCTGCCTGGATCGGTTTTGTGGTGTCGTCGAAAGTGCCTGCGGACGTGCAGAAGAAACTGTCTGACGCGCTTATCCAGGCCATTCACGATCCGGCCGTGCAGCAGCGCCTGCAGGCGCAGTACATGGATCCGGTGGGTGACACGCCGGCCGAGTTCCGCGCCTACATGGACGACGAACTGCAGCGCTGGAAGCCGCTGATCGGGCAGTTGGGCATCAAGGCCCAGTAATGCACGCACACAAGGAGCCATCGATGTTCGTTACTGAGCCCCCGCGCCAGATCCCGGTGCACGGCGAGTACGACGTGGTCGTGCTGGGCGGCGGGCCAGCCGGCCTGCTGGCCGCCGCCAGCGCCGCGCGCAACGGCGCCAGCGTGCTGTTGGCCGAACGCTACGGTTTTCTGGGCGGCATGGGCACGGCGGCCGGCGTTTCCAACTTCTGCGGCCTGCACGCCAACGTGTACGGCGACATTCGCCAGGTGGTGCACGGCATGGCCGACGAATTGCTCGACCGCATGCGCGCCCTGGACGGCCTGAACGACCCGCACCTGATCCTGGGCAAGATCCACGCGCAGGCCTACGACGTGTCGGCGTTCAAGTGCGCGGCCGACGGCCTGCTGCGCGACAGCGGCGCACAGGTGCTGTTCCATGCGTTGGCCACCGGCATCGTGCGCGGCGCCGACGGCGCGGTGGATGCCCTGCTGCTGGAAACCAAGTCGGGCCCGCGGGCGGTGCGCGGCCGCGTCTTCATTGATTGCTCGGGCGATGCCGATATCGCCCAATGGGCTGGCCTGCCGTTCGAAAAAGGCGACGGCCAGGGGCACATGATGTACCCCACCCTGATGTTCAAGGTGGGCAATGTAGACGGCGAACGCGCCCGCGAGGCCTGGAAGATCATCCCCCAATTGATGGACGAGGCCGAGGCCAGCGGCGCATTCCGCTTCCCGAGGCGCGGCGCCATCGTGCGCCCGCAAAAGCACGATTACGAATGGCGCGTCAACGTGACCCAGCTCAGCAACCCCGATGGCTCGGCCGCCGACGGCACCGATGCGCTGTCGCTATCGGCCGGCGAACTGGAAGGCCGCCGGCAGATCGTCGACTACCTGGCGTTCCTGCGCGCGCGGGTGCCCGGCTTCGAGCGCGCCTATGTGCTGGACATCGCCCCGCAGCTGGGCATACGCGAAACCCGCCGCATCGTGGCCGAGTACATGCTCAGCCGCGACGACGTGCTCGGCTGCGCCGACTTCCCGGACAGCATCGGCGTCAACGGCTGGCCGCTGGAAATCCACGTGGCCGGCGATGTGCAGTGGGTATGGCCGCCCATACCGCAGTCGCGCGGCTACAACCAGCTGCCGCTGCGGATGATCGTGCCGCGCCAGGCGGCCGCAGCCGCGTCCAACGTGCTGGTGGCCGGCCGCTGCGCCGGCATGACGCACGAAGGCCAGTCGGCGGCGCGCGTCAGCGGCAGCTGCTTTGTCATGGGCGAGGCCGCCGGCACCGCCGCGGCGCTGGCGCTACGCGCAGGCGTGGCGCCCGGCCAGTTGCCCGCCGCAACGTTGCAGGACCAGTTGCGCCGCCAGGGCGCGTTCCTGGGCGAACCGGCATGATGCAGCGCTTTTCTTCATCGACTCCCGTGCAAGACCCGCGCGGGACAGCAGGAGCATGACATGAGCAACGCTACGCGCACGCAGACGGCCATCGTGGTCGGAGGCGGCATCGGCGGCCTGGCGGCCGCCCTGGCGCTGACCCGCCAGGGCATCGCCGTGCAGCTGCTGGAACAAGCCAGCCACATCGGCGAAATCGGCGCCGGCATTCAGCTGGGCCCCAACGCCTTCGCCGCGCTGGATGCTCTGGGCGTGGGCCAGACGGCGCGCGGCCGGGCCGTGTTCACCGACCACATCATCATGATGGATGCCGTGGACGCCCAAGAGGTCGTGCGCATCGATACCGGCGAGGCCTTCCGGCAACGCTTCGGCGGCCCATACGCGGTCATCCACCGGGCCGACATCCACCTGTCCATCCTCGAGGCCGTGCAGCGCGACCCGCTGATCCAGTTCCACACCTCGACCCAGATCACAGGACTGCGCCAGGACGGCGCGCAGGTCGAAGTGCAAGACGCGCAGGGCCGCCGCTACCGCGCCGACGCGGTGCTGGGCTGCGATGGGGTCAAGTCGGTGATACGCGACCACCTGGTGGGCGACGCCGCCCGCGTGACCGGCCACGTGGTGTACCGCGCGGTGGTCGAGCGCGACAACATGCCCGAAGAGCTGCGCATCAATGCGCCCGTGCTGTGGGCCGGGCCGCGCTGCCACCTGGTGCACTACCCGCTGCGCGGCGGCCAGCAGTACAACCTGGTGGTCACCTTCCACAGCCGCGAGCAAGAAGAATGGGGCGTGCGCGACGGCAGCAAGGAAGAAGTGCTGAGCTACTTCCAGGGCGTGCATCCGCGCCCGCATCAGATGCTGGACCGCCCGACTTCATGGCGGCGCTGGGCCACGGCCGACCGCGAGCCCGTCGAGCGCTGGGGCGAAGGCCGCGCCACCCTGCTGGGCGACGCCGCGCACCCCATGACGCAATACATGGCGCAAGGCGCATGCATGGCGCTGGAGGACGCGGCCACGCTGGGCCAGGCCGTCAAGGCCTGCGACGGCGACCTGCCGGCAGCCTTCCGGCTGTACGAATCGGTGCGCATTCCGCGCAGCGCGCGCGTGGTGTGGTCTACCCGGGAAATGGGCCGCATCTACCATGCGCAGGGCGTGGAACGGCAGGTGCGCAACAGCCTGTGGAAAGGCAAGACCCAGGAGCAGTTCTATGACAGGCTGCAGTGGCTGTACGGATGGAAGGTGGAAAACTGCCTGACGTAATGGCCATGTAGACAGGTGTCAGGCACCCTGCGGGAGCCAGACACCTGGCGGCCGGGCCAGGCGCCAAGCCCCGAAGGTGCGTCGCCGCCCACAGGTGTCAGGCTCCCGCAGGGTGCCTGACACCGAAGCAGGCAGAGACTGCTCCCAACAGCCGGCGCCCCGCACCGGCCGCGCTTGCCGGGTCAGTTCAGGCTGGCGCCCGAGAGCTTGACGACTTCCTGGTATTTATTTTTTTCGTTCTTCACGAAAGCGGCGAACGCTTCCGGCGTCATGGGTTCGGCTTCGGAACCCATGGCCAGCAGGCGCTGGCGCACGTCAGGCTGGCGCAGGGCGTCGGCGTAGGCCTTGTTCAGCTTGGCCACCACTGCGGCGGGAGTGCCGCCGGTGGTGAACACGCCGAACCACGTACCCAGGTCGAAGCCCTTCACGCCGGCTTCATCCATGGTGGGCACGTCAGCCAACAGCGACGAGCGCTTCAGCGTGGTCACCGCCAGGGCCTTGACCTTGCCGTCTTTGATCAGCGGCGCCGAAGCAGCCAGGTTGTCGAACATGAAATCCGACTGGCCGCCTAGCAGCGCCAGCTGCGCGGGCGAGGCGCCCTGGTACGGGACGTGCACGGCGTCGATGCCAGCGCGCGCTTTCAGCAGTTCGCCCGCCAGGTGGCCGGCGCTGCCGTTGCCGCCCGAACCGTAGTTGAGCCGGCCCGGATTTTTCTTGGCATACGCGATCAGGTCGGCCAGGGAATCGATGTGGTTCTGCTTGGCGAAGTCCACGTTCATGACCAGCACGTTGGGCACCGCCGCCACGATGGTGACCGGCGCGAAGTCCTTGATGGGGTCGTAGGGCAGGTTGGCGAACAGCCACGGGTTGATGGCGTGCGTGGCCACGGCGCCCATCACCAGGGTGTAGCCGTCGGGCGCGGCCTTCGCGACCAGGTCGGCGCCGATATTGCCGCCCGCGCCCGAGCGGTTCTCGACGATGACCGGCTGGCCCAGCGAGACGCGCACCTTCTCGGCCAGCATGCGCGCGGTGGAATCGAGCGGGCCGCCGGGCGGATACGGCACCACGAAACGCAGCGGCTTGGTGGGGAAGTCGGTGTCCTGGGCAAGCGCCGGGCCCGTGCAGGCCAGGGCCGCCGCCAGGGCGACGGCGCCGCGCACCAGCGCGCGGCGGGCGGACGAAACGGGGGATTGTTGCGGGTTGCGCATTTTTTCTGGTCTCCAGTGTGTGCTTCTGTGCGGCACGTAGCATAACCCGGCCGGACGCGCCGGCGCCCGGCGCGCCTCGCGGCAGGCCGGGCGCCGGCGGGAAAACGCCCGTGGTCAGTGCAGGATCTGGCTCAGGAACAGTTTGGTGCGTTCGTTCTGCGGATTGTCGAAGAACTGGTCGGGGCTGTTCTGCTCGATGATCTCGCCGCGGTCCATGAAAATGACGCGGTTGGCCACCTTGCGCGCGAAACCCATTTCGTGGGTCACGCACAGCATGGTCATGCCGCTTTCCTGGGCCAGCGTAACCATCACGTCCAGCACTTCCTTGACCATTTCCGGGTCGAGGGCGGAAGTGGGCTCATCGAACAGCATGATCTTGGGGCTCATGCACAGCGAGCGCGCAATGGCCACGCGCTGCTGCTGGCCGCCGGACAACTGCCCGGGGAACTTGTTGGCCTGCTCGGGAATGCGCACGCGCTCCAGGTACTTCATGGCGGTGGCCTCGGCCTCGGCGCGCGGCTTTTTCAGCACCCAGGTGGGGCCCAGCGTCAGGTTCTCCAGCACGGTCAGGTGCGGGAACAGGTTGAAGTGCTGGAACACCATGCCCACGTCGCGGCGGATGGTCTCGATGTGCTTCAGGTCGTTGGTAAGCTCGGTGCCGTCGACGATGATGTGCCCCTGCTGGTGTTCTTCCAGCCGGTTGATGCAGCGGATCATGGTCGACTTGCCCGACCCCGACGGGCCGCACACCACGATACGTTCGCCGGGGGCCACGTCCAGGTTGATATTGCGCAGCACGTGGAACTGGCCATACCACTTGTTCACGTTCTGCATGCGGATGATGGCATCACTCATGCCTGTACTCCCATAAGGTGCGCCAGCCCGGCCCGCCTGCGGCGGACACGGGCCCGGCAACTATCGTTTGTGTCCGGTCGCCAGGCGTTTTTCCAGGCGTTGGCTGTATTTCGACATCGAAAAGCAGAACACGAAGTAGATCAGCGAGATAAAGACGTAGGCCTCGACCCCGAAACCGCGCCATGCGGCGTCCGACAGGGCCGCCTTGGCAGCCAGCGTCAGGTCGAAAATGCCGATGATCACCACCAGCGACGTGTCCTTGAACAGCGCAATGAAGATGCTGACCAGCGGCGGGATCACAATGCGCAGCGCCTGCGGCAGAATGATCTTGCGCATCTGCTGCCAGTAGTTCAGGCCCAGCGAATCGGCGCCTTCGTACTGCCCCTTCGGGATGGCCTGCAGCCCGCCGCGCACGGTTTCGGCGATGTACGCCGCCGCGAACATGATGATGGCGATCTGCGCGCGCAGCAGCTTGTCGATGGAAAAACCCACCGGCAAGAACAACGGCAGCATCACCGACGACATGAACAGCAGGCTGATCAGCGGCACGCCACGGATCAATTCGATGTACACGACGCACAGTGCCTTGATGGCCGGCATTTTCGATTTGCGGCCCAGCGCCAGCAGCACGCCGAACGGAAACGCGAAGGCGATGCCGAAGGTCGACAGGATCAGCGTCAGCGGCAGGCCGCCCCACAGCGAGTTCTCGACGTAGGTCAGGCCCAGCACGCCGCCCCACATCAGCACCGCCACGGCGGTCAGGCCGACGACCCAGATCAGGGCGAGACGCGCATTCCAGAAGCGGCGCAGGCCGCTGCAGACAATCACCCCGATCAGGATGATGGTGGCCAGCAGGGGACGCCACTGCTCGTCGTACGGGTACGTGCCGAACAGGATCAGGCGGTGCTTTTCGGCGATGAACGCCCAGCACGCGCCGGCGGCCTTGCGGCATTCCTGCGAGGTCGTCGACGTGAAGTCGGCCTGCAGGAAGGCCCACTCGACCAGGGCCGGCACCGCCATCAGCAGAATCCAGGCCACCAGGACCGTGGCCAGGATGCTCACGGGCGACGAGAACAGGCGCTCTTTCAGCCAGGGCCACACGCCGACCTGGCTGCGCGGCGGCGGCAGGCCTTCGCTGGGGATAGGCGTAGTCGTGCTCATATCAACGCTCCACCAGCGCGATGCGCTTGTTGTACCAGTTCATGAATACCGAGATCGACAGGCTGACGGTGAGGTAAGCCGCCATGATGATCAGGATGCCTTCGATGGCCTGCCCCGTCTGGTTCATGGTGGTATTGACCACCGAGACGATGTCGGGATACCCAATAGCCACCGCCAGCGAACTGTTCTTGGTCAGGTTCAGGTACTGGCTGGTCATGGGCGGGATGATCACGCGCAGCGCCTGCGGCAATATCACCAGGCGCAGCACCCGCGAGCGGCGCAGGCCCAGCGAGCCGGCGGCTTCCCACTGCCCCTGGTTGACCGCCTGGATCCCCGAGCGCACCACTTCGGCGATAAAGGCCGAGGTATAGATCACCAGCCCCGCCAGCAGAGCCGCGAACTCGGGCGACAGCGTCAGCCCGCCCGAGAAGTTGAAGCCCTTGAGCTCGGGCATGTCCAGCTTCAACGATGCGCCGCTCACCAGCCAGCCCAGGATGGGCAGCCCGATGAACAGGCCCAGCGCGACGCGTCCGAGCGGAAACACCTGGCCGGTGGCTTCCTGGCGCTTCTTGCCCCAGTGCGCGGCCACGATGGTGCCGATGATGGCCAGCGCCAACCCGCCCAGAATGAAGTCGAGCGAAGCGCCTTCCAGGGCCGGCACTTTCAGGCCGCGGTTCGAGATGAACACGCCGGGTAGCGGATTGGCCGCCTGGCGCGGGCCGGGCATGTTCTCGGTGATAAGGGCGTACCAGAAGAACAGCTGCAGCAGCAGCGGCACGTTGCGCATGGTTTCGACGTACACCGAGCACACCTTGGCCATGAGCCAGTTCTTCGACAGCCGGCCCACCCCGATCAGGGTGCCCAGCAGGGTGGCCAGAATGATGCCCAGCACGGCCGCGCGCAGCGTGTTCAGCAGGCCCACCACAATGGCGCGGCCGTAGGTGTTGGCCGGCGTGTAATCGATGGGCGTCTCGCCGATGGCGAAGCCCGCTTCGCGGTCGATGAATCCGAAGCCGGTGGAAATATTGCGCACCTGCAGGTTGTGCAAGGTGTTGGAAACCAGGAACCACACGGCCAGGGCGACCAGGGCCAGCGCGACAACCTGATACACCACGGCGCGCACGCCGGGGTCGTTCCAGCTGAGACGTCGCTTGGGCGCCGCCGCCGGGACTTGGGGGTTGTTTGTCGTCATGGAATGGATCTACAGAAGTCGAAAAGGAATGGCCGGCAAACCCTGACGCCACCTTACTCCTGCCGCCCGCCCCCGAGGGGCGGGCCTGGCAAGGCGGGCGAACCCCGCCTTGCCCGGCAGCCGTGCTTAGCGCACCGGCCAGCCGTACATCAGACCGCCGTCCTTGTAGGAGGCGTTCAGGCCGCGCTCGAGCTTCATGGCGCTGTCGGCGCCCAGCGTGCGCTCGAAGACTTCGCCGTAGTTACCCACCTGCTTGATGATGGTGTAGGCCCACTTGTCGTCCACGCCCAGGTTCTTGCCCATGCCCGGGGTCACGCCCAGGATGCGCTGGATATTGGGATTGGAGCTCTTGGCCATCTCGTCGACGTTCTTCGAGGTGATGCCGTATTCCTCGGCTTCCAGCATGGCGTTGAGCGACCAGCGCACGATGTTGAACCATTGCTCGTCGCCCTGGCGAACCATGGGACCCAGCGGCTCTTTCGAGAAGTCTTCCGGCAGGATGACGAAGTTGTCGGGGTTCTCGAGCGTGGTGCGGGTCGAGGCCAGTTGCGACTTGTCGGTGGTAAAGGCGTCGCAGCGGCCGGCCGAGAAGGCGCGGATGATTTCGTCGTACTTGTCGATAACGACCGGCTTGAATTCGATCTTCTGGCCGCGGAACCAGTCGGCCAGGTTCAGTTCGGTGGTGGTGCCCGGCTGCACGCAGATGGTGGCGCCGTTCAGTTCCTTGGCGCTCTTGACGCCCAGGTCTTTGGACACCATCACGCCCTGGCTGTCGTAGTAGTTGACGCCGGCGCCGATCAGGCCCAGCGTGGTGTCACGCGTGAGGGTCTGGGTGGTGTTGCGGGTAAGCACGTCGACTTCGCCCGACTGCAGCGCGGTGAAGCGCTGCTGCGTGTTCAGCGGCGTGACTTTGAACTTGGTGGAATCGTTGAACATGGTGGCGGCGATGGCACGGCACATGGCCACGTCGATGCCTTTCCATTCGCCCTTGCTGTCCGCCATGGAGAAGCCGGGAATGCCCGTCGACACGCCGCACTGGACAAAGCCCTTCTTTTTGACGCTGTCGAAAGTTGCGCCAGCGTTGGCCGCCGAAGACGCTGCGAACAGTGCGGCGGCAACGGCGGCTAATTTCAGTGCTTTCATCTTTTATCTCCTGTAGGGGAAGCCTTGGTGCGCAAAGGGTGGGGCGCATCAAGCATCGCCGGGATGGTAGCGGGTCAGCATATTCGGGGACATGGGGGAAATCCCTTGACGGATTAAATGAAAAAAAGGGACGGAAAAATTTGCAACCGTCGCCCCGGATCGCTGCGCGGTACTATTGCTGCTTCTTCTTTACCTGCCGCCATGATCGAATTCCAGCACGTCTTCAAATCGTATGGGCGCGGCCGAAACATCCTGGCCGACATCAACTTCCGGGTCAGCGCCGGCGAATTCATTTTCGTGTCAGGTGCATCGGGCGCCGGTAAATCCACCCTGCTCAAATTGATAGGGGGCCTCGAACCCGCCAGCCGGGGGTCCATCCAGGTCAATGGCCAGCGGCTCGACAAGCTGCCGGCGCGCGCGCGCCCTTACCTGCGCCGCGCTGTGGGCGTGATCCTGCAAGACACGCACCTGCTGTTCGACCGCAGCGCGCTGCAAAATGTCATGCTGCCGCTGGCGGTCATCGGCCAGGCGCCCGAAGCGGCCAGCGCCCGGGCGCGCGCGGCGCTCGACAAGGTAGGCCTGGCGGGCAAAGAAGGCATGAACCCCATCGAGTTGTCAGGCGGCGAACAACAGCGCCTGGCCATCGCGCGCGCCATCGTCAACCGGCCCGCCATCCTGATCGCCGACGAACCCACCGCCAACCTCGATCACGACACCGCGCAACGCATCCTGAATGTGTTCCGCGATTTCAACCGCGTCGGCGTCACCACCCTGATCGCCTCGCACGACGAAGCGCTGATGTCTCAGTACGCCACGCGCATGCTGCGGCTGGAGCCCGGCAAGTTCCACGATTCGGGAGCCTCCGCATGAAATCCTGGCTGCGGCAGCATCGCTATGCCCTGACGGTTACCCTGCGCCGCCTGGCGGCGCAGCCCTTTTCATCGCTGGCCAACCTGCTGGTCATGGCGCTGGCGCTGGCCTTGCCGCTGCTGGGCGGCGCCATCCTGGTGTCGGCCCAGCCCGTGGCGCGGCAGGTGTCGATCACCCCCGAGGTCACGCTGTTCCTGCAAACCGACGCGCCGGCCGGCGCGGCCCAGGCCATCGCACAGCGCATCCGCGCCGAAAACGCCGCGCAGGTCCAGGCGGTGCGCGTGGTGCCGCGCGATGACGCCCTGGCGTCGCTGCGCAACGACCCCACCTGGGACCAGGCGCTGGCGGTGCTGCCGGGCAACCCCTTGCCCGACGCCGTAGTGGCCACCCTGACCGAGGGCGAGCAGTTGGCGCAGCGCGCCGACCAGTTGGCCCAGGCCTGGAAGCAATGGGAACACGTCGACCTGGTACAGCTCGACAGCGCCTGGGTGCAGCGCCTGGAGGCCATTCTGCGGTTCGCGCGCGTGGGCCTGGTCTTCCTGGCGGCCTGCGTGGCGGCGGTGGTGCTGGCCGCCGTTTTCAACACCGTACGCATGCAGGCCATGCTGCAGCGCGAGGAAATCGCCGTGGCGCGCCTGGTGGGCGCCACCGAATCGTTCGTGCGCCGGCCGTTCCTGTACCTGGGCGCCCTGTCCGGCGCCCTGGCCGCGCTGGTGGCCATCGGCGCGGCCGCCATCGCGCTGGCGCCGCTGAACAGCGCCCTGCTCGGGCTGGCGCGCAGCTACGGCGCAGAGTTCACCCTGCACCTGCCTGGCCTGCCCGCGCTGGCGGCCGCCGTGCTGGGCACCAGCATCCTGGGCGCCCTGGCGGCGCGCTGGTCAGTCACGCGCAGTACGCGCTTTTAACCCCCTTAATGCCCTGAAAGAAATGCTCCCGGCGCCGCTACATTAGTGATCAGCCGCAGCCGGGGGACTGAAATAAATAGGGGACGCATTACCGGCCGCGCTTGCTGCCGCTCGCCCATGTTGCGCTGACGAGGGGCCAAAGTTTGAAAAAATCTTAAAGATTTTTTACATAAATCAAATTTGTTAACATATTTGTGCGGCAGATTTCCGCAGATTTCGCTCCTCCCCTCGCTTGTGCCGTTTTTCTAATGCGGTCTCCCCATGCCCTCTCGCCTCGACGCCCGCGCGACACGTCACTATTTTGATAGCGCCTTTCACTGCCCGGCGGTCAAGGTATTGCCTAATGAATACTATGTGGCAGCCGGCGAAGACATCATGATCTCGACCGTGCTGGGTTCGTGCGTGGCGGCCTGCATCCGCGACCCGCGCGCCGGCGTGGGCGGCATGAACCACTTCATGCTGCCCGAAGGCGACGGCGACTCGCCCTCCTCGGCCACCATGCGCTATGGCGCCTTCGCAATGGAAGTTCTGATCAACGAGCTGCTCAAGGCGGGCGCGGCGCGCGAGCGGCTGGAGGCCAAGGTGTTCGGCGGCGGCGCGGTGCTGAGCGCGATGCAGCAGATGAACATCGGCGAACGCAATGCCCGCTTCGTGCTGAACTACCTGAACACCGAAGGCATCCCGGTGCTGGCGCAAGACCTGGGCGATGTGCACGCGCGCCGCATCGGCTACTTTCCGCGCGACGGCCGGGTGATGGTGCGCCGGCTGGCGCCGCATCACCACAAGGCCGAAGTCCTGATCGCCCAACGGGAACAGGTGGCCGCCCAGACCGCCTCCGCCAAGGCCCACACCCCGCCCCAGATCGAGCGCTTCAGCGCGCCGGCCAGGCCGCGTTTCGAGCGCTTTACCCGGCCCAGCACGGCCACCAGCTGACCCGCCCCCTGCCTAGGCGGCGCGCGCGCCGCCTATGGGCACCACCGTGGCGCTGAAGCCTTGCATCAGCTCGGCGCGCCGGGCGGCGGCGCGCTGCATTGCTGCTTCCTTGATGTGGCCATAACCGCGTATGGATTCCGGCAGGCTGGCCAGCTCCACGGCGCGGTCCAGGTTGGCCCGGTTCAACTTGGGCAGGATGGCCAGCAGGTCGTTGCGATAGGTTTCGATCAGGGCGCGCTCCGCGCGCCGCTCGGCGGTATAGCCGAAGATGTCCAGCGGCGTGCCGCGCAGGCCGCGTAGCCGCGCCAATACCCGGAAGGCCTTCAGCACGCCAGGGCCGTAGGCGCGCTTGACCAGATGGCCCTGGGCATCGCGGCGGGCCAGCAACGGCGGAGCCAGGTGCAGGCGCAGCTTCCAGTCGCCCTCGAATTGCGCCTCGATCTGCTTCAGGAATTCACCGTCGGTGTACAGCCGCGCCACTTCGTATTCGTCTTTATAGGCCATCAGCTTGAAGTAGTAGCGCGCCACGGCCGCCGCCAGCCGCGTGGTGCCGGTGGCCGACTGCTCGGCCTGCGCCACGCGCTGCACCAGGTCGCGGTAGCGGTCCGCATAGCCGGCATTCTGGTAGGCCTGCAAGAATTCGCTGCGCACCGCCACCAGCGCGTCGACCTCGCCAGTGGGCCGCTTGATGTCGACTACCGCCGTGGATTGCCCGCGCCGGACTTCGATAATTTCCCCGGCCCGCGGCGCGGTGGCGCAGCCGGCCAGGCGTTGCACCGAGGCCAGGTCGTGCGCGGCGCGCCGGCCCCATGCAAACGCCGCCAGGTTGGCGGGCACTTGCTGGCCGTTCAGTTCGATGGCGCGCAGCAGCGCCTGCTGGCCCAGCGGCAGCCAGCCTTTCTGGTAGGATAGCCCATCATGAGCGGATTGGCGTAAATGGCGTCGCCCAGCAGCCCCACGGCCAACCCGGCGGCATCGACCATGTCGACGCCGCCCTCGCCGCAGGCGGCGCGCAAATCGGCCTGCAGATCAGCCCCGGGCAGACGCCAGTCGGGATCGTGCACGAACGCGGCGGTGGGCGCCACGTCGCTGTTGAGCAGCAGCCGGGTGCGGCCGGCGCGCATGCGGGCCACCGACTCCTGGCTGGCCGCGACGACCAGGTCGCCCGCCAGCACCAGGTCGGCCTCGCCCATGGCGACCCGGGTGTTGAGCAGGCCGTCGGGCGTAGGGGCCAGCACAACGTGCGAGAACACCGCGCCGCCCTTCTGGGCCAGGCCGGCCATGTCGAGCGCCGAACAGCCCTTGCCTTCCAGGTGCGCCGCCATGCCCAGCAATTGCCCGATGGTGACCACGCCCGTGCCGCCCACCCCGGCGACGAACACGCCGTACGGCTGCGCCAGGGACGCCGGCGCCGGCTCGGGCAGGCCCGCGTCGATGGCGCCCTCCTGGGCCAGGGGCTGGGGCTTGCGCAGCCGGCCGCCCTCGACGGTTACCAGGCTGGGGCAGAATCCCTTGAGACAGGAATAATCTTTATTGCAGCTCGACTGGTTGATGGTGCGCTTGCGGCCGAACTCGGTTTCCAGCGGCTCGACGGACAGGCAATGCGATTGTTCGGAGCAATCGCCGCAGCCTTCGCAGACCCGCTCGTTGATGACCACGCGGCGCGCCGGATCGGGGTATGCGTTGCGCTTGCGGCGCCGGCGCTTTTCAGTGGCGCAGGTCTGGTCGTACACCAGGATGGACACGCCGGGATACTCGCGCAGCTCGCGCATCACCGCATCGAGCTCGTCACGGTGATGCACCGGCACGCCGGGCGCCAGGCCGGTCGCGCCCCGGTACTTCTGCGGCTCGTCGGTCACGACCACGATCTTTTCGATGCCCTCGGCCGCCATCTGGCGCGTGATCATGGGCACGTCGATCGGACCGTCCACCGGCTGTCCGCCGGTCATGGCGACCGCGTCGTTGAACAAGATCTTGTACGTGATGGGCGCCTTGGCCGCCACCGCCGCCCGGATGGCGAGCAGGCCCGAGTGGTAGTAGGTGCCGTCGCCCAGGTTGGCGAACACGTGTTTTTCATCGGTAAATGGCGCCTGCCCCAGCCAGGGCACGCCCTCGCCGCCCATCTGCGTATAGGCCTGCGTATTGCGGCCCATCCAGGTCACCATGTAGTGGCAGCCAATGCCGGCCATGCCGCGCGAGCCCTCGGGCACCCGCGTCGAGGTGTTGTGCGGACAGCCCGAGCAGAACCAGGGCTTGCGTTCGGCCGTCACGCGCGGCCTGGCCAGCGCCTGCTCGCGCTCGGCGATGAACGCCAGCCGGGCCTCGATGCCGGCCCGCACGTCGTCGGGCAAGGCAAAGCGCAGCAGGCGCGCGCCCACCGCCTTGGCCACCATGGCGGGCGAAAATTCGTAGTGCGCGGGCAGCAGCCAATTGCCCTGCGGCACGGACCATTCGCCGCCGTCTTTGTCGTCAAACTTGCCCACCACGCGCGGAATCTTCTTGCCGGTGCCGATCCAGCTGAACAGCTCTTCTTTCAGTTGGTATTCCAGCACCTGGCGCTTTTCCTCGACCACCAGGATCTCGTCGAGCCCTTCGGCGAACTGCTGTACGCCGGTGGCTTCCAGCGGCCACACCATGCCCACCTTGAACAGGCGCAGGCCGATGCGGCGGCAGATGTCTTCGGTAAGCCCCAGGTCGGCCAGGGCCTGCCGGGTATCGAGGTAGGCTTTGCCGGATGTCATGATGCCGAAGCGGGCCTGGCTTTGCGGCACGTGCCACAGCTCGCGATTAAGCTTGTTGGCGCGCGCGTAGGCCAGCGCGGCATACAGTTTGTAGTCGAGCAGCCGGGCTTCCTGCGCCAGCGGAGTGTCAGGCAGGCGGATGTTCAGGCCGTCGGGCGGCATCTGGAAGTCGTCGGGCAAAATGATGGACACGCGGTTGGGGTCGACGTCGACCGAGGCCGAGACCTCGACGATGTCGGTGATGCACTTCATGCCCACCCACACGCCGGCATAGCGGCTCATGGCCCAGCCATGCAATCCGTAGTCGAGCACTTCCTGCACGCTGGACGGGAACAGCGCGGGGATCATGCAGGCTTTCAATATGTGGTCGCTCTGGTGCGGCAGCGTGGACGACTTGGCCGGGTGGTCGTCGCCCGCCACCACCAGCACGCCGCCGTGGGGCGAGGTGCCGGCCGCGTTGGCATGCTTGAATACGTCGCCGCAGCGGTCTACGCCGGGGCCCTTGCCGTACCACATGCCGAACACGCCGTCGTAGCGCGCGCCGGGAAACAGATTGACTTGCTGGGATCCCCACACCGCGGTCGCGGCCAGGTCTTCGTTGATGCCGGGCTGGAACTCGATGTGGTGCGCCTTCAGGTATTTGGCGGCTTTCCACATATTGGTGTCCACGCCGCCCAGAGGCGAGCCGCGGTACCCCGAAATGAACCCGGCGGTATTGAGCCCGGCGCGCTGGTCGCGCACGCGCTGCATCATGGGCAGGCGCACCAAGGCATGGATGCCGCTCATCCAGGCGCGGCCGGTTTCCAGGGTGTATTTGTCGTCCAGCTGGACGGAGGCAAGCGCCGCGCGCTGCGCGGACGTGAGAGGGGCATTCATGTCTACTCCGAGGGTCTTGGATGCCCGGGCCGGCTGCGCCTGCCGGTTCTTGTGAAACCGCGGCGGGTGGGATCGGGCACAGGTGCCGTTTGTTCTTATCAGGTTGTACCCGGGGTCCGGGGCGGATGCAAGCTGGGGTTGTTCCGTCTGTTTTCTTGCGGCCTCTCGCGGTTCTCTCTCTTTCACCGTCCCGCCTCATCTGGGCAGGCGTGGAACGCCCGTGCGTCGGGCTCGGGCGCATGCAGGCGCCCTCGGTCTGCTGCGCAGACTGCCCCGCCGCCCAACGCGCCCCACGCCTGCCCAGATGAGACGGGACTGCGGATGGGAAAATTCCGCAGACGATGCCCCTAGACGATACGCACGCGGGACGCTCCGATTGCGAAATTCCACAGCCTGGGCGTGGCGGGCGTGGGGCTGGGCGATTTGACCGGCGGGGCAGCCTGCGCAGCAGGCCGAGGGCGCCTGGTTGCGCCCGAGCCCGACGGGCTTAGCCCGGCCCCACGCCCGCCACGCCCAGGCGGCTAAAGAACTCAGAAGCCCATACAACCCAAACGCCAATGCGATAATTCCCGGTTATGGATTTCGCCCCCCGCATCGTCGCCTGGCAAGCCAGCCACGGCCGCCACGACCTGCCCTGGCAGCGCACGCAAGACCCCTACCGGATCTGGCTGTCCGAGATCATGCTGCAGCAGACCCAGGTCGCCACCGTCATCCCGTACTACCAGCGCTTCCTGGAACGCTTTCCCGACGTAAGCGCGCTGGCGGCCGCGCAGCAAGAAGAAGTCATGCCTTACTGGGCCGGCCTGGGCTACTACGCGCGCGCCCGCAACCTGCACCGTTGCGCGCAGGCCGTCATGAGCGAATGGGGCGGACGGTTTCCCGCCGCCGCGGAACAGATCGCCACCCTGCCCGGCATCGGCCGCTCAACCGCCGCCGCCATCGCGGCCTTCGCCTACGGCGAGCGCGCGCCCATTCTGGATGGCAACGTCAAGCGGGTGTTCACCCGCCATTTCGGCATCGAGGGCGACCCGGCGCGGCGCGAGGTCGAGCAGCGCCTGTGGGCCCTGGCCGAAGCCCAGGTCGCCGACGCTCCCGCGCTGGACATGGCCGCCTACACGCAAGGCCTGATGGATCTGGGCGCCACCCTGTGCACGCGCGGCAAGCCCGCCTGCGGCCGATGCCCGGTGGCCGCCACCTGTATCGCGCGCCGCGACGCGCGCCAGGCCGAACTTCCCACGCCCAAGGCGCGCAAAGCCATTCCCGAGCGCCAGACCGGCATGCTGGTGCTGCAACGCGACGGCGCCATTCTGTTGCAGCAGCGTCCGGCGCCGGGCATCTGGGGCGGGCTGTGGAGCCTGCCCGAATTCGAGGCGGGCGGCGATCCCGCCCTGGCTTCGCGCCAACTGGGCCTGGAGCCCTTGCAACGCTACGAATTGGCCGCGTTCGCGCATACGTTCACGCACTACCGGCTGCACATCAAGCCGTGGTATCTAGCGGTGAAACCGGGCGCTGCCCTGGCGGAGCCGAGCCTGCCGCAGCGCTGGGCCGGCCCCGCCGAACTACCGGGCATGGCCCTGCCCGCGCCCATACGCAAACTGCTCGACGGGCTGCTGGCCGCCGGACTGCCCGACTGAACTTGCGCGCGGTCATACGACTCGTCCGACTTCGGGAAGTACGCATAGACCGGCCACCAAGGCACGACTATGCTGCGGCACATAGAAACCCGCAGCGCACTGCCATGGAACCATTACGCAAAAAAGCCTGCCCCATGGGCAGCCGGGTCGAAATCCTGGAACACAACGTCTCGCTCATCCGCCAGGACCTGGCCGTAGTGCTGTCCAACTACACCACCAAGGCCGACCTGCACCACGAAATCAGCAAGCTCACCTGGAAGATCATCGCCTGGACCACCGGCATCTGCACCCTGCTGACCAGCGCCGTCTACGTCATCACCCGCATCCAGATGTAGGCGTTCACCATGCTTGCTCGGCACAAGCCCTGGGCGCCGCCCTACGCGCCTTCGAGCAGCATCACCAGCTTCAAGTCGGGGTGGGTGGCCAGTCGAAACGTGGTCTGCCGGTACGCCAGCCGGCCACGGCGCGGATGCTGGAACTCCCTCAGGCCGCCTTCGCGCTCCACCACCGCATGGCGGGTCCACCAGTGGGCAAACACCTCGCTGTCGCGGTTCAGCTCGTCCAGCAGCGCCAGCACATCGGGTTCGTCCAGATGCGCCCCTGCGTCGGCGCGGAATTCCGCCACCACCCGCCGGGCGCGCTGATCCCAGTCCACCACCAGTTGCCGCGCGGCCGGGTCCAGGAAAATGTAGCGCAGCAAGTTGGGGCGCGGGTCGCGCACCGGCCAATCATCGAACAGATCGCGCATGGGTCCGTTGTGCACCAGCACGTTCCAGGCGCGATCCAGCACATAAGCAGGCGCATTCACAGCTTCCACGCATTCGCGCAGCAGGCCTGGCGCTTCGGTGGTGTCGTCGCGCGGGTGTTGCGGGTCGGCGCATTCGGCCAGCTCGAACAGATACGCGCGCTCGGCGCGCGCCAGCTGCAGCACCCCTGCGATGCGCGCCCACACAGCGGGCGACACCGACACTTCGCGGCCCTGCTCTATCCATGTGTACCAGGTGACACTGATGCCGCACAGCTGCGCCACTTCCTCGCGCCGCAGACCGGGCGTGCGGCGCCGCATGCCCTCGGGCAAGCCGGCCATTTGCGGGGTGATGCGCGCCCGCGCCGCGCGCACGAATTCACCCAGCGCGTGGCGACGGCGTGTGGAGCTTTCATGGGTGCCCGAGGCGCCGGCTTGGGTAGAGGCATTCATACCAGGATAAGCAGTGGTCTTGTACGCGTATAGCGGAATCCCTATCTTACCTCCGCACGCTGTGCACCGCCCCATTGCGGCCATCCCACCCATCGACAGGAAAACCATGACTGCTCCCGTTTCCCATGACCAGGCCGTCGACCGCCAGTTCGGTCCGCGCGCCGCCGCCTACCTGACCAGCGCCGTCCATGCGCAAGGCGCCGACCTCGACCAGCTGGCGGGGTTGGCGCGCGAACATCCGGGCGCGCGCGTGCTGGATCTGGGCTGTGGCGGCGGACACGTCAGCTTCCACGTCGCGCCCTGCGCGGCCCAGGTGGTCGCCTACGACCTGTCCCAATCGATGCTGGACGTAGTGGCCGAGCAAGCCGCGCGGCGCGGGCTGGACAACCTGTCTACCCGCCAGGGCAAGGCCGAGCGCCTGCCGTTCGCCGATGGTGAATTCGACCTGGTGCTGTGCCGCTATTCCACGCACCATTGGCAAGACGCGGGCCAGGCGTTGCGTGAAGCGCGGCGCGTGCTCAAGCCGGGCGGCATCGCCGCCTTCGCCGACGTCGTGTCGCCCGGCGAGCCGCTGCTCGACACCTGGCTGCAAATGCTGGAAGTGCTGCGCGACAACTCGCACGTGCGCAATTATTCGGTGTCCGAATGGCTGCGGCTGCTGGCCGAAGCGGGCTTCGTGCTGCGCAGCTGCACGCCGCGCCGCATCACGCTGGAATTCGATTCGTGGGTCGAGCGCATGCGCACGCCGGCTCCGCTGGTGCAGGCGCTGCGCCACATGCTGGCCCACGCTCCGGCGCCGGTGCACCGGCACTATGCCATCGCCCCGGACGGCTCGTTCAGCAGCGACACCGCCACGCTGGTGATGCAGCGCGGCTGAACAAGCGCGGCCGCCGCATTACGGCAGCGGCGGCCGCGCAAATCCGCCGGCCGCGCGGCCAGCGGCGCGCCTAGCCCAGGCTGGATGCCAGGGTCCGGCGCACGTCTTCTTCGCTGCGCCCGCTGCGAGCGATGTAGTCGGCCAACTGGTCCGCGCCGATGGTGCCCACGTTGAAGTACTGCGACTGCGGGTGGCTGAAATAAAACCCCGACACGCTCGAGGCTGGATACATGGCATAGCTGTCGGTAAGCAGCATGCCGATATCGTCGCCGTCCAGCACGCGGAACAGGTCGCGCTTGACCACGTGTTCCGGGCAGGCCGGATAGCCCGGCGCGGGCCGGATTCCCACGTATTTCTCGGCGATCATTTCGTCATTGGACAGCGCCTCGTCGGCCGCGTAGCCCCACAGGTCCTGGCGCACGCGTGCGTGCAGGCATTCGGCGAAGGCTTCGGCCAGCCGGTCGGCCATGGCCTTGAGCATGATGCCGGAATAATCGTCCAGCGCGGCCTGGAACTCGGCCTCTTTCTTTTCGATGCCCAGCCCGGCGGTCACGGCGAACATGCCGATGTAGTCAGCCACCCCGCTCGACTTGGGCGCGATGAAATCGGCCAGGCACTTGTTGCTGACGCCTTCGCGCTTGACGCCCTGCTGGCGCAGGTTGCGATACGTGAACAGCACCTCGCTGCGCGATTCGTCGGCGTAGACCTCGATGTCTTCGTCGTTGACGGTATTGGCCGGGTAGAACGCCACCGCGCCGTTGGCGGTCAGCCAGCGGCCCTCGATGATGCGCTTGAGCATGGCCTGCCCGTCGGCATATACCTTCTGGGCCTGCTCGCCCACCACCTTGTCTTCCAGAATGGCGGGAAATTGCCCGAACAGGCTCCAGGTCTGGAAGAACGGCGTCCAGTCCAGATACCTGGCGATCTCGGCCAGGTCGTAGCTTTTGAACGACCGCCGGCCAATGAACTTGGGGCGCGGCGGCACATAGGCCGACCAATCGATCTGCGGGCGCGCCGCGCGCGCCTCGGCCAGAGAAACCAGCGGCGTCGCCTTGCGGTTGGCGTGGCGGCGCCGCACATCGGCGTATTCCTGCGCCACTTCGTCGATGTAGGCCTGCGCCTGCTCGGACACCAGGTTGGCGGCCACGCCCACCGCGCGGCTCGCGTCTGGCGTGTAGATGACCGGCCCGTCGTAATTGGGCGCGATTTTCACGGCGGTATGCACACGGCTGGTGGTGGCGCCGCCGATCATCAGCGGGATCTTGCGCTCGCGAAAGTACGGGTCGCGCTGCATTTCCGAGGCCACATAGGCCATTTCTTCAAGGCTGGGCGTAATCAGCCCCGACAGGCCCACGATATCGGCCTGTTCTTCCTTGGCTTTTTCGAGAATCTGCGCGCAGGGCACCATGACGCCCATGTTCACGACTTCGAAGTTATTGCATTGCAGGACCACCGACACGATGTTCTTGCCGATGTCGTGCACGTCGCCCTTGACGGTGGCGATCACCATCTTGCCCTTGGCCCGCACGTCGCCGCCGGCGGCGGCGATCTGGCGTTTTTCCTCTTCGATGAAGGGAATCAGGTGGGCAACGGCCTGCTTCATGACGCGCGCCGATTTCACCACCTGAGGCAGGAACATCTTGCCCGCCCCGAACAGGTCGCCCACGATGTTCATGCCGTCCATCAGCGGGCCTTCGATGACCTCGATGGGGCGGCCGCCGCGCGCGGCGATCTTCTGGCGCACTTCTTCGGTGTCTTCGACGATGAACGTCGTAATGCCGTGCACCAGCGCATGCGACAGGCGCTCTTCGACCGTGCCGGCGCGCCAGGCCAGGTCTTCTTCTTTCTTGGCGCCCGAGCCCTTCACGCTGTCGGCGAACTGCACCAGGCGTTCGGTGGGCGTGCGTTCATCAGCGGCGTCCTGTTTGCCCACGGGCTCGGCGCGGTCGAGGATCACGTCTTCGACCAGGTCGCGCAGCCGCGGCTCCAGGTCGGCGTACACGCCCAACTGGCCGGCGTTGACGATGCCCATCGTCAGGCCTTCGCGAATGGCGTAGTACAGGAACACCGTATGAATGGCCTCGCGCATCGGCTCGTTGCCGCGGAACGAGAAACTGACGTTCGAAATGCCGCCGGACAGGCGCGCGTGCGGCAGGTTCTGCCGGATCCAGCGCACGCCCTCGATGAAGTCCATGGCGTAGTGGTTGTGCTCGTCGATGCCGGTGGCCACGGCGAACACGTTCGGGTCGAAGATGATGTCTTCGGGCGGGAACTGCTCTTGCTCGGTCAGTATCTTGTAGGCGCGCGCGCAGATTTCCTTGCGCCGCTCCAGCGTGTCGGCCTGGCCCTGCTCGTCAAAGGCCATCACGACCACGGCGGCGCCGTAGCGGCGGCACAGCCGCGCATGGTGGCGGAAGGCCTCCTCGCCCTCTTTCATGGAAATCGAGTTCACCACCGCCTTGCCCTGCACGCACTTCAGGCCGGCCTCGATCACTTCCCATTTCGAGCTGTCGATCATGATCGGCACGCGGGCAATGTCGGGCTCGGAGGCGATCAGGTTCAGGAAGCGGCGCATGCAGGCCACCGAATCGAGCATGGCCTCGTCCATGTTGATGTCGATGATCTGGGCGCCGTTTTCCACCTGCTGGCGCGCCACGGCCAGCGCCTCGTCGTACTTTTCTTCGCGGATCAGGCGCGCGAACATCTTGCTGCCGGTCACGTTGGTGCGCTCGCCCACGTTGACGAACAGCGACTCTTCGTCGATGTTCAGCGGTTCGAGGCCCGACAGACGGGTCTTGACGGGAATCTCGGGCACCGCGCGCGGCGTCAGCGTGGCAACCTTGTCGGCAATGGCGCGGATATGGTCGGGGGTAGTGCCGCAGCATCCGCCCGACATGTTCACCAGCCCGGCGCGGGCGAATTCTTCCAGCAGGCCCGACGTGTCGGCCGGCGCTTCGTCAAAGCCCGTTTCGGCCATGGGATTGGGCAGGCCGGCGTTCGGATACACGCACACGTAGGTGTCGCAGATCTTGGACAGCTCGGCCACGTACGGCCGCATCAGGGCGGCGCCCAGCGCACAGTTCAGGCCGATGGTAATGGGCCGCGCATGGCGCACCGAGTTCCAGAACGCCTCGACCGTCTGGCCCGACAGGATGCGCCCCGAGGCATCGGTGACGGTGCCCGAGATCATTACCGGCAGGCGCTCGCCGCGCGCCTCGAACACCGACTCCACGGCGAAGATGGCGGCCTTGGCGTTGAGCGTGTCGAAGATGGTTTCGATCAGAACGATGTCGATGCCGCCATCGAGCAGGCCGTTGAGCTGCTCGGTGTAGGCCTCGCGCAGCTCGTCAAAGGTGATGTTGCGCGCGCCCGGGTCGTTGACGTCCGGGGAAATCGACGCCGTCTTGGGTTGCGGGCCCAACGCCCCCGCCGCGAAACGCGGCCGTTCAGGCGTGCTGTAGGCGTCACAGGCGGCGCGCGCCAGCCGCGCCGACGCCAGGTTCAGCTCGTAGGCCAGGCCAGGCAGGTCGTAGTCGGCCTGGGCCACCGAGGTGGCGCCGAAGGTATTGGTTTCGATGACGTCGGCGCCTGCCTCGAGGTACTGGCGGTGGATCTCGTCGATGATGTCGGGACGCACCAGCGACAGCAGCTCGTTGTCGCCCTTCAGGTCTTTGCCATGATCGGCGAAGCGCTCGCCGCGGAAATCGGCCTCGCTCAGCTTGTAGCGCTGGATCATGGTGCCCATGGCGCCGTCCAGGATCAGGATGCGCTGGCCGAGCAGGCGGGCAAAGTCGCCGCCGCGGGTATATGACGACGGCGGATAGGGCAGGCGGGGATACGGCACGGGAAGTCTCGGTAATGTGGCAAAAAGGCAAAAAACGCCCGAAAACCAACGCTTGATGGTAACAAAATGGGTCGCGGCCCGCCCGCGGGTGATACAGTTCGGCCCCGAACCGGTGCTTCGGCGCGCCCTGCGCGCCGAAGTTAAACGGGAAACAGGAAGGCGCCCCACGCCCAGCCTGTGCTGCCCCCGCAACGGTCCCCATGCCGCGCCTTGCGCCGCATGGCAGCCCGATACCGGCCGGTTCGCCCACCGGGGACGCGCCCAGCGCGGCCTCATACCGAGAACGACGTGCGGGGTCGCGCGTCACACCGAGGTCCGTCCGATGAAATCCCGCTTGTTCCGGCGCACAGCCGGCATGCTGGCCTGCGCCGTGCCCGCACTGGCCGCCGCCCAGCAAAACTCCCCTGGCAACGCCATTCCCCAGCTCGACGCCATTACCGTCACCGCCTCGCGCGTGCCCATCGAGGCCCGCGACCAGCCGGTGCAGGTATCGGTGCTGACGGCAGAGCAGATCCGCACCAGCAGCGCGCAAACCGTGCAAGAGCTGCTGTCCACGCAGTCCGGCGTGCATGTCATCAACAGCACCGGCGCCGCCGAACAGGCGGCCGTCGATCTGCGCGGTTTCGGGCTGACCGGCCCCAGCAACACGCTGATCCTGATCGACGGCATTCCCCAGAACGACAATGACTTGTCGGCGCCCTCGCTGGGCACGGTGCCGCTGGACCGCATCGAGCGCATCGAGATCGTGCGCGGCAGCGGCTCGGTGCAATACGGCGGCGGCACCACCGGCGGCGTGATCAACATCATTACCAAGCGCGGCAACGCCAACGGCGAGCCGGTATCGGCCAGCGTGACCGGCACGGTGGGCAACTATGGCCTGCACCAGCTCGACGCGGCCATCGGCCTGCAGAACGAGCATCTCACCGTGGACGTGTACGGCCAGACGCTGCGCACCGACAACTACCGCGACAACAACCGCGAAAGCCGTGACAGCGGCGGCGTGAGCCTGGGCTTGCGGCACGACGGCGGCACCGTGCGCCTGTACGCCCGCACCACCCGCCAGAAACTCGGGCTGCCCGGCCCGCGCCGGGTCGATCCGGCCACCGGTCTCGACGAATACGAAGACGACCCGCGCGGCACGTCGAACCCGGACGACTACATCGAAACCCGCACCGATGCCTTCGGCGCGCAGATCGAGCAGCGCCTGGGCGCCGGCACGCTGTATGCCGACCTGGGCCAGCGCGACAAATCGCTGACGGGCTTCAGCGGCAGCGCCTTCGGCGACACCACGCGCACCCAGGATCTGGCCGAGACCACCGGCAGCCTGCGCTACCACCTGCCCGTGGCCCAGCGGCACGCGCTGATCCTGGGCATGGACATGCTCGACAGCAACCTGGACGCCGCCAATGCCTATTCGTTTTCTCCGGTGGGCGATCGCTGGCGGGCCGAGCAGCGCCAGCATGGGGTGTTCGCCGAAGCCCAGGTGCAAGCCACCGACAGCACCCGCATCACGCTGGGCGGCCGCCGCCAGTATGCCCGCGACCGGCTGGAAACCTTGTCCGGCTTCAGCGGCAATTCCGACGAAACCCGCCATCTGGGCGCCTGGCAACTGGCCCTGCGCCAGGAAGCGGGCGCCGGCTTCAGCTTCTACGGCAAAGTGGGGCGCAGTTTCCGCCTGGCCAATTCAGACGAAGTGCTGTACGTGGCCACGCCGCTCAAGCCGCAGACGTCGGTGGACAAAGAGCTGGGCATCCTTTGGCAGTCGGAAGCGTCGAGCGCGCGGCTGAGCTGGTTCCGCTACGATCTCACCAACGAGATCCAGTACAACCCGGTGACATTCTCGAACGTCAACCTGGCTCCCACCCGCCGCCAGGGCGTCGAGCTCGAAGGCCATCACGCGCTCACCCGCACGCTGACCATGGACGCCAACGTGACATGGCTGCAGGCCAGGTTCCGCTCGGGCAACGACAACGGCGTGGACCTCGCGGGCAACACCGTGCCGCTGGTGCCGAAATGGATGGCCAACCTGGGCGCCACCTGGCGCCCGGACGACAAGCTGTTCATCAGCCTGGCGGCGCAATATGTAGGCAAGGCGCGCATGGACAACGACCAGACCAACGAATTCGACAAGCAGCTCGACGATTACGTGCTGGTCAACGGCAAGATCGGCTACGCCTTCACCGAGAACGTGTCGGGCACGCTGGCGGTCAATAACCTGTTTGACCGCGAGTACGCCACCTATGGCATCCGCTCGGGCAGCACCGGGCCCACCGGCGCCTACAACCTGTACCCCGCAGCTGGCCGCAATGTGCAGGCGGCGCTGACCATCCGCTACTGATGCCCACGCCCACCGCTGCGCGCGCCAAGTGTGTTGCCGGGCGCCTGGCAAGGAACCTGGCAAGGTCCCTGCCCAGGTGTCTGACTCCCGCAGGGTGTCAGACACCGACGCGCGCGGCGACTGCCCCACGAACCGGCGTCCGGCCCCTTCAGAAAACCGGTGTCTGGCACCTTCGGAGCCAGACACCTGCAACACTCGCTATACCTGCAACACTCGCGACACCTGCAACACTCGCTACGCCCCCAACACCGACACCCCCTGCGCCACCCGCAACACCCGCCCTTCGTTGGCCGCGCCAGTTGGCCGCCGCGCTGGCCGCCGCGCTGGCCGCGACCGCCGCTCACGCGGCGGGCCCCATCGTGGTGCGCGACGACCAGGGCCGCACGGTAACACTGGCGACCGCGGCGCGGCGCGCCATCACGGCCGCGCCGCACGCCACCGAACTCGTCTACGCGGCCGGCGCCGGCCGCTATCTGGCCGGCGCCGCGCGCGGCAGCGACTATCCGCCGGAAGCCCGCGCCCTGCCATCCATCGGCGACAGCCTGCGGCCCAGCCTGGAACGCGCCGCGGCGCTGCGGCCCGACCTGCTGATCGCCTGGCAGCCCGCCGTGCCCGACCCGCTGGGCGACCTGATGCGGCGCCTGAACGTGCCGGTGTACTACAGCGACCCGCGCACCCTGGCCGCGGTGGCCGACGCGGTAGAGGCCATGGGCCGCCTGTTCGGCACCGAAGAACAGGCGGCGCCCGCCGCGGCGGCCCTGCGCGCCCGGCTGGCGGCGCTGTCGGCCCGCTACGCCGGGCGCGCGCCGGTGCGGGTATTTGTCCAGGCCGGCCTGCAGCCCGTCTACACCCTGAACGGCGCCAGCATCGTCAGCGATGCCGTGCGCCTGTGCGGCGGCGTAAACGTGTTTGCCGGCGCCGCCATCCTGGCACCGCAGGTATCGGTGGAAAGCGTGCTGGCGGCCCGCCCCGACGCCGTGCTGCTGGGCGCGGTCGACCCGGCCGACGCCCAGGCCAGCCTGCAGGCGTGGCGCGAGCGCGGCCTGGCGGCCGCCCGGCGGGGCCACGTATTCAGCGTGGACGCCGACGCCTTGTACCGGCCCGGGCCGCGCCTGATAGACGCCACCGAGCGCCTGTGCGCGGCGCTGGACGCCGCCCGCCCGGGCTGAGCCGCCGCGTGCTTTATCATGGATGGGTAGCCGTGCCGCCGCAGGCGCCGGCCCCCGCACTTTTTCCCTGCAAGCATCGCCATGACCACACCTGATACCCTGACCATCGCCGGGCGCGAATACTCGTCGCGCCTGCTGGTAGGCACCGGCAAGTACAAAGATTTCGCTCAAACCCGCGCCGCGCTCGACGCCAGCGGCACGCAGATCGTCACGGTCGCCATCCGGCGCACCAACATCGGGCAGAACCCCGGCGAGCCCAGCCTGCTCGATTACGTGCCGCCCTCGCAATTCACGCTGCTGCCCAATACCGCCGGCTGCTATACCGCCGACGATGCCGTGCGCACGCTGCGCCTGGCGCGCGAACTGCTCGATGGCCACGACCTGGTCAAGCTCGAAGTGCTGGGCGACTCGCACACCCTGTTCCCCAACATGCCCGAAACCCTGCAGGCCACCAAGACGCTGGTGGCCGACGGATTCAAGGTCATGGTGTACTGCACCGACGACCCCATCCAGTGCCGCATGCTCGAAGACCTGGGCGCGGTGGCGGTCATGCCGCTGGCCTCGCTGATCGGCTCGGGCATGGGCATCCTGAACCCCTGGAACCTGCGCCTGATCATCGACCAGGCGCGCGTGCCGGTGGTGGTGGATGCCGGCGTGGGCACGGCATCGGACGCCGCCATCGCCATGGAACTGGGCTGCGACGCGGTGCTCATGAACACCGCCATCGCCGCCGCGCAAGACCCGGTGCTGATGGCCGGCGCCATGAAAAAAGCGGTGGAAGCCGGGCGCGAAGCCTTCCGCGCCGGCCGCATGCCGCGCAAGCTGTACAGCGGCGCGCCCAGCTCGCCCACCGAAGGCCTGATCACCGCCGCCCCGGCCCAGTCGCGATGAACGCCTCGCGCCAGCCGCCCGCCGGCCAGCGGCCCATTCCCAATACGCTGAGCATCGCCGGGGTCGACCCGTCCGGCGGCGCCGGCGTGCTGGCCGACGTCAAGGCCATGAGCGCGCTGGGCGCCTACGGCTGCGCCGTCATCGCGGCGCTCACGGCCCAGAACACTCAGGGGGTCACGGCCATCGCGCCGGTGCCGCCGGCCTTTGTGGGCCAGCAAATCGACACCCTGTTCGCCGACGTGCGCATCGACGCCGTCAAGATCGGCATGCTGGGCCAGCAGCCCGTTACAGTGGTGGTGGCCGAAAAGCTGGCCAAATGGCTGCCGGCCCATGTGGTGCTGGACCCGGTCATGGTGGCCAAAAGCGGCGACCTGCTGCTCGAACGCGAAGCCGTCGGCGCGCTGCGCGAGGCGCTGCTGCCGCAGGCCACCCTGCTGACCCCCAACCTGCCCGAAGCCGGCGTGCTGCTCGACGAGCGTCCCGTGGAAACCGTCAAGGAAATGCGCCGTGTGGCCGAGCGCCTGCGCAACATCATGGCGCATTCGGGCCAGCGCTGGGTCATGCTCAAGGGCGGGCACCTGCCCGGCAACGACACAATCGACCTGCTGCACGACGGCGACCGCATGATCGAACTGCCGGGCCACCGCATCGACACCCGCAACACCCACGGCACCGGCTGCACCCTGTCGGCCGCCCTGGCCGCGCTGCTGCCGCAGACCGCCGACGTGCCCGAGGCCGCCCGCCGCGCCAAGGCCTACCTGGCCGAAGCACTGCGCCATGCCGACCGTCTGCAGGTGGGGTCCGGCCACGGCCCTACCCACCATTTCCACGCCTGGTGGTAAGACCCGCCCGGCTCCGGCGGAGCCGGGCGCCCGGACAGGCGGCGAATCAGTACAATGTGCCGTTGGTTCTTCCTGATTTTCCCTTTGCCGTCATGAACGCTTCGACCCTGCCCGACGTAGAAAAAGCCCGCTTCAACATGGTTGAGCAGCAAATCCGCCCCTGGGATGTGCTCGACTCCAAGGTGCTTGACGCCCTGTTCGCGGTGCGCCGCGAGCAGTTCGTGCCGCCGGCGCTGCGTGCCCTGGCCTTTTCCGACCTGGAAATCCCGCTGCAGATCAACGCGGTCGATACCCGCCAGGTCATGCTGGCGCCCAAGGTCGAAGCCCGCCTGGCCCAGGAACTGCAACTCACCCCCACCGACTGCGTGCTGGAAATCGGCACGGGCTCGGGCTACCAGGCCGCGCTGCTGGCGCACCTGGCGCAGCAGGTCACCTCGGTAGAAATCGACAACCGCCTGGTGGCGTTCGCGCAGCAGAACCTGCAAATGAACAACGTCACCAACGTCAAGGTCGAAACCGGCGACGGCCGCAACGGCTGGGGCACCACCGAATACGACGCCATCCTGGTCACCGGCTCGGTGCCCGCCGTGCCCGACGCCCTGAAATACCAGTTGCGCGTCGGCGGCCGCCTGGTGGTCATCGTGGGGCAGGCGCCCATCATGACGGCCTGTCGCATCACGCGCACCACGGCCGCCAGCTTCGAGACCGTCAACCTGTTCGAAACCGTCGTCAAGCCGCTGCGCGGGGCCACGGTTTCGCAGTTCAAGTTCTAGCCACCTCCGCATGCGCGCCGGTTCGCTTGCGGCCACGTTGGTTCTGGCGCTTGCCGCAAGCCTGAGCGCGCCGGCCGGCGCTGCCCAGGACCTGCTGCAGATCTGGCGCCAGGCGTTGGCCAGCGACCCGCTCTACGCCGCCGCCCGCGCCTCGTACCGGGCGTCCATCGAGCAATTGCCGCAGGCGCGAGCCACCCTGCTGCCGGCGGTCAATGCCGAACTCCTGGGCGCCTACGACGAAACCCGCGCCACCCGCAACATGTCGTCGCGTAGCCGCGACGGCACCCGCGGCGCCTGGGACCTGGTCCTGACCCAGCCGCTATACGACTGGTCGCGCTGGCAACGCTACGAACAGGCCAAGCTGGGCGTGGCCGACGCCGAACTGCAGCTGCAGCAGGCCTATCAAGACCTGTTGCTGCGCGTGGCCGACGCCTACTTCAACGTGCTGGCCGCGCAAGACACGCTGGCCGCCACCGAGGGCGAAAAAGCGGCGGTGGCCGCCCAACTGGAATCGGCCAAGCGCAATTTCGAGCTGGGCAATTCCACCATCACCGACACCTACGAAGCCCAGGCCCGCTACGACCTGGTGGTGGCGCAGGAACTGCTGCAACAGCACGCCCTGGACGTGCTGCGCGACGAGCTCGGCAAAATCATCGGCCAGCCGCCTGGCGCGCTGGCCGAACTGCCGCGCAGCGTGCCGCTGCCGCCGCCGCAGCCGGCGCGCCTGGCCGACTGGTCCACCCAGGCCGAGGCCGCCAGCCTGGAAGTGGCGCGCGCCCAATTGCATACGCAGATCGCCCAGCGCGACATCCAGGTAGCGCGCAGCGGCCATTACCCCACGCTAAGCCTGCGCGCCACCAGCGGCAGCGCCGAGGGCTCGCACCGCGACGCCGCCGGCGGCCGCGCGGTCGACAGCTCCATCGGCCTGGTGTTGTCCGTGCCTATTTACTCGGGCGGCGGCGTGTCTTCTCAGGTAACAGAAAAAGTCCAACTCGAACAAAAAGCACGCAAAGAGTACGAGGCCGCGCGCCGCCAGGCAGTGCAATCGGCGCGCCAGCATTACACCGGCGTGATATCCGGCCTGCAGCGCATCGCCGCGCTCGAGGCCGGCGAAAAATCCAGCCGCGCGGCCGTACGGGCTAACCAGACAGGCTACGAAATCGGCGTGCGCATCAACCTGGACGTGCTCAACGCCCAGCAGCAGCTGTATGCCACCCAGCGCGACTTGGCCCAGGCGCGCTACAACACCCTGCTCAACGGGCTGCGGCTCAAGGCGGTGGGCGGCATCCTGTCCGAAGCCGACCTCGAAGCCGTCAACCGGCTGCTGCGGCTGCCCGCCCCCTGAGTACGCGCCCCGCCGGCTAGCCCCGGATTTTCTTCACCAACGCCGTCGTCGAGCGCTCGAACTCGAACGGAATCGCCAGCGCGCGTCCGCCCCAGGTCTTGACCAGCGCGGTTTCCGGCAGGGTTTCCATGTCGTAGTCGCCCCCCTTGACGATCAGGTCGGGGCGCAATTCGCCGATGATCTCAACCGGCGTGTCTTCATGGAACAGGGTCACGGCGCTGACGCAGCCCAGCGCCGCCAGCAACGCGGCGCGGTCTTCCTGGCGATTCAGCGGACGGTCGCTGCCCTTGCCCAGGCGGCGCACCGAGTCGTCGGTATTAATGGCCACCACCAATGACGCGCCCAACTGCGCGGCCTGGTCCAGGTAGGTGGCATGCCCGCGGTGCAGGATATCGAAGACGCCGTTGGTGAACACCAGCGGGCGCGGCAGCGCGCCGCGGGCAATGGCCGCGGCGCAGGCGTCGCGGGTCAGTATCTTGGATTCGAAACGGGCGGCAGGCATGCGACGATTGTACGCTGCCGCCCACGCGCCGGCAGCCGCCGGCGGCGTCTCAGGCGCCAGCCGGCACGATCAGGTCGGACTGCGCGCCCGCAGCGGCCAGGCTGGCGATTTCCTTGCGGTAGCGGTTCAGGTCTTTCACCGTTTCGAAACTGCGGCCCATCAGGGACGACAGAATGTGCAGGATGCGGCTGGCCACCTTCTGTTCCCACGCGCCGTCGAAACGGATCTGCGTGTCCAGCCAGTGCTCCAGCCAGCCCGGCTCGGGCAGGCGCGACTGCACCGTATCGTTGGGAAACAGCGCCTTGTTGACGTGCAGGTTGGTGGGATGCATGGCCTGCGCCGTGCGGCTGGCCGAGGCCATCAGCACGCCGATTTTCGAGAACGACAGCCGGGCCTGTTCGCTGGTGCGCTGGCCGCGGTCGTGCAGGGCGCGGCGCATGTACTGCAGGTACGCGCCCGCATGGCGGGCCTCGTCACGCGAAATGGTCTGGTAAATGGCCTTGATGACCGGCTCGGTGTGCCAGTCGGCGGCGCGGCGGTACCAGTGGTTCAGGCGCACTTCGCCGCAGAAATGCAGCATCAGCGTCTCGAGCTCGGGCGCCGGATCGAATTCGAAGCGCACCTTGTGCAGCTCTTCCTCGGTGGGAACCAGTTCGGGGCAGAAGCGGCGCAGGTATTCGATGAGCACCAGCGAGTGCTTCTGCTCTTCGAAGAACCACACCGACATGAACGCGCAGAAATCGCTGTCGCCGCGGTTGTCGCGCAGGAACATCTCGGTGGCCGGCAGCGCCGCCCACTCGGTGATGGCATTCATCTTGATGGTGTAGGCCTGCTCGTCCGACAGCTTGCTGCGGTCGAAGTCGTCCCAGGGGATATCGCTTGCCATGTTCCAGCGCACGGCTTCCATGGTCTTGAAGAGTTCAGGATAAAGCATGATGTACCCTTGTCGGTCCCGCGTGGGGCCTTATTTGGCTTCAAACAAATGCCGTGCTGTCACGGCCCGGGCCCTGCACGCTATTGCGCAGGGTTATTTATCGCCGCGCCGTGCGAAACTGTCATGACCGTCTGGTGACGAATTCATGACACGGCGCCGCGACAGGTCAGCGGGTCAGGACCCACAGGGCCACCCCCACTGCCAAGGCCAGCACGGCCGCCAAGGCGGCCAGCAGGCGGTTGCCCTGTTCCTGCGCCTGGCGCAGTCGGGTCATTTCGAGCAGCATCTGCGGCGCCACATCGGGCCGGCTGAGCCGCTCATGCACCAGCCGTGGCAAGGCCGGCAGCATCTGCGACCATTGCGTGGCTTCTTTGGCCAGCGATTTGCGCAGGCCGTCCAGGCCCATGCGCTGGCGCATCCAGTTTTCCAGGTACGGCTTGGCGGTCTTCCACAGGTCGAGGTTGGGGTCCAGCTGGCGCCCCAGCCCTTCGACGTTGAGCAGGGTTTTCTGCAGCAGCACCAGTTGCGGCTGGATCTCGACATTGAAACGGCGCGAGGTCTGGAACAGCCGCAGGAGCACCTGGCCCAGCGAGATTTCGGCGAGCGGCCGGTCGAAATATGGCTCGCACACCGCGCGCACGGCGCCCTCGAGCTCTTCTTCGCGCGTGTCCGGCGGCACCCAGCCGGATTCGATATGCAGTTGCGCCACGCGCCGGTAGTCGCGATGAAAGAACGCCAGGAAATTCTGCGCCAGGTAGTTCTTGTCGAACTCGGACAACGAGCCGACGATGCCGAAATCCAGCGCGATATAGCGCCCCAGGGTCTCGGGCCGGTCGGACACGTAGATGTTGCCCGGATGCATGTCGGCGTGAAAGAAGCCGTCGGAAAACACCTGGGTGAAGAAGATGTCGACGCCGCTGCGCGCCAGGGTGGGAATATCGATGCCCGCGGCGCGCAGGCGGTCGATCTGACCCACCGGAATGCCATACATGCGCTGCATCGTGAACACCGTGGAAGTGGTGTATTCCCAGATGACCTCGGGCACGATCAGCAGGTCGCCGCGCCCCGACGCCGCGTCGAAGTTGCGCCGCAGCTGGCTGCAATTGGATGCCTCGCGCACCAGGTCGAGCTCATCGTGCAGGTAATTGTCGAACTCGGCCACCACCTCGCGCGGCTTCAGCCGGCGGCCATCGGGGCCGGTGCGCTCGACAATGCGCGCCACGATGCGCAGCAGCGACAGGTCGCGCTCGATGGCCTGGCGCATGCCCGGGCGCAACACCTTCACGGCCACTTCGCGGCCGTCGTGCAGCACGGCGAAATGCACTTGGGCGATCGAGGCCGATGCCACCGGATCGACATCGAACTGGGCAAACAACTGCGCGGGCGGAGCGCCCAGGGCGGCCTCGATGCACGCCGCCGCCTGCGCCGACGGGAACGGCGGCACGCGGTCTTGCAGCAGCGCCAGTTCGTCGGCGATGTCGGCCGGAACGAGGTCGCGCCGGGTCGACAGCACCTGCCCGAACTTGACGAAAATGGGGCCCAGCGATTCCAGCGCGCGCCGCAACCGCAGCCCGCGCGGCGCGCGCGGCCGCATGCCCAGCCGGATCAGCCAGCGCAGGCCGCGGGCCAGGGGATGATCGAGGCCGGACAGCACCAGGTCGTCCAGGCCGAACCTGAACGCCACATACATAATGCGTAGCACGCGCAGGAAACTGGGCATGGCGTCAGGCGCCCCGCTGCCTGGCCAGGCGGGCCAGCCGCGCGTCCAGGTCGGCTGCCCGGCGCGCCACGGCATCGCCGTGCCGGCCGAGTTCAGCCAGATCTTGCTGCCATTGGGCCAGCAGCGGCGCGCCAGCCAGCACGCCGCGCTCTTCGGCCAGGTATTCGGACACATTGCGCCCCAGGCTCGCCGCCGCGGCACGCGCGCCCTGGCGGGCTGCGCGCGCGCCCGCAGCCAGGCGCGCCGCCGGAATATCGCCTACTACGCGGGCCAGATCGTCTTCGGGGTCCCAGCGCAGGCTGGCGGCCAGGTCGGCCACCACGCGCGCCAGCGCGGCATCGCCCTCGATGTGGGTAGCCTCGGCCACGTCGGGTTTTTCTTGCCCGGGCAGCAGGCGCAGCGGATTGAACTTGGCCGGGTCGACGGTAAGAATGACGTCGGGCACCACGGCCGCGTCGGCCGGGTCGGCGTAGCCTTCGCTGTTGACCGCCAGTCCCGCCGTGAAGCCGCCCACCGCAAAACGCACCGTCTTGCCCGCGTGGCGCGCCAGGCGCTCGCGCGCCCATGCTTCGCGCGCCAGCAAGGCATTCAGCGCCCGAACGGCCAGGCGCGCAGGGTTGGGCAATATGGAAGAAGGCAGCATCGATGCGGGGCGGGCCGGCCTGCCGCAGGCCCGGCCGATTAAACGGTCAAACCCGGAGTTTACCGGGTCGGGCGCGCGCCTGCCCCGCGTGCGGGGCGGCAAGCCATGCGCGGGGCCGGGCGCGCGGCGGCGCCCGCCGGCTGTCAGCTGGCGTATTCGACGGGAATTTGCTGGATGCCCGCCAGCAGCCAGCCGCCTTGCTGGGGCTTGAACAGGTTCCAGATTTCCTCGAAGCGGAAGGCTTCGGTGCCGGGGGCCTCGCGCAGCATGCCCGAGAACCGCACGCTGGCCAGATGGCCATCGGACACGGTTTCGATGCCCAGCAGTTCCGCATTGAGCAGCACCACTTCGGTCTTGTTGGGCGCGGCGCCGCGCTCGGCCAGTTGCTGCTTCAGTTCGGCGATGAGGTCGTCGGTGAGGAATTCGCGCAGGCGGTCGGTGTCGCCGCTGTCCCAGATGGCCTGGATTTGCACGAACTGCTCTTTGGCTTTTTTCAGGAACTCGGTGGTGTTGAAATCGCCGGGGATATACCAGTTGTTGTCGTCGTCCGCCGCGGGCAGGCCGGCGGCCGGGGCAGGCGCCGCGGCCGCGGCAGGCGACGCGGCCGAGCCCGCCGATGCGCCCGCCGACTGGCGCCACATGGGTTGCTGGTCCTGGCCGGCGTGCTCCTGGCGCGCCGCGCCATAGGCGCCCTGGGTGGCATGGCGCGGACCGACGCCGCGCAGCCGGCGCACGATGAACAGCACGGCGAACACGACCAGCCCGATCAGCAGCATGCTGGACAGGAATTCGGCAAAAGCGCCCGACAGACCCAGATGCGACAGCAACGCGGCAATGCCCAGGCCGGCGGCGATGCCGGCAATGGGACCCAGCCAGCGCGACATGCCGCTCTTGGCGGCCGTGCCCGCCGCGGCGGTGCCGGCAGCGGCGCCCGTGGCCGGCGCCGTGGAACGGTTGGTGGTGGTGGCCGTGGACGGCGTGGTGGCCTGGCGCTGCTGGGTGATATTGCTGGACTGGCGGCCAAAGCTGCCGCCACCGCCCATGCGGCGGGCCTCGGCGTCGAACGACACCGCCAGCATGGCGGTTCCGGCGACGGCGATCAGCGCAGCAGCGAGCAACCGGGTGATTCCGGGACGGGACATATTGCGTGACTCCTTGAGCGCAATGGCGCCCCCTAAACACAGGGGCGCCGCCAGGCCGCGGCGCGGCCGGCGATGGTTCTGGTCAGGTTTCTTACAAAAAACTGAATACCTGAAGAATAACGGACAAGCCGGCAGGGGACAAGTTCCCCGCGGCCGGGCGCTCAGCCCAGCCGCACGCCCTCGTGCAGGGCCACAACGCCGGCGGTCAGGTTGAAGTACTGCACCCGTTCGAGGCCGGCGGCGCGCATCATGTCGGCCAGGGTGTCCTGGTCGGGATGCATGCGGATGGACTCGGCCAGGTAACGGTAGCTGGCCTCGTCGCCCGCCACCTTCTTGCCCAGCCAGGGCAATATATTGAACGAGTACCAGTCGTACACCGGCGCGAGCGGCTTGGCCACCCGCGAGAACTCCAGCACCAGCAGCTTGCCGCCCGGCTTGAGCACGCGCGTCATTTCGGCCAGCGCGCGGTCTTTGTGGGTCATGTTGCGCAGGCCGAAGGCCACGCTGACGCGGTCGAAGTACCCGGACGGAAACGGCAGGCGCTCGGCGTCGCACACGGCGGTGGGCAGCAGCAGGCCGGCATCGGTCAGGCGGTCGCGTCCCACGCGCAGCATGGAATCGTTGATGTCGGTCAGCCACACCTCGCCCGTGGCGCCGGCCCGGCGCGCGAACGCCTTCGCCAGGTCGCCGGTGCCGCCGGCGATGTCCAGCACTTTCATGCCCGGCCGGATCGCGGCGCGGCCGATGGTGAAGGCCTTCCAGGCGCGATGCAGGCCGCCGGACATCAGGTCATTCATGACATCGTAGCGGGACGCCACGGAATGGAAGACTTCGGCCACCTTGCGGGCCTTCTCGTTTTCGGGGACTGATTGAAACCCGAAATGCGTGGTGCTGGCGTCCGAATCGGAAGCGGGGGTGGAATGTTGTTGCATGGTGAAAGTCCCGTATATGGGGCAATGGTAGCCGATCAGCCCCCGCCGGGGCGGAATCCCCCGGCTACGGGCCACCACAGCGAATCAATATATATGGCCAGGGTTTGTCCCGCCTGTGGTCACATACCTGAAATATTCCGGCCATACTATCGCAATGTTCGCGCCGCTCGTGGCGCCCACTGCCAGCCTTCACAGCCATGTCCAGCACCATTCTTGTCGTCGAAGACGAACCCGCCATCCAGGAGCTCATCGCCGTCAACCTGTCGTTCGCCGGCCACAAAGTCCTGCGCGCTTTCGACGCTGAACAGGCTCATACCCTGATCCGCGCGGAACTCCCCGACCTGATCCTGCTCGACTGGATGCTGCCCGGCACCTCGGGCCTGACCCTGGCGCGCAAGCTGCGCGACGACGAACGCACCCGCGCCGTGCCGGTCATCATGCTGACCGCCAAGGGCGCCGAGCAGGACAAGGTCGAGGGCCTGGAAGCCGGCGCCGACGACTACATCACCAAGCCCTTCTCGCCCAAGGAACTGATGGCGCGCATCAAGGCGGTGCTGCGGCGCCGCGCGCCGCAGCTCACCGACGACATCATCGATGTCGGCGGGCTGAAGCTCGATCCCGTCACGCACCGCCTGTCGGGACACGAGCAGGCGCTGCCCATCGGACCGACCGAATTCCGCCTGCTGCATTTCTTCATGACCCACCCGGAACGGGTTTTCTCGCGCTCGCAACTGCTCGACCAGGTGTGGGGCGACCACGTCTTCGTGGAAGAACGCACGGTCGACGTGCACATCCGCCGCCTGCGCAAGGCGCTGGAACCCTCGGGGCACGATGCGCACGTCGAAACCGTGCGCGGCAGCGGCTATCGGTTTACCGCACAGCTCCCGGCACGGTAAAACATCGCCACGATGATCTGGCTGCGCACTTTGTTCCTGGTCGCCCTGTGGGCGGCCGTGGCGTTGTTCATGCAATGGCTGGCCGGCGATCCGGTCGGCTGGGTGATCTTCTGCGCGGCCCTGATGGCCATGCTGTTCTGGCGCAGCTGGCGGCTGCGCGCGGTGTCGTACTGGGCCTACCACCCCGAGACCTCGCCGCCGGCCTCGGTGGGCCCCTGGGACGACATCCTGGCGCCGCTGTACCGCTACACGCGGGCCCGTGCGCGCGAACTGGCCGAGACCCGCGAGGCCGTGCAGGGCATGCTGGCCGCCGCGCAGGCGCTGCCCGACGGCGTGGTGACGCTGAACGAAGACTTCCAGATCGAATGGTGCAACCGCGTGGCGCGCCATCACCTGGGCCTGAGCCTGCCGGCCGACCGCGGCCACAATCTGCTGAACCTGCTGCGCGCGCCCGAATTCGTGGCCTACGCGCACCGCGACGACTGGCCCGAGCCCATCCTGGTGCGGCTGGCGCACGCCGGCCAGGAACGCGTCATGATGATGCACCTGGCCGCCTACGCCAGCAACCGGCGGCTGCTGATCACGCGCGACGTGACGCAGATCGAAAAGCTCGAAACCACGCGGCGCGACTTCGTCGCCAACGTGTCGCACGAACTGCGCACGCCCCTGACGGTGCTGGCGGGCTTCCTGGAAACGCTGCGCGACATGCCGGCCGACGCCCTGGACGACGAGCAGCGCGAGCAGTACATGAGCATGATGCACGAGCAGGCGCAGCGCATGCAGGCCATCGTGGAAGACCTGCTGACGCTCTCGACGCTGGAATCGTCGCCCGGCACCGATCCGCGCGCGGTCAACCTGCCCGGCCTGCTGCGCACGGCGCGCCAGCAGATCGAGGCCCTGTCGGCGGGCCGCCACGACTTTGCCTGGCACATCGACGAATCGCTCGACGTGCTGGGCGCCGAAACCGAACTGGCCTCGGCCATGTCGAACCTGCTGACCAATGCCGTGCGCTACACGCCCGATGGCGGCAGGATCACCGTGCGATGGCAAGGCGAGGCCGACGGCGCAGCACGCTTCAGCGTGCAGGACACCGGCATCGGCATCGCGGCGCTGCACCTGCCGCGGCTGACCGAACGCTTCTACCGCGTCGACCGCGGCCGTTCGCGCGCTGCCGGCGGCACCGGCCTGGGCCTGGCCATTACCAAGCACATCGCCATCCGCCACGATGCCGAATTGCTGATTACCAGCGAAGTCGGCAAAGGCAGCGTCTTCGCCCTGCACTTTCCGGCCGAGCGGGTCGTGGCGGCCTGATCGCCACACCGGCCTAATGGCCTCTGCCGGTCCGGGCGGCAAACTGCGCCACAATAAGGGAAAGAGTTTCCATTCACTTTCCCTGCTGTCGCATCCATGGCCCAGATCGTCCTGTTCGAGAACATCCATCCCAGCGCCCGCGAAGTTTTCAACGCCGCCGGCTACACCGACATCGCCACGCACGCCGGCGCCCTGCCGCCCGCCGAGCTGCGCGAAGCCCTGCGCGACGCGCAGGTTGCCGGCATTCGCTCGCGCACGCACCTCGACGCGGACGCGCTGGCGGCCGCGCCCGAACTGCGCGTGGTCGGCTGCTTCTGCATCGGCACCAACCAGGTCGACCTGAACGGCGCCATGCAACGCGGCGTGCCGGTGTTCAATGCGCCGTTCTCCAACACGCGCTCGGTGGCCGAACTGGTGCTTGGCGAAGCCATCCTGCTGCTGCGGCGCATTCCCGAGAAAAATGCCCGCGTGCACCTGGGCCACTGGGACAAGTCGGCCGCCGGCGCCTTCGAAACGCGCGGCAAGACGCTGGGCATTGTCGGCTACGGCAACATCGGCTCGCAGATCAGCACGCTGGCCGAAAGCATCGGCATGCGCGTGGTGTTCTTCGACGTGGAAGCCAAGCTGCCGCTGGGCAACGCCCGCGCCGCCGGCTCGCTGAACGAATTGCTGGAACAGGCCGACGTGGTCACGCTGCACGTGCCGGGCGGCAAGAGCACCGAAAACATCATCAACGCCGAAGCGCTGGCGCGCATGCGGCGCGGCTCCATCCTGATCAACGCCTCGCGCGGCACCGTGGTGGACATCCAGGCGCTGCACGCGGCGCTGGCCTCGGGCCACCTGGCGGGCGCGGCGCTGGACGTGTTTCCCACCGAACCCAAGAGCGTCGACGAGCCGCTGGCCAGCCCGCTGATCGGCATGCCCAACGTGCTGCTCACGCCGCACATCGGTGGCAGCACGCAAGAGTCGCAGGAAAACATCGGCCGCGAGGTGGCCGAGAAGCTGGTGCGCTTCCTGCAGGCCGGCACCACCAAGAGCGCCGTCAACTTCCCCGAACTGCCCTACCTGGAACGCGTGGGCGCGGCCCGCATCCTGCATGTGCACCGCAACGCCCCCGGCGCACTGGGCGCGCTGGACAACCTGCTGGCCGAACAGGGCCTGAACATCGTCAGCCAAAGCCTGCAGACCCGCGGCCAGATCGGCTACGTGATCACCGACGTGGACGGCGAGGTCAGCGACATCGTCATGGCGGCGCTGCGCAGCCACCCCATCACCGTCCGCTGCGACCTGGTGTAGGAAAGCGTTGCCAGGCGCCCGCACGCAACCAGGCCAGCACGCAACCAGGTGTCTGACTCCCGCCAGGGTGTCAGACACCGGCCTATTGAGACAACCCCGCACACAACGGTGTCAGGCACCCGCGGGGAGCCTGACACCAGCCCCACCACCAGGTGTCTGACTCCCGCCAGGGTGTCAGACACCGGCCTATTGAGACAGCCCCACACACAACGGTCTCAGGCACCTGCGGAGCCTGACACCAGCCCCACCCACCAGGTGTCTGACTCCCGCCAGGGTGTCAGACACCGGCCTATTGAGACAGCCCCACACACAACGGTCTCAGGCACCTGCGGAGCCTGACACCGGCCCCACCACCAGATGTCTGACTCCCGCCAGGGTGTCAGACACCGACCTATTGAGACAGCCCCACACACGACAGTGTCAGGCACCCTGCGGAGCCTGACACCAGGCCCACCACCAGGTGTCTGACTCCCGCCAGGGTGTCAGACACCGGCCAGTTGCGCGGCCTGTTGCAGGCATTCGGCCAGGTGCCCCGCCGGCGAGGCGGGGTCGTGCGGCAGGCGCGCGGCCAGGCCGATGTCGCGGTTGAAGCCGGCCTCGCCCAGGTCGTACAGGCGCAGGCCCGCGTCGTCGAACTGCCGGGTGCGCGGCAGCAGCGCCACGCCCAGGCCGCGCCTGACCAGATTGGCAATGGCTTCCATTTCGTCCAGCTCCACCGCCTCGCGCACGGCGATGCGGTGCTTTTTCAGGAACACATCCACCAGGCGTCCGCCGAACGACGAGCGGTCGTAGCGGATGAACGGCTGGCTGGCCAGCAGCTCGCGCCAAGGCTGCACCGGCAGGCCGGCGGGCGCGGCCAGCAGCACCGGCTCGCGCAGCAGCGGCCGCCAGGCCAGTTCGGGCGGCAGCGCAAAGGGCGGCCGGATCAGCACCGCCATGTCGATTTCGCCCGCGTCGACCTGGCCCAGCAATTGCAGCGACACACCCGGCACCACGCGCACGCGCACATCCGGAAACGCTACGCGGAACTGCGCCAGCGCATCAACCAGCAAGCCCTGCTGCGCCGATGCAATAGCCCCTATCCGCAGCAGCCCGCTGACATGGCCCGCGCCGGCCGAACTGGCCATGCGCTCGGCCAGGGCCACCAGTTCTTCGGCCTGTGGCAGCATCTCGCGGCCCGCCGCGTTCAGCACCGCCGATTTGGCGGTGCGTTCGAACAGCGCCACGCCCAGATAATCTTCCAGGCGGCGCATCTGCGCGCTGACGGCCGACTGCGTCAGCCCCAGTTGGCGGCCCGCCCCGGTAAACGTGCCGTCGCGCGCCACGGCGATGAAGGTCTTGAATTCTCGGATCACGATCAATTTTATTACTGCTCAGCGCAAAAAAATATCGTTTTTCGATCAAAAAAACAATCGCTAAACTGATAACCATGCATTCCCGCGCCTCATTCCCCCGCTTCCTGGCCGCGTCTGCCGCCCGGGCGGCCCGGGCCTGCTGATTTTGTTTTACTCTTGCCGCATCTGGAGCCCCCATGACCGCATCCACCTCCCTGCCCCCATTCCACCTGGCCTTCCCCGTGCGGGACTTGGCCGAAGCCCGCGCGTTCTACGGTGAACTGCTGGGCTGTCCCGAAGGCCGCAGCTCGGCCGAATGGGTCGACTTCAATTTCTACGGCCACCAGATCGTCGCCCACCTGTCGCCTGACGAGTGCGGCCATAAATCCACCAGCTCGGTCGATTCGAAAGACGTGCCGGTGCGCCACTTCGGCGCCGTGCTGCCCATGGCCGACTGGGAAGCGCTGGCCAAGAAGCTGACCGACGCGGGCACCAAGTTCGTCATCGAGCCCTACATCCGCTTCAAGGGCGAAGTGGGCGAACAGGCCACCATGTTCTTCCTGGACCCGTCGGGCAACGCGCTGGAATTCAAGTCGTTCAAGAACATGGACTCCCTGTTTGCCAAGTAGGACCGCACCAAGGCGGTTGCGCCGTTGAATACTATCCCGCCCGCTTCCCCCGCCGCCTGGCGCATCCAGCCGCAAGGCGACCGCTGCCTGCTGGTTTATTTCGGCGACGGCATCGATATCAATACCGGCCGCCTGTGCCTGGCCGCAGCGCGCATGCTGCGCCAGGCGCAACTGCCCGGCGTCACCGACGTGGTGCCTTCGTTCGTAGCCGTGGCCGTGCACTACCGGCCGGCTGGCAGCCAGGGGCCGCGCTACCCGCAGCTGGCCGCGCAGGTCGAGCAGATACTCGCCCAGGGCGTGACGGCAGACGCGCAGGCGGGCCGCCGGATCGACATCCCCGTGTGCTATGGCGGCGAATACGGCCCCGACCTGGACGAAGTGGCGCGCCATGCAGGCATCTCTGCCGACGAGGTGGTCCAGCTGCATGCCGGCCCGGACAACCTGGTGTTCATGCTGGGCTTCGCGCCGGGCGCCCCCTACCTGGGCGTGCACGATGAGCGGCTGAACATTCCGCGGCGCGCTTCGCCGCGCACGGCGGTGCCGGCCGGCTCGGTGGCCGTGGCCAACCGCCAGAGCGTGCTTTATCCCAGCCAGTTGCCGGGCGGCTGGAACATCATCGGCGCCACGCCGGTGGCGTTGTTCGACCCCGCGCGCGAGCCGGCCGCGCTGCTGCAGCCCGGCGACACCGTGCGCTTCGTGCCCATCACGCCCGCCGAGTTCGGGCGCCTGCGCGAGGCGGCCCGATGAGCATCACGGTACTCAAGCCTGGGCTGCTGTCCAGCTTCCAGGACACCGGCCGCACCGGCAGCCAGCACCTGGGCGTGCCCGTGTGCGGCGCCATGGACGCCCGCGCGCACCGCCTGGCCAACCTGCTGGCCGGCAACGAAGCCGACCATGCCACCCTGGAAATCACCCTGGCCGGCCCGAGCCTGCGCTTTGAGGCGCCTGCCTGCTTCGCCATTGGCGGAGCCGACCTGCGCGCCACCCTGAACGGCTCTGCCGTCCCCTGCCACCGGCCGCTGGTGGCGCGCGCCGGCGATGTGCTGGCGTTCGGCACGGCGCCGCCCGATGGCGGCATCCGCGCCTACCTGGCCGTGCATGGCGGCTACGCGCTGGCCCCGGTGCTGGGCAGCGCCAGCACCTATTTGCGCGGCGGTTTCGGCGGGCATGCCGGCCGCGCGCTGGCCAAGGGCGACACCATCGGCCTGGCGGCAGCGCTGCCCGGCGAGCCGGCCGCGCTCGAACGCCTGGCCCGGGCCCTGTGGCAGCAGCGCATCTACCTGCCGGCCACGCTGGCCCCGCGCCCCCGCAGCCACTTGCGCGTGCTGCCAGGCATACACTGGGACGAGTTCGATGGCGAATCGCACCGCCATCTGCTGCATGCCGAGTTTCGCATCAGTGTGCAATCAGACCGCATGGGCTACCGGCTGGACGGCCCGCCCCTGTCCATGACAGCGCCCCGCCAGATCCTGTCCGAAGCGGCCAGCTATGGCACCATGCAGGTGCCGGCGGGCGGCCAGGCCATCGTGCTGATGGCCGACCGCCAGACCACCGGCGGCTACCCCAAGCTGGCCCAGGTCATCTCGGCCGACCTGCCCGCCCTGGCGCAACGCGGACCCGGCCAGGTGCTGCGGTTCGCCCGCATCGAACTGGACGAGGCACAACAGCTCGACGGCGAACGCGAAGATGCGTTCGCGCAATTGCAGGACGCGCTGGCCCCGCTGCGCGCGCTGCTCCACACCTGAGGACATCCGCATGAGTTCCGCCATCGACCTGAACTGCGACATGGGCGAAAGCTACGGCGCCTGGCACATGGGCAATGACGAAGCCGTGCTCGAATTCGTCAGCTCGGCCAACGTGGCCTGTGGCTTTCATGGCGGCGACCCGTCCACCATGCGCAAGACCGTGGCCGCGGCGCGGTCGCGCAACGTCGCGGTGGGCGCGCACCCCAGCCTGCCCGACCTGGTGGGCTTTGGCCGCCGCGCAATGCAGATCACGCCCCAGGAGGCCTACGACATGGTCGTGTACCAGGTTGGCGCGCTGTCGGCGGTGGCGGCTAGCCAGGGCGTGCGGCTGCATCACGTCAAGCCGCATGGCGCGCTGTACAACATGGCGGCCAAGGACGCGGCGCTGGCGCAGGCCATCTGCCGCGCCGTGCGGGATGTCGATGCCAGCCTGGTGCTGTACGGCCTGGCCGGCAGCCACCTGGTCAGCGAGGCCGAGCAACTGGGCCTGACGGCCGCGCACGAGGTATTCGCCGACCGTTCCTACCAGGACGACGGTTCGCTGACCCCGCGCAGCCAGCCGGGCGCCATGATCGAAGACGTGGACACATCGCTCGCGCAAGTGTTGCGCATGGCGCAGGAAGGCGTGGTGCGCGCGGCCAGCGGCCGCGACGTGCCGGTGCGCGCCGACACCCTGTGCATCCATGGCGATCAGCCCAATGCCCGGATATTTGCCCAGGCGCTGCGCGATGCCCTGGCCAAAGCAGGCATCACCGTGCGCACCGTGCCGCAAGCCTAGCGCGCCCCGCGCGGCTTGTTGATGAGGTCGTGCTTCAACCTCAGTGCGATGACACGAATGGCGAAGCCGGCCGCGCCGGCGGCACGGCGAACTCCGCTTTCATGCGCCGCACCTCTTGGACCGGGCTGCGGCCGAACAGGCGCTTGAATTCGCGGCTGAACTGCGAGGGGCTGTCGTAGCCGACCTCGGCGCTGGCGGCGGCCGCTGTCATGCCGTTGCGCACCATGTGCAGGCGGGCCTGGTGCAGCCGCACCGACTTCAGGTACTGCACCGGAGACGAGCGCGTCACCGTCTTGAAGTGGGTATGGAAGGTGGCCACGCTCATGCCAGCCTCGCGGGCCAGTTGCTCGACGCTCAGTTCCGCATGGAACGACGCATGAATGCGCCGCAAGGCCCGTGCGATCTTGCCGAACTGGCCCTGCATGGCCAGCGCGGCGCGCATCGACGGCCCCTGCTCGCCGGTGAGCACGTGGAAATAGATTTCCCGCACCAGCGCCGGCCCCAGGATCGGCGCTTCGAGCGGTTCTTCCAGGGCTTCGAGCAGGCGCACCACCGATGCGCCCATGCGCCGATCCAGCGGCGTGGACACCATGCCGCGCGGCTGCGCGGGCGCTGCGCCGCCAAGCTGGTCGATCTGCAGCATCAGGTCGGCGGCCAGTTTGAAGTCCAGGTGCATGTAGACCGCCAGCAGGGGTTCTTCGGCACTGGCGTCCGTTTCCATCGTAAAAGGCACCGGCACCGCCACCGCCAGATAGTGCTGATCGTCGTAGAGGTACAGCTGGTTGCCGAAATAGCCGCGCTTGCGGCCCTGGCACACGATGACAATGCCGGGGTCATAGAGCACCGGCACATTTTTCATGGGGCGGTTCGAGCGCAGTAGCCGGATATCGGGCAACGCGGTGAGGTTGTAGCCCTCGCACGGGGCAAGGCGCTCGAGCAGGGCAACCATGCGCTGCCGCAGCGCGCGGGGGTCGCCAGGATTGCTATGGGGAGATGAGGCCATGGAAGCCGCCGCAGCGCCGTGCGCGCGCACTACGCACTGTTTCTGAATATTCATAGAATCAGGCAATAATACGAGATTCTCTGCCATGGTTCAATCCTGACCGCATATCTATTATGCAATCGTCTGCGCGGCGCGCCCCGCTGCCGGCGCAGGGCTAATCCAGGAGCGAATCAATGATCGAAGTAATCAATCCCGCCGACGGCTCGCGCGTCGGCGTAGTCCCCCACATGGAAGCGGCACAGGTAAAAGCCGCCATAGACCGGACCTGCGACGCGTTTCCCGCATGGTCGCGGCGCCTGGCCAAAGAACGCGGCGATCTGCTGCGCCGCTGGTTCGAGCTGGTCCGGGACGACAAGCAGGCCTTTGCCGAAATCATGGTCCAGGAAAACGGCAAGTGCCTGGCCGAGGCGCTGGGCGAGATCGACTATGGACTGGGCTTCATCGAGTGGTATGCCGAGGAGGCCAAGCGGGTCTATGGCGACACGATTCCCTCGCACGCGCCCCATGCCACGGTCATGGTGATGAAAACGCCGGTAGGCCCCACCGCCGCCATCACCCCCTGGAACTTTCCTTTCATGATGATCACGCGCAAGGTCGCCACGGCGCTGGCGGCCGGCTGCACCATGATCATCAAGCCATCCGAGGAAACGCCGCTGACGGCCTACAAGCTTCTGGAATACGCCCGCAAGGCCGGCATTCCGGAAGGCGTATTCGAAATGGTCACGGGCAATCCGCCAGAAATCGGCGCGCTGTTCACCGGCGACGAACGCATCCGGAAGATATCGTTCACGGGCTCGACCGCCGTGGGCAGGCTGCTGGCGCAGGCCAGCGGCGCCACGCTCACGAAAATGACGCTGGAACTGGGCGGCAACGCCCCCTTCATCGTGTTCGATGACGCCACGCTGGAGCAGGCGGCGGCCGGCCTGGTCGCCGCCAAGCTGCGCAATTCCGGGCAGGTATGCATTTCTCCCAACCGCATCTATGTGCATGACGGCATCTACGACCGTTTCGTGCAAGAAGTCGCCGAACGGGTAGCGCGCATCCCTGTCGACCAGGGCATGCGGCCGGACTTCGTGGTGGGTCCGCTGATCAACCAGGCCGGCCTGGAGAAGGTAGACCAGCTGGTGCAGGACAGCCGCCGGGATGGCGCGACAGTGGTGCTGGGCGGCAAACCCCATGCCAAGGGCGGCCTGTTCTATGAACCCACCGTGCTCACCGGCCTGAACGACGACATGCGCATCGCCCGCACCGAGATCTTCGGCCCCGTGTTCCCGTTCTATCGCTTCAGCACCGAAGACGAAGTGGTGCGCCGCGCCAACCAGACCGAATACGGCCTGGTGGCGTATGCCTACACGCGGGACGTCGGGCGCGCCTTCCGGCTTGCGCGCGACATCGAGGCCGGCATGGTGATCCTGAATTCCGGATCGGTGGGCACGGCGTCGGTTCCCTTCGGGGGCGTCAAGCAGTCCGGCTATGGCCGCGAGGGCAGCCACCACGGCATCGAGGAATACGTCGATGTGCGGTACGTGCTGGCGGCCGGGCAGGACGTTTAGCGGCGGCGGGCCGGGATCCGGCGTTATAGTACGCGCGTCTGCGACCTTGCGCCCCTGATCCGATCGATGGCCCACCGCGACCTGCTCCCCCCGCTGAACCCTGCCCGCGCCTTCGAGGCCACGGGCCGGCTGCTCAGCATCACCAAGGCGGCGGACGAACTTTGCGTGACGCCCGCCGCCGTGAGCCGCCAGGTGCGCGCGCTGGAACAGTTCCTGGGCACGGCGCTGTTCGTGCGCGCGCGCGGCGGACTCGAGCTTACCCCCGCCGGCGCCCGGTACCTGTCTGATCTGATGCCGCTGTTCGCCACCCTGCGCGCGGCCACCCTGGCAGTCACGGGCCGCAATACCGCGAGCAATACGCTGCGTATAAGGTCTCCCGCCACCTTTGCCGTGCGCTGGCTGATACCGCGGCTGGCGGGATTCCACCAACAGCACAAGCACATCGACGTGCAGGTCACGACATCGTTCCTGCCCCTCGACTTTCAGCGCGAGGACATTGACGCGGGCATACAGCTGGGCGACGGACAGTGGCCTGGCATGCGTACGCTGCAGCTGATGCGCAACGAGCTGGTTCCCGTTGCCGCGCCATCGCTGCGGCTCAGGTTCAAGAAGCAACTGGCCTCGCAGACCCTGCTGCATTCCATGGCGCGTTCCGACGACTGGATGCTGTGGCTGCGCGCGGCTGGCGTGCGCGACGTGAACCCGGCGCAAGGCATGAAGTACGAAACCTCGCTGCTTGCGTATCAGGCCGCTATCGAAGGGCACGGCGTTGCCATCGCGCAAAAGGCGCTTATCGAGAAAGAGCTGGCCGACCACACGCTGGTGGCGCCGTTGTCGCCGACGCTGGACCGCGGCGGCTACACCTACTACTTCGCCTGGCCATCCGGCAAGCCGCCGTCCGCGGCCCTGCGCGCATTCCACGACTGGCTGGCCGGCATGGTCGAGGCCTGAGCCCATGCGCGGACGCGGGCACGGCCCAGCCTGTTAACAAAAAGTCAAAGCCAGCGGGCGATAAAGTCGTTTGCCGCCGTATGCCCCGCTGCCTATCCTGCCCGCATGACAAGTAAGCATGCACGGACGCCATCGCGGCGCCCGCAGGGAGGCAGCAAATGTTCCAGCAGAGTCTGCGCGGATTGAAGGTCATCGATTTTTCGCATGTCCTGGCAGGCCCTGTCTGCACCATGATGCTGGCCGACATGGGCGCCGACGTGATCAAGATCGAGCCGCCGGGCGGCGAACTCGGCCGGCAGATCGGCCCGCCATGGATAGGCGGGGAAAGCGCCGTATATCTCAGCGTCAATCGCAACAAGCGCGGCATCGTGCTGGACCTGAAATGCGCGCAGGGTCGGGAAGTGGCGCAACGGCTGGCGCGCGGCGCCGACGTGGTGGTCGAGAACTTCCGGCCCGGCGTCATGAAAGGGCTGGGCCTGGACTTCCCCACGCTGGCCGCGGTCAATCCCAGGCTGGTCTATTGCTCGATATCCGCCTACGGACAGCAGGGCCCGCTACGCGACCGTGCGGGCGTAGACGGCATCATCCAGGCCGCGGGCGGCCTGATGAGCACGCTGGGCGAGCCGGACGGCGCACCCGTGAAAGTGTCGATTCCGGTCACCGACATGGTGACCGGCTATCTGGCCACGATCGCCATTCTTGCCGCGCGCGCTTCGGCCCAGCAGCGCGGACGCGGCGAGCACCTGGATATCAGTCTGTACAACGCCACGCTGATGTTGCAGCAGATCGGCTTTGCCTCGTACTTCGCCACGCATACGGTGCCCGCTCGCACGGGCAGCGCCGCGCCGTACGCGGCCCCCAACGAGGCATACCAGACCCGTGACGGATGGATCATGGTGGCGGCCTATCACCCCCAACGCTGGCATGCGTTGTGCACGGCCCTGGGCGCGAACGAGCTGGAGCGCGATGAACGCTTTGCCTCCAACGCCAGCCGGGTCGCGCATCGTCAGGCGCTGAGACAGGCGCTGGAACCCCTGTTCCGGCAAAAAGACACCGGCGCCTGGGTGCAACTGCTGGCGGCCCACGACATCCTGTGCGCGCCCGTCGCGACGTATGACGAGGTGGTGCGTTCTCCCGAGTACGCGGCCAGCGGCATCGACAGCTGGGTGGACCACCCCATCGCCGGCCCGGTGCGCCTGCCGGCGTTCGTGCCGGGACCGGCCCACGCAATTCCCGGCACGCGCGCCGCCACGGCCGCACCCACCCTGGGCGAGCACACGCGACAGGTTCTCGAAGAATGCGGCTACAACGCGCACGCCATCGAAACGCTGGAAAACGCCGGCGCGCTTGGCCTGCCCGCCTGACCCCATGAAAGGAAGCCATGATGCACCCACATGAACTCCCGCCATCCGCCGACAGCTTGCCTTCGCGCGCGCTCGTGCGGCAAGACTATGCCAGCGGCGTGCTGACATTGAGCATGGACGCCCCGGATACGGGGAACGCAATATCCACCCACATGGCCGAAGCGCTGGCCCTGGCGCTCGAGCGCGCCAATACGCGGCCGGACGTGCATTGCGTGCTGCTGCGCTCCACAGGCAGGCATTTCTGCACGGGCGGCAACGTCAAAGACATGGAGCGTGGCGCCGACTTGATGCAAGGCTCGCCGGCCGACATCCACAGCCGGCTGAAGCAGAGCCTGCATCGCATCACGCTTGCCCTGCGTTCTTTGCAAGTGCCGTCCATCGCGGCAGTCAACGGCGCCGCGGTGGGCGCGGGCTGCGACCTGGCGTTGATGTGCGACCTGCGGGTGGCCAGCGACCGAGCCACGTTCGCAGAGAGCTTCCTGCGCCTGGGCCTGGTATCGGGCATAGGCGGGGCATGGTACCTGACGCGCATCGTCGGCACGGCAAAGGCCCTGGAGCTGACGCTGACCAGCGAATTCATCGACGCGCCCACGGCCTTGCGACTGGGCCTGGTCAACCAGGTGGTGGCTCCCGATGAACTCGACGCCGCCAGCAGGAATCTGGCGCTGCGTATCGCGAGCAACCCGCCGCAGGCCTTGCGCATGGCCAAGCGCCTGGTGCTGGATGCCGCCGAGTCGAGCCTGCCCGCGGCACTGGAAAACGCGGCTGCGCTGCAGGCCATTCTGCTCACGGGCCAGGAACACAAAACGGTCGTGCGCGAGTTTTTGCAGCAACGGGCACAGCGAGCCGCCCCCACAACTGCCTGACAGGCGCAGCATGTTTCCCGCCGTCGTGGCGGCCGCCTTCACCCACCAAGAGGTTTAAAACAGGAGACAACACCATGAAAACCGCCGCATTCCACCTGGGCCGCCTGGGCCGCGCCTCCGGCCTTGCCGCCATTGCCGCCCTTGCCGCCGTATTCGTCCCCAACGCCGCGCCGGCTCATGCCGCGCCATACCCGGACAAGCCCATTACCTTCATCGTGCCGTTCGGCGCGGGCAGCGCCACCGACCAGCTGGCGCGCGCGCTTTCGGCATCAGCCACGCCGTTGCTGGGGCAGCCGGTGGTGGTCGAGAACCGGCCCGGTGCAAGCGGCATGATCGCCGCGCAACACGCGGCCCGGGCGGCGCCCGATGGGTACACCGTGCTGATCACGACCAACACCACGCAGGTGGCCAATCCGCATCTTTTCAAGAAACTGCCTTATGACCCCCGCGCCGACTTCACGCCGCTGACGGGATTGGGCGCGGGCGGCATGGTGCTGGTGGTGCGGGAGGATGCGCCCTATCGCACCGTCGGCGACCTGGTGCGGCAGGCGCGCGCACACCCCGGCAAACTCACCTTCGGCAGTGGCAACTCATCGAGCCGCATCGCCGGCGAAATGTTCAAGCAATTGACCGGCACCGACATCGTATGGGTGGGCTACAACAGCAACCCGAATGCGCTCAACGATTTGCTGGGCGGCCATATCGACATGATGGTGATCGACACGGTAACGGGCCTGTCCCAGATCGCCGCCGGCAAGCTGCGGCCCCTGGGCGCCTCGACGTCGCGGCGCCTGCCGCAACTTCCCGACGTGCCTACCCTGCAAGAGGCCGGCATCGACGGCTATGACATGAGCTACTGGTTCGCGGCCTACGTGCCGGCCGGCACGCCGCCGGAAATCGCCGACAAGCTCGCGCAGACGCTCACCCAGGCCGAGGCCAGCCCGCAGGCGCGCGACTTCTTCCAGAACTCCGCCACCCAGGCCTGGACGACCAGCGGGGCCGATCTTGCGGCCTTCCAGGACAGCGAACTGGCCAAATGGGGCAAAGTCATCCGGGCGGCGGGCATCCAGCCGGAGTGACGCCGCGCCGGCCGGCGCGGGCGCGCGCAGCAAAAAGGCCGCGGATCGCGCGGCCTTTTTGTTGCTGCTTACACCAGCACCCGTTCGATACCGCCCGAGTTGGCGCGCTTGACGTACTCTTCCATCCACTGCTCGCCCAGAATGTGCCGGGCCATTTCGACCACGATGTAGTCGGCTTCCATGGCGGTGTCGCCTTCGTAGCGCGTCAGGCCCTGCAGGCATGACGGGCAGGAGGTCAGCACCTTGACGTCGCCCGCGTAGCCGTCCTGCCGCAGCGTGGCCTGATTCTTCTGCAGTTCTTCCTGCTTGCGAAAGCGCACTTGCGTGGACACATCGGGACGGCTGACCGCCAGGGTGCCCGACTCGCCGCAGCAGCGGTCCGTCTTGATGGCGCCCTCGCCCACCAGCGAGCGCACCGTCTTCATCGGATCCTGCAGCTTCATGGGCGTGTGGCAGGGGTCGTGGTACATGTAGCGCACGCCCTTGGCCCCTTCCAGCTTGATGCCCTTTTCCAGCAGGTACTCGTGGATGTCGATCAGCCGGCAACCCGGGAAGATCTTGTCGAACTCGTAGCCCGCGAGCTGGTCGTAGCAGGTGCCGCAGCTGACCACCACAGTCTTGATGTCCAGGTAGTTCAGCGTATTGGCCACGCGGTGGAACAGCACGCGGTTGTCGGTGATGATCTGCTCGGCCTTGTCGTTCATGCCGTTGCCGCGCTGCGGATAGCCGCAACACAGGTAGCCCGGCGGCAGCACCGTCTGCACGCCGGCATGCCACAGCATGGCCTGGGTGGCCAAGCCCACTTGCGAGAACAGCCTTTCCGATCCGCAGCCCGGGAAATAAAACACCGCTTCGGTGTCGGCCGTGGTGGCCTTGGGGTCGCGGATGATGGGCACGTAGTTGGCGTCTTCGATGTCCAGCAGCTTGCGGGCGCTTTGCTTGGGCAGGCCGCCGGGCATTTTCTTGTTGACGAAGTGCACCACCTGCTCGCGCAGCGGCGGCTTGCCCACCGTGGCCGGCGGGTGCGCGGTCTGCTTGCGCACGAAGCCGGACAGCAGGTCATGGGCCAGGCGCTGCGCCTTGTAGCCCACCCCGACCATGGCCTTGCGGGTGGCGTTGATGGTGGCCGGGTCTTTGGCGTTCAGGAAGAACATGGCCGCCGAGGTGCCCGGATTGAACGACTTGCGCCCCATGCGGCGCAGCAGCGCGCGCATGCTCATGGACACGTCGCCGAAGTCGATGTCCACCGGGCACGGGTTGTAGCACTTGTGGCATACCGTGCAGTGGTCGGCCACGTCTTCGAATTCTTCCCAGTGCTTCAGGCTGACACCGCGGCGGGTCTGCTCTTCGTACAGGAAGGCCTCGACCAACAACGAGGTGGCCAGGATCTTGTTGCGCGGCGAATACAGCAGATTGGCGCGCGGCACGTGGGTGGCGCACACCGGCTTGCACTTGCCGCAGCGCAGGCAGTCTTTGATGGACTCGGAAATGGCGCCGATGTCGCTCTGCTGCATGATGAGCGACTCGTGGCCCATCAGGTTGAAGCTGGGCGTCCAGGCATGGCGCAGGTCGGCGCCGGGCATCAGCTTGCCGGCATTGAAGTGCCCGCGCGGGTCGACACGGCGCTTGTATTCCTGGAAGGGCGCCAGCTCGGCATCGGTCAGGAACTCGTATTTGGTCAGGCCGATGCCGTGCTCGCCCGAGATCACCCCGTCGAGGTCGCGCGCGATCTGCATGATGCGGGCCACCGCCTGGTGCGCCTCGGTCAGCATTTCGTAGTCGTCGGAGTTGACCGGGATGTTGGTGTGCACGTTGCCGTCGCCGGCGTGCATGTGCAGCGCCACGAACACGCGGCTTTTCAGCACGCGCGCATGGATCGCCTTGAACTCGTCGAGAATGTGCTTGCCCGTGGCGCCCGAGAAAATGGCCTGCATGGGCGCCAGCACCTCGGTTTTCCAGGACACGCGCACGGTGCGGTCTTGCAGCACATTGAACAGCGTGGCGTCCGGCTGCGCGGCCACGCGATCGGCCAGCGCGCCCTGCAGCGGCGTCATGCCCAGGCCGGGCAGGTCGGGCAGCGCCTGGTGCAGCGGCAGGTCGAGGTTGTCGAGCAGCCACTGCCAGCGCTTGCGCACCAGCGCCAGCACCTCGACAGCCTGGCGGGTGTGCTCGGCCAGCGCCTCGGCTCGGGTGGCCTCGTCTTCGGCATCTTCGGCCTTGCCCACCGGCAGCGGCACCGCCAGGAACGCGTCCAGCGCGTCGAGCAGCTTGAGCTTGTTGCGGGTAGACAGCTCGATGTTGATGCGCTCGATGTGGTCGGTATATTCGCCCATGCGCGACAGCGGGATGACCACGTCTTCGTTGATCTTGAAGGCGTTGGTGTGGCGGGCGATGGCCGCGGTGCGGGAACGGTCGAGCCAGAATTTCTTGCGCGCCTCGGCGCTCACGGCCACGAAGCCCTCGCCGTGCCGCGTGTTGGCCAGCCGCACCACTTCGCTGGCGGCGGCCGCCACGGCATCTTCGTCGTCGCCGACGATGTCGCCGATGAGCACCATCTTGGGCAGCGTGCCGCGCTTGCTCTTGGTGGCATAGCCCACCGCGCGCAGGTACCGCTCGTCCAGGTGCTCCAGGCCGGCCAGGATGGCGCCGCGCGCCCGGCCTTCGCCGTCGAGGTAACCCTTGACCTCGACGATGGACGGGATGGCGTCGCGCGCCTGGCCGAAGAACTCCATGCACACCGTGCGCGTGTGGCGCGGCATGCGGTGCAGCACCCAGCGGGCCGAGGTGATCAGGCCGTCGCAGCCTTCTTTTTGCACGCCGGGCAGGCCGGCCAGGAACTTGTCGGTAACGTCCTTGCCCAGGCCTTCTTTGCGGAACACGCGGCCGGCGATCTCGAGCTGTTCGGTTTTCAGCAGCTTTTCGCCGGGCTTGGCGGCGCCATCGAACCATTTCAGTTCGAAGCGGGCCACGTCCACGTCATGGATCTTGCCCAGGTTGTGTTCCAGGCGCGTGACTTCCAGCCAGTTGCCGTCCGGGTCGACCATGCGCCACCAGGCCAGGTTGTCGAGCGCGGTGCCCCACAGCACGGCCTTCTTGCCGCCCGCGTTCATGGCGATGTTGCCGCCCACGCACGAGGCTTCGGCCGAAGTCGGGTCCACGGCGAACACGAAGCCGGCCTGTTCGGCGGCCTCGGCCACGCGCTTGGTGACCACGCCGGCGCCGGCGAGGATGACCGCCGCCGGCTCGGTCAGGCCGGGCAGGATACAGGATTCGACCGGCCCCAGGCTGTCGAATTTCTCGGTGTTGATGACCGCCGACTTCCAGGTCAGCGGAATGGCGCCGCCGGTATAGCCGGTGCCGCCGCCGCGCGGCACGATGGTCAGCCCCAGCTCGATACAGGCGCGCACCAGGGCGGCGGTTTCGGCTTCGCTGTCGGGCGTCAGCACCACGAACGGGTATTCCACGCGCCAGTCGGTCGCGTCGGTCACGTGCGACACCCGCGACAGGCCGTCGAACTTGATGTTGTCGCGCGCGGTGATGCGGCCCAGCGTTTTCAGGGCCTGCTTGCGCAGGTGCTGGGTCTGGTCGAACTCGCTTTCGAAGGCCGCCACGGCGGAACGCGCGCGCGCCAGCAGCTCGACCACCTTGGCGTCGCGCTGCGGGTCATGGCCCTCGGGCGTGGGCGAATCCGGCTCGCGGCGCTTGTCGATCTCGCCCAGGCGATGGTGCAGCGCCCCTACCAGCAGCTTGCGCCGCTTGGGATTGTCGAGCAGATCGTCCTGCAGGTAGGGGTTGCGGCGCACCACCCAGATGTCGCCGAGCACTTCGTAGAGCATGCGGGCCGAACGCCCGGTGCGGCGCTCGCCGCGCAGGTCGGACAACCACTGCCAGGCGTCGTCGCCGAGCAGGCGGCCGACGATTTCACGGTCGGAGAACGACGTGTAGTTGTACGGGATTTCGCGCAAACGCGCGGTGGCTGCAGGCGGAATCGCCGCGGACAGGATTTGGCTGGCGAGGGGGGCGTTCATGGACAACCGGGGAATAAGCCCTTAAAGAATCATTTTATGACATTGTGCAGGCCGCCCGCCCGCCGCCTTCCCGCCCGGCCTCAGACGGGCTGGGGGAAGAACCACAGCAGCCCGGCGGTCATGACCGTGTAACGGGCGAATTTGCCGATGGCCATGTACAGCACGCAGGGCCAGAAGGCCAGGCGCAGCCAGCCGGCCACGGCGCACAGGGGGTCGCCCACGGCGGGCAGCCAGGACAGCAGCAGCGCCGGCGGCCCCATGCGGTGCAGCCAGTCGTGGGCATGCAGGTGCCAGCGGCCGCGCATGCGATCGGCGGGCCCGCCGGGCCGGCCCGCCGGGTGGTCCGGCCCGGCGCCGGCCGGATGCGGGTGTTTTTCGCGCCAGCGCTCCAGCGCCCGGTGGGCGCCCAGCCCCATGGCGTAGCTGATGGCGCCCCCCACGGTATTGCCCACGGTGGCCACCAGCACGGCCGGCCAGAACATGTCGGGGGCCAGCTTCACGAAGCCGAACACCGCCGGCTCGGAGCCCAGCGGCAGCAAAGTCGCCGAAACCATGCTGATCACGAAAATGGCCGGCAGCCCGACTTCGGGCAGGGCCACCAGCGCCAGCAGCCAGTGGACAGCGTTCAGCAGGCTTTGTTCCATGATGGGCGGCAGTTTAGCTGGTTCCGGGCGAGGGTCGCGGGGGGCTCGTTGTGCGAGGGGTCCGGGTTGTGCGGGGGGTCCGGGTTGTGCGGGGGGGCGTCTTTCTTCTCGCGTCGCGGCGTGGGGGCGCGAGCGCCTTGGCTTCACGGTGCCGTCCGGGCGCCCCGCGCGCCCGGGCCCGGCCCCGAGGCGCCGCGGCACTCGCGCCCCCACGCCACGACTCGCAGTGAAGGATGATCGGCGCGTCGCCGGGACCACCTGGTTCTTGCATTTTGGGCCGCCGGGTGGGGAAGGGAAAAAAATCTTGCGGGGCCGGCATTCGCGGCCGCCCAGCGCGGCCGCGAATGCCATTCAGAACGCGAAAGGCCAAGGCTGCTGTTCAGTAGCATATCTGGTGTCTGACTCCCGCCAGGGTGTCAGACACCGTCTCACGGCACGGCCGTCTCCGTCATGCGGTGTCAGGCCCCCTTCGGGAGCCTGACACCTTGTATTGGCACGCATGCTGCCATTTGAATGGCGTGCGGCGCCGCGCAGGGCGGCGTCGCGCGCCGGCCCCGCAAGATTTTTTTCCCTTCCCCACCCGGCGGCCCAAAAATGCAAAAACCCTGCCCTTCCCAGCGGCATGGCGAACATGATCCGCCGCGACGCCGCAAGAACACCTGCGCACCCGACGCAAGAAGCACCCAGGCCCCGTGTGATATTCTGCCTGACGCCTTTTTCCCCCTCTGTCACCGCTCTTTGCGTCGCCATGTCCGCCGATTATCTGAAACGCATCCTGACCTCCAAGGTCTACGACGTCGCCGTCGAATCCCCCCTCGAATCCGCTCCCCTGCTGTCCCAGCGAATTTCGAACACGGTGCTGCTCAAGCGTGAAGATACCCAGGCGGTGTTCAGCTTCAAGCTGCGCGGGGCCTACAACAAAATGGCCAACCTGGCGCCGGCGGCGCGCAGCCGCGGGGTCATTGCCGCCTCGGCCGGCAACCACGCCCAGGGCGTGGCGCTGGCGGCGGCGCGGCTGGGCTGCCGGGCCGTCATTGTCATGCCCACCACCAGCCCGCAGGTCAAGATCGACGCGGTGCGCCGGCTGGGCGGCGAAGTGGTGCTGGCCGGCGAAAGCTTCTCAGACGCCTACGCACACGCCCAGACGCTGGAAAAGAAAGAAAAACTCACCTTCGTGCACCCCTTCGACGACCCCGACGTGATCGCCGGCCAGGGCACGGTGGGCATGGAAATCCTGCGCCAGCATCCCGGCCCCATCGACGCCATCTTCGTCGCCATCGGCGGCGGCGGGCTGGTGTCGGGGGTGGCGGCGTACGTGAAGCAATTGCGCCCCGAAATCAAGATCATCGGCGTGCAGACCGAAGATTCCGACGCCATGCTGCGCAGCGTGCGCGCCGGGCGCCGCGTGCAGCTCAACGATGTGGGCCTGTTCTCGGACGGCACCGCGGTCAAGATGGTGGGCGCCGAAACCTTCCGCCTGACCCGCCAGTACGTCGATGATTTCGTGGTGGTCGACACCGACGCCATCTGCGCCGCCATCAAAGACGTTTTCCAGGACACCCGCAGCGTGCTGGAGCCCGCCGGCGCCATGGCGGTGGCGGCGGCCAAGCAGTACGCCGCCCAGCACAAGCTCAAGGGCAAGACCCTGATCGCCATCGCGTGCGGCGCCAACATGAACTTCGACCGCCTGCGCTTCGTGGCCGAACGCGCCGAAGTGGGCGAAATGCGCGAGGCGGTGTTCGCCGTCACCCTGCCCGAGCAGCGCGGCAGCTTCCGCCGCTTCTGCGAACTGGTCGGGCACCGCAGCGTCACGGAATTCAACTACCGCATATCCGACGCCCAGCGCGCCCATGTCTTCGTGGGGCTGCAGGTCAACTCGCCGGCCGAGTCCGACAAGATCGCGGCCAATTTCCGCCGCAATGGCTTCGACACGCTCGATCTCACCCACGACGAAATGGCCAAGACCCACTTGCGCCACATGGTGGGCGGCCGCTCAGCGCTGGCCAGCCACGAGCTGTTGTACCGCTTCGAATTCCCGGAGCGCCCGGGCGCGCTGATGCGCTTCCTGAACGCCATGAATCCCGACTGGAACATCAGCCTGTTCCATTACCGCAACCAGGGGGCCGACTACGGCCGCATCCTGATAGGCATCCAGGTGCCGCCGTCGGACAAGAAGCAGTTCAAGGCTTTCGTGGCCGAGCTGGGCTATCCGCACTGGAACGAAACCGACAATCCGGCCTACAGGCTGTTCTTGTAAACCGCCCACAAAAAAAGTGGGGGCCTCCGAAGAGGCCCCCTATCTAGGTACTCACACGCCCGGCGCAAACCTTCGCGGGGTCAGTTGTCACTCGATGGCCAGCGGAGAAAGCCACGCATTCGTCAACCCGCGCCGGGACATGTGAAGTACTTAGAAGCGGTGACGCAGGCCGACGGCCACAGCGGTGCTGCGCTGGTCTTCCTGGAAAGCCCAGTTGTCGCCGTACGAACCCATCGCGTACAGGTTGGTGCGCTTGCTCAGGTCGTAGGTGTAGCCCAGGCTGAACGTGTTGCTCGTGGCATCGTCGCCAGCCAGACGGCTGTTGTTGATGTCGGCACGCTGCCAGGACGCCCAGATGTTGCTGGCGCCGCCGATCGGGGCGCTGATGCCCAGCAGGTACGAGTTGACGCGCGAGCCATCAGCCAGTTTCCAGCTGCCCAGGCCCGTGCCGTCCACGTCGCTCAGGCCATCGATGTTCGTGCCGACGAACCAGCCGTCAAACGTCTGGCCGAAAGCAGCCGAGACCTTGACCACTTCGAAGTCGTAGGCAGCGCCGATGATGTACGACTGGACGTTGTCGGTGTCGTACTGGCCCTTGGTGCGGCTGCTGTCCGCACGCAGGTTGTCGTACGACAGGGCCACATCCAACGGGCCATTCTGGTAGCGGGCGCCAACCGTCACGACACGGTTGTTGTTGTTGGTGCGGAAGCCGCCGCCGGTGGTGGCGTTGTCGTCAGCATTGAAGGAGTAGCCGACGCCGAACTTGAAGCCCGAGAACGACGGGGTCTGGTACAGCACCATGTTGTCCAGGCGGACAGTGTTGGCCGAGCTGAACGACGTGCCCATGGTGGCCTGGTCGTAGCTGATGCCCGAGGGGTCGATGCCGGCGAAGTACTTCGAGGCCAGGTTGGTTTGACGGCCGAAGTCCAGTTGGCCCCAGCTGTCGCTTTGCAGGCCGACGGTGGCTTGACGGCCAAACAGGCGGCCGCCTTGCGAGGACGTGCCGTTGTTGGGCGAGAAACCGCCTTCCAGGGTGAAGAGCGCCTTCAGGCCATCGCCCAGGTCTTCCACGCCGCGCAGGCCGAAGCGCGAGCCGCTGTTCACGCCGTCCACGGCGCCGATACGGCTGGCTTTGTCGCCATTGGAGCCCTTGACTTGGTTGTAACCGATACCCGCGTCAATCAGGCCGTACAACGTGACCGAGGTCTCGGCTTGGGCCACGCCTGCGAAGCCGGCAGCCAGCGCAACGGCCAGTAGCGTTTTTTTCATGATGAGTTTTCCTAAAGCAGAGTGACAGGAAAGGCCATGCGCAACCTGGCTGGCCCTAGGCGAGGCCAAACGGCGCATGCACGAGTAAAAGTATCTTTCCAACCGCAATAGGGATTAACCACGAATTTGGAGAGTTGTTTTTCAAAAATGCGAGTAAAGCGGGTGGCGCGCTGCCCCCGATTCAGGTTTCCCCTGGCGTACGGCTGATTTCGGCGGCCGGCGCCAGCGGCGGCCAGGGTTTCCTGGAGCGCCGCTGGCGTTGCAATCCAGCAACACTCGTACAGGTTCGGGCGCCGGCAGCGCCCAAAGCGGGCTCAGCGATCGGGCGGCGGGTAGTCGAGGTCGCCGAAACTGACCTCGCCGGCAGCCTTGGCGGCGGCCAGTTCGGCGCGCACCTGGGCGCGCGTCTTGTGGGTGGCGGGACGCTGTTCGGGCGGATAGTCGAGGTCGCCCGAACTGATTTCGCCGGCCGCGCGCGCCTGGGCCAGCTCGGCGCGCACCTGCTCGCGGGTCTTGTGCGTGGCCACCCGCTGCTCGGGCGGATAGTCGAGTTCGCCGAACGATACTTCGCCAGCAGCCTTGGCGGCAGCCAGTTCGGCGCGCACCTGGGCGCGGGTCTTGCCTTCGGCGTGAGCGGACATTCCTGTCACCGTGAGGGTCGTGGCCATCAAGGCGGCCAGCAGGGCTTTCATCATACTTCTCCTGGAATACAAGCCGGCGCGGCGGCGCCATGCGGGCAGTATCCGGCGATCATGACTCAGTAAAAACCCTGGATTTGGCGAACATTTTTCCATTAATGGAATCCGCGACGCGGGTTCTTCAGTCCCCGCGCCCGGGAAGCCGGCGCCCAACGCCGCCGCGGCGGAACAGACTTTTCCATTTTTGGTGAACAATATTTGCCTCGTGATGAGATATGTTCTCCATCTGGCAGTTGAATCCCCCCAGAAGCCATCATGGATATCCAGCTAAACGACATCGCGCTGTTTGTCGAAGTCGCCAAGCGCAAGAACTTCAGCCACGCCGCAGAAGCCTTGAACATGCCCGCCTCGACGCTGTCGCGGCGCGTCAGCGAGCTTGAGCAGAACATCGGCATGAAGCTCTTGAACCGCAGCACCCGGCGCATCGAGCTCACCGAGGCCGGCCTGGTGTATTTCGAGCGATGCCGCCCCATCGTGGAAGAAGCGCGCGTGGCGCATGACCAGCTGCTGGACATGGCGGCCCAGCCCAAGGGACGCCTGCGCGTGTCCATGCCGTCGAGCCTGGCGCAGTTGTTCCTGCCCGCCGTGATCCGCGAGTTCCGCACGCAGCACCCGGACATCGAATGCGATTTCGACCTGAACATGCAGCACATCGACCCCATCAGCAATCCGTTCGACCTGGTGCTGCGCTTTGGCCGCCAGCCGGACTCCAGCCTGGTGGCGCGCCAGATCATGCTGATGAAGCATCGCCTGTATGCCTCGCCGCAATACCTGGAGCGGCATGGCGTGCCCCGCGTGCCCTCTGACCTGGGCCATCACGAATGCCTGCGCCCGGCCATGAGCGAAGCATTTTCGTACTGGGTGCTGCATTCCGGGGAAAAGGTCGAGCGCGTGGCGGTGTCGGGCCGCCTGGCGGCCAATAATGTCGGCATCCTGTCGCGCCTGGCAAGCCAGGGCCTGGGCATTGCCCCGCTATTGGTGTTCGACGCGATCGGCCAGCCGATTCGCAACCGCGGGCTGGTGCCGGTGCTGCCCGACTGGAGCCTGACGCCCATTCCCCTGTTTGCGCTGATGCCGTCGCGCACCATTCCCGCCAAGACGCGCGCCTTTCTCGATTTCATCCAGCCGCGCCTGGCCGAGCCTGGCTCGTGGGCCATGAGCGAAGCCGCCTAGCGCGGCCCGGGGCACGCCCGCCAGGCGCTATTTCGCGCCGTTTCGCGCTATTCAGCGCTGTCGTAGCTGCACACGGTGAACAGCGGCGTGCCCGTGGCGGCCACCTTGCCCGAGCCACCCAGTTCGGGCAGGTCGATGATGGCGGCGGCTTCGACCACGTTGGCGCCCAGCCGCTGCAGCAGCTTGATGGCCGCCAGCATGGTGCCGCCGGTGGCGATCAGGTCGTCGACCAGCAGCACGCGCTGGCCGGTACGCACCGAATCGGTGTGCATTTCCACTGACGAATTACCGTATTCCAGGGTGTACGACTCGGCCACCGTGCGATACGGCAGCTTGCCCTGCTTGCGCACCGGCACGAACCCCAGGTTCAGCTCGTAGGCCAGCACGCTGCCGATGATGAAGCCGCGCGCATCCACGCCAGCCACCAGGTCGAGGCGCTGGCGCATGTAGCGATAGACGAACAGGTCGATCAGAACGCGGAAAGTTCGCGGGTCTTGCAACAACGGGGTGATGTCGCGGAACACCACGCCGGGGCGGGGCCAGTCGGGGACGCTGCGGATGGTGCGCCGGATGAGCTCGGCGGTGTCGGTCTGCATGGGCACGCCCCGGAAAGAGAGAATGAAGCAACGCGAACTATAACCGTGCCCTGGCGGTTAAGCCAGATCAGCGGCCGCCAGGCGGCCGCCGCGCAGGACCAGGGTGCGGTGCACGGCGCCGGGCGGCAAGGCGGCATGCGTAACCAGCAGCACCGTGCGGCCACGCGTGGCCCGCGCCAGGTCGTTGAAGAACGCCGCCTGCGCGGCTTCGTCCAGCCCGGCGGTCGGCTCGTCCAGCGCCAGCACCGGCGCGGGTGCGAGCAAGGCGCGCGCCAGGCACAGGCGGCGCGCCTGGCCCGCCGACAGGCTGGCGCCGGTCTCGCCGGCCCAGGTGTCCAGGCCGTCGGGCAGGCCACGCACGAAATCTCCCAGGCCGGCCGAGTCCAGCGCACCCCACAGCGCGGCGTCGTCAGCGCCAGGATCGCCGATCAGCAGGTTGGTGCGCAGGGTGCCCAGGAATACAGGCGCGTCCTGCGCCAGCCAGGCCACCCGCCGATGCAGCTGCGCCTGCGCCGCCTCGCGCACATCCACCCCGCCGAAGCACACGCTGCCGGCCTGCGGATCTTCCAGGCGCAGCAGCAGGTGCAGCAGCGTGGACTTGCCGGCGCCGCTGGGGCCGGTAATGGCAATGCGCTCGCCGGGTGCGATGCGCAGGTTGGCGCCGTCCAACACCGGCGCGCCGGCTTGGCCGGCCGGCGCCGGATAGGCGAACCGCACCGACCGGAATTCGATGGCGCCCTCTAGGGGCAACGCCCGCGGTTCGGGCGGGTCGCGCTGGTCGGGCGCCTGGCGGGCCACGGCCTGGATGCGCCGCGCCGCGGCGATGGCGCCGCCCAGCCGCGCGGCGCCCCGCATCAGCGGGCCCGCCACTTCGAACACGCCGATCACGGCCAGCACCAGGCCCGCCAGCAGCGGCCCATCCAGGCGCTGCCGCTGCAGCGCGTCCAGGCCGAACCACAGCATCGCCACCAGGCTCGCGCCGGCCAGGGCCTGCAGCATCCACAAGCCGCCCGCGGCCGCGTTGACCTGCTCTTCGCGCGCACGGGCCGCATGCGCGCAGTGCGCCGCATAGGTCCGGCGGACTTGCGCGGCAGCATGCCAGGCCACCAGGTCGGCATGCCCTTCCACCGCTTCCAGCGTGGCGGCCCGCAATTCGGCATGGCTGGCTTGCATGGCCTGCCCCGGCCGGCGCGCCGCCCACGCCAGCCATGCCGGCACCAGCAGGCAGGCGGCCAGCATGGCCCAGGCCAGGGCCCAGCCCGCGGCCGGCGCCCAATGACCTACGACGACGGCCAGCAGCGTGGCGGCGAGGCCGGCGGTCGCCATGGGGGCCAGCACGTGCAGGAAGACCGTGTCCAGCGCATCGACGTCGCCGGTCAGCCGCGCCACCAGGTCGCCGGCCTGGTAGCGCGCCAGTTGACGCGGCGTCAGGCCCACCAGCGCGCCGAAAACGCTGGCGCGCAGGTCTGTCAACAGGCGCAACGTGGCCGCGTGGCCTACCAGGCGCTCGGCATAGCGCGCCGCGATGCGCACGAACGACAGCATGCGCACCAGGGCGGACGGCACGAACAGGTTGAACGCGGTGGCGGCGCCGGCCAGCGCCGCGGCGCTGAGAAACCAGCCCGACACACCCAGCAGGCCAACGCCGGCTGCCACGGTCAGCAACGCCAGCAACAGCGCGGCCGCCAGCCCGCCGGCCCGGCGCCGGTACAGTGGCAGCAGGTGCAACAGCGCTCTCATGCCTGATCCAGCTTGCCGTGCGCCAGGCGCACCCTGTGCGGCAGGCGCCGCGCCACGGCCTGCGCGTGCGTGGCCAGCAGCAGCGTGCGCCCCCGCGCAAACGCCAGTATTTCGTCGAGCACGCGCGCCTGCGTGGCTTCATCCAGGTGGGAAGTGGGTTCGTCCAGCAGGATCAGGCCCGGATCGCGCAGGAACAGGCGCGCCAGCGCCACGCGCTGCGCCTGCCCGCCCGACAGGCCCGCTCCCCGGCTGCCCAGCGGCGTGTCCAGCCCGGCCGGCAAGGCCTGCGTGAACTCGTCGACGCAGGCGCGGCGGGCGGCCGCGCGCACTTGCTCATCGGAAGCGTCGGGCCGGCCCAGGCGGATGTTGTCGGCAATGCTGCCCGCAAATAGATATGGGCGCTGGCCCACCAGCACTACCCGTTCGCGCAGCGCGACCTCGTTCCAATCGGCCAGGGGCACGCCATCCAGGCTGACGGCGCCCGCGTCCGCGCGCAGCCGGCACAGGGTTTCCAGCAACGTGGTCTTGCCGCTGCCGCTGGGCCCCATCAGGGCCGCGTGCATGCCGGGCTGCAAAGCCAGGCGCGCATCGTCGAGCACCGGGTCCGGCCGTCCGGCGGCACGCACGGTCAGGCCGTGCGCAACCAGCGAAGCAGGCGGCGCGACCCGCCCGGCAGATGCCCCATCCTCGTCAGGTGTCTGACACCCCTTGAGAGGCGCCACATTGCCATCCCCTGCCTGCGCGTCCAGGTCCGGCAGGCCGTCGAAGGCCGCGGCAACCTGCGACACCGCCGCGCGGGCGGCGGCGCGGTCATGGTAATGCGCGGCGAACTGCCGCAGCGGCGCGTAGGCCTCGGGCGCCATCAGCAGGCAGAAAAAACCCGCCTGCAAAGTCAGCGGCGAGCCACGCAGATCCAGGAAACCCAGATATGTCAGGCCGAAATACACCGCCATGCCAGCCACGCCCAGCGCTGCGAAGAACTCCAGCACGGCCGACGACAGGAACGCAATGCGCAGCACCGCCATCGTGCGCCGCCGTACGGTTTCGCTGGCCAGCGCCACCGATTGCGCCTCGGCCTCGGCGCGGCCAAAGAGTTTCAGTGTCGACAGGCCCCGCAGGCGGTCGGCGAAGAAGCCCGACAAGCGCGCGAACGCGCGCAGGTGGCGCCGGCTGGCTGCCTCGGCGCCCCACCCCACCAGGGCCATGAACAAAGGAATCAGCGGCGCGGTCACCAGCAGCAGCAGGCCCGCGATCCAGTCTACCGGCAAGAGCACGGCGGCAAAGGCCACCGGCAGCACGGCTGCCGCCACGGCCGCGGGCAGGTAGCGCGAAAAGAATCCGTCCAGCGCCTCGACCTGGTCGACGATGGCGCTGGCCAGTTCGCCCGACACTTGCCCGCGCGACCATGCCGGCCCCCGCGCAAGCAGCCGGTCGAACAGGGCCAGCCTCAGGCGCTGCTTGATGGTTTCGGCGGCCCGCGCCCCGGCCCGCTCGCCCAGCCAGGCCAGCCCGGCGCGCGCCAGAATCAAGCCGGCGATGGCGCCGATGGCCGGCGCCAGGTCAACGCGCGGCGCGTGCCCGGCAATGGCGGCGTCGAGCACGCGGGCCAGCAGCCACGCCTGCACGAGCAGCAAGGCCCCCCCCAGCAAAGGGGCGGCGGCCGCCAGCGCCAAGGGCGCGCGCACCACGCGCGCCTGCGCTGCCAGCCAGCGCGTGTGTTCGCGCTGGGCCCGCCCCTGCGCGGCAGCCGGATCGGGCGCCAGCCCCGGCGTGCTGCTCACGCGCCGCCGGGCGGCCGGGCGGGATCGTGCTCGCCGCCTTCGCGCAGTTCAAACCACATGGCATTCAGGATGCCGAACGCGCAGGCCAGGCTCAGGCCGAGAATCCACGAGAAATACCACATGCGCGCATGCTCCTAGTAAGAGTTGGGCGTGCCGTCAACCGACTCGCTGGTGACCTTGCCGCGCATGACGCGATACACCCACGCGGTGTACAGCGTAATGATGGGCAGGAAGAACCCCGTCGCCAGCAGCATGATCCACAACGTCAGCCGGCTGGATGATGCATCCCATATCGTCAACCCGAAGCGCGGGTCGGATGAGGACGGCATCAGGAACGGGAACAGCGCCAGGCCAACAGTCAGGATGACGCCAACGATGCTCAGCGAAGAAACGATGAAGGTCAGGCTGTGCCTGCGTCCGCCCAGCATGGCCGCCACCAGCAGGGCCCCGCCCACGCCCAGCGCCGGGGCGATCCAGGCCAGCGGCCAGCGGGCGAAGTTGCCTATCCAGGCGCCAGGCTGCGCCACCACGGTCTTGAGCAGCGGATCGGACGGCGCCATGCCGTCGAGCGCGCCGGTGATGACATGGCCGTCGATGCCGTTAGCCACCCAGAAGCCGCCCGCCGCGAACAGGGCCGCGGTCAGCAGCGCCGCCAGGCGACCGGCGCGGCGCGCGCGCGCCGCCACCGCGCCATCGGTGCGCCAGGCCAGCAGCACCGCGCCGTGCATGATCAGCATGGCCAGACTGAGCAGGCCGGCCAGCAGCGCGAAGGGGCTGAACAACTGGTAGAAATGCCCATGGTATTCGGGCCGCAGGGCGGCCGCGTCAAAGCCGAACGGCACGCCCACGATAAGGTTGCCCATGGCCACCCCGAACACCAGCGCGGCCACCACGCCCGAGGCGCACAGCACGTGGTCCCAGGTGCCGCGCCAGCGCGTGCCTTCCATCTTGCTGCGGTATTTGAAGCCCACCGGGCGCACGATCAGGGCGACCAGCACCAGCATCATGGCCAGGTAGAAGCCCGAGAACGACGCGGCGTACAGCAGCGGCCAGGCGGCAAAGATGGCGCCGCCGCCCGTAATCAGCCAGACCTGGTTGCCTTCCCAGACGGGGCCCACCACGTTGATCACCACGCGGCGCTCAACGTCGGTGCGGGCCACCACGGGCAGCAGTGCCGCGACCCCCAGGTCGAAGCCGTCCATCACGGCGAACGCGATCAGCAGCACGCCCAGCAGCGCCCACCAGATCACCCGCAGGGTGGCGTAGTCGAAAGGAATCAAGCTTTCCATTTGCGCGCTCCGTGATCAGTAAGCATCGACAGCCGCGGCGACCGGGTCGGCCGGCGACGGGCGTGGGGCCGGAGGGTCGGACTTGGGCCCTGCCTTGATGGCATGCAGCATGACCTTCACGCCTATGACCAGCAATGTCGTATACAGCGCCAGGAAGATTGTCAGGCTGATGGCCAGGTCGACCAGCGTCAGCCCCGACGCAGCGTAGTACGTGGGCAGCACGCCCTCGATAACCCACGGCTGGCGCCCGTATTCGGCCACGAACCAGCCGGCCTCGATGGCGATCCATGGCATCGGCAGGCTCCACAAGGCAACTTTCAGCAGCGCCGGGCGGCTGTCGAGCTTGCCGCGGGAAGCCAGCCAGAAGGCCACCGCGAAGAACAGGATCAGGTACAGCCCCACCGCCACCATGATGCGGAACGCCCAGAACAGCGGCGCCACATGCGGAATGGTGTCCGCGGCGGCCTGCGCGATGTCGGCGTCGGTGGCCTTGCTCAGGTCGGGCTGGTGGCGCTTGACCAGCAGCGCGTAGCCCAGTTGCGGCCAGGTGCGGTCGAGGGTCATGCGCGCCTCGGTGTCGCCCGGGTTGGCGCGGATGCGCTGCATGGCATCATAGGCCACCAGCCCTTCGCGAATGCGCACCTCGGCGCGCCGCACCAGGTCGTCGATGCCCAGCAGCGGCGTGGTCAGCGAACGCGTGCCGATGATGCCCATGACGTAGGGAATCTCGATGGCGAAATCATTCTTGCGCTCGGCCTGGTTGGGAATGGCGAACAGGTTGAAGCTGGCCGGCGCGGGCTCGGTGTGCCACATGGCTTCGATGGCCGCGATCTTCATCTTCTGGTGTTCGGTGGTCAGATAGCCGCTTTCGTCGCCCAGCACCACCACCGACAGCGCCGAGGCCAGGCCGAAGCTGGCCGCCACCGCCATCGAGCGCTTGGCCAGATCCACATGGCGGCGCCGCAGCAGGTACCACGCGCTGATCGACATCACGAACATGGCCCCGGCCACGTAGCCGGCGCTGACCGTGTGCACGAACTTGGCCTGCGCCACCGGGTTGAACACCACGGCGGCGAAGTCAGTCATTTCCATGCGCATGGTGTCGGGGTTGAACACCGCCCCCACCGGATTCTGCATCCAGCCGTTGGCGATCAGGATCCACAGCGCCGAGAAGTTGGTGCCGAAGGCCACCAGCCAGGTCACCGCCAGGTGGCCGACTTTGGACAGGCGATTCCAGCCGAAGAAGAACAGGCCGACGAAAGTGGCTTCCAGGAAGAACGCCATCAGGCCTTCGAGCGCCAGCGGCGCGCCGAACACATCGCCGACGTAATGACTGTAGTACGACCAGTTCATGCCGAACTGGAATTCCATCACCACGCCGGTGGCCACGCCCAGCGCGAAGTTGATGCCGAACAGCGTGCCCCAGAACATGGTCATGCGGCGCCAGATGTCGCGCCCGGTCATGACATACACGCTTTCCATGATGGCCAGTATGAACGACAGGCCCAGCGTGAGCGGCACGAAGATAAAGTGGTACATGGCTGTCGCGGCGAACTGGAAGCGCGACAGGTTGACGACGTCGAGATCGATCATGGGAGTTCCTTAAGAAGAAAGGATGGCAAACCACGATGGCGCGGGCACTCCCCGGCCGACACGACAGCTGGCCCAGGACAAGGGCCTATCAGGCAGCTTCATAATGATGCATTCCTTCTTTTCACTCCGCGATGTCATTCCCGGCCCCGCAGCTTGCCGGCAAAACCTAACACTTTCTGTACCTTGGTGCCCAGCTTCATCAGGCTTTGCAGCGTTTCGGGCGGCAGCTGGTGCACCTCGTCGAACCAGCCGGTGCACAACTCGATCAGCTCGAGCATTTCGCCCATGCGCTGCTGGGCATGCACCTCGGAGTCGCCAGCCGGCGGCTCCAGCAGCGTTTCGCGCAGCAGCGTCAGGGTGGGATCGATTTCGCGCCTGCGTTTTTCTTCCATGAGAATGCGAAAGATCTCCCACACATCGCGCGGCGTCTCGAAGTAATCGCGCCGGTCGCCTACCTGGTGCACCAGCTTGACCAGGCGCCATGACTGCAGCTCTTTCAGCCCCATGCTGACGTTCGAGCGCGAAAACCCCAGCGCCTCGGCAATGTCGTCGGCATGCAGCGGCTGGGGCGAAAGGAACAGCAAGGCGTAGATCTGCCCCACCGTGCGGTTCACGCCCCAGCGGCTGCCCATTTCGCCGAAATGCAGGACGAAACGTTCAGTTTGGGGGCTTAGCGGCATAATTTGTTACTTTGATTTCAGTATTTTCTGAAATTATCGAATTAACCAAGATCAAAAGCAAGTCAAAAAAAACCGCCCCGTAGGGCGGTCATAGCGATTCGAGGGGCCTCAAGCCTTGACAACCACGGCCTTCGATACCCGCTTGGCCTTCTCCCGTGCGACGTCGATATCTGGCGCAGTGGCCAGCGCGACACCCATGCGGCGCTTGACGTAGGACTCGGGCTTGCCGAACAGGCGGATGTCGGTGCCCGGTTCGGCCAGCGCCTGCGCCACCTGGTGGAACGACACCCCGCGGGCATCCACGCCGCCGTAGATGACGCTGCTGGCGCCCGGCTGGCGCAGGCTGGTGTCCACGGGCAGGCCCAGCAGGGCGCGGGCATGCAGCTCGAATTCGCTTTGCACCTGGCTGATCATGGTGACCATGCCGGTGTCGTGCGGCCGCGGGCTGACTTCCGAGAACCAGACCTGGTCGCCCGCCACGAACAGCTCGACGCCGAACACGCCCATGCCGCCGAGATTGTCGGTAATGGCGCGGGCAATGTCGCGCGCGCGCTCGAGCGCCACCGGCTGCATGGGATGGGGCTGCCAGCTTTCGATGTAGTCACCGTCGGCCTGCAGATGGCCGATGGGTTCGCAGAAATGCGTGTGGATGGCGCCGTCGGCGCCGCGCGCGCGCACGGTGAGCAGGGTGATTTCGTAGTCGAAGCGAATGAACCCTTCGACAATGATGCGCCCGGCGCCGACCCGGCCGCCTTCTTGTGAATATTGCCAGGCGGCGGCGATGTCGTCGGGACCGTGGATGACCGACTGGCCCTTGCCGGACGACGACATCACCGGCTTGACCACGCAGGGGTAGCCGATGCCGTCGTCGATGGCCTGGCGCAGCCCGGCCTCGGAATCGACGAACTGGTAGGGCGATACGGGCAGCCCCAGCGTTTCGGCCGCCAGCCGGCGGATGCCCTCGCGGTTCATGGTGAGCTGCGCGGCGCGGGCCGTGGGCGTGACGCGCGCGATGCCGGCGGCCTCGATCTCGACCAGCGCGCCGGTGGCAATAGCCTCGATTTCGGGCACGACCACCGCGGGGCGTTCTTGTTCGATGACCTTGCGCAGGGCGGCGGGATCGGTCATGGGGATGACGTGGGCGCGGTGCGCCACCTGCTGGCCCGGCGCGTCGGCGTAGCGGTCGACCGCGATGACCTCGACGCCCAGGCGCTGCAGGGCGATGGTGACTTCCTTGCCCAGCTCGCCGGCGCCAAGCAACATGACGCGCAGGGCCGAGTCGGACAAGGGCGTGCCCAGCACGGGCGCGGGAACTGAGGACATGATGGCGGACCTGATTGAAAGTTGTGTCGGGAGTTGAAACGGAAATTTGCCGCGCCAGCATGCCATAGCCCCCAGGCGGCGGCAACCTGCGATACTACGATTAAAATCCGCCCATGACTGACCATCCCCCTTCCCCGTCCGGCGCGGCCCTCGAATCGGCCCGCCGCACCCTGCACATCGAAGCCCAGGCCATCGCCGACCTCTCGGCGCGCCTGGACGACAGCTTCGCGCGCGTGGTCGACATGCTGCTGGCCTGTCGCGGTCGGGTCGTGGTGAGCGGTATCGGCAAGACCGGCCACATCGCCCGCAAAATCGCCGCCACGCTGGCCTCCACGGGCACGCCCGCCTTTTTCGTGCACGCCGCCGAGGCCATCCACGGCGACCTGGGCATGATCACCCGCGACGACGTCCTCATCGCCATATCGCATTCCGGCTCGGGCCAGGAACTGCTCACCATCCTGCCAGCGGCCCGCCGCATGGGCGCGGGCCTGGTGGCCATTACCGGCAACCCGGCCTCGGAACTGGCCCGCCTGGCCGACCTGCACCTGGACACCAGCGTGGCGCAAGAGGCCTGCCCGCTCAACCTGGCCCCCACCGCCAGCACCACCGCCGCGCTTGCGCTGGGCGACGCGCTGGCCGTCGCCTGCCTGGAAGCGCGCGGCTTCGGCCCCGAAGACTTCGCCCGCTCGCACCCGGGCGGCACGCTGGGCCGCCGCCTGCTCACCCATGTGCGCGACGTCATGCGCCAGGGCGCCGCGCTGCCCACCGTCAGCGAGCAATCGGCGCTGTTCCCCGCACTGGAAGAAATGTCCGCCAAGGGCATGGGCATGACCATCGTGCTCGACGCGGCGGGCAAGCCCACCGGCATCTTCACTGACGGCGACCTGCGCCGCCTGATCGAACGCCACGGCGACATCCGCAACCTGACCGTGGCGCAGGGCATGACCCGCATGCCCCGCAGCATCGGCCCCGACGCGCTGGCCGTCGAGGCGGCCCGCCAGATGGACGAGCAGCGCCTGAACCAGATGCTGGTTCTCGATTCCGACGGCGCCCTGTTGGGCGCCCTGCACATGCACGACCTGATGGCCGCCAAGGTGGTATGACCATGACGACTTCCCGCTCTTCCACCCATCCCGCCGAAGCCCTGGTGCTGGCCCGCATCGCGCCGGCCGTGCGCGAGCGGGCCGCCGCCGTGCGCCTGATGGTGTTCGACGTCGATGGCGTGCTGACCGACGGCAGCCTGTACTACAGCGAAAGCGGCGAGCTCTTCAAGCGCTTCCATGCCCTGGATGGCCACGGCCTGCGGCTGCTGCTCGAAGGCGGCCTGAAAGTGGCGCTGGTCACCGGCCGGTCGGGTCCCATCGTCGACCGCCGCGCCGCCGAGCTGGGCATCGCCGAAGTCATGCAGGGCGTGCGCGACAAAGGCGCGGCCCTGGCGGAACTCGCCCAGCGCAACGGCGTCGAACTGAACCAGACCGGCTACATGGGCGACGACATCATCGACCTGCCTGCGCTGCAGCGGGCCGGCTTCGCCGCCAGCGTCGCCAACGCGCCCGGCTACATCGCCCAGGCCGCCCACTGGGTGGCCTCGCAGCCCGGCGGCAGCGGCGCGGTGCGCGAATGCTGCGACCTGCTGCTGGCCGCGCAGGGCCGGCTGGGCGCCTTCATGATGGCGCCCGGGCTGCTCGGCCCAGGCGCCATCCAGTAACCGCAGACCGCCGCCCGGCATGAAAGAACGTTTTCCCGCCCTCATCGCCCTGTCGCTGCTCATCGCCCTGGTGGCCGGCACGTGGTGGGCCGCCGACTACGCCCAGCGCGCCATTCCCATCGATCCGCCGCGGCGGCTGACCCACGAAATGGACTCCTGGTCGCGCGATTTCGTCATGCTGCGCACCGACCCCACCGGCAAGCCGATCAACCGCCTCGAAGGCCAGTACGCCGAGCACTTTCCCGACGACGACTCCTACCACGTCACCGGCCCGCGCGCGATCGGCCAGCAGGAAGCCAACCCCATCACGGTCGGCACCTCGGACACGGCCATCATGGAACACGGCGGCAAGCGCATCGTCATGAACGGCAACGCCCACGTGCACCGCCAGCAAGACGCCAGGAACGACGCGCTGGACGTGCGCAGCGAACAGCTCATCATCCTGCCTGACGACGACGTGATCTACACCGACCTGCCCGCGGTCGTCCTGAAGGGCAATTCGCGCATGAGCGGCACCGGCATGCGCTACAACAACTCGACCCGGCAACTGCAGGTGTCGGCTTCCACCGACGTCGAGATCGCCGGCTCCGAAACAGGCAAGCGCCCCTCCGGCGGCGAAACCCGGAACTCACCATGACCCAATCACGCACTCCTCTCGCTTCGACGCGGCGTTTCGCCGCAGGGCCGTGGCAGGCCGTCATCGGCGCGCTGCTGCTCGGCACGGTTGCCTGCGCGCACGCCCAGCAACAGAAGCCCGCCGAAGAGCCCAGCACGCTGATCCTGTCCGACACCCTGCATTACGACGACGTAAAGCGCCAGAGCATCTTCACCGGCAACGTCGTGCTGACGCGCGGCCTCATGAAACTCACGGCCGATCGCCTCGAAGCCAACGAAGACGCGGCCGGCAACCAGTTCGGCACAGCCACGGCCAACAAGGGCAAGCTGGTCACCATTCGCCAGGAACGCCCCGAAACCTTCGAGGTCATCGAAGGCAAGGGCCTGCGCGCCGAGTACAACAGCACCAAAGGCGAGTTCGACCTCATCGGCCAGGCCCTCGTCACGCGCTACATCTGCGGCAAGCCGTTCGACACCATCCGCGGCGAGCGGGTGCGCTACAACGAGAAAACCGGCGTCTACCAGGCCCAGGGCGGGCCAAATTCGTCGGCGCCCGGCGGGCGCGTGCGCTCGTTTGCCGCGCCACGCGCCAAGGCCGACGCGGCCATCGCCGAATGCCGTGCCGCCAAGGGCGGCGCGAGCGCCAAACAGGGCGGCTGACCGCCCTTTCCTGCTGTCTTCATCCGCATCCACAATGACTCAGAATCCCACGCCGTCCCCCGCGCAATCTGCCTCCGGCGTCAAGCAGGGCAGCCTGCGCGCCACGGGCCTGCGCAAGGTCTACAACGGCCGCACCGTGGTGCAAGACGTGTCGCTGTCGGTGGTCAGCGGCGAAGTGGTGGGCCTGCTGGGCCCCAACGGCGCCGGCAAGACCACCAGCTTCTACATGATTGTCGGACTGGTGCCGGCCGACGCGGGGCGCATCGAAATCGACGACACGCCGATCACCTCGATGCCCATCCACAAGCGGGCCCGCATGGGCCTGTCGTACCTGCCGCAAGACGCATCGGTGTTCCGCCGCCTGACGGTCGAGCAGAACATCCGGGCCGTGCTCGAGCTGCAGGTCGATGCCCAGGGCAAAACCCTGACCGAGCCCCAGATCAAAGAACAGCTCGAGGCGCTGCTCGACGAACTGCAGATCGGCCACATCCGCGGCAATGCGGCCATCTCGCTGTCGGGCGGTGAACGCCGCCGGGTCGAGATCGCGCGCGCGCTGGCCACGCATCCGCGTTTCATCCTGCTCGACGAGCCCTTCGCCGGCGTCGACCCGATCGCGGTGATCGAAATCCAGCGCATCGTGCGCTTCCTGAAAGGCCGCGGCATCGGCGTGCTGATCACCGACCACAACGTGCGCGAAACGCTCGGCATCTGCGACCGGGCCTACATCATCAGCGAAGGCAAGGTGCTGACCGACGGCCAGCCCGACGAAATTGTCGGCGACCCGGCCGTGCGGCGCGTCTACCTCGGCGAACACTTCCGCATGTAACTGCCCCGCCTGTAACTGTCCCCTGGGAAAACCCCAGCCGTCCCGGCGCGCCCCCCTTGGGGCCGTCCCGGTTTGTCCCAGGACAACTTGTTTTACCCGGCAGAGTCTATACACTAGAGTTGAAAGGCCGTCGCCACGCCGTGGCGGGGGCGGCAAGCTCAACTCATCCTCAATCCCTCTTACAGGAGACCTTTCCCTCAATATCCCCGCGCGTTACCGCGCACCTGTTTTCTCTTTCAGAAGGAGAGCGCACTATGAACCTGAGCATCTGCGGTCGTCATCTCGACGTCACCCCGGCCATCCGGGAATATGTCATGAATAAACTGGCGCGAGTGCTGCGGCATTTCGATCATGTGATCGATACCCAGGTCATGCTCTCGGTAGAGCCCCTGCGGCATAAAGCCGAAATCACCATGAGACTGCGTGGCAAAGACATCCATTGCGAAGCCGTGGATGAAAACCTTTACGCAGCCATCGATCTGCTGGCCGACAAAATCGACCGCCAGGTCCTCAAGCACAAAGACAAGGTGCAAAGCCATACGGCAGAGTCAGTGAAGCGGCAAGCCGCTGCCGCCGCGCAGCAAACCCAGTAGTCCCGCGCTTCCTGCCACTCGAGCCGTCGCACACCCGAGCTTGAACCCCTGGATTCCTCCGTGAATCCGTCCGATCCCGATGTCCCGCGAGATGTAACACCTTTCCCGCCGGGGCATCGGCAAATCACCCCTCATCGCCACCCCCCCTCCCGTTACCGCCCGGAACCGACTATGCTTGCCGGATTCTGCAACAGGCGAGCGGCCGCAACGATTTTTGCACTGCGGCATATAACCATATAATGACCCGCATGAATCATTTGTCGCGCATTCTCCCCGCCGGCAACGTCGTTCTCGACATGCACGCCACCAGCAAGAAACGGGCGTTCGAGCAGGCCGGACTGCTATTCGAAAACCACCACGGCCTGGCCAGAACCATTGTGTTCGACAGCCTGTTCGCCCGCGAGCGCCTGGGGTCCACCGCCCTGGGGCAAGGCGTGGCCGTGCCGCATGGCCGCGTCAAGGGGCTGGCAGAGCCGCTGGCGGCGTTCGTGCGCCTGGCGCAGCCCGTGCCGTTCGACGCGCCCGACGGCCAGCCGGTGGCCATGCTGATGTGCCTGCTGGTGCCCGAAACCGCCACGCAGCAGCACCTGGATATCCTGGCCGAACTGGCGCAGCTCATGTCCAACAAGGCGCTGCGCGAGGCCCTGGCCACTGAAACCGACCCGGCCGAAGTGCACCGGATGCTCACCACGGGCCAACGCTGACTCTCTTAGAGCCGCTGCCATGCTTACCGTGCAGGAACTGGTCGACGACAACGCCGACAAAATCCCCTTCAACTGGATCGCGGGCCATGGCGCCGCCGAGCGCAACATCCGCGACGACGGCATGGCCGCCGCCGACCTGGTCGGCCACCTGAACCTCATTCACCCGTCGCGCATCCAGGTGTTCGGCCAGGAAGAGCTGGCTTACTACAGCCGTTTCGACCTGCGCCGCCGCACGCACCACATGGACGAGCTGCTCATCGGCGGGGTGCCGGCCATTCTGCTGGCCGATGGCCTGTCGCCGCCGCAAGACCTGATCGACCAGTGCGACCAGCACCAGGTGCCGCTGCTGTCCACCCCCGTGGCGGCCGCCCAGCTCATCGACCTGCTGCGCATCTACCTGGGCAAGAAGCTCGCGCCCACCACCACCGTGCACGGCGTCTTCATGGACGTGCTGGGCCTGGGGGTGCTGATCACCGGCGAATCGGGGCTGGGCAAGAGCGAACTGGCGCTTGAACTGATTTCGCGCGGACACGGCTTGGTGGCCGACGATGCGGTGGAATTCTCGCGCATCGCGCCCGGCATGATCGAAGGCCACTGCCCGCCCCTGCTGCAGAACATGCTGGAAGTGCGCGGCCTGGGCCTGCTCGATATCCGCACCATCTTCGGCGAAACCTCGGTGCGCCGCAAAATGCGCCTGAAGCTCATCGTGCATCTGGTGCGCGCCACCGCGCAAGACAAATTCGAGCGCCTGCCGCTGCAAGACATCACCCAGGACATGCTGGGCATGCCGGTGCGCAAGGTCATGCTGCAAGTGGCGGCGGGCCGCAATCTGGCGGTGCTGGTCGAGGCTGCCGTGCGCAATACCATCCTGAAACTGCGCGGCATCGACACCCTGGGCGAATTCATGGAACGTCAGGCCATGGCGATCCTGCAAAGCAGCAAATAAAAAGGCCGCCCCACGCGGGCGGCCTGGTGTTGCCTCGAACCAGCCCTAATTCAACGTAGACGCATCGCGCACGCGCTTGACCTCGAACGGCGTGACGCGACCGGCCTGATTGCCCCAGCTGGAACGAATATAAGAAACCAGCGCGGCGACGTCGTTGTCGGCCAGTACCGGCGCGAACGGGGGCATGCCATGCGGCCGCGGATTGGCGGCCGTGGCCGGCGCGTAGCCCCCGTCGAGCACCATGCGGATCGCATTGACCGCCGAAGGCGCCGTCACCGTGGGGTTGCCCGCCAGCGCGGGCCAGGCCGTGCCACTGCCCTGCCCCTGTTCCTGGTGGCACTGCGAGCAGTGCTGCTGGTACAGCTTGCCGCCCAGGTCCATTAGTGCCGCCGAAGGCTGCGCCGGCGGCTGTTCGCCCCCGGCCGCCGGCGTGGCGGGCAGGGATTTCAAATACGTGCCCATGGCCAGCGCGTCGGCGTCGCTGAGGTATTGCGAGCTGCCCAGCACCACTTCGGCCATTGGGCCGCTGGCGGTAGAGTGCCGCGCCATGCCGGTTTGCAGCAGGGTAGCGATGTCTTGCGCGCTCCAGCGGCCCAGTCCGGTGGCCGGGTCGTTGCCCAGCGGCGGCGCGTACCAGTCCAGCCCGGCGATCAGGCCGCCGGCCAGGCCATCTGCCGCGCGGGTGGCGCCCAGGCGGTTGCGGGGCGCATGGCAGGCCGCGCAGTGTCCCAGGCCTTCCACCAGGTAGCGGCCGCGATTCCAGGGCACGCTTTCACCGGCTTCGGGCTGGTGCACGCCAGGCCGGAAATACAGGGCGCGCCAGAAGGCCAGCAGGCCGCGCTGGTTGTACGGGAACGCCAGCTCGTGCGAACGGCTGGCCTGCTCCACGGGTTCGATAGTGCGCAGGTAGGCGTACAACGCATCGGCGTCGGCCCGGGAAATGCGGGTGTATTCGGTGTACGGAAAGGCCGGATACAGCAGGCTGCCGTCTTTCGACTTGCCGTTGTGCAGCGCCTGCCAGAAATCGTCGGCACTCCAGCCGCCGATGCCGGTTTGCGGATCAGGAGTGATGTTCGGGCCGTACAACGTGCCGAACGGCGTGGGAATCGGCGTTCCGCCAGCGTAGGCCTTGCCGCCCTGCGCCGTATGGCAGGCCATGCAATTGCCCAGGCGGGCCAGGTAGCGCCCCTGTTCGACCATGCCCGCGGCATCGGCAGGCGCGGTGGCGGCGGCCGGCACGGCGTCGTCGCGCGTGCCCATCCAGTACAGGGCGGCGAGCGCCGCCGCGCAAGCCAGCAGCACGGCCAGCAGGCTATAAGCGATGATGCGTTTCATACCGGCCCCTTAGCGTTGTGCCTGGCTGCCGCATTCGGCAGGCAAGTTCGTCGAACCGGCCGGATCCGGCACGTAAGGTTCGACCACGGGGCGCGACGACAGCCACGCCGACAGGGCGCCGATGTCTTGCGGCGTCAGCTTGGCGGCGATATCGCCCATGCAATCAGGCTCGGCCGCGCGGCGCAGGCCGTTTTTCCAGCCGCCGATCTGCGCGCCAATGTAGTCGCGCGGCAGGCCCAGCAGGCCTGGAATGGCCGGCGCCAGGCCGCTGAGCGCGGCGCCGTGGCAGGCTACGCAGGCCGGCAGCCCGCGTGCCGGATCGCCCTGGGTGGCCAGCACGCGGCCTTGCTCCAGCATGCCGGCCGACGCGGCCGGCGCAGCCGGCGGCGGATACGGCACGTGCTGGTCGGCGAAATAGGCGGCGATTTCACGCAGATAGGCATCCGGCAGCCCAACCAGCAGGTGCGCCATGGGCCGGTATTGACGCACGCCATCGCGGAAATTCAGCAGCTGGTGGTACAGGTAGTCGGCCGGTTTGCCGGCCAGGCGCGGATAGTAGCCATCGGGTCCCGCCTTGCCCTGCTCGCCATGGCAGGCCGTACAGGCCGCGACGCGCGCCTGCATGGTGTCCGGTTGCAGGGTGGCGGCCTGGGCGGCGGCAACCGGCCCGGCCGGCCAGGCCAGCGCCGCGCCCGCCGCGGCCAGCGCGGCAAGGTAGCGCCGCGTCCGCGACATATAGTAGAAAAGGGGAATTGCTGACATTGCTGCGTATGCTGATAAAACGGGACCAAACGCCCCGGCGGCACAAGGTTACCCTATCGGGCCGGACGGCACAGGAACGATCGTGCAGTTCACGGTCATATCAGAGGGGATTGCGCGCGCATTCCGGCGGCAAAATCATGCAACAATCAAGACCATGCTAAAAGTTGTCCTCATTACCGGCATCTCCGGCTCAGGCAAGTCGGTGGCGCTGCGTATGCTCGAAGACGCCGGCTATACCTGTATCGACAACCTGCCGGTGCGGTTTCTCAGCGAGTTCGTCGCCGGCGCGCGCGACGACGGCCTGGAACGTGTCGCCATTGCCATCGACGTGCGCTCGCCCGGCGAACTGGCCGAGCTGCCAGGCGTCATTACCGCCATGCGCGCCATGGGCACCTCGCTGCGGGTGGTCTTCCTGGACGCCAATACGCACACCCTGGCCCAGCGGTATTCTGAATCGCGCCGCCGCCACCCGCTTACCGACCGCCTGTCGCGCGGCGGCCAGACGCCGTCGTTGCTGGACTGCATCGCGCTCGAACGCGACCTGCTCGCCCCGCTGCGCGACCAGGAACACGTCATCGACACGTCCGATCTCACCCCCGGCCAGTTGCGCGCCTGGATCCGCGATCTGGTGCAGGCCGACCGGCCCCCGCTGGTGCTCACTTTCGAATCGTTCGCCTACAAGCGCGGCGTGCCCAGCGATGCCGACCTGGTGTTCGACGTGCGCTGCCTGCCCAACCCCTATTACGACCGCACCCTGCGCCCGCTGACCGGCCGCGACGAGCCCGTGGCCACCTGGCTGGCCGGTTTCGAAATCGTGGGCCAGATGATCGACGACATTGCCGGCTACTTGCGGCGCTGGCTGCCGCAGTACACGCAAGATACGCGCAATTACCTGACGGTGGCCATCGGTTGCACCGGCGGCCAGCACCGGTCGGTGTACGTGGTCGAGCAGCTTGCGCTGCGCTTTGCCGAACACGACCCGCTGCTGGTGCGGCATCGCACGCAACTGCCGGACGAATCCACATGAGCCGCAGCCGCCTGATTCTCGCGCCGGTTCTGCTGGGCCTGGCCGTGCTGATCGCCGGCTGCTCGTCGACCGGCACGCGCAAGGCCGGCGGCTACTACCAAGACGACGGCCCGGGCGCCAACCCGCCGGCCGACCTGGACAATATCCCCGATGCAGTGCCGCGCCTCGAGCCGCTGGCCAGCGGCGCCAACCGCCCGTATACCGTATTCGGCAAACGCTACGTGCCCATAGCCGACAACGACCATGCCTACAAAGAGCGCGGCATCGCCTCCTGGTATGGCAAGAAGTTCCATGGCCAGCGCACGTCTATCGGCGAAGTCTACGACATGTACGCCATGACGGCGGCCCACCCCACCATGCCGCTGCCCAGCTATGCGCGGGTCACCAGCAGCATCAACGGGCGCACGGTCATCGTGCGCGTCAACGACCGCGGGCCCTTCCACAGCAACCGCATCATGGACCTGTCCTATGCCGCGGCGCGCAAGCTCGGCATCATCGGGCCGGGCAGCGGCGAAGTGACGGTGGAACGCATCCTGCCTGAGGAAATCCGCCTGGCACAGTCGCAAGGACGCAGCCTGGCCGGCTCGCCCAGCCCGGCTGCCGCCCGGCCCGCGGCCCTGGCCTCGGCAGACCCCGCCGCGCTACCGGAGGCCGGCCAACTGACCATGACCGAACTCGCGCCGGCGCCTGCCGCCACGGCCCCCGCCGCCGCGCCACCCACCGCGGGCCAAGGCATCTACCTGCAAATGGGCGCGTTCAGCCAGCCCGCCAACGCCCAGAGCCTGATGCACCGCGTCAACAGCCAGCTGGATGCCGACGCCGGCATGCCCGCGGCCATGGTGCAGCAGGCCGGCAGCCTGTACCGGGTACGAATCGGCCCCTACAACGACCGGGCCGCCGCATTGGGCGCGGCCCGCCAGGTGGCCGACCGCACCGGCATCCTGCCCAGCCTGGCCGCGCCCTGACGCAATCAACCCAGATTCTCAGGCGCAGCACCCGGGCGCCTGACTCGCGGGGGGACATCAGGCGCCTCGCCACGCCACACCAGGGCCTACCAGGGCAGCTCGGCCTGCCCGTCATCCACCCGGCGGGTTCGCGCGCCGCGGCCGGGGTAGCGGTGCCCTTCGTGCGACAGCAGCGCCTGTTTGCGCGCCAGGCCGCCCCCGAAGCCGGTCAATGAGGTGTCGCGGCCAATCACGCGGTGGCACGGAATGAAAATCGAGATGGGATTGCGGCCAATGGCCTGTGCCGCCGCCCGCACCGACTTCGGCCGGCCGATGGACTGGGCCAGGTCGCCATAACTGCAGGTGGCGCCGAACGGCAGGCGCAGCAGTGCCTGCCACACCGCCTGCTGAAAGGCCGTGCCTTGCGGGTCAAGCGCCACCTCGAACTCGCGCCGCTGTCCGGCGAACCATTGGGCCAGTTCGTCCCGTGCCTGGCCCAGAACGGGATGCCCGGGCGCCAGCCGCCAGGCCGGCGACGGCGGCGGCAAGTCCCATTGGTCCAGGAACCACGCGCCGCGCAGCGCATCGTCGCTGGCCGCCAGGCGCAGACCACCCAGCGGCGTGTCGGTGTCCAGATAGGCCACCGCCTCGTTCGCGGCCAGGCGCTTCATGCGGATTCCTTTCTGGCCAGGGCCAGCGCATACAAGACGTCGCGCGGCTGTCCGGTCACTTTGGCCGCCACCCGCGCCGCGTCGCGCACCGACAGGCTTTCGAGCAGGGCGTCCAGCAACGCCGTGGTGGCCGGGTCATCGGGGCCGGCGGCGGCCCCGGCATCGGCCTCGGCCGCATGCACGATCAGCACGAACTCGCCCTGCGCGCGGTGCGCATCGGCCGCCAGCCATTCGGCCGCCTGCGACAGCGGCAAGGTGGCAATCTGCTCGAACCGCTTGGTGAGCTCGCGCGCGATGGTCAGCATGCGCGCCGGGCCGCAGACTTCGAGCAAGTCCGCCAGGCAGGCGCCCAGGCGGTGCGGCGACTCGAACAACACCACCGGCGCGGGCAGCGCGCACCACGAGCGCAGCCAGCGCTGGCGCGCTGCCGTCTTGGGCGGCGCGAAGCCCGCGAACGCATACGCGGGGTTCTCGTCGGACGTGACGCCGCTGCCCATCAGCGCGGCGATGACCGCGCTCGGCCCCGGCACCGGAATCACCGCATAGCCCGCGGCCCGCACGGCGCGCACCACGCGCGCGCCCGGGTCGCTGACCGCCGGGGCGCCGGCATCCGATACCAGCGCTACCCGCTGGCCCTGCGCCAGGCGCTGGCAGATGTCCTGCGCGGCGGCGGCTTCGTTGTGGCGATGCGCCGCCATCAAGGGGGTGGATATTCCCCAGGCCTCCAGCAGGCTGCGGCTGGAGCGCGTGTCTTCGGCGGCGATCACGTCGGCGCGGGCCAGGGCCTGCCAGGCGCGCAGGCCCAGGTCGCCCAGGTTGCCGATAGGGGTGGCCACGACATACAGCGCGGCTTCGGGCCAGTGCTGGCCGGACACGCGCTCGGCCATGCGGCTCCAGGCATCGCCGATGGTCGCGGGCGGGACATTCTGATTCATGGGGGGCTGGCGGCTAGGCGGCAAATTGTGCCAGTGTAGCCGCCTGCCCCCGTCCGCGTGGGGCGCCGTTCAGCTTTCAGCGCCGGCAGGCCCCGGCACCGCCATGTCCGACACTTTCCTGGAAATCGCCTACGAGCGCGCCCGCCAGGCCCAGCAGCGCCAGATGAAGCGGCGCCGGGCCGCCGCGCGTCGGGCCGCGCGCGGCCCTGCCCCGGTGCGGGCCCCACGCGCCTCGCCTACCCAGCGGACGGGCACTGCCCACGAAGATCAGGCCCTGCGCCTGCTGGCCGGGGCCGGTCTGGTGCCGCTGGCGCGCAACCTGCATTGCCGGGCCGGCGAAATCGACCTGGTAATGCGCGATGGCGCCACGCTGGTGTTCGTTGAAGTCCGGGCCCGGGCAACCCCCCGTTACGGCGGCGCCGCGGCCAGCGTCGGCCGGGCCAAGCGGGCTCGCTTGCTGCGTTGCGCCGCCCTGCTGCTGCCGGACCTGGCGCGCCGCCATTGGGGCGGCCGCATTCCGCCGGTGCGCTTCGATGTGGTGGCTTTCGAGGCCGGGCGGGCTGACTGGCTGCCGGCCGCGTTCACGCTGTAGCCGCCCGTCGCCGTGAGATAATGCCGGCCATGGATATGACCTCTCGGATGACGTCGCACTTCCGCGACGCCATGGCTGTCTGCGAACAAAGCATGCACGCGCTGTCGGGCCCCCTGGCCGGCGCGGTCGACCTGCTCTTCGCGGCATTGGCCAACAACGGCAAAATTCTGGCCTGCGGCAATGGCGGCTCGGCCGCCGACGCCCAGCATTTCATCGCCGAACTGGTGGGGCGCTTCGAACGCGAGCGCCTGCCCCTGGCCGGCGTGGCCCTGAACACTGATACCGCCATTCTTACGGCGGTCGGCAACGACTACGGCTTCGAGGAAATCTACGAACGCCAGGTCAGCGCGCTGGGCCAGCCGGGCGACGTGCTGGTGGCCATTTCCACCAGCGGCAATTCCGCCAACGTGATCCGCGCCATCCAGGCCGCCCACGAGCGCGAAATGTCCGTCATCGCCCTTACCGGCAAGGGCGGCGGGGTCGTCAGTGAACTCCTGACCGCGCACGACGTCCATCTATGTGTGCCGCATGACCGCACCATGCGCATCCAGGAAATCCACGGCCTGCTGCTGCATGCCCTGTGCGACGGTATAGACGCCCTTCTTCTAGGAGACACCGAATGATGCCCGACGCCAAGACCGTTGCCCGCCCCCTGTTGCTGGCCGCCCTGCTCGGCACCGCCGCCCTGTCCCTGTCGGCCTGCGCGCCGCTGGTGGTCGGGGGCGCGGCCGCCACCACCGCCGTGGTCATCACCGACCGCCGCACCTCGGGCGCGCAGCTCGAAGACCAGAACATCGCCTTCAAGGCTGAACGCCAGATCAGCGAAAAACTGGGCGACGCCGCGCGCGTCAATGCCATGTCGTACAACAGCGTGGTGCTGCTGACCGGCGACGTGCCCTCCGAGGCCGCCAAGGCGCAGGCCACCACGGTGGCGCAGGGCATCCAGCACGTCAAATCGGTGGTCAACCAGCTCAACGTCGGCCCGGCCGCCTCGTTCGCCACCCGCTCGAACGACACCTGGCTGACCTCCAAGGTCAAGACCGCGCTGCTCAACACCAAGTACGTGCCGTCGGCCACCATCGCCGTCACCACCGACCGCAGCGTGGTATACCTGATGGGTCTGGTCACCGAAGCCGAAGGCAACTATGCCGCCACGGCCGCCTCTGAAGTCGGCGGCGTGGCCAAGGTGGTCAAGCTGTTCGAAATCATCAGCCGCGACGAAGCGCTGCGGCTGTCGGGCCCGGGTACGCAGCCGGAAGGCTCGCAATCCAGCGGCGGCGCGCAACAGCATGCCGCCCCCATCGAGTCCGGCGGCGGCGGCACGGTCAACGGCGTGCAAGCCATACCGATCAAGTAATGAAAAAGCTCATCCTCACCCTGGCCGTCGTGGTGGCGGCCGGCATCGGCGCCTGGTTCGTATGGCGGCCGGCGCCCCTGGCACCCGACGTGGCCTTCACCACCATCGAGGGCAAGACCTTCAGCATGCACGACCTGCGCGGCAAGGTGGTGCTGGTGAAGTTCTGGGCCACCAGCTGCGTCACCTGCGTCAAGCAGATGCCCGGCGCCATCGACACCTACAACGAATACGCGCCCAAGGGCTATGAGACCGTGGCCGTGGCCATGAGCTACGACCCGCCCAATTACGTGCTGAACTTCGCCGAAACGCGCAAGCTGCCCTTCCCCGTGGCGCTCGATGTCAAAGGCGAACTGGCGCGCTCTTTCGGCGACGTGAAACTCACGCCCACCGCCTTTCTCATCGACAAGCAGGGGCGCATCATCAAGCGCTATCTGGGCGAATACGATCCGGCCGAATTCCACGCCGCCATCGAAAAAGCGCTGGCCGCGGGCTGAATCCCGCCGCCAACACCAGGCAAAGCGCCGCATCACCGCCAAAAGCGAACGCCCCGCATGAGCGGGGCGTTCCGGCAGGCAATCTACCCGGCGAACATCAGAACGCCGGCACCACCGCGCCCTTGTACTTGTCCAGGATAAACTGCTTCACCGCGGAGCTGTGCAGCGCGTCGACCAGCTTCTTGATGGCCGGCGAATTCTGGTTGTCGGGGCGGGCCGCCACCAGGTTGGCGTAAGGCGAATCGGCGCCTTCAATGAACAGCGCGTCTTTGGTGGGCACCAGGCCGGCTTCCAGCGCGTAGTTGGTATTGATGAGCGCCAGTTCGACGTCGTCGAGCGCGCGCGGCAGCATGGCGGCCTCGAGTTCGCGGAACTTCAGCTTCTTGGGGTTCTCGGCGATGTCGAGCGGCGTGGCCACGATGTTCGACGGATCTTTCAGCTTGAGCAGGCCCTGCTTTTGCAGCAACAGCAAGGCGCGGCCGCTGTTGGAGGGGTCGTTCGGAATGGCCACGGTGGCGCCCGAGGGCAGCTCGGCCAACGACTTGATCTTGCGCGAATAGCCGCCGAAGGGCTCGACGTGCACCAGGCCTACCGACACCAGGTGCGTGCCGCGGTCTTTATTGAACGTATCCAGGTACGGCTTGTGCTGGAAAAAATTGGCGTCCAGCTCTTTGTCGGCCAGCTGCAGATTGGGCTGCACGTAGTCGCTGAATACCTTGATGTCCAGGTCGACGCCTTCTTTGGCGAGCACGGGCTTGACCACTTCCAGGATCTCGGCGTGCGGCACCTGGGTGGCCCCGACGACGAGCTTTTCGGCGTGGGCGGCGCCGGCCAGGAAGAAGGCGGACGCCAGCAGGGCTGTCCGGGCAAGAAGGAAGCGCATAGGTAACCTCGTGGGAATGGAACAGAAAGGGCCGCCAGGGCCGGATAGGCGGCGGCCGTTGCAAAAACGCCCCCAATTTACCTGAATGGCGGTTATTTGTCGGGCATAACATCATGGGTTTTGGATATAAGTAACTCGGCCGGACTACAATCTGCCGTATGCTTGCCCTGGCAGCGCCGAGCCCGCGCCGGCGCAGGCATTTTTCCTTTTAGACTCTTTTTTCACCTATTAGCCGAGCTCTTCTTGCCATGACCGACACCCCCGACCCTGCCGCCGTTTCGTCGCCCGCCATCAAAGCGGCCGTTCTTTCCGAAGCGCTGCCGTATATTCGACGATTCCATGGCAAGACCATCGTGGTGAAGTACGGCGGCAACGCCATGACCGAAGAGCGCCTGCAGCGCAGCTTCGCCCATGATGTGGTGCTGCTCAAGCTGGTGGGCCTGAATCCGGTGGTGGTGCACGGTGGCGGCCCGCAAATCGATGACGCGCTGCGCCGCATCGGCAAGCAGGGCACCTTCGTGCAGGGCATGCGCGTGACTGACGCCGAGACCATGGAAGTGGTCGAATGGGTGCTGGGCGGCCAGGTCCAGCAAGACATCGTCATGATGATCAACGAGGTCGGCGGCAAGGCCGTGGGCCTGACCGGCAAAGACGGCATGCTGATCCAGGCCCGCAAGAAGCTGATGGCCAACAAAGAAAACCCGCAAGAGCCCATCGACATCGGCTTCGTGGGCGACATCACCCAGGTCGAGCCCGCCGTCGTCAAGGCGCTGCAAGACGACCAGTTCATTCCCGTGATTTCGCCCATCGGCTACGGTGAAGACGGCACGGCGTACAACATCAACGCCGACGTGGTGGCCGGCAAGATGGCCGAAGTGCTGGGCGCCGAAAAGCTGCTGATGATGACCAACACCCCGGGCGTGCTCGACAAAAGCGGCAAGCTGCTGCGCAGCCTGTCGGCACAGACCATCGACGAACTGTTCGCCGACGGCACCATCTCGGGCGGCATGCTGCCCAAGATCGCCTCGTCGCTGGACGCCGCCAAGAACGGCGTGAACTCGGTTCACATCGTCGACGGCCGCGTTCCCCACTGCCTGCTGCTGGAAATCCTGACCGACCAGGGCGTCGGCACCATGATCAGTTCGCATTGATGCAGGTGCACCGGCACCTGCTGCGGCCCGCGGCGCGCCAGCGCCGCTCGCGCCGCACGGCCACGGGCGTGCCCGAGCGCCTGTGGCTGTTCGATCTGGACAACACCCTGCACGACACCTCGTACGCGATTTTTCCGCGCATCGACCAGGGCATGACCGAAGCGGTGGCCGAATCGCTGGGCGTGGACATCGACACTGCCAACCAGCTGCGTGCGCAGTACTGGCGGCGCTACGGCGCGACCGTGATCGGCCTGGTGCGCCACCACGGCATCGACGCCCACGCCTTCCTGCGCCGCAGCCACGACTTTGACGTCGAGCCGCTGGTGCGCGCCGAGAAATTCCTGGCGGCCAAGCTGCGCCAGCTGCCCGGCCGCAAAGTGCTGTTGACCAACGCGCCGTTCCATTACGCGCGCGCCGTGCTGCGGCGCCTGGGCATTCTGCGCCACTTCGACAGCCTGTGGGCCATCGAGCACATGCGCCTGCACGGCGAATTCCGCCCCAAGCCATCGGCCGCCCTGCTGCGCTACGTGCTGGCGCGAGAAGGCGTGCCGGCGGCGCGCGCGGTCCTGGTCGAAGACACCCTGCTGAACCTGCGCGGCGCGCGCCGCGTGGGGCTGCGCACCGTGCATGTGTATCACCCGGGCACGCCGTTTGCGCGTGGCGCCAACCATCGGCCGGGATATGTCGACTTGCGGGTAAACTCGGTCAGCGACTTGCTGCTGCGCCGCCGCCCTCTGCGCGGTTAGGCGTCCTCTTCCACCTTTCCATTGTCAGCCATGGCAAGCAAACCCGGCGAACGCAAGACCCAGATCCTGCAGACCCTGGCGGAAATGCTCGAGCAACCGCACGCGGCCCGCATCACCACGGCCGCCCTGGCGGCGCGCATGCAGGTTTCCGAAGCCGCGCTGTACCGTCATTTCGCGAGCAAGGCGCAGATGTTCGAGGGCCTGATCGAGTTCATCGAGGTCAGCCTGTTCACGCTGGTCAACCAGATCGCCGCCGCCGAGCCCCACGGCCTGGGCCAGGCGCGCAAAACGGTGTCGATGCTGCTGGCGTTTTCCGAGCGCAACAAGGGCATGACGCGGGTGCTGACCGGCGACGCGCTGGTCACCGAAGACAATCGCCTGCAGGAACGCATCAACCACATCAACGATCGCATCGAGGCCTCGCTGAAACAATCGCTGCGCGTGGCCGTCAGCGACGGCGACCTCGCCCCCGACGCCAACATCAGCGCCCACGCCAGCCTGCTGACTCACCTGGTGCTGGGGCGCTGGCTGCGGTATGCGCAAAGCGGCTGGCGGGTGACGCCTACTGCGCATCTGGATGAGCATTTGCGGGTGGTGCTGTAGGGGCGTCGATGAGGGTTCTTCTGGGCGTCGAGGCGGCGCCCTGGGGGTGGGCGGGCTTCGCGGGACCGGTCTGGCGCCTTCGCGCCAGACTCCGCTTCGTCAACCTCGTCGGCCTGCGGCCTCCTTCGGTTTCCCTCGCTCGGCCCCGAGGCGCCCGCCCACCCCCAGGGCGCCGCCTCGACTCGCAGTAGTCGATCATTGATGCACCACTGGGGCGGTCAGAGTTCTTGCCTTCGTGGGAGTTGCGCCTTGAAAAGAGAAAAAGCGCGCAGGGCCGCGATACCAGGCCGCCCTGCGCGGCCCGGTATCGCATTCGAACTGCGCGATGCGTAGTGCATGAATGACGGTCGCCGCCACGCGGCTTTTTCTCTTCCCAGAAGCATGAGCCAAACAGGCAAGGCCCCCGTTCGCCCCGGAAATGTCCGGGCTTGAGGCCAACGCGAGTCGGTGGGGCGTAGGCGGTACGGGCGGGGCGCCTCGGGGCCGAGCGAGGGAAACCGAAGGAGGCCGCAGGCCGACGAGGTTGACGTAGCGGAGTCTGGCGCGAAAGCGCCAGACCGGCCCCGCGAAGCCCGCCCGCACCGCCTACGCCCCACCGACGCTCCAATCACCATGCCCCCAGGCAACACCCCCGACTAGGTCTTCTCCCCCCGATGCCGCGAAATGCTCATCAATATCCCGCACGCAATCCCCATGGTGAAAAGCGCCGTCCCCCCGTAGCTCATGAAGGGTAGCGGCACGCCCACCACTGGCAGGATGCCCGTCACCATGCCGACATTGACGAACACATAGATGAACACCATCATCGTCAGCGCGCCGGCCAGCAGGCGGCCGAACTGCGACGAGGCCCGCACGGCGATGGTCAGGCCGCGCGCGATCAGCAGCGCGTACAGCACCAGCATGGCCACGCCCCCGTACAGGCCGAACTCTTCGGCATACACGGCGAAAATGAAGTCGGTGGTGCGCTCGGGAATGAAATCCAGGTGCGTCTGCGTGCCCTTCATGTAGCCCTTGCCGTACAACCCGCCGGACCCCACCGCGATCATCGACTGGATGGTGTGGAAACCCTTGCCCAGCGGATCGGAACTGGGATTGAGCAGCGTACATACGCGCTGCTTCTGGTAATCGTGCAGCACCACCCAGTCGACTTCCGGCTGGCACAGGGTGTCTTCGTAGTAGATCAGGGTGCCTATGCCCAAGACCCCGATCACGGCCAGCGGCGCCAGCAACTTGAACGACAGGCCGGCGAAGTAGATGACGCAAAAGCCTGCGCCAAACACCAGCAGCGCCGTGCCCAGGTCGGGCTGCAGCACGATCAGGCCGAACGGGGCGGCCAGCATGGCGGCCGCCACCAGGAAGTCGCGGATGCGCACTTCGCCTTCATGACGCTGGAAGTACCACGCCAGCATCAGCGGCACCGCGATCTTCAGCATCTCGGAAGGCTGGATGCGGGTAATGCCCAGGTCCAGCCAGCGGGTCGCGCCCTTGCTGGTTTCGCCAAAGAATTCCACCCCCAGCAGCAACAGCACGCCGAGTACGTAGAACGGCAGGGCCAGGCGCATCAGCATCTTGGGCGGCACCAGCGCCACGACCCACATGGCGCAGAATGCGATAAGGAAATTGCGCGACTGCTCGGCAAAGCGCCAGTCGGTGCTGCCCACCGCGGAATGCATGACGGTCAGGCCGAGCGCGGCGAACAGCATCAGGATGACCAGCAGCGGCCAGTCGAAGGCCAGGAACACGCGTGCCAGAAGAATGCCCAGGCGTTTCATGGCTTGTCTCCGGTGGCGGGCGACTGGAACAGGTCGGTCAGGTCGGACAGGGCCGGCGCCGTGGAAGGCGCGCGCCGTGACGGCATGGCCGGCGGCTTGGGCGCGGGAGTGGCCCGCGGCGCCGGCCGCGGCCTGGGCGCCGGCTCGGGTGCTGGCGGGGCAGCCGTGGCGGGCACGGGCGCCGCGGTGGCGGCCGGCGCCGGCCCGGATGTCGCGGGGGCGTCTTCGGAGGAGCCCGCCGCCGGCGGGATAGGCGCGACAGGCGCGGTCTTGGCCAGCCAGAAATCAAACACTTTGCGCGCGATGGGCGCGGCCACGCTGGCGCCCCAGCCCGCGTTCTCTACCAGCAGCGCCACGGCAATGCGCGGCCGGTCGTACGGCGCGAACCCCATGAACAGTGCATGGTCGCGCAGGCGTTCGTCGAGCTCGCTGGCCCGGTACTGCGACCCGCGCAAGCTGAACACCTGGGCGGTGCCGGTCTTGCCAGCGGCCTGGTAGGGCGCGCCGGCGAAGGCGCGCCGCGCCGTGCCCTGGCGCACCACGTCGGCCATGGCCGACTTGATGATGTCGACGTTCTGCTGCTTGAGCGGAATGCGGTATTCCGGCTTGGACGGCGTCACGGCAACCTTGCCGCTGCGGGTGTCGCGCACCGCGTGCACCAGGTGGGGCCGCCGGTAAGCCCCGTTGTCGGCCAGCGTGGAAGTGGCCTGGGCCAGCTGCAGCAGGGTGAACGAGTTATAGCCCTGCCCCACCGCCACCGAAATGGTTTCGCCGGCATACCAGCGCTGCCGCTCGCGCCCCTTGTAGGCCTTGCGTTTCCATTCTGTGGACGGCAGCACGCCGGCGCGCTCGCCGTCCAGGTCGATGCCGGTGATCTGGCCGAAGCCGAACTGCTTGGAAAAATCGTGCAGCGCGTTCACGCCGATTTCCGGGCCCAGCGAATAGAAATAGGTATCCGAAGACACCACGATGGCGCGGTGCATGTCGGTCATGCCGTAGGCGGCGCCGCCGGCATTGCGGAACCGTTGGCCGCCGAACTCGTAATAACCCGGATCGGCGATGCGTTCGGTGGCGCTGCGCACGCCCAGTTCAAGCGCCGCCAGGGCCACAAAGGGCTTGTAGGTGGAGCCGATCGGGTAAGTGCCGTACAGTGGCCGGTTGATCAGCGGATGATCGGGCGACTCGTTCAGCAGGCGCCAGTTCTCGACGTCGATGCCGTCGATGAACAGATTGGGATCGAACGACGGCTGCGACACGAAGGCCAGCACTTCGCCCGTGTTGGGGTCCAGCGCGACCAGCGCGCCGCGCTGGTCGCCGAAGGCTTCTTCGGCGATGCGCTGCAGGTCCAGGTCGATGGACAGCATGATATCGGAGCCCGGCACCGGGTCGCGGCGGCGCAGCGTGCGCACCGGGCGGCCGCTGGCGGTGACTTCGACCTCTTCCACCCCGGTCTGGCCGTGCAATTGCTCTTCCCAGCTTTTCTCGATGCCTTTCTTGCCAATGACGTCGGTGCCGCGGTAGTTGCCCAGCTGGCCGGCGTTTTCCAGGGCCTCGATGTCGTTGTCGGCAATGCGGCCGATATAGCCCACCACATGCCCGGCCGTGGCCCCCTGCGGATACTCGCGCACCCAGCGGGCGCGCAGCTCGACGCCGGGAAACTCGTAAGCATGGGCGGCGAACCAGGACGCCTCGGTCTCGTTCAGGTTGTTGCGCAGCACCAGGCTGGCATAGCGGCTGGACTCGGCCACGCGGCGTTTGAAGCGGCGCAAGTCGCCCGGGCTGACATAAACGATGGGCGTCAGACGCTCGAGCAGCGTGTCGATCTCGCCCGCCTGGGCGGGCACCACCTCGAGCGTATAGGTGCGGTAGTTGCGCGCCAGCACCTCGCCGTTGCGGTCGAGAATCTCGCCGCGGCGCGGCGCGATAGGCACCACCGCGATGCGGTTGCGGTCGGCGCGCTCGGACAGGCCCTCATAGCGGTCGACCTGCAGGTACCAGAAGCGGCCCACCAGCACGCCGAAGCAGGCCAGCGCGACCAAACCGCCCACCCAGGCGCGCAGCCGGAAGCGCTGCTTCTGCTGCTGGCCGGTTTTCTTGAATTCGAACATGGCGGGCGCGTAAAGAACCCGGCCTCAGACGGAGGAGGACTCGACATCGTCGGCGCCGCGCTGCGGCAGGTGCAGCACCCAGCCGGCCAGCGGCCAGATGGCCACGGTAAGCAGCACGCCGAGGGTCCACCCCCAGCCGGGCCATTTGCCCGCCAGCCAGGCCAGGACCATTTGCTGCACCAGCCGCGCCAGGAAAAACACCGGCAGCATATGCATGGCCTGGCTCCAGAGATCGAAGCGCTGCAGGCGGCGATGCAGGGCCACCGCGCCATACGCGGTCAGGGTGTATGACAGCGCGTGCCCGCCCAGCACGCTGGCGTCGTGCACGTCCATCAGCACGCCGAAGCAGAACGCCGCCACCAGGCCGACCCGGCGCGGCTCGTGCACGCACCAGAAGGCCAGCACCAGCGCCAGGATATCGGGCGCGCCTTCCCAGACCCGCCAGGGCAACAGCGACAGCAGCCACGCCAGCAACAGCGTGCCCCAGACGAACGCGCCGTGCGCCGGGCGCGCCAGGCGCTCGGGGCGCACGTTGCTGGGCGTGCCCAGGCGGCGGGCCGGCTGGGCCGTGGGGTTATTGCGATCCACCGGTATCGGCCTCTTGAAGATCGGACTGGGCGCGCGCCACGTCGACTTGCAGCACCAGGAAATGGCGGTAGCGTTCGGGGTGGGCCAGCGGCTCGCAGATGGCGCGCGCGAACCCAGAGGCGGTGTCGCGTTCGACCGTCAGCACCTTGGCCACCGGCAGGCCGGCGGGAAACAGCCCGCCGACGCCACTGGTGACGATGGTATCGCCTTCTTTGATGTCGGCGTTGGCCGCCAGGTAGCGCACCTCGATGCGGCCCGGCGTGTTCGAGCCGAAGGCGATCAGGCGCAGCCCGTTGCGCAGCACCTGCACCGGCACCGACACGCGCTCGTCGGTGACCAGCGCCGCTTCGGACGCCATGGGGGTAACGCGCACGATCTGGCCCACCACGCCGCCTTCGTCGATGACCGGCATGCCCGGCGCCAGGCCGGCCTGGCTGCCCTTGTTGAATACCAGGCGCTGCTGGAAGGTATTGGCGGGTTCGTACAGCACCTCGACCACCACGGCCGCCTGCTCGACGGTGTCGGTCACCCCCAGCAGGCGACGCAGCTGGGCGTTCTCGGCCGCCAACTGCGCGGCATGGGTGGCGACCTGCGACAGCTCGATGCGCTGGCGCTGCAGGGCTTCGTTTTCGGTGCGGATGCGATTGGCGGCGTTGACCCACTCGTTGAACTGCTGCACCAGGTCGCGCGGCGCCATGACGGCGCGCTGGAACGGGTACATGCCCACGGCAACGGCGCGCCGCAAGGGTTCGAGCACGTGGAATTGCGAATCGAGGACCAACAGGGCCAGCGACAAGGCGACCATGACGAGCAACCGGACTTCTGCCGGCGGGCCGCGCCTGAACAGCGGTGGAGTCCCTTGTCGTTGCATGAATACCGAACCCGGGCGTCAGCCCGCGACCGCTGCGCCGGGCAGCGCCGGCGAAGCGGCGCCGGCCGGCGGGACGGGCTTAGTCGTTGATGAAGATGGCGCCCAGTTTCTCAAGATGTTCGAGCGCTTCGCCGCAGCCGCGCACCACGCAGGTCAGGGGGTCTTCGGCCACCACGACCGGCAGGCCGGTTTCTTCCTGGAGCAGGCGATCGAGGTCGCGCAGCAGCGCGCCGCCGCCGGTCAGGGCGATGCCCTTGTCGGTGATGTCGGCGCCCAGTTCGGGGGGAGTCTGTTCCAGGGCGATCTTGACCGCCGAGACGATCTGGTTGAGGGGATCGGTGAGCGATTCCAGGATTTCGTTGGACGACACCGTGAAGCTGCGCGGCACGCCTTCGGCCAGGTTGCGGCCCTTGACTTCGATTTCGCGGACTTCCGAGCCGGGGAACGCCGAGCCGATTTCTTTCTTGATGAGTTCGGCGGTGGGTTCGCCGATGAGCATGCCGTAGTTGCGGCGGATGTAGTTGACGATGGCTTCGTCGAACTTGTCGCCGCCGACCCTGACCGAGCCCTTGTACACCATGCCGCCCAGCGAGATGACGGCGACCTCGGCGGTGCCGCCGCCGATGTCCACCACCATCGAGCCGCTGGCGTCGGACACCGCCAGGCCGGCCCCGATGGCCGCGGCCATGGGTTCTTCGATCAGGTAGACGTGCGAGGCGCCTGCGCCGAGGGCGGACTCGCGGATGGCCCGGCGCTCGACCTGGGTGGAGCCGCAGGGCACGCACACGATGATGCGCGGGCTGGGCGCCAGCATGTTACGCGGATGGACCATGCGGATGAACTGCTTGAGCATCTGCTCGGTGACCGTGAAATCGGCGATGACGCCGTCTTTCATGGGGCGGATGGCCTCGATGTTGCCGGGCACCCGGCCCAGCATCTGCTTGGCCTCGTGGCCGACGGCCTGGATGATTTTCTTGCCGTTGGGGCCGCCTTCGTGGCGGATGGCGACCACCGATGGCTCGTCGAGCACGATGCCCTTGCCCCGGACATAGATCAGCGTGTTGGCGGTACCGAGGTCAATCGCCATATCGCTGGAAAAGTAACTGCGCAGGAATCCGAACATGGGAGCTCAGCGAATTCAGGAATTAGGGTCGAACTGCTGGCGACGGGCCGCAAGCGGGGCCCGCCGGTGGAGTGCAGCGATTAAACCGTGAATGATAACTTATAATTTCACCGGAAATAGCGCATAAATGCGGGCTATTCATGGTTTGTCACAGGGCCGGAAGATGTAAAACCCAACCCTGCGGCCGGCGGCCCGCCCCCTTCGATTTTTCTCAGCTTCCCCTCATGGCGCTCAACGAACAAGACGTGGCCCGCATTGCCCGGCTGGCCAGAATTGAATTGACCCCCGACCAGCGCAGCCGCGCCCAGGACGAACTCAACGGCATCCTCCACCTGATCGAACGGCTGCAGGCGGCCGACACCGGGGGCGTCGAGCCCCTGGCGCACCCCCTGTCGGCCCACCAGGACATCGCCCTGCGCCTGCGCCCCGATGCCGTCACCGAGACGCCCTCGGAAGACCGCCGCGCCGAGCTGCTGGCCAACGCCCCGGACGCCCGCGACGGCCTGTTCCTGGTTCCCAAGGTCATCGAGTAAGCCATGACGACTTCTCCCCTGCATACCCGATTCGGCGGCATCGCCGAACTGCGCGCCGCCCTGGCCGGGCGCCAGGTCAGCGCCCGCGAGCTGGCGCAGAGCGCCCTGGACGCCGCCCAGGCGGCGGGCGACCTGAACACCTTCCTGCACATCGACCCCGACCTGACCCTGGCGCAGGCCGACGCGGCCGATGCCGCCCTGGCGGCCGGCACCGCCGGCCCGCTGGCGGGCGTGCCCATCGCCCATAAAGACGCGTTTGTAACGCGAGGCTGGCGCACCACCGCGGGCAGCAAGATGCTGGAAGGCTACGCCAGCCCGTTCGACGCCACCGTGGTGCAGCGCCTGCAGGCCGCCGGCGCCGTGTCGCTGGGCAAGCTCAACTGCGACGAGTTTGCCATGGGCTCGGCCAACGAAAACTCGGCCTATGGCCCGGTGCGCAACCCCTGGGACCGCAACGCCGTGCCTGGCGGCTCGTCGGGCGGCTCGGCCGCCGCGGTGGCGGCCCGCCTGGTGGCGGCCGCCACAGGCACCGATACCGGCGGCTCGGTGCGCCAGCCCGCGGCCCTGTGCGGCGTCAGCGGCATCAAGCCCACCTACGGCACCGTGTCGCGCTACGGCATCGTGGCCTTCGGCTCCAGCCTCGACCAGGCCGGCCCGCTGGCTCCCAGCAGCCGCGACCTGCTCGAACTGCTCGATCCCATGAGCGGCTTCGATCCGCAAGACGCCACCAGCCTGGAAACCTGCGACGGCGCGCCCAACGCCCCGGGCCGCATCCGCGCCGCCTACGACGCCGTCCAGGCCGCCTGCGACGCGGCCGGCAGCCAGCCCCTGAAGGGCCTGCGCATCGGCGTGCCGCAAGAATATTTCGGCGCCGGGCTGGCCCCGGACGTGGCCGCCGCGGTTGAGGCCGCGCTGGCGCAGTTCGAGGCCCTGGGCGCGCAGCGCGTAGCGGTTTCGCTGCCGCGCACCGAACTGGCCATTCCGGCCTATTACGTGATCGCGCCGGCCGAGGCGTCGAGCAACCTGGCGCGCTACGACGGCGTGCGCTACGGCCATCGCGCGGCCGAATACGCCGATTTGAACCAGATGATCGCGCGCTCGCGGGCCGAAGGCTTCGGCGACGAAGTCAAGCGCCGCATCCTGATCGGCACCTACGTGCTGTCCCATGGCTACTACGATGCCTACTACCTGCAGGCCCAGCGCGTGCGCCGCCTGATCGCCCAGGACTTCCAGCGCGCCTATGCCGGCCAGTGCGACGTCATCATGGGGCCGGTGGCGCCCACGGTGGCCAAGAACATCGGCGACAACCGCGACGACCCCACCGCCGACTGGCTGGCCGACGTCTACACGCTGGGCGTCAGCCTGGCCGGCCTGCCGGCCATGTCCATCCCGGCCGGGTTCGGCAACGGCGGACGCCCCGTCGGCCTGCAGATCATCGGCAACTACTTCGACGAAGGCCGCCTGCTGGCCATCGCCGACCGTTATCAACAAGTCACCGACTGGCACCGCCGCGTGCCCGGCCAGCAAGGCACCGAGCAATGAACTGGGAAATCGTCATCGGGCTGGAAACGCACACCCAGCTTTCCACCGACGCCAAGATCTTTTCGGGCAGCAGCACCCGCTTCGGCGCCGCGCCCAACACGCAGGCCAACGTAGTCGACCTGGCGTTGCCGGGCAGCCTGCCCGTCATGAACCGCGGCGCGGCCGAACGCGCCATCCGCTTCGGCCTGGCGGTGGGCGGCAAGGTGGCGCCGCGCTCGGTGTTCGCGCGCAAGAACTACTTCTACCCCGACCTGCCCAAGGGCTACCAGATCAGCCAGTACGAGCTGCCGGTGGTGCTGGGCGGATCGCTGTCGTTCTTCGTGGGCGAGGAAGAAAAAACCGTCAACCTGACGCGCGCCCACCTGGAAGAAGACGCCGGCAAGTCGCTGCACGACGACTTCGTCCTGGCCAGCGGCGCGCCCGCCAGCGGCATCGACCTCAACCGGGCCGGCACGCCGCTGCTGGAAATCGTTACCGAGCCCGAAATGCGCTCGGCCGCCGAGGCCGTGGCCTATGCGCGCGCCTTGCACAGCCTGGTGGTGTGGCTGGGCATCTGCGACGGCAACATGCAGGAAGGCTCGTTCCGCTGCGATGCCAACGTGTCGGTGCGCCCGGTGGGGCAAATAGAGTTCGGCACGCGCACCGAGATCAAGAACGTCAACTCGTTCCGTTTTCTGGAACGGGCCATTCTGTTCGAGGCGCGCCGCCAGATCGAGCTGATCGAAGACGGCGGCACGGTGGTGCAGGAAACCCGCCTGTACGACGCCGACCGCGATGAAACGCGCAGCATGCGCAGCAAGGAAGACGCGCACGACTACCGCTATTTCCCCGACCCTGACCTGCCGCCGCTGGTGATCTCGCCCGAGTGGGTCGAAGAGGTCCGGGCCAACATGCCCGAACTGCCGGCCGCCCTGCGCGAGCGCTTCCAGCGCGACTACGGCCTGTCGGCCTACGACGCGGCCCAGTTGTCGGCCAGCCGCGGCCTGGCGTCGTACTTCGAAGACGTGGCGCGCGCCCTGCCGGCTGGCCAGGCCAAGCAGGCCGCCAACTGGATCATGGGCGAAGTCACCGCCACGCTGAACCGCGAAGAAAAAGACATCGCCGACGCCCCGGTGCAGGCCCCCGCCCTGGCCGCCCTGATCGGCCGCATCATCGACGGCACCATCTCCAACAAGATCGCGCGCGACGTGTTTTCGGCCATGTGGACCGGCGAGCACGGCGGCCAGCCCGACGCCATCATCGAGGCGCGCGGCCTGAAGCAGATCAGCGACACCGGCGCCATCGGCGCCATGATCGACGACGTGCTGGCGGCCAACCCGGCCATCGTGGCCGAATACCGGGCCGGCAAGCAGAAAGCCTTCAACTCGCTGGTGGGCCAGATCATGAAGGCCGCCAAGGGGAAGGCGAATCCGCAGCAGGTCAACGAACTCCTGAAGCAGAAGCTGGAAGGCTGAGTTGCGGGCCCTTTGGGGGTTTACGCCTGCCGGAGGGTAGTTCTGTTGGCGTCGAGGCGAGTGGCTTGCTTGGGCTAGGCGGGGTGAGCCTTTGTTGTGCCCCAGGTGTCAGGCTCCCGCCAGGGTGCCTGATACCGTACGACTGAAACGGCCTCGGCTCACAGCGGTGTCTGACACTTACGGAGTCAGACGCCCGACATACCCGCCCGCGCGCCCGCCGGCGTCCCAAAGGCCCCTACCGCACGCCGTCTCAAACCACCCCGTATTTGCCCCGATACGCAAGCACCGCCTCGCGGTTTCCCGCGAACTGCGCGTCGCCCTGCAGCAAGGCCAGGATGTCCGCCAGCGAGGCGATGCTGACGACCGGCATGCCGTAGGTCTTGGCCACGTCCTGCACGGCCGAATGAGGCGACAGGGCATCATCGGGGCCGGCGCGCTCCTGGCGGTCCAGGGCGATCAGCACGGCGGCCGGCTCGGCGCCGGCGGCGCGGATGATCTCGACCGACTCGCGCACCGACGTGCCGGCGGTGATCACGTCGTCAATGATGACGACGCGGCCCTGCAGCGGGGCGCCGACCAGGGTGCCGCCCTCGCCGTGGTCCTTGGCTTCCTTGCGGTTGAACGCGAACGGCACGTCGCGCCCCTGCATGGCCGGATGGCTGGCCAGCGCCACCGCGGTGGCCGTGGCCAGCGGAATGCCCTTGTAGGCCGGCCCGAACAGCATGTCGAACGCAATGCCCGAATCGACCAGCGCCTGCGCATAGAACTGCGCCAGCCGGCCCACCGAGGCGCCGCTGTTGAACAGGCCTGCGTTGAAAAAGTACGGGCTGGTGCGGCCCGACTTGACCTTGAAGCTGCCAAAGCGCAGCACGCCCTCATCGAGGGCAAAACGGACGAAGTCGGTAGAAGTGGCGGAAGCGGCGGCCATGCGGTGGGGTTTCCGGAAAACGAGAAGAGACCGGCATTTTAGCTGCCTTCGCCGCCGGCCCCGGCGTGCCCGGGCTTGCGCGGCGGGCGCCCCTGTCGGTTAAATTCGGCGCTTGGACCGGCGCAAGCCGGCCGTTTTTTCAGGAGTCTCGCCGTGCTGCGCATTACCTCGATCAACCTCAACGGCATCCGCTCGGCCTTCCGCAAAGGCCTGCAACCGTGGATGCAGACGCACAGCGCCGACGTGCTGTGCCTGCAGGAAATCAAGATTTCTGACGCAGACTTGACCGACGACCTGCGGCACCCGCCCGGCTATACCGGCCATTTCTGCCATGCCATCAAGAAGGGCTACAGCGGCGTGGGCATGTACCTGCGCAATACCGCAGAGCGCGTGCAGACAGGGTTGAACTGTGAAGAATTCGACGCCGAAGGCCGCATCATCCGTGCCGATTGGAAGAACCTGTCGGTCATCAGTGCCTACCTGCCCTCGGGCTCCAGCGGCGACGAGCGCCAACAGGCGAAATACCGTTTCCTGGACGCGTTCGGCCCCTGGCTGGACGAACTGATGCGCGAGCACAAAAAAACCGGCCGCGAATTCGTGATCTGCGGCGACTGGAACATCGCGCACAAGGAAATCGACCTGAAAAACTGGAAGAGCAACCAGAAGAACTCCGGGTTCCTCCCCGAAGAGCGGGCCTGGTTGACCGAGGTGTTCGACAAGCGCGGCTTCGTCGACGTGTTCCGCACGCTGGACGAGCGGCCCGAGCAATACACCTGGTGGAGCAACCGCGGCCAGGCCTGGGCCAAGAACGTAGGGTGGCGCATCGACTACCAGATCGCCACGCCGGGTCTGGCCGCCCGGGCGCGCAGCGCCTCGATCTACAAAGACGAGCGCTTTAGCGACCACGCGCCGCTGACCATCGACTACGACACCGCGCTGTAAGGCACAAAAATACGCCGGCGACCTGCCCCAGAAAACGGGGCCGAATTATCAGCCCCGCGACGGCGCCGCAGCCTCGCCGGCAGTCCGCCCCCACCCGCATACCCCGGGGCGGACACGTCACCCACTACTGGCGGTCATGCCCTGAAAAACGGGGACACAAAATTTTCCCCAGGAAAACCGGGCACCCGGTTGCCCGGGCATGCTAACCGCGGCCATCGGCGGAACCTTTCCCCATTTATTCGTCCCCAATAATGACCTGCCGCAACGCCAATGTTCATGCGGGTTTCCGGGCAATGGCGTTTTGCGCGGGCCTCGCGTTTACCCGTACAATTCCGCACCGAGCCAGTGCAATCACGCACTGACTTGGACCCTACTCGCACCATATCCGGGCAGTTTTGCACCGGTTTGCGGCGTTCCCCAGGAGACCCGTGTGAAACTGCAGAGTCTTGACGACTTTCTGCGCCAGGTCGCTGCGCGCGACCCGCAGCAACCCGAATTCATGCAAGCGGTACATGAAGTCATGTCCAGCTTGTGGCCTTTCTTGCAACAGCACCCCCATTACGCCGAATACGCCCTGCTTGAACGCCTGGTCGAACCCGAGCGCGTGATCCAGTTCCGCGTGTGCTGGACTGACGACCAGGGCAATTCGCGCGTCAACCGCGCCTTCCGCGTGCAGCACAGTTCGGCCATCGGGCCGTTCAAGGGCGGCATGCGCTTCCATCCGTCGGTGAACCTGTCGGTGCTGAAGTTCCTGGCCTTCGAACAGACCCTGAAGAATGCCCTGACCACGCTGCCTATGGGCGGCGGCAAAGGCGGCTCCGACTTCGACCCCAAGGGCAAGTCCGACGCCGAGGTCATGCGCTTCTGCCAGGCGCTGATGCTCGAACTGCACCGCCACCTGGGCCCGGACACAGACGTGCCCGCGGGTGACATGGGCGTGGGCGCCCGCGAAGTCGGCTTCATGGCCGGCATGATGAAAAAACTGTCGAACTCGGCGGCCAGCGTGTTCACCGGCAAGGGCCTGACCTTCGGCGGCAGCCTGATCCGCCCCGAAGCCACGGGCTATGGCACGGTGTACTTTGCCGAAGAAATGCTCAAGCGCGAAGGCCTGTCGTTCGACGGCCTGCGCGTGTCGGTGTCGGGTTCGGGCAATGTGGCCCAGTACGCCATCGAAAAGGCCATGACCCTGGGCGCGCGCGTGGTCACGGTGTCCGATTCCGACGGCACGGTGATCGACGAAGCCGGCTTCACCCATGAAAAGCTGGCCGCTCTGATGCACCTGAAGAACGACCTGCGCGGCCGCCTGGCCGAATATGCCGGGCAGTTCAAGCTGACTTACGCCGCGGGCAAGCGCCCCTGGCACGTGCCGGTGGACGTGGCCCTGCCCTGCGCCACCCAGAACGAGCTGGAAATCGACGACGCCCGCACCCTGATCGCCAACGGCGTCAAGTGCGTGGCCGAAGGCGCCAATATGCCGTCCACCCTGGAAGCGGCCAAGACCTTCATCGAGGCCGGCGTGCTGTACGCGCCGGGCAAGGCCAGCAATGCCGGCGGCGTGGCGGTGTCGGGCCTTGAAATGAGCCAGAACGCCATTCGCCTGGCCTGGACCCGCGACGAAGTCGACCAGCGCCTGCACGCCATCATGCGCGACATCCACGAAAACTGCGTGCGCCACGGCCAGGGCCGCGGCAACACGGTCAACTACCTGGATGGCGCCAACATCGCCGGTTTCGTGAAGGTAGCCGACGCGATGCGCCAGCAAGGGCTGTACTGAACGCCAGCGCGGTGTCTGGTGCCTGGCACCGCTGCGCGCCTGGACTGTCTCAATACAACGGTGTCTGACACCCTGCGGGAGTCAGACACCTGCAGATAATGCAGGCCTGCGGAAACAGGCATAAAGCACAACTGCGAAGACCGTTATAAGCCAGGTGTCTGACTCCCGCAGGGTGTCAGACACCGAAGCATGCCAAAGCCGTCTCGCCAGAGCCCGACGCTCAGTGCCAGTCGTCGCGGTATACGAAGCGCGGCATCTGCCAATTGAAGCGCAGCGCCAGCAGGCGAAACGCCAGGCCCACCGCCAGGGCCGCCGGCACCGCCGCATTGGCCGACAGCCCGGCCGCCAGCAGTCCCATGTACAGGCCGCCAGTCACTATGGACACGCTGGCATAGAGTTCTTTGCGGAACAACAGCGGCACGTCGTTGCACAGCACGTCGCGCAGCACCCCGCCGGCGCAACCCGTGATCATGCCGCTGATCAGCGCAATACTCACCGGCAGCTCCATTTGCTGGGCCACCTTGCAGCCGATGATGGTGAAGGCCACCAGGCCCACGGCGTCCAGCAGCAAGAACAGACTGCGCAGGCGCCGCATCAGCGGCGCCCCCAGCGCGGTAAGCAGCGCCGCGCCTGCCGTCATGCCCAGGTATTCGGGATGCACCACCCAGGTCAGCGGATAGTGCCCCAGCAGCACGTCGCGCAGCGAGCCGCCGCCCAGCGCCGTCACGCAGGCGATGATGCACACGCCCATCCAGTCCATGTCGCGCCGGCCGGCAGCCAGCGCGGCGGTCATGGCCTCGGCGACGATGGCCACCAGATACAGGACGTGCAGCAACAAGGTAGACGTTTCAGCATGCATGGCAACCTCGCGAACTCCGCGCGTCAGGCCTGCGGCTCCAGCGCATCGATGGTGCGGCGCTGGCTCCACAGCAGCAATAAGCCGGGCACCGCAATGGCGACCGTCAGCATGAAGAAGCCCGGCCAACCCAGCCAGTGCACCAGCGGCGGCGTCAGCGGGCCGGCCAGGTAGGTGCGGCCCACGGCCGACAGGGCCGACAGCAACGCGAATTGCGTGGCCGAAAAGCGCTGCTGGCACAAGGCCATCAGCAAGGCCACGAACGACGCCGTGCCCAGCCCCCCGCAGAGATTCTCGATGCCCACCGCGGCGGCCATCAGCCAGATGCTCTTGGGGCTGACGGCGATGACCCAGTAGCCCAGGTTGGATATGGCCTGCAAGACGCCGAACGCCATCAATGAGCGGTACAGCCCCCAGCGCGCCATCAGCGAACCGCCGGCCAGCGCGCCGACGATGGTGGCGGCCAGCCCCAGTACTTTGTTCACCGTGCCCACTTCGGTGGGGTCGAAACCCGCGCCACGGATCAGGAACGTGGTGGACAGCGCGCCGGCAAACGCGTCGCCCAGCTTGTACAGCACGATCAGGGCCAGCACGGTATAGGCGCCGCGCCGGCTGAAGAATTCGCGAAACGGCTCGACCACGGCCAGGCCCAGGTTGCGGGGCGCGGCGGCGGGCCGCTCGGGCTCGGGCGCCCACAAGGTGGCCAAGGCGCAGGCCAGCATCAGGCCGCCCATTAATACATAGGTGGCGCCCCAGCCCAGCCATTGGTCGGCCAAGATAAGCGCCAGCCCCCCCGACACGATCATGGCCAGCCGATAGCCCAGCACCTTGATGGCCGCGCCGGCGCCTCGTTCTTCTCGGTGCAGCACGTCGGTGCAATAAGCGTCGAAAGCAATGTCCTGGGTGGCCGAGAAAAACGCCACCGCCACGGCCAGCAGGGCCAGCGGCAACAGGGCAGAGGCCGGCGACAGGGTGCCCATGAGCATGATGGAAGCCGCCAGCAGCACCTGCGTCACCAGCATCCAGCCGCGCCGGCGTCCGAGCAACGGCGGCACGTACCGGTCAACCAGCGGCGCCCACAGGAACTTCAGCGTGTAGGCCGTTCCTACCAGGGTCAGGAAGCCGATTTCTTCCAGCGATACGCCATCGACCGTGGCCCACGCCTGCAGCGTGCCGCCCGTCAGCGCCAGCGGCAACCCGCTGGCGAACCCCAGCACCAGCAGGGGCGCGACCCGGCGGCTGAAATAGACATGGGATGCGGCGGAAATAAGGGGCTCCTGGCAACGAAGGCGCGGCGGCGCCGGACACGGCATATTAACCAATGGCCGCCAGAAGCAGCTTCAATCGGCCGCGTAGCGGTACACCGCCAGCGTGCTGCGCCAGCCCGGCAACACGGTGATTTCGCGGCCTTCGTGGAAGGTGGCGCGTTCGAGGATGCGCAGCCCCAGATCCTGGGCCAGCCGCTCGAAATCGCGCAGCGTGCACAGGTGGATGTTGGGCGTGTTGTACCACTGGTACGGCATCTGCCCTGTCACGGGCATGCGCCCGCGCAGGATCGACCAGCCGTGCGGCCAGTAGCCGAAATTGGGAAACGACACGATGCCGTAGCGCGCCACCCGCGCCATTTCGCGCAGAATGTGCTCGGTGCGGTGCATCGACTGCAGCGTCTGCGACAGCACCACGGTGTCGAACTGCTTGTCGTCGAACAGGGCGAGGCCGTCTTCCAGGTTTTGCTGGATGACTTCCACGCCGCGCCCGACACAGGCAATGACGTGGTTGTCGTCGATCTCGACGCCGGCGCCGCGCACCTGGCGCTGGTCGCGCAGGTAGGCCAGCAGCGCGCCATCGCCGCAGCCCAGGTCGAGCGCGCGGCTGCCGGGCTCGATCCAGCTCGCGATGCGGACCAGGTCGGGACGCATGCCGGCCGTGCGGCCGGCTCGGGCAGTGACGGGGTTCATGCGGCACATCCTTCGGCGCAGGCCGGCTCTGCGGCCGCTGGCGCGGCCCCGGCGGCGGGTTCATCCAGGCCCAGCTCGCGCGCGATGCGCTCGTAGTAGCCGCGCACCACCGCGTGGTAGCGCGCGTCGTCTAGCAGGAACGCATCGTGGCCGTGCGGGGCGTCGATCTCGGCATAGGTGACCGGGCTGCCGTTCTTGAGCAGCGCCCGCACGATCTCGCGCGAGCGCTCGGGCGGAAAGCGCCAGTCAGTGGAAAACGACACCAGCAGGAAGTCGGCCTGGGCCGGCTTCAAGGCGCGCGCCAGGTCGCCGCCGGTGCCGCGCGCGGGGTCGAAGTAATCGAGCGCGCGCGTGATCAGCAGATAAGTATTGGCATCGAAATAGCGCGAGAACTTCTCGCCCTGGTAGCGCAAGTACGACTCGACCTCGAACTCGACGTCGTAGCCGTACCGATAGGCGCCGCCTTCGGCCGGCTCGCGCTGGGTGCGGCCGAATTTCTCGGCCATGTCGTCATCCGACAGATACGTGATGTGGCCGATCATGCGCGCCACCGACAGGCCGCGGCGCGGCACGGTGTTGTGCGCGTAGTAGTCGCCGCCATGGAAGTCGGGGTCGGTAATGATGGCGCGCCGCGCCACCTCGTTAAAGCCGATATTCTGCGCCGACAGGCGCGGCGTGCTGGCGATGACGATGCAGTGGGCTACCCGCTCGGGGCAGGTGATGGCCCAGCTGAGCGCCTGCATGCCGCCCAGCGACCCGCCCATGACCGCCGCGAAGCGCTCGATGCCGAAGTGGTCGGCCAGGCGGGCCTGGGCATGCACCCAGTCTTCGACCGTCAGCACCGGAAAGGCGGCGCCCCAGGGGTGGCCGGTGGCCGGATTGACGCTGGCCGGGCCGGTTGAGCCAAAGCACGAGCCCAGATTATTGACACCGATCACGAAAAAGCGATTGGTATCCAATGGCTTGCCCGGGCCAACCATGTTGTCCCACCAGCCCACGTCGTTGGGGTCGTCGGCGGCCAGGCCGGCGACGTGGTGCGAGGCGTTCAAGGCGTGGCAGACCAGCACGGCGTTGGTGCGCCCGGCATTCAGGGTGCCGTAGGTCTCGACCGCGAGTTCGTACGACTGCAGCGATTGCCCGCTGGCCAATGGCAGCGGCGTGTCGAAGCGGATGAGCTGGGGAGTAACGATGCCCACCGAACCCGGTTCGGCGGCGGCAGGAACAGCGGCGGGGGCGGGCCCCCCGTTTGGAACAGGCACGGGAGTGGTCATACGGACCTCTTTAGCTGGATTTATAGAGGCGCCCGCAAGCGGATCAGGCAAATCGGCGCCGGTTAAGTGTTCAGGAGTTTAGCATTGCCCCGGGGGGTGTTTGCTTGCTTGTGGCGCCGAGGCTGGGCGGTGGGCAGTGGCGGGGCTTCACGGGGCCAGTCTGGCGCCTTCGCGCCAGACACCGCTACGTCAACCTCGTCGGCCTGCGGCCTCCTTCGGTTTCCCTCGCTTGGCCCCAAGGCGCCCCGCCACTGCCCACCCCCCAGCCTCGGCTCACGTTGGCCGCAATATCCCGCATCGCCGGGGGCGGGCTGGGTTCTTGAGTTTCGGGGGCGGCTTATAACGGCATCTACGACGTAACCGCCGCCCCCGGTTCCTGGCCCAGGTACTCGTAGGCCTCGGTGTTCACCCGCGAGATCCGCCATTCCACCGGCTGGCGGTTGTACGAATACGCCACGCGGCGGATTTCCAGCAGGGGGGCGCCCTCTTCCACACCCAGCCAGCCGGCGTGGGCCGCGTCGGCCAGGCAGACGCGCAGGCGTTCGTCGGTGGCGATCACGTTCACGCCGAACACGTCCTGGTACAGCGCGTACAGCGTGCTGGGCCGCTCGCGCAGGTGCTGCTCGGCCATGCCGGGAAAGCGCGATTCGGGCAGGCAGATGTCATCCACCATCACCACGTCGCCATTCAGCGACAGCACATTGGTGAACTCGTACACGTAGGCGCCGGTGGCCAGCCCCAGGTGTTCGCGCGTGGCGGCGTTGGCGCGCGCGCGGCGAAAGCGCAGCAGTTCGGTGCTGGGGTACGACTTGTGGCCGTCCTGGCGCAGGATGCGGAAAAACTTGAAGAAATGATTGTTGCGGGTATGCACCGCCACATAGGTGCCGCGCCCCTGGTGCCGCACCAGGATGTTCTCGGCGGCCAGCTCGTCGATGGCCTTGCGCAGCGTGCCGATAGAAACGCCGAAGCGCTCGGCCAGGGTTTTCTCGGGAGGCACGGCCTCACCCTGCTTCCATTCCCCGCGCGCCAGCGCCGCAAGCACTGCCTGCTTGACCTGGGCATACAGCGGGCTGCCAAGGGGAACGGTCGTGGTCGAGGTGTTTTTCATGGCGTAACCAGATTGAGGTGGCCGGATTGTAGCGGCGCGATGCGCCGCTGGCATAATCATACAACTCATATATATGATTTAGTTGACTTGAAATCGAGCCGCGCCTAAGATGCAACGAACCGGCCCGGGACCGAGCTACCCGGGCGGCCATCACACCAGAGAGGACAACAATGATTCACGCCGTATTGCACGATGCGAAAGACACGGTGGCGGTCGCCGTCGTGGAGGGCCTGAAGGCAGGCACGGAACTGAACGCCTGGATCATGGATGAAGACAAGATCATCCATCTGAAAGCGCTGCAGGACATTCCCATCGGCCACAAAGTGGCCCTGAAAGACATGGCGGTCGGCGACACCGTGTTCAAGTACGGCACCGACATCGGCAAGGTGGTCGAGCCCATCAAGGCGGGGCAGCACGCCCACGTCCACAACATCAAGACCAAGCGCTGGTAAGCGGCCGCGCTATTCATCACCGATTACATACATAGGAAACGCCATGGCCATCGTCAATGCTTCGACCACTTTCCGGGGATATCGCCGCGACAACGGGCGGGTCGGCGTGCGCAACCACGTCATCGTCCTGCCGGTGGACGATATCTCGAATGCTGCCGCCGAAGCCGTCGCCAACAACATCAAGGGCACTCTGGCCCTGCCCCACCCTTATGGCCGGTTGCAGTTCGGCGAAGACCTCGAACTGCACTTCCGCACCCTGATCGGCACCGGCAGCAACCCCAACGTGGCCGCCGTGATCGTCATCGGCATCGAAGAAGGCTGGACCAAGCGCGTGGTCGACGGCATTGCCGCCACCGGCAAGCCCGTGGCCGGCTTCAGCATCGAACTGCACGGCGACCACGACACCATCATGCGCGCCTCGCGCCAGGCCAAGGAATTCGTGCATTACGCCACCGGATTGCAGCGCACCGAATGCCCCATTTCTGATCTGTGGGTGTCCACCAAGTGCGGCGAGTCGGACACCACCTCGGGCTGTGGCGCCAACCCCACCGTGGGCAACGCCTTCGACAAGCTGTACGCCCTGGGCAGCACGCTGGTGTTCGGCGAAACCACCGAACTGACCGGCGGCGAGCACATCGTGGCCGAGCGCTGCGCCAATGACGCGGTGCGCGAACGCTTCATGTTCATGTTCAACCGCTACCAGGAAGTGATCGACCGCTGGAAAACCAGCGACCTGTCCGAATCGCAGCCCACCAAGGGCAACATCGCCGGCGGCCTGACCACCATCGAGGAAAAGGCGCTGGGCAACATCCAGAAAATCGGCAAGAAATGCCGCATCGACGGGGTGCTGGACAAGGCCGAGGTTCCCACCGGCAAGGGGCTGTGGTTCATGGATTCGTCGTCGGCGGCCGCCGAGATGGTGACACTGTGCGCCGCTTCGGGCTACGCTGTGCACTTCTTCCCCACCGGCCAGGGCAACGTCATCGGCAACCCCATCCTGCCGGTCATCAAGATCTGCGCCAACCCGCGCACGGTGCGCACCATGAGCGAGCACATAGACGTCGACACGTCGGGCCTGCTGCAGCGTGAAATCGACCTGGATCAGGCCGGCGACAAGCTGCTCGAGTGCATGCTGGCCACCGCCAACGGCCGCTGGACTTCGGCCGAAGCGCTGGGCCACCGCGAGTTCGTGTTGACGCGCCTGTACGAAAGCGCCTGAGCGAGGTTCTCCCACGATGTACGCAGGCCGCATGAATTCCGCCCGGCTGGTTGCCGGGCCCTGAAGCGATACGTGGCGCGCGCCGCACCGGCTCGCAGAATGCCGGGCGGCGCGCGCCGCCACACGCCTGTCCAGGCGCAATCCCCCCAAGGAGGAAGACATGAAGCGATTTACGCGTATTGCCTCGGCCGCCTGTCTGTCGGCCGGCATGCTGCTGGGCGCGACGGCCCACGCCGAAGTATCGGAACTGACGGTGGCTGTGCAACCGGGCATCAGCTACTTGTCGCTGATGGTCATGCAGGACGAAAAGCTGATCGAGAAACATGCCAAGGCAGCCGGCATCGATGACCTGACCGTGAAATGGTCGCGGTTTGCAGGCGGCAATGTCATGAACGAGGCCGTGTTGTCGGGCAGCCTGCATTTTGCCTCGGGCGGGGTCGGACCACTGGTGACCATGTGGGCCCGCACGCGCGGCAACCTGAACGTGAAAGCGGTGTCGGCCATCAACGCCATGCCGTTGTACCTGAATTCGCGCGATCCCAATGTCAAGAGCATCAAGGATCTCACCGACAAGGACCGCATCGCCTTGCCCGCCGTGCGCGTGTCGATCCAGGCCGTCACCCTGCAAATGGCGGCCGAGCAGGCGTTTGGCGAAGGTCAGCAGAACCGGCTGGACAAGCTGACCGTGTCGCTGTCGCACCCCGACGGGATGACCGCGTTGCTGTCCGGTTCCAGCGAGATCACCGCGCATTTCACGTCGCCGCCCTTCCAGGATTTCGAGCTGAAACAGCCCGGCATCCATCGCATCCTCAGTTCCTATGAGGTGCTGGGCGGCCCCGCCACCTTCAATCTGGTGTGGACCACCGAAAAATTCCACAAAGAGAATCCCAAGGTCTACGCCGCGTTCGTGGCGGCGCTGCAAGAAGCCACCGACAAGATCAACAAAGACAAGACCTGGGCCGCCAAGGCTTACCTGCGCCTGGCCAATGACCAGCGCACAAAGCTGGAAGATGTGGTCGAGATCCTGAACAACCCGGACATCTCGTACACGCTGACGCCGAACAACATCATGAAATACGTGAATTTCATGCACAAGGTGGGGTCGATCAAAGTCATGCCCGACTCCTGGAAAGACCTGTTCTTCCCCAACGCCCAGACATTGCAAGGCAGCTGAACGCCGTGTCGAACCCTGCCCCGGCCGCCGGCCGGGGCCGCACACAGGAGGGTACGCATGACCGATGCAAGAACCGCCGCGCCGCTGCTCGACGTACGCGGCGTGACCCTGCAGTACAAGACCCCTGAATACCTGATCACGGCCACCTATCGCGTGGACTTCCAGGTATTGCAGGGCGACCGCTTCATCTTGCTGGGCCCGTCGGGTTGCGGCAAGTCGACCTTGCTGAAGGCCGTGGGCGGCTACCTGCCGCCGGTGGAAGGCGAGATTCGCCTGAAATCGGAAGTGGTCACGCGGCCCGGCCCCGACCGCATGATGGTGTTCCAGGAATTCGACCAGCTGCTGCCCTGGAAGACGGTGCGCCAGAACGTGGCCTTCGCGCTGGTGGCCAGCGGCCGCCTGGGCGCGCGCGAAGCGGATGAGCGCGCCATGCACTACATCGAGAAAGTGAATCTGGCCAAGTTCGCCGACAACTACCCGCACATGCTGTCCGGCGGCATGAAACAGCGCGTGGCCATCGCGCGCGGCATGGCGATGGAGCCCGACATCCTGCTGATGGACGAACCCTTCGCCGCGCTCGACGCCCTGACCCGCCGCAAGATGCAGGACGAGCTGCTGCAGCTGTGGGACGACACGCACTTCACCGTGCTGTTCGTCACCCACTCCATTCCCGAAGCCATCAAGATCGGCAACCGCATCCTGCTGCTGTCGCCCCATCCCGGCCAGGTCAAGGCCGAGATCAACAGCGTGCCGCGCGGCGAGCACGATGCCGCCCGGCACCAGGAACTGGAAGACAAGATCAACGCGATGCTGTTCTCGGACCGCATCGAAGAGGAGGGACAGCATCATGGCTGACCTGGACGCCAACCCCACCGCCGGCCGCGCCGAACGCTACCTGGAACCGGTGGCCGACGAAGCCTTCGGCGTGGTGCAGAAGCCGCTGTCCGCCTGGGAGCGGCTCTATAACATCGGCGCGCTGCGCAAGTTGTTCCTGCTGGCCCTGCTGGCGCTGGCCTGGGAACTGTACGCCCGCAGCATCAACAACCCGCTGCTGTTCCCCACCTTCGGGGCCACCGTGGGCGCGCTGTACGACGGCCTGGTGCACGGCACGCTGCTGCTCAAGGCCTGGACCTCGATCCGCGTGCTGCTGGTGGGCTATGCGGCCGGCATCACGCTGGCCGCGCTGCTGACCGTGCTGGCCATTACCACCCGGCTGGGCACCGACCTGCTCGAAACCCTGACCTCGATGTTCAACCCGCTGCCGGCCATCGCCCTGCTGCCGCTCGCGCTGATCTGGTTCGGCCTGGGCGAGGGCAGCGTGGTGTTCGTGCTGATCCACTCGGTGCTCTGGGCGGTGGCGCTGAACACCCACTCCGGTTTTCTGTCGGTGTCGATGACGCTGCGGATGGTGGGCCGCAACTACGGGCTGTCGGGCTTCGGCTACGTGCGGCGCATTCTGATCCCGGCGGCGTTCCCCAGCATCCTGACCGGCCTGAAGATCGGCTGGGCCTTCGCGTGGCGCACCCTGATCGCCGCCGAGCTGGTGTTCGGCGTGAGCTCCGGCTCGGGAGGGCTGGGCTGGTTCATCTACGAGAACAAGAACCTGCTGGAGATTCCCAACGTCTTCGCCGGCCTGTTCACCGTCATTTTGATCGGCCTGCTGGTCGAGAACGTGATCTTCCGTACGGTGGAAATCCACACCATACGCAAGTGGGGAATGCAGCACTGACCGGCCGCGCGTTCGGCGGCAACCTGAGACCAAAGGAGAACATGCAATGCGCAACGACCGTCACGCCTGTCCCGATGCCCAGCGGCGCAAGACGCTGGGGCTGCTCGGCGCCGGCGCCCTGGCCCTGGCTCCCTTGACGCGCGGCCTGGCCGCCACGCAAGGGTGGCCGCAGCGGCCCATCAGCTACATCGTGCCGTTTTCGCCAGGCGGCCTGACCGACGTGGCGGCCCGCCAGGTCAGTCAGGCCCTGGCAACGGGCGAAGGGTGGAACGTGGTGGTCGAAAACAAGCCCGGCGGCAGCGCCAACATCGGGGCCTCGCTGGTGGCCCGCGCCAATGCCGACGGCTACAGCTGGCTGGCCATTACCATGACGCACGCCGCCAACGCCACGCTGTTCGCCGGCAAGGCGGGCTACGACCTGAAGAAAGACCTGGTGCCGCTGGCCGGCCTGGCCTCGTCGGCCATGATGGTGGTGGTCAATGCCAAGAGCCCCATCCGCAGCCTGGCCGAGCTGACCGCGGCGGCCAAGGCCAAGTCGCTGTCGGCCGGCTCCAGCGGCAACGGCACGCCGCCCCACCTGACCCTGGCGCTATACCAGAAACTGACCGGCACCTCGTTGCTGCACGTGCCCTACAAGGGCGGCGCGCCGTCGCTTACCGACCTGATCGGCGGGCAGTTGGACGTGATTTTTTCCAACTATCCGGAGTCGCTGCCGCACGTCAAGAGCGGCGCGCTGCGCGCGCTGGCCATCAGCACCAAGGAACGCAGCCCCGACCTGCCTGACGTTCCCACCGTCGGCGAGGCCGGCCTGCCCGACCTGATCGTCGAGAACTTCACCGGCGTGCTGGGCCCGGCCGGCATGCCCGACGAACTGGTGCTGCGCATCGGCGGCGCCATCGAGAAGCAAGTGTCGCAGCCCGCCATGCAGCAGTCGCTGCAACGCCTGGGCTTCATCCCGCGGCCGCGCGGCCCGGTGGCGTTCAAGCAGTATCTGGACAGCGAGGTCGACCGCTGGGGCAAAATCATCCGCGAAGCGAAGATCCAGGTCGGCTAACCGGCCGCTGTTCTCCGGGCCGGCGCCTGCCGGCCCGGCCCATCACCACTTGAAGATCACCGATGCACATCGTCATTTCCGAATTCATGGATGAAGCGGCCGTTGCCGCGCTGCGCGCCGATTTCGACGTCCGCTACGAACCCGATCTGGTCGACCGGCGCGACGCGCTGCTGGCCGCCCTGCCCCAGGCCGACGCCCTGATCGTGCGCAACCGCACCCGCGTCGACGCCGCGCTGCTGGCCGCCGGCTCGCAACTCAAGGCGGTGGGCCGCCTGGGCGTGGGACTGGACAACATCGACGTGCCCGCCTGCGAAGCCAGGGGCATTGCCGTACTGCCCGCCACCGGCGCCAACGCGCGCGCGGTGGCCGAATACGTCATCGCCGCGGCGTTGATGCTGCTGCGCGGCGCCTATCACAGCAGCGCGCAGGTCGCCGCCGGCGCCTGGCCCCGCACCGACCTCTCGAACGGCCTGGAGGCCGAGGCGCGCACGCTGGGCATCGTGGGTTTCGGCGGCATCGGCCGGCTGACGGCCCGCCTGGCGCAAGGCCTGGGCATGCGTGTCGCCGCCCACGACCCGCTGCTGCGCGACGACGACCCCGTCTGGCGCGAAGCCGGCGTGCAAGCGCTGCCGCTGGATGCCCTGCTGGCTTGCGCCGACGTGCTGACCTTGCACATTCCCCTGACTGATGCCACGCGCAACCTGATGGACGCCGCGCGTCTGGCCGCCATGAAGCCCGGCGCGGTGCTGGTCAATACCGCGCGCGGCGGCATCGTGGACGAAGCCGCCCTGGCCGCGGCGCTGCGCAGCGGCCAGTTGCGCGGCGCGGCCATCGACGTGTTCCAGGACGAGCCGCTGCCGGCCGGCAGCCCGCTGGCCGACGCCCCCAATCTTGTGCTGACGCCGCACATCGCGGGCCTGACGCAGGAAGCCAACACGCGCGTCTCTAGCATGGTGGCACAGCGCGTGGCGCAAGCGCTGAAATGAAGGCCCCGCCCCCGAAGCGCTGCGCGCTTCCCCCTCAAGGGGCGACGCTGGCGGACTGGCACAGCCAGCTCCGCAGCGTCCCCGATCCAGACGTACCCGCTTTCATCCCGGGGCGGGTCGCGCAACGCGCGGTGAAACACTGACACCGGCGAAGTCTGACACCTGAAACAACCCGCAACCGAGCCCTTCCATGGCAACCGTAGACCTGAAATCCTTGCATGAACTGGCCGCCGCCGCGCTGCGCGGCGCTGGCGCCAACCCCGACATGGCCGACAGCACCGCGCACGCGCTGGTCTATGCCGACTCGCAGGGCCTGGCCTCGCATGGCGTATCGCGCGTGCCGTCGTACGCCGCGCACGTGCGCAATGGCCGCGCCCTGGGCAACGCGGTGCCCCGCATCGCCCGCCAACGCGGCGGCGCGGTGCTGGTCGACGCGGGCGCCGGGCTGGCCTTTCCCGCCTGCGCCCTGGCCGTGCGCGAAACCGCTACGCGCGCACGGTCGCACGGCGTGGCGTTCGCCGGCGTGACCAACAGCCACCATTTCGGCGTGGCGGCCTATCATCTCGACGGCCTGGCGCGGCAAGGCTTGGTCGGGCTGGCCCTGGGTAATTCACCAGCGGCCATGCCGGCCTGGGGCGGCAAGCGCGCGCTGTTCGGCACCAACCCTATCGCGGCGGCCTTTCCCCGCCGCGATGGCGACCCGCTGGTCATCGACCTGTCATTGTCGGAAGTGGCGCGCGGCAAGCTGATGGTGGCGGCGCGCGAAGGTCGCGACATCCCGCTGGGGTGGGCGCTGGACGCCCAGGGCAATCCCACCACCGACCCCAAGGCCGGGCTGGCCGGCAGCATGCTGCCCATGGGTGGCGTCAAGGGCGCCATGCTGGCGCTGATCGTCGAACTGCTGGCCTGCGCGCTGACCGGCGCGCACTTCGGCTTCGAGGCCGACTCGTTCTTCACCGAAGCAGGCAATCAGGCGCGCATCGGCCAGGCGTTCCTGGCCATCGACCCGGACGCCCTGGCCGGGCGCGACGTGTATTTGGAACGCGTAGAAACGCTGATCGCCGCCATGCTGGTCGACAGCGACGTACGCTTGCCCGGCGCGCGGCGCGCCGCGCTGCAACGGCGGGCAGGCGAAGAAGGGGTCGAGATTCCCGACGCCCTGCTGGCGCAGCTGCGCGATCTGGCCGGCCGGAACTAGGACCAGAAACCGCGCGCGCCGGCCACCACCAGGGCCACTCCCGACACGGTGAGCAGGCCCAATACCAGGCGGCGGAAGGTGGCATCGCTGAAGCGGCGATACAGATGCACGCCTGCCAGGGTCGGGCCCAGCACGGCAGCGCCCACAATGGCGAACACCGGCACGGTCTGCGCAGTAAGCACGCCAGCGGCGGCGTAGCCCGCGAACGTAATGGCGTGCATGGCAAGGTTGAAGCTCTGGAATACGGCGCGCTGCTGGTCGCGCGGCCAACCGCGCAGCACGCACCACAGCGTGGTCGCCGGCCCGGGCAGGCCGCCGAAGCCGCCCATGGCGCCGCCCAGCCAGCCCACCGCCGCGTCGGCCACGCGCCCGCCGTGCTTGATGCGCGGCAGCTCGGCGGCCAGCAGCATGGCGGGGCAATACACCAGCAGCACTACGCCCACGCCCAGTCGGAAAGCAGCGGGATCGACATACCGCAGCAGCGCCACGCCCACCGGCACGCCCGCCAGTCCGCCCAGCAGGAACGGCGTCAGCCGGCGCCAGTCGATGCCGTGGCGCAGCGAACGCACGGCCAGCAACTGGCCGATCAGCGAGCCGAACACCACGGCCGGCGCCGCCAGGACCGGCGGCAGCGTCCAGGACCAGAACGCCATCGACACCAGGCCGAAGCCGAAACCGGCCAGGCCTTGCACGAAAGCGGCCACGCATGCGCCCAGGGCCAGCAGCAGCCAGGTTTCCATGTTGGCGGCGCGGCTTCAGTGCTGCCGCACCACGGGCGCCGGCAGTCCCGCCAGCGACACGTTCACGCAGGCGGGCAGCGTGGCCCGCACGGCGGCCTGCAGCGCCGGCGCCAGTTCGCCTGCCTTGCCGACCCAGGCGCCGTGCGCGCCGAACCCTTCGGCCACGCGGTCATAGCGGGTAGGCAAAAGTTCGCAGCCTACCAGGCGTTCGGCGCCATAGTTGTTCAGCTGGATCTGGTATTCGGCGTTCCAGCGCGCATCGTTGCCCACCACGCAGATGAAGGGCAATTCGTAGCGCACGGCCGTATCGAGTTCGGCGCAATGAAAGCCGAAGGTGCCGTCGCCCATCATCGCCACGACCGGCGCGCCGCGATGCGCCAGCCGCCCCGCCAGGGCCATGGGCAGGGCGCTGCCGATGGCCCCCGCCGCGCCATTGATGACGCGATGCGGCGCGCGCAGGCAGGCCTGCGCCCATTGGCCGAATTCGCCGCCGTCGCAGACGAGCACGGAATCGGGGTGCGAGTCCAGCACCTGCTGCACCGCCCGGCACAGCTCGGCGGGATGCAGGCCGGCGTCCGTGCCACGGGCATCGTTCCAGGCCGGCGGCCGGTAGGCCAGCGCGGCCTCGACCTCGGCCAGCCAGTCTGGCTGGCCGCGCACCGCGAGTTGCGCCAGCCCGTCCAGCGCGGCATGCGTGTCGGCCAGCAAGGTGTCGTGCAGGCGTTCTCCCACGGCGCGCCGGGTGCGGGCCCACTCGCGCTCGTCGGCGTCGATCTGCATGAACACGCAGGCGGAGTCGAATGCCTGGCCGAACTGCAAGGTGAAATCCAGGCGCTTGCCCACGAGCAGCACGCAGTCGGCGCGCGCCAGCACCGGGGCGAACGCCCCCAGCGCCGGGTCGTTGGCGCCGCGCGGGCTCTCGGTAGCCACGACGGGCACGCCCCAGGCCTGCTGCAACGCTGCCACGCGGACGCGGCCCGCGTCGGTCAGTCCGCGCGGGCCCACCAGCACCAGCGGCCGCTCGGCGCGCGCCAGGCGGGCCGCCAGCGCGGCGGCCTGCCCGCCATCCAGCGGCATCGGCAACTGGGCGTAATCGCGCGCCGCCGGCAGCGGCCCATCGGCGGGCTGTTCCAGCGCATCGGTGGGCAGGCTCAAGTGCACCGGACCGGGCCGGCCGCTGCGCGCCACCCGGCAGGCGCGCGCGAAGTCGGCCGCCAACCCGGCCGCCGATCCAGCCGCCCACGACGCCTTGGTAACCGGCGCCGCCATGGCGGCCTGGTCCATTTCCTGGAAGGCGCCCCAGCCCGCCTGGCGGTTCGGCGCGTGGCCCGACAGCAGCACCACCGGCGATTCCGACATCTGCGCCGTGTACAACGCGGACACCGCATTGGCATGGCCAGGGCCGCCCGTCACCAGGGCAACGCCTGGCTCCCCGGTCAGGCGCGCCCAGGCGTCGGCCATATGCACCGCGCTGGCCTCGTGGCGCACGTGCACCAGTTCGATGCCGGCCGACAAGGCCGCATCGAACACAGGCATGATGTGATTGCCGGAAAGCGTGAACAGGCGGTTGATGCCTGCCGCCTTGATCGAGCGGGCCAGGCTGTCGGCGCCGCGAGCGGAAACTGCCATCAATGAAACTCCTTGTCCTGCAAGGCCGCGCGTGACGCCGCGCAGCGGGATGATTGCCGGGATCGCGCTACTTCAGTGAAATGCCCGTGGCGCGCCCCAGTTTCTGGTACGCCTGCACCTGGGCCTGCACGAACTCGCGCGTGGCCGCCGCCGAACGCACGTCCGGCACGCTGCCCAGCTGCCGGGTGCCGTCGTTCCAGCCACGATCCGACGATACACCGCGCAGCACCTCGGCCCATTTGCGCGCCGCCGCCGGGTCCATGCCGGGCGGCCCGTACAACGCGCTCCATCCCGTGATGACTTCCAGTTGCGGAAAGCCCGCTTCGCGCGCTGTGGGCACGTCGGGCAGCGTCGGCAGGCGCGCCGGCGTGGTCGTCACCAGGGCGCGCAGCCGGCCGTCGTTCAATGGTCCGGCGATGGGCGCGTAGTTGGTGCAGACAAAATCCACCTGCTCCGACAAGGTGGCCACCACGGCGTCGCCGGACCCCTTGTAGGTAATCGGCATGGCCGCGGTGGGCGGTAGCCCCAGCACGCTGAATAGCAATTGCGGGCCCAGGTTGAGCACGGTGGCGGGCCCGCTGTTGGCGTAGTTCAGCACGCCTGGCTTGGCCTTGATGGCCGCCGCCAGGTCGGCCAGCGATCGATAGGGCGAGCTCTTCGGCACGGCGCATATATAGGGGTTCAGTTCCAGCAGCCCCAGGAAAGTGAAGTCGTCCCAACGGTACGACAAGCTTTGCTGCAGGGCCGGCAGAATGGCCTGCGACCCTACGCGCGCCATCAATAGCGTGTAGCCGTCAGGAGCGGCTTCCTTCACATACTGCGAGCCGATGGCGCCGTTGGCGCCGGCGCGGTTCAGCACCACCAGGGGCTGGCCCAGGTAGCGCTGCGCCGCGGCCGCCAGGTTGCGGGCGGCCAGATCGGCGTCTCCGCCCACGCTGAACGGCGTCACCAGCGTCACCGCCCGCTCGGGATAGGGTTGCGCCGCGCCGCTGCCAGCCAACGCCATGCTGCCCGCCAGCCATGCCGCGGCCACCAGCAGCCGCCACAGAGTTGCTCGTATCGCCATGGATGTCTCCCCCCTTGGATGCCGGCCGCCGGCCGGCCTCAAGCCGCTGCCTGCTGCAGCAAAGTCTGCCCCGGCCGCACGCGCGTGAATTCCACGGGCCGCCGGCTCACCTGCATGACGCCGTCCTGTTGCGCCACCACGGAAAACCAGGAATGCTCCAGGTCGCGCACTTCCGGGAAATCGGCGCGGAAGTGCGCGCCGCGCGAGTCTTCGCGGGCCAGCGCGGCGCGCACGATGGCTTCGCTGACATGCACCAGGCTGTCCAGGTTCAGCCAGTCGTGCCAGGCCATGTTGTAGGCCCGCGTGGCCTCAGTGACGCCGATCCGGTCAAGCTCGCCGCGCAGCTCGCGCAGGGCGGCCAGCGCGCGGTTCAGGCCGGCCGCGTCGCGCACAATGCCGGCGTCGTCCCACATCACGCTGGACAACCGCTCGCGCAACGCGTTCAGGTCGCCCCCGCGCCGCGCCAGCGGCGCCTGCGCGCGAGCCAGCGCCGCCTGCAACGCCGCGGCATCGGGTTCGGCCCAATCCTGCCCGGGCGTCCAGCGCGCCATGGCGTCGCCGGCAATGCCGCCGAACACCGTGGAATTGGCCACGCCATTGCCGCCCAACCGGTTGGCGCCATGCACGCCGCCCGTATCCTCACCCGCGGCATACAGCCCTTCCAGCGCCGTGCGGCAGTCGGGCTGGAACAACACGCCCCCCATCATGTAATGCGCCGTGGGCACCACCTCGACCCTGCCCCCCGCCAGGTCGAACCCGCAATCGGCGCAGCGCTCCACCATGCCCTTGAACTGGCGGCGCACCTTGTCCGGCCCCAGGTGCGCCATCTCGATATACACACCGCCGTTGGGCGACGTGCGGCCGGCGCGCATTTCGGCATAAATGCCGCGCGACACAATGTCGCGGGTAGCCCGCTCGCCGCGCGGGTCCACCGCCTGCATGAAACGTTCGCCGGCGCCATTGAGCAGGTATCCGCCCGCGCCGCGCAGCCCCTCCTCCAGCACCGTGCCTGTCATGCGGGTGTCGGCGCCCGCCAGCAGGCCGGTGGGATGAAACTGCACCATTTCCATGTCGCGCAGGCCCAGGCCGGCGTGCAGCGCCATCGACAGGCCGTCGCAGCTTTTGTCGCCCGACGGCGTATGAAAGCGGTACATGGTCGGGCCGCCGCCAGTGGCAAGCAGCACGGCCTTGGCGCGCACCAGCACGAATTCGCCGGTGCGGATGTCTATCATCAGCACGCCCGCGATGCGCCGGCCGTCGCGCGCCGGCACCAGCGCCACCGCGCGATGTTCTTCCATGCGGTGGATGCGGCGCGCCCACACCTGCTCGGCCAGCCGGTTGATGATCTCGATGCCGGTCAGGTCGCCCTTGTGCACCGTGCGGTCGAAGGTCTGGCCGGCGAAGGCCTTCTGGTGCAGCGTGCCGTCGGCATTGCGGTCGAAAAAGCAGCCCAGCTCGTTTTCCAGCTCGTGCACGCGCTCCACCGCCGTGCTCACCAGCGTCCAGGCCAGTTCCTGGTCGGGCAGCCACTTGCCGCCCTCGATGGTGTCCATGAAATGCCGCTCGGGCGAATCGCCTTCGGCCAGGGCCACGTTGTAGCCGCCCTGCACCATGCGCGTGCAACCGCACTTGCCCAGCAACCCCTTCACCGCCACTGTGATGTCCAGGCCCGGCGCCGCATCGTGCGCATGCAGGGCCGCGAACAGCCCGGCGCCGCCCGAGCCCAGGATCAGCACGTCGGTCTGGCGCTGCTGCAGGTCGGTCGTGCTCATCGCGCCACTCCCAGGCTGGCCAGCACCGCCTGGCGCCGCGCGGCGACATCCTCGGCCACCTGGTCGTACAGCGAGCCCCCATGGCTGTCCATTGCCACCAGCAGCGGCCCGAAATCGCGAATGCGGAATTTCCACAGCGATTCGGGATTCAGGTCGTCCAGGTCGACATCCTCGATGCTTTCGATCCAGGTGGTCTCCAGCGCCGCCGTGCCGCCCACAATGGCCAGGTAGGCGCCGCCCTGCTCCATGAATGCCTGGCGCGACCCCTGCTGCATGCCGCCCTTGCCAACAATCAGGCGCACACCGCACTGCCGCATCAACTGACCCGTGAAACGCTCCATGCGCGCCGAGGTCGTGGTGCCGATGCACACCGACTCATAACCGGCTGGGTTGCGCGCCGACACCGCCACCTTGCGCACGTTCGGCGCGGTATGGATGACTGCGTGGCCGTTCATGTCAAAGCGGGTGGCGCGGCCCTGGTCGAACAGGGCGATATAGCTGGCATCGCGGATGCCGAACAACGTGTGCTGCAAGGTTACGGTGTCGCCCACGCGCAGCGCGCGCGCCTGCGTCTCGGTAATCGGCATGTCCAGGTTATGGTGAGTCATGATTGCGATTCCTGGTGTGCTCAGAATCCGTACTGCACGCCGTTCGGCGTGAGCGTGGCCCGCGCCCGGCGCGCCGAATGGCATTGCATGTTCACGGCGACCGGGTTCATGGTGATGTGGGTGGCGGCAAGTTCCACGTGCACCGCGAAGGCGGTGGCGTCGCCGCCCAGCCCCTGCGGCCCCACGCCCAACTGGTTGACCGCCGCCGACAATTCCTGTTCGAGCCGCGCGCCCAGCGGATCGTCGCAGCGCGAGCCGAGCGGACGCGTGGCGGCCTGCTTGGCCAGGTGCACGCACAGGTCCGACGTGCCCCCCACCCCCACGCCCACGATAGTGGGGGGACAGGTCTTGCCGCCGGCCTGCATCACGCAATCGATCACGAAGGTCTTGACGGCATCCAGCCCTTCGGCGGGAATCGCCATGCGCAGGAACGAATTGTTCTCGGACCCGCTGCCCTTGGGAATCATCTCGATCTCGAAGCGCTCGTCGTCCTCGCAGAAATCGACGTGTATGACCGGCACGCCCGGCCCGCACGAGGTGTGCGCGTTCTTGCGGCTGATGGGATGAACCACGCTCGAGCGCAGCGGATGCTCGCGCGTGGCGCGCTCGCAGCCGGCGCGGATAGCCTGCTTCAGGCGCCAGCCGTCCAGCGCCACGCGGCGGCCCACCAGCACGTTGTAAATGGGAATGCCCGTGTCCTGGCACAGCAGGTTGTCGTGCGCCTCGGCCACCGCGATGTTGGTGGTCATGGTGTCCAGGATGGAGCGCGCCCGGTCGGACGATTCGGCGCCGCGCAGGCGCTCGAAGCCCTGCTTGATGTCATCGGGCAGGCGCTTGAGCGCCCGTATGTAAAGTTCGCGCGCGGCGTCTTCCACTTGCGCGTAGTCGATCTCGGACATGGTTCAACCCAGCATGTTGGCAACGAACAGCAAAGACACCGCCAGCGACGCGGCCGTGCCGGCGGCGATCCAGCCCCGCCGCAAGCCGCCCCATGGCGCGAACTCGATCCACAACAGGCGCAGTCCGCCAGCCAGGTGCACCGCCAGGCACAGCACCAGCGCCCATTCGCCAAACTTGAAGACAGGCGCCTCGTACCAGCGCAACGCGCCGTCCAGCGCGGCCTCGCTCTGCAGCGCCAGCCCCAGCGTCCAGAAATGCACCGGCAGGAACGCCAGCAGCAACAGGCCCGAAATCCGGTGCACCGCGAACGCCAGCCAGCTGGCATGGGCACGGGCGCGACGATCATTGCGGCGCATATCACCCCCCGAACGTCACGGCGGCCACGGCACGCCAGCCCAGCGCCAGCAGCAGCACGCCGGCCGCCATTGCCAGCGGGCCAGCGGCTTTGCGCGCGGGCGCCCATTCATCCAGCACATTGCGCAGCCCGATGGCGGCATGCAGCGCCACCAGCGCCACGAAAATGCCATAGAACGCCATCCATGCCAGGCTGCCGCGCGTGCGGCCCAGGATCTCGGCCGCGCTGAGCCCGCCGCGCACCGCCAGCGTGATGATTGCCAGGTGGGCCAGCACGAACAGCGCCATGGCCATGGCGCTGACGCGTTGCCAGTACCAGCGCCTCGCGGCGCCCGCCGCGCTCATGGCGCAACTCCGGTCAGGCCGTCGGCATGGGCAGCCGCGTCTTCGGCCTCGTTGGCCTCTGGCAGCTCGCCGCGCAACGCGGCCCGGGCGGTCAGGCGCTTCAGCCCGGCTATCGCGGCGGTGGGCGCGATGCCCTTGGGGCATCGCACCGTACAGGAGCCTTGGGTATGGCAACTGTGGCAGCCCGCATCGCCCGCCACGGCGGCCAGGCGCCGCGTGCCGCCCGTGTCGCGCTCGTCGTTCACCAGGGTCCAGGCTCGATTCAGGGCGGCTGGTCCGAGAAACTGCGGCTTCCAGCTCACCACGTCGCACGAGGCATAACACACCCCGCAGCCAATGCACTCGATGCCCGCATCGGCCGCGCGCCGCCGCGGCGACGACGGGTCGACGCGCGCCACGGGGTCATGACGGCCGGCAGGCCCCGTGTAGCGGCCTTGCGCGCGCTGCCATTTGTCGAAGAATGGCGCCATGTCGGTGACCAGGTCTTTGACGATAGGCAGGTTGGACAAGGGCGCCAGCTCGATGCGGCCATCGCGCGCCACGCGCGAGACATGAGTTCGGCAGGTCCAGCGCGCCACGCCGTTGACCGTCATGGCGCACGACCCGCACATGCCCACGCGGCACGCATAGCGGTACGACAAGGTGGAATCCAGGTGCCGCTGAATGTGCGTGGCCACGTCAAGCACGGTCTGGTTGTCACGGCGCGGCACCTCGAACACCTGAAAGCCGCCGTCGGCGCCGCCGCGCCACACACTGACCTGCAAAACGCCGGAAGTCGGATCTTGTCGTGGCATGCCTGTTCAGCCCCTACGCAATGCTCTTCATGGTGCCGCGCGCTTTGACAAAAGTAAAACTATTAATTATTTTTGATAGACCAAGTTTTTCTTATACGGGCGCCATGTCGTCGATCCGCCAATTCCGCACTGCCCTGGCCGCTGCCCAGCTGGGCAGCTTCGTGGCGGCCGGCCGTCACGTCGGACTGACCCAGGCCGCGGTCAGCCTGCAGATCAAGAACCTGGAAAGCGAGCTGGATACACAGCTGTTCGAGCGCCGCGCGCAGGCCGCGGTGCCCACCCCGCAAGGCCGCCGCATCCTGGCCGAACTGGAAGAACTGGTGGCGCGCTACGAGCAACTGCAGGCGCAAAGCGGCGACACACTGCGCGGCAGCCTGCGCATTGGCACCCTGGTGTCGTCGTTGATGGGCACCTTCGGCACAGTGCTGGCGCGCGTCAAGCACGACTACCCCGACCTGCACATCACGCTGCTGGCGGGGCAGTCGGCCGACTTCGCCGCGCGCGTGGCCGCCGGCGAACTGGACGCGGCGGTGGTCACCGAACCGCCGCACGGCGTCGAACCCGCGCTGGTGTGGGCGCCGCTGTACCAAGAGCCCTTGGTGCTGATCGCGGCCGCGCGGCTGCGCCACAAATCGGTGGCGTCACTGCTGGCCACCGAACCCTTCCTGCAATTCGACCGTTCGCTCTGGACCGGGCACCTGATCACCGAGGCCCTGTCGCGCCAGGGCGCGGCGCCCAAGACCATCCTGGAGCTGAACTCCATCGAGGCCATCGCCGAACTGGTGCGCCAGGACTACGGCGTGGCAGTGGTGCCGCTGCTGGCCAACGCCAATTGGCACGCCAGCAAGCAGTTGGCGGTCAAGCCGCTGCCCGGCCCAGCCATCATGCGGCGCGTCGGCATGCTGGAACGGCGCCGCCACGGCAAACAAGCCATCACGCAGACCCTGCGGGGCGTGTTCGCCCAGGCCGCGCCGTAACGGCACCCGCCAGGGCAGGGAAATCGCTTCAGACCAGTCCGATATCTGGCCGCCGGGCGCGGCAATGCGCTGGCGGAAAGCCTGCGCGCATGGAAAATCAGCCGCTCCAGCCGCCCCTACTGTCGAAGCCGGCCCTACCGTTTATTCCCCATGCCAGCAAAACCCCTTTCCAACCGCGAACACGAGTGCCTGCACTGGTCGGCAATGGGCAAGACCAGCTGGGAAATCGCCATCATTCTGGGCGTCAGCGAGCGCACGGTCAATTTCCATATCGGCAACGCCTGCAGCAAGCTGGGGGTCTACAACCGCCGCGCCGCGGTGGCCATCGCGCTCAGCCAGGGCCTGCTGCCGGCCCTCAACGGTTAAGCTTCACCGCGCGCACGAATTCCTGCGCACGCTCCTTGGGCAGACTGTCCGGCGTGCCGGCGGCCACCGCGTCGATCAGCATGGTGTCAGTGACCCACACCCGGGCCAGCAGCCAGCCGGGCTTGTGCCCCGCCTGACCATGCACCTCGATTTCGTCGCCATAGGCGGGCAGCACCTGCGCGGGCTGCACGCCCAGGTTGGCATACAACGACTGCATCAGGGCGCGGCCCAGCGCTTCGCGCCCGGCCGGATCAGCCGCCAGCGCAGGCGGCAGCGGCGCATGGCCCACGGCAAACATCGCGCCGTCCACCTCGGACATGGCCAGCGTGAACCGCAGGGTGTGGCCGCCCAGGGAAATATCGCGCGCCTGGGTATGCACGCGGTCCGGAAACGCGGCGCGCGCATGGCCATCGGCCACTTCGATTTCGCGCCAGTTGTAACTGGGAGTGCAGGCCGCCAGCAGCAGGGCCGCGCCCAGCACATGGGGCAGCCGTGCGGGCAACAGGCGAAACAGCTTGGAAATCATGATCTTGCGGTCTCCGGTAGGCATCAGGTCACGCCGCGATTGTCGCCGATCCCGGCGTGAGCCTGCGCCTGATCAATTGTCCCTGGCGGCGGTGCAGGCTCCCTCGGCAAGAAACCCCCACACCTCGTAAAATCCGCGCTCAATCACCGAATATCGATATGACCGTGACCGATACTGCTGCCAGCCGCCTGTCCCGCCTGAAGGCCCATGCCGACCTGCTCGCGCAGTCCCTGCGCGGCATCGAAAAAGAGGGCCTGCGGGTAGACGCCCAGGGCAAACTCGCGGCCACCCCGCACCCTTCCGGCCTGGGTTCGGCGCTCACCAACGAACACGTCACCACCGATTACTCCGAAGCGCTGCTCGAACTCATCACCGGCACCCACGGGCGGGTCGAGCCCCTGCTGGCCGAACTCGAAAACACCCATCGCTTCGTCTACAGCGTGCTCGACGGCGAATACATCTGGAATCAATCCATGCCGGCCACGCTACCGCCCGAGGCCGACATTCCCATCGCCTGGTACGGCCGCTCGAATACCGGCATGCTCAAGCACGTGTACCGGCGCGGGCTGGCCGAGCGCTACGGCAAGGCCATGCAGTGCATCGCCGGCGTGCATTACAACTTCTCGCTGCCCGACGCGCTGTGGAAAATCCTCGACCCTGGCGCCGCAGATCCGCAATCGCGGCGGTCGCGCGGCTACATAGGCCTGATCCGCAATTTCACGCGCTACTCCTGGCTGCTGATGTACCTGTTCGGCGCCGCGCCGGCCCTGTCGCGCAGCTTCATGGGCGACCGTCCGCATCCCTTGCAGGCGCTCGACGCCGACACCCTGTACCTGCCCCACGCCACCAGCCTGCGCATGAGCGACCTGGGCTACCAGAACAACAAGGCGCAGGCGCAGCTCAAGCTTTGCTACAACGATCTGGACACCTTCCTGGCCCGCCTGTACGGCGCGGTCACGCAGCCCTGGCCCGAATACCAGGCCATCGGCACCCACCGCGACGGCCAATGGATCCAGCTCAACACCAACGTGCTGCAGATCGAAAACGAGTACTACTCCAGCATCCGCCCCAAGCGCGCCACCGGCCGCTGCGAACGCCCGGTCACGGCGCTGGCCGAGCGCGGCGTGCAATACGTCGAAGTGCGCTGCCTCGACATCGACCCGCAGCAACCGGTCGGCATCGCGGCCGACACCGCGCGCTTCATGGATGCCTTCCTGCTGTTCTGTGCCGCGTCCGACAGCCCGTATTTTCCGCAAAACGGCTACTGCCAGCGCAGCGCCGACAACTTCTCGGTAGTGGTCAAAGAGGGCCGCAAGCCGGGCCTGATGCTCGACCGCGACGGAGTCGCCATCAGCCTGCCCGACTGGGGCCGCGAACTGCTCGATCACATTGCGCCGTACGCGGCGCTGTACGACCAGGCCCTGGGCGGCGATGCCTACGCTCGCGCGCTGCAGGCCCAGCACGCCAAGCTGGGCCACGCCGACGACACCCCTTCGGCGCGCCTGCTGGCCGAACTGCGCGACCAGGGCGTCCCGTTCCACGAGTACTCGCTGCAGCTCAGCCGCCGGCATGCCGATGCGTTGCGCGCCCAACCCCTGCCGGCCGACGTGGCCGCCGGCTACGCCGAGGCGGCGCGCCAGTCGCACGCCGAGCAAGCCCGCCTGGAACAATCCGACGACGTCGATTTCGACACCTACGTGGCGCGCTACCAGGCCGCCTTGAAAGCGCCCGGCTCCAGGTAAAGCCATCCCCATGGCCCGCCCGCGCGTCCCCCGCGACACGCGGGCGGCGCAATGGCGTATCGTTGAGGTTTCCGCCCGCCGCGCGGCGCCCGCGACGGGCTGCCCAGGAGGCCGCCCATGCCACGCCATTTCGTCTGCACCCTGCTGGCTACGCTCGGCCTGGCGGGCCTGGCGCATGCCGCGCCGCCGCCCAAGGCCGTCGCCATCGACCCCCAACGCTACGCCGGCAAATGGTATGAAATCGCCAGCCTGCCCACGCCGCTGCAGCGGCGCTGCGTGGGCGACGTCACGGTGGAATACACCGTGGCCCCACAGGGCGCGCTGCACATCGACAACCGCTGCCGCACCAAACACGGCGACGTTGCCGCCATGTCGGGGCTGGCGGTGCCACCCGAACAGGCGGCTGGCGCGCAATACCGCGCCGAATTCCTGCAACCCACGCCGGATTACTGGATCATCGGCCTCGATAGCGAATATCGCTGGGCCGTGGTGGGCAGCCCCGATCGCAAGACCCTGTGGATTCTGTCCCGCACGCCGCAACTGCCGGCCAGCCTGCTCGAGCAGGCCCGGCAGGCCGCGCGCGCGCAAGGCTATACGCTCGACGAACTGCGCTATACGCCGCAGCGGTAGGCCGGCCGCGCCCGCGGTTCATGCCGACGGCGCCGGCCGCAGCCAGTCGCGGTGGCGCCGCTCGATGTGCTCTTGCACAAAGCCCGCCAGGGCGCGGGTAGCCATCGACGGAAAGCGATTGGGCGCGGTCAACAAATAAATGGCGTTGCCCACGCCCTCGGGCTCGAACTCGGGCAGCACTTCGCGCAACTGCCCGTCGCGCAGCTGGGTCCACACCGCATAGCGCGGCAACAGCGCCACGCCCAGCCCGGCCAGCACCGCCTCGCGCAGAAAAGGATAGTCGCCCGACTGCAGGCGCGGCGCCACGCGCAGGATCAGCGGGTCGCCATGGGCGTGCTTGAGCCGCAGGTCGAAGCGGCGGCCCAGCGACTGCGGCGCGATCATCGAGCAGCGGCCCAGTTGCTCGAGCGTCTGCACGGGCCGCCCGTCCAGCAGGAATTCAGGCGCCGCGCACAGGCTCCACTGGATCGCGCACAAGCGCCGCGCAACGTGGTCTTCCGGCGGCGCCGAAGTGATCTTCAAGGCCAGGTCCACCTCGGCCGATACCAGGTCGCCGATGTTGTCGTTGATGTGCACGCGCAGCGCAATGTCGGGATAGCGGCGCGTGAATTCCAGCAACACCGGCGCCAGGTACAGATGTCCCAGTCCGGTGGGCAGGCGCACCCGCACGTCGCCTCGCACCGTGCCGCCCAGGCTGTCGATGTTCGACTGGGCCGCGCGCATTTCATCGAGCAGCCGCACGCCATGCTGGTACAGCAGGCGGCCCGCCTGGGTCAGCTCGACATGCCTGGTGGTGCGGCGCAACAGCTGCGCCCCCAGCGCCAGTTCCAGGCGCTTGAGCCGGTGCGACATGTTCGATCGCGTCATGCCGCAGCGCTGCGCGGCCGCGCTGAGGTTGCGCGATTCGACCATGGCCACGAACAGCCGGACCAGGTTCAGATCGGGAAGATTGTCAAACATTGTTCACCATTCAAGGCACAAGTCCGTGCATTGTCGAACCGGGCGCGGCTGCCTACCATCGGTGGATACACCCACCTTCCTGTTGCAGCCCATGTCCGCATCTCCGTCCGCCATCCCGCCACTGCCTTTCGCCGGCCTGCGCGTTCTGGACATCAGCCAGGGCATCGCCGGCCCCTATTGCGCACAGATTCTGTGGCAGCAAGGCGCCGACGTGGTCAAGGTCGAACCGCCCGATGGCGACTGGGGACGGCACGTGGGCGTGGTGCGCGGCGCGCATAGCGCCCTTTCGATCGCCTACAACGCCGGCAAGCGCGGCCTGTGCCTGGACGCCCGCGCGCCGCGCGGCAAGGCGTTGCTGGGACAGCTGGCCCGCCGGGCCGACGTCGTGATCCAGAACTTCCGGCCCGGCGTGGCCGCGCGCATCGGCGTCGACTATGCCGAACTGGCTGCCGAGCGCCCCGGACTGGTGTATGTGTCGATCAGCGGCTACGGCCCCACCGGCCCGTATGCCAACGCGCCCGCGTCGGATTCCGTCATGCAGGCCGACAGCGGCCTGATGGCTGCCAACCAGTCGCCCGACGGCGAGCCACGCCGCATCGGCCTGCTGATGGCCGACATCGCCACCGCGCTGTACGCCGCCCAGGCCGTCAGCGCCGCGCTGTACCGCCAGGCGCGCGGCGGCGGCGGCAGCCACGTCGAACTGAGCCTGTTCCAGGCCTGCGCGGCGCTGCAGGTTAACGACATCGTGGCCCACGGCATGGCCGGCGAGCGCGTGGCCGGGCCGGTCAGCGCCCCCAATGGCGTGTTCGACACCGCCGACGGGCGCCTGTCCGTGCTGGCCCTGAACAACGACCAGTTCGCGCGGCTGTGCCGCGCCCTCGACCGCCCGCAATGGCTGGCAGACCCCGCGTATGCCGACAACGCCAGCCGCATGGCGCGGCGCGATGCGCTGCACGCCGAACTGGCCACCCAACTGCGGCAACACCCCACCGACCACTGGACCGAACGGCTGGCGCGCGAAGACGTGCTGCATGCGCGCGTGCGCAACTACGATGATCTGGCCGCACACCCGCAGGCGCGCCATGTAGGCCTGCTGGAACCGCTGGCGCAAGCGGGCGGCGCCCCGCTGCCCTATGCGCGCCTTCCGGGCTTGGCGCACCCTCGTCCGCTGGCTGCGGCTCCGGGCATTGGCGAGCATTCCACCCAGGTGCTGGCCGACTGGGGCATGCCGGCAGCCGATATCGACGCACTGCTGCGCGCCGGCGTCGTGCGCCAGGCCGAGCAGCCGGCATGATGCGCGCGCTGCTCTGCGAACGCCACGGGCCCGTGCAGGACGTGACGCTGCGCGACATCGACGATGCTCCCGCACCCGGTCCGGACGAAGTCACCATCGGCATCGACCATGCCAGCGTCAGCCATGCCACCCGCCTGCTGATCGAAGGCAGCTACCAGAGCCGGCCGCCCTTGCCGTTCGTGCCGGGCACCGAGGCCGTCGGCCGCGTGCTCGCCCGCGGTTCGGCGGTCACGCGGCTGGCAGTCGGAGACCGCGTGGTAGCCGTATCGCGCTGGGGTTGCTACGCCCAGCGCCTGACCCTGCCCGAATACACCGTATATCCGCTGCCGGACGGCGTGGAGCCGCTGGCGGCGCTGCCCGTGCCTATTTCTTACGGCACGGCCTACACCGCGCTGCTGTGGCGCGCCGCGCTACAGCCCGGCGACACGGTGCTGGTGCTGGGCGCGGGCTCGGGGGTGGGGCTGGCCGCGGTGGAGATCTCCGCCCTGCTGGGCGCCACCGTGATCGCCTGCGCCAGCACGGCCGCCAAGCGCCAGGCCGCGCTCGAGGCCGGCGCCGCCCACGCGCTGGCGGCCGACGACGACCTGGCGGCGCAGGTCAAGTCGCGCACCGGCGGACTGGGCGCCGACATCGTCTTCGACGCCGTGGGCGGCGCGGCGTTCGAGCGCAGCGTGCGCGCGGCCGCCGCCAACGCCCGCATGCTGTCCATCGGCTTCGCCAGCGGCCAGGTGCCCGCCGTGCCGCTGAACCTGCTGCTGGTCAAGAACATTGCCTTGCATGGCTTTTTCTACGGCCGCTATCTTGGCTGGACCCCGGCCGACGAACGCATCGCGCACGCGCCAGCGTTGCAGCGCGCCATGCGCACCTTGCTGGACTGGACCCGCGACGGGCGGATCCGGCCTGCTGTCACGGCGGTGTATCCGGCCGCCGATCTCGCCGCCGCCCTGGCCGCGCTGGAAACCCGGCGCGTCATCGGCAAGGTGGCGCTCAAAATAGAATAGGAGACATCCCCATGCTTGCCTTGCCGTACCTCTTGCGCCGCCCCGCGGCCGCCCTCGCCGTGGCCTGCGTGGCCGCCGCGCCGCTGGCCGCCACCGCCGCGGGCGACTTCCCCACCCACGCGATCACCATGGTCGTGCCCTACCCGCCCGGCGGGCCCACCGACACCGTGTCGCGCCTGGTGGCCGCCGAAATGTCCAAGACCATCGGGCAGAACGTGGTGGTCGAGAACAAGCCCGGGGCCAGCGGCATGATCGGCGCCGATCTGGTCGCGCGCGCCGACCCCGACGGCTACACCTTCCTGGCCAACGCCTCGCTGCACGTCATCAACCCGTACCTGTACAAGTCGATGCGCTACGACGCATTCAAGGACTTCGCACCCATCACCCAGCTGGCCGACGTGCCGCTGGTGCTGGTGGTACCCGAAAGCTCCAGCGTGCATACCGTGCAAGACCTGGTGAAGCTGGGCAAGACGCGCCCACTGAACTTCGGCTCGGCGGGAACGGCGTCGGCGCAGCAACTGGCCGGCGAATCGTTCAAGGTGCGCAGCGGCCTGGCCATGCAGCATGTACCCTACAAGGGCAGCGCGCCGGCCCTGACCGACCTGGTGGGCGGGCAGATCCAGCTGATGTTCGACTCCATGCCCTCGGCCATGCCCTTCATCAAGTCGGGCAAGCTGCGCGCCGTGGCGGTCACCACCACGCGGCGGGTCGACGAACTGCCCGATGTGCCCACCATGGTCGAAGCGGGCTACCCGGGCTTCGACATCAGCACCTGGTATGGCCTGTGGGCGCCGGCCGGCACGCCGCCCGAGATCGTGGCCAAGCTGTCGCAGCATGCAGCCCGCGCGCTCCAGCAACCGGATCTGGTGCGCCAGTACGCCAGCCTGGGCGCCAAGCCGGTGGGCTCCGATCCGCAGACCTTCGCGCGCTTTACCGAAACCGAAGGCAAGAAGTGGCGCGACATCGTCGACGCCGCGCAGATTCAGCCGCAATAACGCCTGCTTGCCGGGCTCATTCGCGCGGCGCGTCGCTCGACGAACGCTGGTTCGCCGGGCCGCCCGCCGCGCTCAGGTTGTAGGCCGTGTTCACCAGCCCGATGTGCGAGAACCCTTGCGGAAAATTACCCACCAGCCGCTTGCGCACCACGTCGTATTCTTCTGCCAGCAGTCCCAGGTCGTTGCGCAGCGCCAGCAGGTGCTCGAACAAGCGCTCGGCGTCGTCGATCCGGCCCTGCATGATGTAGGCATCGGCCAACCAGAAACTGCAGGCCAGGAATACTCCTTCGTCGCCCGGCAAACCGTCGTCGCTATGCTCGGTGCTGTAGCGCAGCAGCAGGCCCTCGCGCAGCAAGTCCTGCTCGATGGCTGCTATCGTGCCCGCCACGCGCGCGTCGCCGGGCGGCAGGAAGCCCACTTGCGGAATCAGCAGCAGGCTGGCGTCCAGCGCCGTGCCGCCGTAATACTGCACGAACGTGTTGCGGCGGGCATCATAGCCATGTGTGCAGATATCGCGGCGAATGGTTTCGCTCAGTTTGCGCCAGCACTCCACCGGTCCCTCCAGGCCGAAGCGCTCGCACGACTTGATGGTGCGGTCCAGCGCCACCCAGCACATCAGCCGCGAATGCGTAAAGGCCCGGCGCGCGCCGCGCATTTCCCAAATGCCATGGTCGGGCTGGTTCCATAGCTGCTCCAACGGCTTGAGCAGCACTTTCTGCATGCGCCAGGCTTCCGCCAGCGGCGCCAGGTCCGCCATGCGGCCGGCGTGCAGCGTCTCGACCAGCTCGCCGTACACATCCAGCTGCATCTGCCCTGCCGCCCCGTTGCCAATACGCACCGGCGCGCTGCCCTCGTACCCCGGCAGCCAGCCGATCTCGTGCTCGGGCAGCCAACGTTCTCCGGCGATGCCGTACATGATCTGAATCTGGCTGGGGTGGCCGGCCGCCGCGCGCAGCAGCCACTGCCGCCAGGCCTCGGCCTCTTCGCGGTAGCCGGCGTTCAATAGCGCGTACAGCGTCAGCGCCGAATCGCGCAGCCAGCAATGCCGGTAGTCCCAGTTGCGGCTGCCGCCCAGTTGTTCCGGCAGCGAGGTTGTGGGCGCGGCCACGATGCCGCCGGTGGGCTGGAACGTCAGCAGCTTCAGCGTGATCAGGGACCGCACCACGGCATCGCGCCGCATGGCCGAGCCGTTTTCCCAGCGGCAGCGCTTGGCCCATTCCTGCCACCACGCAATGGTGCGGTCCATGCTTTCCATGCGGTCGGGCACGAAATGCGGCGTGCGGTGCGAACGGTGGTACGACAGCGTAAAAGGCACGGTCTGGCCTTCTTGCACCGTGAAACAGGCAACGCTTTTCATATCGCGCCCTTCCAGCGGCACGGCCGTATGCAGTTCGACCGCGTCCGGGCCGGCGATGGCGCTCAACCCGTAATCGCGGCGCCGCACCCAGGGCACCGCCTGCCCATAATTGAAGCGCAGCGTCAGCTCCATTTGCATCTCGACGCTGCCCGATTCGCCACGCACGATGCGCACCACGTCGGCGCGCTCGTCGCTGTCGCTCAGCGGCATGAAGTCGTATACGCGCACCGCGCCCGTGGCGGTAGTGTGGCGCGTTTCCAGCACCGCGGTGTCGGGCAGGTAGCGGCGCGTGGCCGGCGCATCAGGCTGTCCTGGCGCCAGCAGCCAGCGGCCATGGCTCTCGTCGCCCAGCAGGGCGGCGAAACACGCGGGAGAATCGAAGTGCGGCAGGCACAGCCAGTCGATCGAGCCGTCGCGCGCCACCAGCGCGGCCGACAGCATATTGCCGATCAAGCCGTAGTCTTCAATGGGCTTGGACATCGCGCTCAGCCCGCGCCGCGGAATGCCGGATACAGCGTCATGCCGCCATCGACGAACAAGGTCGAGCCCGTGACGTAGTCGGAATCGTCGCTGGCCAGCCAGACCACGGCGCGCGCCACGTCTTCGGGTTCGCCGATGCGCCCGTACGGAATCAGCTTGAGCAGCGCCGCCAGGCTTTCCGGGGTGTTCCAGGCCGGCGCATTGATGGGTGTGCGTATCGCCCCGGGCGCCACCGAATTGACGCGGATCTTCATCGGCGCCAGCTCCTGGGCCAATGACTGCATCAACAACGACACGCCGCCTTTCGACGCGGCGTAATTGGCCTGGAATGCCCAGGGGATGACCTCATGCACCGAACTGATGAAGATGATCTTGCCCGCGGCCGCGCCCGGCGGCGGCTTGGGCTGGCGGCCGAGAAACGCGCGCACCGCGGCCCGCGAACACAGAAATTGCCCGGTCAGGTTCACGTCGATGACCCGCTGCCATTGCGCCAGCGTCATGTCCTGGATGGCGGCCGGCTGTTCGATGCCGGCGTTGTTGACCAGGATATCCACGTCCTGGAAGTGGTCCCGAGCCACGCGGAACAGCTGCTCCACGTCGCCTTCGCGGCTTATGTCGGCGGCTGCGGCAACCGCGGCGCCGCCGGCTTGCACGATGGCGTCCACCACTTCGGCCGCGCGCCGCCTGGAATCTTCTTCCGGGCGATGGTTCACCACTACCCGGGCGCCCGCCGCCGCCAGCTCCAGCGCGACGCCGCGCCCGATACCCGAATTGGCCCCTGTCACTACCGCCACTCGTCCTGACAAATCTGCCGCACGCCGCACGCTGCTCTCCTTGCGGCGCGCGGACAATGCTGCAGGCAAGGCTCCGAAGGCGCCGCCTGTCGATAGCCAGACTTCAGCTTAGACCCTGATGCCTGCCCCTACAACCGGGGTTCGGTTTCGGGTTGCTGCAGATTTTTTCGAGTGCAGACGACACCGCCTATAAAACGGGAACATTGTATTATTGTTAACAATCGAATTGTGATCTAAAATTAAGCCAAACTTCCGTACCGACACCCTCGTGCCCAGACCCAGCCAACTCCTTACCGACCTGGAAAATGCCGTCGCCTTCCGCCTGTTCGAAGGCCGTCAGCAATCTCCCACGCTGACCGTGCCCGAGCAGATCGCGGCCCAGGTGGGCGACGCCATCATCAAGGGCAAACTGCTGCCCGGCGAAGCCCTGAACGAACAGCGCCTGGCCGATTCCTTTGAAGTCAGCCGCGGGCCGGTGCGCGACGCCATCCGCATCCTCGAACGCGAAGGCCTGGCCACCATCTACCCGCGCCGCGGCGCCGTGGTCACCGACCTCAGCGTCGACGAAGTGCGCGACATCTTCGAAATCCGGGTCGGCCTGCTCGAAATCGTGGCCCGCAAGATCGCCGCCCACCACACGCCCGAGTACCTGGCCACGTTGCGCGCGGGGGTGGAAAAGCTGGAAGCCCTGGCGCGCCTGGACGATGACCAGGGCCGCTACGCGGAAACCTCGTACCGCCTGTCCATCCTGTCGGTGCGCAACTGCAACAACCCGCGCCTGACCCAGATGCTGACCGCGTTGTCCCTACAGACGCTGCGCTATTCATACATCAGCCTGGCGCCCATTGAACGGCGACGGGCATCGGCCGCGCTGTGGCGCAAGGGGCTCGACGCGCTCGAACGCGGCGACGCCAAGACCTACATCGCCATCTCTCGGCAACGGGTCGAAGAGTCCGGCGCCGCGGTGGTGAACCGCCTGTCGGACACCATCGCGCAACCCTTGCAGAGACGCGCATGAACACACCCTCGCCCGGCCCGCTGGCAGGCCTGAAAGTGGTAGAAATCTGCTCCACCATCGCCGGCCCGGCCTGCGCGCGGCTGCTGGCCGACTTCGGCGCTGAAGTGACCAAGGTCGAGCCGCTGGAGGGCGACGGCGTGCGCCAGATGGGCAAGCACGTCGACGACGTGTCGCTGTACGCGGCCACCATCCTGCGCGGCAAGCGCTCGGTATCGCTCGACCTGAAGTCCGAGCAGGGCCGCGCCATCACGCGCGCGCTGATCGACCGCGCCGACATCCTGGTGGAAAACAACCGCCCCGGCGTCATGGAGCGCCTGGGCCTGGGCTACGACACCCTGTCGGCCAGCAACCCCGGCCTGGTCATGGTGCGCATCAGCGGCTACGGCCAGGATGGCCCCTATGCCAGCCGGCCCGGGTACGGCGCCATCTGCGAAGCCTTCGGCGGCGTGCGCCACATGACGGGCGACCCCGACCGCCCGCCCGCGCGCGTGGCGCTGGCCACCACCGACTACCTCACCGCCGTGTACGCGGCCTTCGGCGCCATGATGGCCATCCATGAACGCGGTCGCACGGGGCTGGGCCAGGTGGTGGACGCCGCGCTGTACGAAACCTCGTTCAGCCAGATGGAGCCATACGTTCCCGCCTTCGAGAAACTGGGCTTCGTGCCCAAGCGGGTGGGGCCCAATCTCCCCACCATGGCGCCCAACAGCCTGTACCCCAGCGCCGACGGCGCCTGGGTGCTTATCGCGGCCAACAGCAACATCATCTTCAGCCGGCTGGCTCAGGTCATGGGCCAACCCGAATTGCTCACCGATCCGCGCTTTGCCACCATCCGCGCGCGTGGCGAACGCCAGAACATGGCGGCGCTGGACGCCATCATCGCCAGCTGGACCCGCCAGCACGACGCCGAGTCGCTCGAACGGCTGCTGATCAACGAATCGATTCCCGCCTCGCGCCTGTACACCATCGCCGACATCTACGACGACCCGCACTACGCCAAGCGCGACATGCTGGTGCGCGTTCCGCACGGCACGCTGGGACACACCATCCAGGCCGGCGTCGTGCCCAAGCTGTCCCGCACGCCCGGTCACATCCGCCACAGCGGCCCCGACCTGGGCGCCGACACCCAGGCAGTGCTGCAAGAACTGGGCATGTCCCCCGAAGACATCCAGGCGCTGCAGGCGCAACAACTCATCAAGACCCGCCCGTAGCGCCCCGCTGCCCAGGCGGGCACCGACGGAGACCAGGAATGGAAGACACCCGCGGCACCCTCGCCGCCCAGGATTGGGAAGCAGAACGGCAGGAACTGGCCCAGCGGCGCGAACAGGCCGCCGCCATGGGCGGGCCGGAAGCACTGGCCAAGCACAAGGCGCGCGGCCGCCTGAACGCGCGCGAGCGCATCGCGCTGCTGTGCGACGCCGGGTCTTTCCGCGAGTTGGGGCGCATTGCCGGCAAGGGCCGCTACGATGCCGAAGGCTTCTTCCAGTCTTTGTCGCCAGTCAATGCCATCATCGGCTCGGGCCGCATCGAGGGCCGCAAGGCCATGCTGTCGGCCGACGACTACACGCTGCGCGCGGGCTCGTCGGAAGCCACCATCTCAGACAAATGGATCTACGCCGAGCGCATGGCGCTCGACCTGAAAATGCCGCTGGTTCGGCTGGTGGACACCGCCGGCGGCAGCGTCAAGCTGCTGGAACAGCAAGGCAGCAGCAAGATCCCGGGCTATCCTACCTGGCCGGTGGTGCCCCTGCTGGACGCGGTGCCCGTGGTGGGCGTGGCGCTGGGCGCCTGCGCGGGCCTGGGCGCCATCAAAGTGCTGATGTCGCATTTCTCGGTAATGGTGCGCGACCAGGCCCAGGTGTTCGCCGCCGGCCCCCCGGTGGTAAAGCAGGCCTACGGTATCGACATCGACAAGAACGAGCTGGGCGGCTACCAAGTGCATCGCCGTAGCGCGCTGGTGCACAACGAAGCCGCCAGCGAAGAAGACGCCTTCGCGCAAGTGCGGCGCTTCCTGTCGTATTTGCCGCGCCATGCCGGGCTGATGGCCGACCGCACCGCCACCGACGACCCGCCCGGCCGCGCCGACGACTGGCTTAAAGACGCCATTCCGAAAGACCGCCGCAAGGTCTACGACCCGCGAAAGATCCTGGCCTCGGTGTTCGACCGCGACAGCGTGTTCGAAATCGGCCGCTACCAGGGCGGCTCGACCATCACCGCGCTGGCGCGCCTGCACGGCTACCCGGTGGGCGTGCTGTGCAGCGACCCGCGCGTATCCGGCGGCGCGATGACCACCACGTCCGCCTGGAAGATCGAACGGCACGTCAAGCTGTGCCAGACCTTCAACCTGCCCGTGGTGCACCTGGTCGACCAGCCCGGCAACGCCACCGGCCCCGAGGCCGAGCTCAGCGGCACGTTGCTTGGCGCCGTGCGGGTGCTGACCACCATCGAAAAAGCCAACGTGCCGTGGGTGTCCATCATCATGCGGCGCGCCTTCGGCATGGCGGGCGGCCTGCACGCGCCCAAGCATTTCCCGCAACTGAACCACCGCTTTGCCTGGCCCTCGGCGCGTTGGGGCTCGATACCCATCGAAGGCGGCGTGGCGGCGGCGCACCGCAACGACATCGCGGCCGCCGAAGATCCGGCGGCCGAGCAGGCGCGGCTGGAAGCGTACTACCACCGCATCGCATCGCCGTTTCGCACTGCCGAGAAGTTCGGCATGCTCGACATCATCGATCCGCGCGAGACGCGCGACATCTTGTGCGACTGGGTGGAAGACGCCTGGACAGTATTGCAAGCGCGGTAAGGCCGCGGCAACGCCTTGCCGCGATTTCACGCAGCAGATTCCGGTTTTCTGCAACGACGGGCCCGCCGACGCCCAGGCCTTCCGCCTGGCCCGAGCCGGCCCGCAAGGAGACACGACGATGAATGCTTCACTACGCAGCTTGATGACCTGGGCGGCAATCGCGGCGGCGACTTTCGGGTGGCCCGCTCAGGCGCAGACCTGGACGCCGCGGCACAGTGTGGAATTCGTGGTGCCGGCCGGCGCCGGCGCCGCGCTGGACACCGCCGCCCGCGAACTGCAGCGCCTGCTGGAACAACAGAAGATCCTGGACCAACCCCTGGTCATCACCAATAAACCCGGCGGCAGCGGCGCCGTTGGCCTGCAGACCTTGCGCGGACATGAAGGCGATTCGCACTGGGTGGGCACCTTCACCACCGGCATGATCAGCGCCCGGGTGCTGCACCCCGATGCGCTGTCGTATGCCGAGATGACGCCCATCGCCCTGCTGCTGGAAGAATCGATGCTGGTGGCGGTGCGCGCCGATTCTCCGCTGAAGAACGTGCACGACCTGATCGACCAATTGAAGAAAAAGCCCGATTCGCTGTCGATCGCGGTAGCCACCTCGGTGGGCAACCACATCCATCTGGCCATTGCCAAGCCGCTGAAAAAAGCGGGCGTGGACATCACCAAGCTGGTAATCGTGCCCTACAAATCGTCGGGTGAATCCATCACGGCCCTGCTGGGCGGCCACGTGGACGTGGTGTCGGCCTCGTCGCCCAATGTGCTGTCCCAGTACAAGGCCGGCACCATCCGCCTGCTGGCCGTCACCACCGCCGAACGCCTGCCGGGCCAGCTGTCGGCCGTGCCCACCTGGAAAGAACAGGGCATCGACGCGGTATCCACCTCGGTGCAAGGCGTGCTGGGTCCCAGGAACATGAGCCCGGCGCAGTTGCAGTACTGGGAATCGGCCCTGGCCAAAGTGGCCGCCAGCAAGGAATGGAACGACTTCCTGCAGACCCAGCTGTGGCGTCCGCGGTTTGCCAGGCATGAAGAAATGCAAAAGGTGCTGGACGACGAATACGCGTCCACCCGCAGCCTGCTGCTGGACCTGAACCTGGCCAAGCCCTGATGGCGTGGCGATTCAACCTCGACAAGGAGAACCTAGAATGGGACGGGCGAACGTGGTGGCCGAAGTCACCGGCACGGTATGGAAAGTCGAAACCGAGTCCGGCGCGACAGTAGGCCCAGACGACGTGGTCATGCTGATTGAGTCGATGAAGATGGAAATTCCCGTGCTCGCCGCCGGCTCGGGGCGCATCGCCGAGATCCTGGTCAAGGAAGGCGAGATGGTGCAGGAAGGGCAGACTGTCGCGGTAATTGCCACGTAGCGCCTGCCCGCCACGCGGCCATTGAGCAGACGGCCCGCTCACGTCATAATCGCCGCATCGATAATGAACCTGACGCGGGATCTTGCACTCATGGCTAGCGCGCGCGACCTGGTATACGCGGAACTGCGCCGGCGCCTGATGTCGGGCGCCTTCTTGCCCGGCGAACGGCTGCGCGAAGAACACATCGCCAGCGAGCTGGCCGTCAGCCGCACGCCCGTGCGCAGCGCCATCGAACGCCTGATCGAAGACGGCCTGGTGGCGCGCGAGGGGCGGCGCGGCGCGGTGGCCATGGGCTGGCTCGACCGCGACATCAACGAAGCCTTCGACCTGCGCCTGCTGCTCGAACCCTACGCCGCGCGCGCCGCCGCCAGCCGCGCCAGCGCCGACCAGATCGACGAACTCGAACAAATCAACGAACACATGCTGCGCGCGGTGCAGTCGGGCGACCCCGACCGTGTCGCGCAAGTGCAGCACTACAACAACCGCTTCCACCATGCCCTGCTGGCGGCGGCGCAGTCGGCGCGGGTGCGGTCGCTGGTGGAAAACCTGCTCGACATGCCCATCATCATCGGCTCGTTCTATTTCTACAGCCGCGACGACATGCTGCGCAGCGTCGAACAGCACCGGCAGATCATCGCCGCCCTGCGCGCGCGCGACCCCGACTTCGCCGAGACCGCCATGCGTTTCCACCTGTCGGCCACGCGCCGGCTGTTCCGCGACCAGCGCAAGCCGGCGCCCGAAGCCCGCGCCTGACTCTTCAAGCGGCCGGGTCGCAACCCTGTGCGCGCAGGCGCGCATCCACCCACGATGTATCCAGCGTGCCCGCGGCAATCTGCGCCAGGGTCTGCTCCTCGGCCGCGTGCTTGGCCGCGGCCTGCCGGTACAACTCCTCGGCCTGGTCGTAGGGCACGCACAGCAAGCCGTCTTCATCGCCCAGGATCAGGTCGCCGGGCTCGATGGTCATGCCGTCCAGCGCCACCGTGCGATTGATTTCGCCCGGCCCGTCTTTGTAAGGGCCGCGGTGCGTGACCCCGGCGGCATACACCGGGAACGCGTTGCGCCTGATGGCGCCGGAATCGCGTATGGCGCCGTTGATGACAATACCTGCGATGCCGCGCGTGGCGGCGTAGGAGGTCATGATCTCGCCGATGATGGCATTGGTGAGGTCGCCGCCCGCGTCCACCACGATCACGTCCCCGGGCGCGGCCAGGTCCAGCGCCTTGTGCACCAGCAGGTTGTCGCCCGGCCGGCAACGCACCGTCAACGCGGGGCCGGCCATCAGCGTGCCGTCGTGCATGGGCCGCAGCCGGGCGCCCCCGGCCGCCATGCGCGACATGCAGTCGCTGACATTGGCCACGGGAATGCGGCGAAATTGCTCGACCAGTTCTGCGCTTACCGCGCGCTTGCGGGAGTGAATCTCGAAGCCGATCATGACGGCGCTCCTGAGTGATAAGAAATGGGGGTTACTGCCGGGGAATGCCGGCTTCCTGCACAACCTTGCCGAACACATCGTGATCGATGCGGTGGCGCCTGTCCAGGTCTTGCGGCGATCCCTTCATGACGCTGTAGCCGGCCTGCTGCAGCTTCTGCACCCGTTCGGGCCGGTCCAGGGCGTGGTTCACGGCGGCGTTCAACGCGACGACGACGTCGTCCGGCGTCTGCCCGGGCGCCATCAAGCCCCACCAGATGGTCTGGTTGATCGTCTTGAAGCCGCTCTCCACAAACGTAGGCACGTCGGGCAATGCCGGCGCGCGCGCGTCGGCCACCACCGCCAGGGCGCGCACCTTGCCGCTGCGGATCTGCGGCAACAGCGAGGCCACCGAGCCGGTGTAAATATCGATGCGCCCGCTCATCAGGTCTGGAAACGCCTGCGACCAGCCGCGATACGGCACGTGCATCAACTCCATGCCGGCGGCCTTGCGCCACAGGTGGCCGATGAGATCGCCGCTGCCGCCGATGCCGGGAATGCCCAGCGACACCTGCCCGGGCTTGGACTTTGCCGCCTGCACGACGTCGTCCACTGTCTTGAAGGGCGAATCCGGCAGCACCACGAACACGCTGGGCGAAGACGCCACCAGCCCCACTGGCTTGAAATCCTTGAACGTGTCATAGCTCAGCTTCTTGTACAGCCAGGGGTTGAGCACAATGTTGTCGGTCTGCGCCATGACCAGCGTGCGGCCGTCGGGCTTGGCCCGCGCAGTAGCGTCCAGCGCCAGGTTGCCGCCGGCCCCGGGCTTGTTCTCGACCACGATATTCCAGCCCGTGTCCTGGCCGATGGCGGTGGCCATCATGCGCGTCAGCGTATCGGTGCCGCCGCCGGGCGGGAACGGCGAAATGAAGGTGATGGGCGCCGCGCCCAGGCCGGACGCCCCGGCGGCTGCCGCGCACGACGCCAGCATGGCGGCCGCCATTATTTTCTTCAACACTTGCATTGTCTGCCTCGCATATAAGAATAAGGTGCCGCAACGTCGCGGCAGGAATCTAGTCTTGCCTGGCCAGCGGCGTCAGCCACGCCAGCCGCGCCTGCACGGTGTCGGGCACATCGAGCGGCGCCCCGCCGTGTGCGGCGCGCGCTGCCTCGATGCCTTGCGTCGTGCGCGCGAACAGGCGCTCGACCCCATCGAGCACTAGTGGCTGCAGGCCCGCCAGCGCCAGTTGCTCGCGCGCCTCGCGTACTTCGGCCAGGCGACGCGGCGCATGCAGCACATGCGAACGCACGAACGAGTCCAGGAACGTCGTCAGCGGTGTGCGGTCCATGTCGCCCAGCACGCCGTACAACGCCTCGCGCAGGCCCAGCTGTTCGGCCGCCACCAGGCATTCCACCGCCAGGCTTTCCATGCCCTTGGTAAGGATGCTGCGCAGCAGCTTGAGCTGCACCGCGTCGCCTGCCTGCCCGGCGATGGCCTGGGCCGGAATGCCGCAGCCCTGCGCGAACTCGACGATGGCCGGCGCGGCGGTGCCGGCGCACAGCAGCGGCGTGCGCGCGCCCAGCAAGGCAATCGCGCCCATAATGGCCACATCCGCGAATGGCGCGCCATGGCGGCTTGCCACCGCCGCCGCGGCCCGCATGTCGGCCGCGCCGGCGGTGGTGAAATCGGCGTACAGCGCATCGCCGCGCATATGAGGAATGGCCTGCTCCGCCACGGCCAGCGCCGCATGCCCGTATACCGCGGACACCACCAGGTCGGCCTCGGCCAGCCAGGGGCCTGGCGCCGCGTGTAACGCCGCGCCATGGGCGCGCGCCCGCGCCTGCATGTCGGGATCCTGGCGCAATTCGCAAATGGCCGGCACGCTAAAACCGGCTGCCAGCCAGGCCTGCGCGTAGCAATGACCAACCTCGCCGCAGCCGAGTAAGGCTATCTTCATGGCTAAAAGTACACAAAAAATACAAAACGCATATATAACCATGCAAATTTGGCGCAAGTTATACGGGTTATCCCGTGGTTTTTAAAACAAACAAAATACAAATCAGTTTCTCCCGACGACCGTACCGGCCAGATCCGGCGGCGCGCGGCCGGGCGAGCGCCCGGGACGGGCCTAGAATGCAGGTTTTCTCACGCACACGCCCTTCCCGATGCATGACATCCAGACCCTGCTGGCGCTCTATGGCGGGTGGCTCGTTTTCCTGAATGTGCTGGTCGAGCAAGCCGGGCTGCCCGTGCCCGCCTACCCGATGCTGATCGCGGCGGGCGCGCTGGCCGGCGGCACGGGCGGCTGGCTGCTCGTCTGCCTGGTGGCGGCGCTGGCCTGTGTGCTGGCCGACACCGCCTGGTACGTGGCCGGCCGCCGCTACGGCGGGCGGCTGCTGGAGCTCGTGTGCAAGGTTTCGCTGTCGCAGGACTCCTGCATCCGCCAGACGCAGAAACTGTATCTGCGCGTGGGCGTGCGCTCGCTGCTGGTGTGCAAGTTCATGCCGGGCGCGGGCGCGCTGTCCACCGCCATGGCCGGCCTTACCGGCACGCCGTACCGCCGCTTCCTGGCTTACGACCTGGCCGGTTCGCTGATCTGGGTCAGTTCAGCGCTGCTGTTGGGCGCGCTGTTCCGCGACGTCGTGGGCGACGTGCTGGCCCTGCTGAACACCTACGGCCCGCTCGGCCTGGCGTTGCTCGCATTCGTGCTGCTGGTCTATGTGCTGACGCGCGGGCTGCGGCGCTGGGTACTGGTGCGCCGCCTGCGCCGCATTCCGCGCCTGCATCCCGAAGAACTGCTGCGCTGGCAGGCAGCGGGGCGCGCGCCCATCGTGCTGGATGTGCGGCCCGGCATCGACGCCACGCTGCCGCGCATTCCCGGCGCGATCGCCGTCGACCTGGCCGCGCCGCTGACCGACCTGCCGCTGGCCGGGCAAGCGGGCGAAATCGTGGTCTATTGCGCCTGTCCCAACGAGATCTCGGCCGCGCGCCTGGCCGCCCGCCTGCGCGCGGCAGGGTATTCCGGCATCTGGGCGCTGCAGGGGGGATACGACGCCTGGGCGCGGATGGCGCACGAAACGCCCGACCTTTCCGTACCGAAGTAAACACATGTCTTCAACCACGCCCCGCTTCAGGCAAGCCGCCCCCTCCGACACCGACCGCTGCTACCAGATCGAAATCTCGGCCTACGAAGGCGACGAGGCGGCAACGCGCGAGAAAATCGCCCTGCGGATCGCCCAATACCCCGAAGGGTTCCTGGTCATGGAACTAGACGGACAGGTGGCGGGTTTCATCAACAGCGGCTGCGCGCGCGAAGTCGTCATGTCGGACGAAGCCTTCAAGGAACTCGTTGGCCACGATGCCAGCGCGCCGAATGTCGTAATCATGTCGGTAGTGCTGGACCCGGCGTTCCAGGGCAAAGGGTATTCCACCCTGCTGATGCGCGAGTTCGTGCAACGCATGCGCGGCATGGGCAAGACCTCCATCCACCTGATGTGCAAACAGCGCCACATCGAGCTGTACCGGCGCCTGGGCTATCGCTATGTCCGGCCTTCCGCGTCGGATCACGGTGGAATGTCGTGGCATGAAATGACCATGGAGGTGTAATCTCGCGGGCGAGCCCCGGGCAGCCCGGCCCGTCGCGCGCATCTTCCTGCCGAGGTATCTCTTGTCGAACGCCGCAGCATCCCTGAACGACCCAGCAACAGAACTGTCGCGGCGCGAACAGCGCGGCAACATCGCCCGCCTCACCATCGCCCAGGCACTGGCCGGCGCGAACTCGGTGGTGGTCTACGCCACCGGGGCCATCATCGGCGACATGCTCGCCCCGAATAAAACCCTTGCCACCCTGCCCATTTCGATCTTCGTGGTCGGCATGGCGGCGTGCATCCTGCCCATGGGCGCCATCGCCCGCCGCTACGGCCGGCGCACGGCGTTCCTGGCGGGCACCGTATGCGGCGTGCTGGTGGGGCTGCTGGCGGCCGCGGCGGTGGTCATGGGTTCGTTCTGGCTGTTCTGCCTGGCCACCTTCTTCGGCGGCGCCTACGCGGCCGTGGTGCTGTCGTTCCGCTTCGCCGCGGCCGACGGCGTGGCGCCTTCGCTGCGCGCCCGCGCCCTGTCATTCGTGATGGGCGGCGGCGTAGTCGCGGGCATTGTGGGGCCCACGCTCGTGACCTACACCATGTACCTCTGGTCGCCGCACCTGTTCGCCGCCACGTTTCTCGTGCAGGCCCTGGTCGCGGCAATATCCGCGGCCGTGCTGGCGGGCGTGCGGCTGCCCACGCTCACGGCCGCCCAGGTGGCCGGAGGCCGGCCTATCGGCGTCATCGCCCGGCAGCCGCTGTTCATCACCGCCGTCATCTGCGGGGCGGTGTCGTACATGCTGATGAACTTCCTGATGACCGCGGCCCCGCTGGCCATGCATTTGTGCGGCCATTCCCAGGAAAGCGCCAACCTGGGCCTGCAGTGGCACGTCATCGCCATGTATGCCCCCAGCTTCTTCACCGGGCGGCTCATCACCCGCTTTGGCGCCGGAAAAATCGTTTCCGCCGGCCTGCTGCTTACCGGCATATCGGCAGCGGTGGGCCTTACAGGCATCGACGTGGCGCATTTCTGGCTCACGCTCATCCTGCTGGGCCTGGGCTGGAATTTCGGTTTCGTGGGCGCCTCGGCGCTCGTGCTGGAATGCCACCGGCCCGAAGAAAAAACCCGCGTGCAGTCGCTGAACGACTTCATCGTCTTCGGCACGATGGCGGTGGGATCTTTCGCGTCCGGCAGCCTGCTGGCGGCGTACGACTGGGACACGGTGCTGTGGGTGTCGTTCGCGCCGCTGGCCCTGGCGGTCGTGGCGCTTGTCGTGGCCGCCAGGTATCGCAACGCCGCGGCTAGCAGGTAGACGCCCCTCCCAGTATCACCGTGTACTGCGACGACAGCACGCCGCCGTTGCCATGCGCCAGCGCGACCTCGGCGCCATCCACCTGGCGCCGGCCGCACTCGCCGCGCAGTTGGCGCACCGCCTCGATCAACAAGAAAATGCCGTACATGCCAGGATGGCAATACGACAGGCCCCCGCCATTGGTGTTGACCGGCAGCGTCCCGCCTGGCGCGATGCGGCCGCCGCTGACAAATGCACCGCCCTCGCCCTTGGCGCAGAAGCCCAGGTCTTCCAGGAACAGAATCGGATTGATCGTGAACGCGTCGTACAAGCCCACGACATCGATGTCCGACGAGGTCAGGCCGGCCTGGGCATAGGCCATGGCGCCGGATACGCGGGCGCCGGTGTTGACCAGGTCCGGCATGTTGGAAATGGTCAGGTGCGTGGTGCAATGCCCCGAGCCAAGCAGGTACACCGGCGGCTTGGCCAGGCTGCGGGCCCGGGCCGGCGTGGTCACCACCACGGCGCCGCCGCCGTCAGACACCAGGCAGCAATCGCGAATCGTCAACGGGTAGCTGACCATGCGCGAGGCCAGCACTTCCTCGACGGTGAGCGGGTGTTTTTCCCAGGCAACCGGATTGAGCAGCGCCCACTGGCGGGCGGCCACCGCCACTTCGGCCAGCTGCTCGCGGGTCGTGCCGAACTCGTGCATGTGGCGCGCCGCGGCCATGGCATAGGCGGTGGGCGGCAGGAACGGCTTGAACGGCGATTCGTACGGGTTCCATTCGGGGCGGCTGGTGTTCTTGCGGCCCAGCGAGCGTTGGGTGCTGCCATAGGCCACAACGGCCACTTTGCACAGGCCCGCCGCCACCGCGGCCTCGGCCCGCGCCAGGTGGCCCATGAACGACGATCCACCGGTGGAGGTAGAGTCGATATAGGCTTCGGGCAGGTTCAGGTATTCAGCCAGCGCCAGGCCGGCCAGGCGGCTCTGGGACGTGGCGCAGAACAGCCCGTCCACGTCGCCAATGGACAGCCCGCAGTCGTCCAGCGCGCGGTATACGCCCTGCGCCATCAGGTCGATCGCGGAAAAAGCGTCGCCCACGGCGCCCAGGTCGGATTCCGCGGCGCCCACGATCACCGCGCGGCCGGGTCGAAAATCGATGCTCATTGTTCGGCCTCCAGCAGCGTGAACACGGGAATGGGGTCATCCAGGCCCTCTTCGGTCACGGCCTGGAACCGGACACGCTGGCCGATGGCAACCTGCAGCGGGTCGGCGCCGTCAACGCGGCTCATCATGCGAAAGCCTTCGTCCAGGTCGATCAAGGCCACGTTGTAAGGGTCGCCCTTGCGCGGGTAGACCACCGAAGTGCTATAGACCGTGCCGATGCCGGCGCTGATGCGCCATTCCAGGCAGTCCTGGCCCGACCAGGGGCAGCGCACCCGCGGAAAGAACACCGCGCGCCCGGCCACCGGGCTGAACTGATACGCCAGCTCGCCGGCCCTCAGGTGCTGTACGTAGCGCGCGTAGGGCGCGCCATTTCCAGGTTTTTCGTCGGTGTGCATCATTTGCCCTTTTCGTACATCAGGTTCAGGGTCTCGGCGACCATGACTGGCCGCTCCTGTCCTTCCCGGCGCATGACGTTGCCGTAGGTCAGGCGCACGCCGCCTTCCATGCGCTCGAACGCCACCAGGCTGCGCTCCAGGCGAATGCGCGACCCCACCTGCACGGGCGAGGTGAACCGGACCTTGTTGGAACCATAATTGATGCCACGGCCGCGCTCACGCACCTGCACGATCTCGCCCCCCATGCCCGACATCAGCGAGAACGTCAGCATGCCGTGGGCAATGGTCTTGCCGTCAGGCAGTTCGCGCGCGGCGCGCTCGGTATCCACGTGAATCCAGTTATTGTCGCCCGAGATGCGGGCGAAGTCGTCGATCATCTGCTGGGTGATTTCGATCCAGCCGGTCTGGCCCAGCACCTGGCCCACATAGGCCTCGAGATCATACGGAGTATCAACAGTCAGCATCATTCAGCCCCGGAAAGAGTAAGAGACGCCAGGCGCCCGGACACGAGCGCATGCGCCTGATCGACGATGCGGCGCACCAGGTCGCCGCAAGTGGGCACGTCGTCGATCAGGCCCTGGATCATGCCTACGGTCCAGATCCCGCCTTCGACGTCGCCGCTTTCATACACGCCGCGGCCCTTGGCGCCAGCCACCAGCGGCCCGATCTGGTCGATGCCCGCCCCTTCTTTTTCCAGGCTGACCACCTGGCCGGACAAGCCGTTGCGCCAGACACGGCTGGTGTTGCGCAGGCTGCGCAGGATCAGCCGCGTATCGGTCTCGCTCGAGCGCGTGATGGCCTCTTTGATGGCGGGATGCACGGGCGACTCCTGGGTGCACATGAAACGCGTGCCCATATTGATGCCCTCGGCCCCCAGGGCCAGCGCGGCCACCAGCCCCCTGGCATCGCCAAAACCACCCGAGGCGATGACCGGAATCGTCACCTGGGCAACGGTGGCCGGGATCAGGATAAGGCCGGGGATATCGTTTTCGCCGACGTGGCCGGCGCACTCGAAACCGTCGATGGATACGATATCCACGCCAATGTCCTGCGCCTTGCGCGCATGGCGAGGCGTGGTGCATTTGTGAATTACCCGCACCCCCGCCGCCTTCAGCGCCGGCATGTGTTCGTGCGGGTTGTTGCCTGCCGTCTCGACAATCTTGACGCCCGACTCGATGATGGCATCCCGATACTCGACGTACGGCACCGGCTTGAGCGTCGGCAGAAAGGTGAGGTTCACGCCGAAAGGACGGTCGGTCATCTCCCGCACGCGAAGAATTTCTCGCCTGAGGTCTTCCGGACTGGGTTGCGTCAGCGCGGTCAGCACGCCCAGGGCGCCGGCGTTCGAGACGGCCGCGACCAGCTCGGCGCGGGCCACCCACTGCATACCGCCTTGCACGATGGGATGCTCGATGCCGAGCATGCGGGTAACTGCGGTTTGCAACTTATTCTCCTTGTGTTGCGGATTGGCCGTACACAGACCAGTCCGGCGCCAGCGTCAACGTGGCACCCGTCACCGCCTGCAGCGCCGGCAGCGTCCAGCCCGGCGCCAGGCGCCTGACGACCAGCCCGGTGTCGGTAACGTCGATCACGGCCAGGTCGGTGTAGATGCGGTCGACGCAATGCGGCGCGGTCAATGGATAGGTGCACTGCTCCAGGATGCGAGGCTGCCCGTCTTTCGTGCAGTGCTCCATCAACACCCACACTTTTTCGGCGCCGGCGGCCAAGTCCATGGCGCCGCCCACGCCGGGAATCTGGTCGGGCGCGTCCACGGTCCAGTTGGCCAGGTCGCCGTTGGCCGCCACCTGGAAAGCGCCCAGGCAGGCAATCTGGATGTGCCCGCCACGAATCATCAGGAACGATTCGCTGTGGCTGAAGACCGACGCGCCGGGCAGCAGCGTGACCGGAAACTTGCCGGCGTTGATGACGTCGTAGTCTTCTTCGCCCGGCGCCGGGGCCGGCCCCAGGCCAAGCAGGCCCTGCTCGCTTTGCAGCATGAGTTCGCGGCCTTCCGGCACGTAGTCGGCGATCAGGGTGGGCAGGCCGATGCCCAGGTTCACGCAGGCGCCGTCCGGAATGTCGTCGGCGGCAACGCGTGCAATGTCCTGGCGGCTAAGCTTTGCGCTCATTGGGCACCTCTACTAGACGATCCACAAAAACGCCCGGTGTAATGATGTGCTCCGGGTCGAGCGTGCCCAGCGGCACGATTTCGCGCACCTGCGCGATGACCAGCCGGGCCGCGCCGGCCATCACCGGGTTATTGATGCGCGCGCCGCGGTGGTAGACCAGGTTGCCCCAGCGATCGCCGCGCAGGCCTTTGAGCAGCGCCACGTCGCCCTTGATGGGCGCTTCCAGCACATAGGTCTGCCCGTCGATGACGCGGGTTTCCTTGCCTTGCGCCAGGCGCGTGCCCGCCGCGGTGCGCGTGAAAAAGCCGCCGATGCCCGCCGCGCCGGCGCGAATGCGCTCGGCCAGCGTGCCTTGGGGGACCAGTTCGAGTTCGATCTTGCCCGTGGCATACAGCTCATCGAAAATCGTGCGGCCCTTCAGGCCGCGCGGAAACGAGCACACCACCTTGCGGATCCGGCCGGCGCTCATGAGTTCGGCGACGATGTCGTCGCCCACGGTGGCGTTGTTGGCCACGATGGTCAGGTCCCGGACGCCGAGATCCAGCAGCGCCTCCATCAGGTCGGCCGGCCGGCCCGAAGAACCGAAGCCGCCCACCAGGATGACCGCGCCATCCTCGATGCCGGCCACCGCCTCGGCCAATGAACTTACACGCTTATCAATCACAGCCTGCTCCCGGATCAATCAAGCTCATGGCCTTTCATGTCGACGTTGCGCCGCGCCCGCTGCGCCAGATCGCGCATCACAGGGCCGATACGCGCCGCATCGTCAATGGGCTCGGCCGCGGGGCCGCGTCGCCACCCTTCCATCGCAGCCAGGTGGCCGCCGCCCAGTTCGAAGATGCGTCCGGTCACATCCTGGCTGTCGGCGCTGGCCAGCCAGACAACGGCGGGGGCGATCCAGCGCGGATGGCGCGAGGCGATTTCCTCGGCGGAACGCTCGCGTATGCCTTCGGTCATGCGGGTCTGGGCATGCGGGTTGATGGCGTTGACGGTGACGCCATAGCGCTTGAGTTCCCGGGCGGCAATGATCGTCATCGCGGCGATGCCGGCCTTGGCTGCCCCGTAGTTGATCTGGCCGATATTGCCGTACAGGCCGGACGACGACGACGTATTGATGATGCGGGCATTGACCGGCGTGCCGGTCTGCTTGTACAGGTCGCGCCAGTAGGCGGCGGCATGGTGGCAGGGCGCGAACGAGCCCTTCAGGTGCACATTGATGACGGCGTCCCACTCTTGCTCGGTCATATTGCACAGCGTGCGATCACGCAGGATGCCCGCATTGTTGATCAGGCCGTGCAAGGCGCCGAAGTGCTCCACCGCGGCGTCGATCATGCGCTTGGCGCCGGCGAAGTCGGCCACGTTTTCATGGTTGGCGATGGCCTGGCCGCCCGCAGCGACAATCTCGCTCGCCACCGCTTCGGCGGTGCTTTCCTCGGTGTCTTCTCCCGAGCGCGAAACGCTCAGGTCGTTGACGACCACGCGGGCGCCCTCGCGGGCCAGCTGCAACGCGTATTCGCGGCCGATGCCGCGGCCTGCGCCGGTCACGATGACGACACGGCCTTCACATAGTCTGGACATGGACTTCCTCCAAATGGGCGTAGGATCAGTGCTTCCTCCCGCCGGCAATGGCGGCGGGCGGACGCTGGAATACAGGCGCGCGTTTTTCCATGAAGGCGCGCACGGCTTCCTTGTGGTCGGGGCTGTCGGCGCATTCCACGTGGCGCGCGCATTCACGGTCGAGCACTTCGGCCAGTTCCAGCACGAGGGCGTCGTTCAGGTTGGCCTTGGTGTGCGCGATGGCAGGTTGCGGGCCCGAGGCCAGGGCGCGGGCAATGCCGGCGACTTCGCTCTCGAGTTGTTCGGGGCTGAACACTTCATTCAGCAGACCAAGATTAAGCGCCTGGGCCGCCGACAGCATCGGCGAGCGCAGGTACAGCTCGCGCGCCTTGGCGGGGCCGACAATGCGCGGCAGGAAATAATGGCCGCCAAAATCGCCGGGTAAGCCCACGTTGGCAAACCCGGTACGCAACTTGGCGGACGAATCGCCATAGCGCAGGTCGCATGCCAGCGCCAGCGACAGGCCCGCGCCAACAGCAGCGCCCCGGATCATCGCGATGGTGGGCTTGGGCATGCCATGCAGGCACTCCACGATGCGGGTGCGCTGGCGCATGGCGCCAACCCGTTCGGCCGGCGCCGCCGGGGCGGCCTGCGCCTGCGATTGCCGATTCATGCGCGCCAGGTCGCCCCCGGCGCAGAAGCTGGCGCCGGCCCCCGTCAGCACGACCGCGCCAACAGCGGCGTCGCTCGCGGCGCACGCCAGCGATTCAAGCAGCGCCTCGTACAGCGTGGGGCTGAGCGCGTTGCGGCGTTCGGGCCGATTGAGGGTCAACCACAGCACGCCGGCCTCGACCTGTGTGATCAGTTCCTGTTCGTGCGCCATGACCTTCCAAGTGCGAGCTGAGAGGGTTTGTATGTTGCCGGCTTTTGCCCGCCTTCCGGGCGCCGGCCGGCCCGCCCACGGCGAAAACAAGTCCATATTGTGAACTTACAGTGGGTTCTCTCTAGGGATGGAGGCACAATGCAAGCCATGACAGCGTCCACTATGCAGACTATCGATATCTGCGTGCGCGCAACAACCTGCTGCCAAGGAGACCTCATGACCACCCCCAGCGCCGCGGCCGCCAAGGCGGCTCCCGGCACACAATCCCTGCAGCGCGCGGTCGCGCTGCTACGCATCATTGGCGCCAATAACCGCGCCGGCAGCCGGCTGGTCGACCTGTATCGCCGCACCGGACTGGAACGGCCCACGGTACACCGGCTGCTGCAAGGCATGGTCGCCGAGAAACTGATCCGCCAGGACTCCGCCACCAAGCGCTACCACCTGGGCAGCCTGGCTTACGAACTGGGATTAGCCGCCGCGCCGAAAGTCGCCATGCGCGACATCTGCCTGCCCTATCTGGAGGCAGTCGCGGAGCACACCGGCGACACGGTGTTCCTGACGGTGCGCTCGGGCTTCGACGGAATCTGCGTGGCGCGCGCCGACGGCTCTTTTCCCATCAAGATGTTCGTGCACGACGTGGGTCGCCACCGCCCGCTTAATGTGGGCGCCAGCGGCCTGGCCCTGATCAGCGCGCTGCCCGACGAGGAAATCGATCGAATCTGCCGCATCAACGTCGAGCGCACGCGCCGCAAGAATCCCCGTTACACCGAGGCCGCGCTGCGCGCCAGCATCGATAGCACTCGCCGGCGCGGCTACGCCACCAACAAAGTAATGGACGAGCCGCCAGTGCATTCGGTGGGCATGGTGATCCGCTCGCCCGACGGCACGCCCGCGGCCGGTGTCAGTGTGTCGACACTGGCGTCCCGCCTGGGACAGGACCGTCTTGAAATGGTGGTGCGCTGCCTGGGCGATACGGTCACGGCCATCGAGGCAGAATTGCGCAACCACGTCGACCGCGACCGCGTGCCCTACGCCATGCCCAGCCTGGCGCTGGCCTGATTCGTCGGGCGCGCCGCCCAAGTCCATGATATGGACTATTTCCCGGAGAAACTCCTCGCGGTGCCAGCTGAAAATCCGGTGCACTGCCAGGAATTCCATAAAGTGGACTTGTATCTGCGCGACGCATGGGCGAACTGGGCAAGACGCCAGGGCGCGCGCCTTAGACTGCGGACAATCAGAACCGGATGGCAGCCCGGTCGAAAAAATCCAACGATGTCCGCACTGTTTGAGGAGACCCCATGCTGAACTCGCGACTTTTCAGAACCCGATTCTTCCGCCGCGCCGCAGTGGCCCTGATGGCCGCCGGCGTCGCCCTGCCGGCGATGGCCGACTACCCCACCGACCGGCCCGTCCAGTTCATCTCGCCCTACGCCGCCGGCGGGGCCAATGACTTCCTGACGCGCCTCATGGCCCGCTACATGGGCGAAGAAATGAAGGCCAACATCGTGGTGGACAACAAGAGCGGCGCCAATGGCATGATCGGCGCGGGTTATGTCGCCAAGGCCAAGCCGGATGGCTACACCCTGCTGATGGGCAATAGCGCCACGCACGGCACCAACCCGACGCTGTACCAGAAGCAGCAGTCGTACGATGCCAATAAAGATTTCACGCCGGTGGCCATGGTGGCGTCCGTGCCTATTGTGATGGTCGTCAATGCCAGCCTGGGCATCGACAACGTGAAGGAGCTGCTGCAATACGGCAAGACGCACCGGCTGTCGTTCGGCAGCAGTGGCGTGGGCGGCACCGGCCACCTGACGGGCGAAGCCTTCAAGGCCGCGACCGGGCTGGACATGGTGCATGTTCCTTACAAAGGCGACAGCCCCGCCGTTACCGACGCCATGGGTGGCCAGGTCGACCTGGCATTTGTCGGCACGGCTTCGGCCACCGCCCAGCAATCGTCGGGCCGGATCAAGATCCTGGCCGTGGCCCACCCCACTCGCTCGCGCGCGCTGCCCGACGTGCCCACCATGGCCGAGGCGGGTTTTCCGGGACTGGAATTCTCACAGTGGTATGCGCTGTTCGCGCCGGCCGGCACGCCCAAAGCCGTAGTGGCGCAACTGAACGCGGCCAACAAAGCGGCCTTGGCCAACCCCGAAGTGCAGAAAAGCCTGGACGCCCAATCGGCGGAAAGCACCTATCGCACGCCGGAGCAGCTGGAAGCGTTCTACCAGTCGGAAATCAAGCGCTTCGGCGACCTGATCCACAAGCTGAATCTGTCTACCGAATAGTCGTGCGCGAATAGTCATTCGCTGACGCAAGCCACGCACCACCGCGTGGCTTTTTTCTACGTCTATGCCTCGCAAATCCGCGAGCAGCTCCCAGGCTAATCGCCCCGGGGGCTCCAGCCGGGCGGAGCCAGTTCGAAGCTGCTGAACTCGAACCCGGGCGCGACCGTGCAACCTACCAGCGTGAAACGCCCAAGCGGACGCGCAGCCTGCCAGACATCGGCCGGCACCACCGCTTGCGGCCGCTCACCCTGCGCGAAATCGGTGCCCAACGTGATGCGCGTGGTCGTGTCGCCATCGGAAAGCGTGAGAAGCAAGGGGTCGCCGGCATAGAAGTGCCAGACTTCCGCCGCGTCGCGGACACGATGCCAGTGCGAGCTGTCGCCCGCCTCGAGCAGGTAATAAATTGCCGTTGAACATGCGCGTGCGCCGCCCCGGGTGTCGCGGAAGGTCTCGACAAACCAGCCGCCTTCCGGATGGCGCTGCATGCCCAGGGTTGCGATTATTTGGTCGACTTCCATTCGATGCCCTTTAGCGCTTGAAGGCTTTGGCAGGCCGGGCTGGGGTGCTTATTGCCGGCTCGGCACCATGATGGAAATGATTCTGGCGCGCCCGACAGGAATCGAACCTGTATCAAGAGCTTCGGAAACTCTCATTCTATCCATTGAACTACGGGCGCAAAGAGGCGGTATTGTACCTAAGTTTCGAGCCGATGCGCCGCCGACGCGTACAAATCAGATGACTACCGTCATCCCTGTCTTACAGGCCGTTATATAATCCATCGTTTGCATGCGGGGCGGGGCCACTTTTGGGGCCGAGCCTTGCGCTGTAGTTATTCGTCTGTTGCCGCCACCAGGCGCCCCGGTACCCGATTTGCAGGATTTGGTTATGAGCAACGAGCAGGAACACAACGAAGAACACGCCTCGCCCATCAAGACCCCCAAACAGCTGATCGTCACGGTCGTGCTGGCCTTCCTGGTCCCGATCATCGTCATCATCATGCTGGTGAACATGGTCAGCTCGGGCACGAAGGTCGGTGCGGGCTCCGACACGCTGACCGAAGAAGCCGTGGCGCGGCGCATCGCGCCGGTGGCTGGGTTCGAGCTGGTCGATGCCAACGCGCCCAAGGTTTTCAAGACCGGCGAACAAGTCTTCCAGGCTGTCTGTACGGCCTGCCATACCGCGGGTGTGGCGGGCGCACCCAAAGTCGGCGACAAGGCCGCCTGGGCGCCGTTCATCAAGAGCGGCTTTGAATCCATGCTGAACGTGGCGCTGCACGGCAAGGGCGCCATGCCCGCCAAGGGTGGCAACCCCGCCCTCAGCGACTACGAAGTGGCACGCGCGGTGGTCTATATGGCCAACCAGTCGGGCGGTTCGTTCGACGAGCCCGCCGCCCCCGCCCAGGAAGGCGAAGGCGCCAAGGCCGAGGCTCCCAAGCAGGCAGCCGCGCCGGCTCCGGCGGCGGCCCCCGCTGCGGCTGCGGCTGCGGCCGAAGCGCCCGCGCCCGCCGCCGCTCCCAAGGCTGAAGCCGCCGTCAACCCGGCCGGCGAAAAACTCTACAAGTCCACCTGCTTCGCCTGCCACGGCACTGGCGTAGCCGGCGCTCCGAAGTTCGGCGACAAGGCCGCGTGGGAGCCCTATATCAAGACCGGCATCGACGCCATGGTGAAGGTCGCTATCACGGGCAAGGGCGCCATGCCGCCCAAGGGCGGCGCGGCCAACGCGTCTGAAGAAGACATTCGCGCCGCGGTCGAATACATGGTCAACGCGGCCCAGTAAGCCACGTACCGGCGCATAAAAAACCCGTGCGGCCCAGGGCTGCACGGGTTTTTTCTTGGGCGGCGCGAGCCGCCCGCTGCTTTGTTCAGGCGGCCGGCTCGGCCAGCAGCGACAGCCCCAGTTGCACGCGGCGTTGCAGCCACAGGCTGGGACGGTAGCGCATATCGCCCGTCACGCGCTGCAGATTGCGCAGAATCTCCAGGATGCGGGCGCCACCCAGCGCGTCGCCCATGGCCAGCGGCCCCATGGGATAGCCCAGGCCCAGGGTGACGGCGCGATCGATGTCGGCGGGCGTGGCAATGCCTTGCTGCGCGATCTCGCTGGCCACGTTGACGATGGCGGCGACGATGCGCTGCGCGACGAATCCCGGCGAATCCTGGATGACGCTGACCGGCGCGCCGTCGGCCGCCAGCAGCGCATGGGCGGCATCGCGCCAGGCCGCCTGCGTAGCGGGCGACAGCATCAACGTGCGGCGCTTGCCGGCTGCGAGGCCATGCAGCGTATCGAGGCCCACAGTGCGGGCCGCATCCAGTCCCTGCTGGTAGGCGCAGGTAGATACGTCTTCGCCATAGGGCGTCACTACGATCAGCGCCTGCTCGGGCGGCTCGGCGGTGTCGGCAATGCTGGCATCCAGCGATTCCAGCAAGGCCTGCGCACGCGCATGCCCCTCTTCATGAGCGGGGCTGATCCAGACCCGCAGGCCGGGCTGTGCCGCGGGCACGGCCGGCTCGGCCGGCGCCTGCTTCTGACCATCGGGGTAGGCATAGAAACCCGCGCCCGCCTTGCGGCCGATCAGCCCGCCGGCCAGTCGCACCGTGGTGATGGGCGACGGACGAAAACGCGGCTCGTCGAAGAACTGACGGTAAATCGATTCCATGACCGGATGGGAGACGTCGAGCGCGGTCAGATCCATGAGCTCGAACGGGCCCATGCGAAAGCCAGCCTGTTCGCGCATGATGGCGTCGATCTGGGCGAACGAGGCCACCGATTCCTGCGCCACCCGCAGGCCTTCGATGTTCATGCCGCGGCCGGCGTGGTTGACGATGAACCCGGGCATGTCCTTGGCGCGCACGGGCGTGTGGCCCATGCGGCGCGCCAGCGCGGCCAGCGCATCGCCGGCGGCCGGGTCGCTGCGCAGGCCGTCGATGACCTCCACGACCTTCATCAGGGCCACCGGATTGAAGAAGTGAAAGCCGGCCACGCGCTGCGGGCGTTCGCAGGCCGCGGCAATGGCGGTAATGGACAGCGACGAGGTATTCGACGCCAGGATGCAGTCGGGGCCGACGATGGGCTCGAGTTTGGCGAACAGGTCGCGCTTGACGTCCAGGCGCTCGACAATAGCTTCGACAACCAGCTGGCAACCCGCCAGCGCTTCCAGCGTGGCCGCGGGCTGCACACGTTCGAGCGCGGCCTGGGCGTCGGCCGCGCTGAGCTTGCCTTTCTGGGACAGCTTGTCCCACAGCTGGCGCAGCGATTCACGGGCCGAGACGATGGCATCGGCGCTGGTGTCGTAAAGCCGCACCTGCACGCCGGCCTGGGCGGCGATCTGCGCAATGCCGCGCCCCATGGCGCCCGCGCCCACCACCGCGATGGTCTGGATGTCTGTCATCGAATGTGCTCCTTCCGGTTCATGTCTTGTGCCAACTTATGCGCGCGGCTGCGCCAGCGCCTGGATTTCTTCGTCCGACAGGCCCAGCCGTTCGGCCAGCACCTGGCGGGTGTGTTCACCCAACAGGGGCGCGGGACGGCGATACTGCACCGGGCTGCCCGACAACTTCAGCGGGCTGGCCGCGATGGGCACGGTGCCGGCCGTGGGGTGCGGCAACTCGCGCCGCATCTCGCGCGCCTGCACTTGCGGGTCTTGGTAGACCTGGTCCAGCGTATTGATGGGGCCGGCCGGCACGCCGGCCGATTCGAGTTCCGCCAGCCAGTGGTCGCGTTCGCCGGTGGCCATGCGCTCGGCCAGCAGCGGCACCAGGACATCGCGGTTCTGCACGCGCTGCGGGTTGGTGGCAAAGCGCGGGTCGCTGGACAGTTCGGGCAGGCCAATAACGCGGCAATAGTTGCGGAACTGGCTGTCGTTGCCCACGGCCACGATCAGGTGGCCGTCGCTGGCGGCGAATACCTGGTACGGCACCAGGTTCTGGTGCGCGTTGCCGGCCCGGCGCGGCGCCTGTCCCGACGTCATGTAATTGAGGTTCTGGTTGGCCATCATGGCCACCTGGCAGTCGAGCAGCGCCATGTCGATGTGCTGGCCCAGCCCGCTGCGGCCGCGTTCGTGCAAAGCCGCCAGGATGCCCACAGTGGAATACATACCGGTCATCAGGTCGGCCACCGCCACACCGGCTTTCTGCGGCCCGCCGCCGGGCAGGTCGTCGCGTTCGCCGGTGATGCTCATGAGCCCGCCCATGCCCTGGATCATGAAGTCGTAGCCCGGGCGGCTGGCGTAGGGGCCGGTCTGGCCGAAGCCGGTGATCGAGCAGTAGATCAGGCCGGGGTTGTCGGCCTTCAGGGTGTCGTAATCCAGGCCGTACTTGCGCAAGCCGCCGACCTTGAAGTTCTCCACCAGAATGTCGCTCTGGCGCGCCAGTTCGCGCACCAATTCTGCGCCGCGCGGCGAGGCGATGTCCAGCGCCACCGAATATTTGTTGCGGTTGGCGCTCAGGTAGTAGGCGGCCTCGGTGGTATCGGCCCCGGAGGCGTCTTTCAGGTAGGGAGGTCCCCAGGCGCGCGTGTCGTCGCCTGAGCCGGGGCGTTCGATCTTGATGACTTCAGCGCCCAGGTCGGCCAGGTTCTGGGTACACCAGGGGCCGGCCAGCACGCGGGTCAGGTCCAGCACGCGAATGCCGGTCAGGGGGGCGGGTCGTTGCGACATAGTGGGAAATAAGTGAATGCAATGGCAACAGGGAACTCTCGATATTAGTCCCTGCCGCCGCAATGGCGTATTCCGTTTTCCGAACGTTCTTGTGCACGCCGCGCACAACGCGGCGCACTGCGTGGCACAGCGCTGCGACTACGAATAAGCCTTGATGGTTTCGCGCGCGATCACCAGTTGCTGGATCTGCGAAGTGCCTTCGTAAATGCGGAACAGGCGCACGTCGCGGTAGAAGCGCTCGACCGCGTATTCGGATATGTATCCGGCGCCGCCATGGATTTGCACCGCGCGGTCGGCCACGCGCCCCACCATCTCGGTGGCGTACAGCTTGCAGCAGGCCGCCTCGAGGGTTGTGTTCTCGCCGCGGTCGCGCTTGCGGGCGGCGTCCAGCACCATCGAGCGCGCGGCATACAGTTCAGCCTGGCTGTCGGCGATCATGGCCTGCACCAGCTGGAATTCGGCGATCGGCTGGCCAAACTGCTTGCGCTCGGTGGCGTACTTGACCGCGTCGCGCACCAGCCGTTCGGCGATGCCCACGCACAGTGCCGAGATGTGCAGCCGGCCCTTGTCGAGCACGCGCATCGCGGTGCGAAAGCCGGTGCCCTCTTCGCCGCCCAGCAGCGCCGTGGCCGGCACGCGGCAATTGTCGAACACCACGTCGCAGGTCAGCGCGCCTGCCTGGCCCATTTTCTTGTCGGGCTTGCCCAGCGTCAGGCCCGGGGTACCGGCGTCGACCAGGAAGCACGATATCGAACTCGCCTTGCGTTCGGGCGCGGTGCGCGCCATGACCGAGAACAGCCCCGCCACCGGCGCATTGGTGATGAAGCGCTTGGTGCCGTTGAGCACGTAGTGGTCGCCGTCGCGCACGGCGCTGGTGCGCAGCGACATGGCATCCGAGCCCGCGTCGGGTTCGGTCAGGGCGAACGAACCGATCAGTTCGCCGCTGGCCAGTTTCGGCAAGTAGTGGCTGCGCTGTTCGTCGGTGCCGGCCAGCACGATGGATTGCGAGCCGATGCCGATGTTGGTGCCCGCCAGCGAGCGGAACGCCGGCGAGGTCTGGCCCAGCTCGAACACCACCCGCACCTCTTCTTCCATGGTCAGGCCCAGGCCGCCGTACTCGGGCGAAATCGACAGCCCGAACAGCCCCAGTTCGCGCATCTCGGCCACGATGTCCGGCGGAATTTCGCCGGTATGGGCCAGCGCCTCTTCGGCGGGCACCAGCCGGTCGGTGACGAAGCGGCGCACCGCATCCAGCAGCAGGGTCAGGGTTTCGGTATCAAGAGCCATGATGGGAACCTGTGGAACGAAATAAGAAAAAGTGCCCGCTGCTAAGTGGCCAGGCCACCGCGCAACAGGTCGAAATAGCCGGCCGCGATGGACTCGGCCGTCTGGGCGCCGCCGGGCTGGTACCAGCGCGCCATCCAGTTCAGCATGGACAGCACCGCGCGCCCGGTGGACGCGACGTCCATCGCCCGGAACTCGCCGCTGGCCATGCCGTCGGCCAGAATGCCGCGCAGCATGCGCTCGTAGCCGTCGCGCAGGCGCGCAGCGTCGGCGCGTTCGGGAATAGCCATGCCGGAATAGCCCACCAGCATGGTGACGAACTCCGGGTGGTGCTCTTCAAAATAGCGGGCGTGGGCCAGCATGAACTGGCGCAAGCGCCCGGACGCCGTATCGGCCTGCGCGACCGCTTGCGACACGGCGACGGTAAGGCCGCCCACCACTTCGAGAATGATGGCGTCGTAGATGTCTTGCTTGGTGGTGTAGTAATGGTAGATGGCCGCCTTGGACACCCCCAGGGCCGCGGCCAGGTCGGCCACCGAACTATTTTCGTAGCCGCTGCGGGCGAACAGGCGCGCCGCTTCTTCCAGGATGCGTTCGCGGGGCGCCTGCAGCGTGGGCGGGCGTCCGGCGCGGGGCCGCTTGGCGGGAACTGGGCTATCGGGCATGGGTGGGTGCGAGGCCTGGCGGGCATGCATGGCGGCCCGCATTGACAGGGCGGCGGGGCATGCCGTTAAATGGTAGACAATTAATTACCGGACATCCGGTGGGTAATTATACGCACGCCTTTCGCCCACTTTCAACCTTCCGCCTTTTCATGAACGCACGCGACGCTACCCAGCCCCACGCCCTGGTCAACCAGCTCTATGCGCAAATGACGCTGCCGGTCATTTGCTCGCCCATGTTCATCGTGTCCAACCCCAAGCTTGTGGTGGCGCAGTGCGCCAGCGGGGTCATGGGCTCGTTTCCCGCCCTGAATGCCCGTCCGCAGACGCTGCTGGATGAATGGCTGGCCGAAGTGCAGGAAGGCCTGGCCGCCCGCCGCCAGGCCGATCCGGCGGCGGTAGTGGCGCCGTTCGCGGTGAACCAGATCATCCACAAGTCGAATGACCGGCTCGAACACGACCTCGACCTGTGCGGCAAGCACCGCGTGCCGTTCATCATTACCAGCCTGCGCGCCCCCGGCGACCTGGTCGCCGGCATCCACGCCTGGGGCGGCAAGGTGTTCCACGACGTGACCACGGTGCGCCACGCCGAAAAGGCCCTCGAAGCCGGCGTGGACGGCCTGATCCTGGTGTGCGCCGGGGCGGGCGGCCATGCGGGCACGCTCAGCCCCTTCGCGCTGGTGTCCGAGGTGCGACGCTTCTACGACGGCCCGCTGATCCTGTCGGGCGCCATCACGTCGGGCCAGGGCATTCTGGCTGCGCTGGCCCTGGGCGCCGATTTCGCCTACATGGGTACGCGCTTCATCGCCAGCGCCGAGGCCAACGCCTCCGACGGCTACAAACAGGCCATCGTCGACGCCAGCGCGTCCGATATCCTGTACACGCCGTTCTTCACCGGCATCCCGGGCAACTACCTGAAAGCCAGCATCGTCGCGGCCGGACTCGATCCGGCCAACCTGCCCGCCCCCGAGGCGGCCGCGTCAAATTTCGGCTCCACGCGCGTCAAGCCCTGGAAAGACATCTGGGGCGCCGGACAGGGCGTGGGCGGCATCGACAGCGTGCGCCCGGCGGCCGACATCATCGCCACCCTGCGCCAGGAATACGCCCAGGCGCAGGCGCGGCTGACCGGCAGGGCATTCGCATGAGCGCGCCGCACACCTCCCATGGCGCAAGCCAGGCGGCAAGCGCCACGCCCGACAGCCTGCGCGTCGAACGCGACGGGTCTATCCTGACGCTGACCATCAACCGGCCGCAGCGGCGCAATGCGCTCGACGTCGCCACCTATTTGGCGCTGGCGGAGCAACTACGCCAGGCCACTGCGGACGCCACCCTGTCGGCGGTGATCCTGACCGGCGCCGGCGAGCATTTCACCGCCGGCAACGACCTGCGCGATTTCCAGGGCGGCCGGCCCGCGGGCGACAGCGCCGGCATGACCTTCCTGCGCGCTCTCATCGCCACCGACCTGCCGGTAATTGCCGCCGTCGAGGGCTACGCCATCGGCATCGGCGTCACGCTGTTGCAGCATTGCGATTTCGTATACGCGGGTCGCACGGCCACATTGCGCATTCCGTTCGTGGCGCTGGGACTATGCCCCGAAGGCGCGTCCAGCCTGCTGCTGCCGCGGCTGGCTGGCGCGCGCAAGGCGGCCCAGTGGCTGCTGCAGGGCAAGGCCTTCGGCGCCGACGAAGCCATGCAGGCCGGGCTGGCCACCGCCGTCACCGAACCCGGCCAGGCGCTGGCCGCGGCGCGCGCCACGGCTGCCGATCTCGCGGCACAGCCCCGCAGCGCGCTGCGCCTGACCAAGGCCATGCTGAAGCGGGCCGATCGCGACGCCATCAACGAAACCCTGGACTTCGAAGCCGCGCAATTCCGCGCCCGCCTGCACACCCAGGAAGCCCAGGAAGCGTTCGCACGGTTCCTGAACAAATAGCGGCTTCCATCAGGAAAGGCCGCAAATGTTGGCTTGGGGACTTGGCAAGGCCAGGTGTCAGGCTCCCGCAGGGTGCCTGACACCGCTGCGTGCCACGGCCGGTTCATTCGTACGGTGTCAGGCGCCCTGCGGGAGCCTGACACCTGTGTAGCGTCGGCTACAGCTGAGGCGTTTGCCGCGTCTGATGCCTGTGGCGTCGACTACAGCTGAGAGGCGCCTGCCGAGCCTGGCACCTGTGCGGGCCACGCCGTGCAAGCAGCCTGCTCCGCAGCCACCGCCATCAGAACGGCGCGTCCGGGTTGAATGCGGGCGGGCGGCGTTCGCGCAGCGACTGGATGCCTTCCCGCACGTCCGGCCCGGCAAAGCCCATGAATTCCAATGCCAGCGAGGCGTCGAAGCTGGGCCCCGCCAGCCGCAGCCAATTGTTCAGCGCGTACTTGGTCCAGCGGATCGCCGTCTGCGATCCGTTGGCCAGCTTGCCGGCCACCTCGAATGCCTTGCCGATCAGTTCGGCCTCGTCCACGCACAGCGACACCAGGCCGATGCGCTCGGCCTCTTCGCCGCTGACGGCTTCACACAGCAGCAAGTAATACTTGGCCTTGGCCATGCCGCACAGCAGCGGCCACACGATGGCCGCGTGGTCGCCCGCCGCCACGCCCAGGCGGGTATGGCCATCGATAATGCGGGCATCGCGCGCGGCGATCGACACGTCGGCCAGCAGGCCGGCCACCAGCCCCGCCCCCACGGCGGCGCCATGCATGGCCGACACAATGGGCTTGTTGCAGTTGATCACGTTGTAGACCAAGTCACGCGCCTCGCGCCACACACGGGCGCGCACCTCGAAATCGTCGGCCATCTGCTGCACCAGCTCCAGGTCGCCGCCGCCCGAGAAACCCTTGCCCTCGCCGCGAATCACCACCACCCGCGTATCCGGGTCGGTGTCCACGTCGCGCCAGATGTCGGCCAGTTCGCGGTGCAGCCGTTCGTCGGCGGTGGACAGCTTGCCCGGCACGCCGCCCCGCGCGCCCATGACGATTTCCAGAATGCCCTGGGGGTGACGGCGCAGCTTCAGGGCTTGATAGCGCGCATAGTGGTCGAGCGATGGTTCGGACATGGTCTCCTCCGGAAGTGATGCTCAGGCTTTCCGGGCACTATAGTGGATAGCCTCGCCAACCCGCAGCCCGAAGCCACCATGTCCGCCGCTCCCGCCACGATGCCCGCCCCCATCCTCCGGCAGAACCTGCCCGCGCTGTTCGCGCCGCGCCCCGCCGACGCCCACAAGGGCACGTGCGGCACGGTGGCGGTAGTGGGCGGCGGCGCCGGCATGGCCGGAGCCGTGCTGCTGGCCGCGCGGGCGGCGTTGAAAACCGGCGCCGGCAAGGTGCTGGCGGGCTTTGCCCAGGCGTCCTGCCCGCTGGCCTGCGATCCGCTGCAACCTGAACTGATGCTGCGCGATGCCGCCAGCCTGTTCCAGGCGGGCCTGCCGGTCGACGCCTGGGTGGCCGGCTGCGGCCTGGGCACCGATGCCCAGGCGCGGGCCACCCTGGACGCCCTGTTCGCGCGGCGCGGCGACGCGCCGCTGGTGCTGGACGCCGACGGCCTGAACTTGCTGGCCGGCGGCGCGTTACCTGCCTGGGGAACGGGGCCGGTCATCCTGACGCCGCATCCCGCCGAAGCCGCTCGGCTGCTGGGCACGGACACCCGGGCCGTACAGGCCGACCGCCCGGCGGCCGCCCGCGCCCTGGCCAGCCGCCACGGCGCGTGGGTGGTGCTCAAGGGCGCGGGCACACTGGTATGCCGGCCCGACGGCCTGTGTCTACGCAATATCACCGGCAACGCCGGCCTGGCCACGGCCGGCACGGGCGATGTCCTGGCCGGCATGCTGGGCAGCCTGGTGGCCCAGGGCATCGCGCTCGATCAGGCCGTGCCGGGCGCCGTCTGGCTGCACGGAGCCGCCGCCGATGCCCTGGTGGCGGCGCGCATCGGCCCCATTGGACTGACGGCCGGCGAACTGGCGGATGCGGCCCGACAGTTGCGCAATGGCCACGGTTAGCCACCGTTACAACTTATCCACAGATTCATGTTGCATTGCACTTAGGGTTATCCCTATAATGGTTTACCCCATGACGAAACGGACTGGAGAAAGACCATGAGCGAACTGACCCTGAACCCCAATGCCCGCCTGACCGATGCGCTGGAACGCGACCTGCTTCGCGGCGCAATGGAAAGCCAACCGAATGCCCACCCGCTGGTGCTGCTGAAGCAGGCCGGTAGCGCGATCGCCCGCGGCGTCGTCGCCTTTGTCGACTACGTCGCCGAAGTGAACGACGCCATGAATCGCGCCCGCGCCGCCAGCGCCCGCTACGCCGGTTCGCAGTGGTAATTGCCCTCCGGTTTGCCGCCCGCCCCTGAAAAGGGCCGGGCGGCAAAGCTGTACGCGTCTTGCGCGTGTCCAAGGCGCCGCACCCCGAAGCGGGGAGCGGCGCCTTGTCGTTTCTGGCTTGCGGGTCGCATTTGTTGCGACGCAATATCGATATGTGTGATTGACAACGCGGGAAGCAGCTTCCGATAATCGCCCCCTTGTCACGATTGATTGCATCTGGCGGCACCCGGCCGGCAGTGGCGCAATCGGTCCCGTCGACCTGGAGCCTTCATGAAACTGCGTACTTCCCTGGCCTTGCTGGCGGCCAGCGCCGGCCTGGCCGCCGCCCCCGCCGTCCTGGCCCAGAGCCTGACCATCGCCCTGTCGTCCGAACCGACATCCGCCGATCCCCACTATCACAAGCAGACGCAGAACGATGCGTTCGCCGCCCATGTCTACGACTCGCTGATCTACCGCAGCGCCGACATGAAGCTCAAGCCCGGCCTGGCCACGTCGTGGAAAAACCTGGATGACCTGACCTGGGAACTAAAGCTGCGCGAAGGCGTAAAGTTCTCGAACGGCGAGCCGTTCACCTCGCAAGACGTGCTGTTCTCGGTGTGCCGCACCCTGAACAACAAGACCAACATCTCGCAGTCGTACATGACGGTCACCAAGCTGCTGACCGACGTGCAAACGCCTGACGCGCACACGGTCATCCTGAAGACCGCCGAGCCCTTCCCGCTGATGCCGGCCGAACTGGCGCGGCAATTGCCCATCATCTGGAACGGCATCGTCGAGCACGGCGCGCTGAAGTTCGCGCCCAAGGAAGGCTGCGGCGTCACCGGCCCCTGGCCCACCGTGGCCGACTTCAACAGCGGCAAAGACGCCATCGGCACCGGCCCGTACAAGCTGAAGTCGTACGTGAAGGGCACCGGCATCGAGCTCGAGCGCAACGAAGGCTACTGGGGCGACAAGCCGCAGTGGAAAACGGTGAAGTTCGTGCCCGTGCCCAATGCCGGCCCGCGCCTGACCGGCCTGCTGTCGGGCGACTTCGACGTCATCGAAAACCCGGCCGCGCGCGACCTGCCGCGCCTGAAGGAAAACGGCAACTTCGGCTACGTGGCCACGCCGTCGACCCGCCTGATCTTCTTCCAGCCCGATGTGGGCCGCAACCCCAGCCCGTTCGTCAAGAGCCCCGACGGCAAGAACCCGCTGCAGGACCTGCGCGTGCGTCGCGCCATCAACATGGCCATCGACCGCAAGACCATCAATGCACGCATCATGGACGGCCTGTCGACCCCGGCCTACCAGTACATGCCTGACGGCATGTTCGGCGCGCTGCCCAAGGCTCCCGAGATCAAGTATGACCCGGAAGGCGCCAAGAAGCTGCTGGCCGAAGCCGGCTACCCCGACGGCTTCGAGCTGACCCTGTCGTCCACCAACAACCGTTACGTGAACGACGGCCAGGTGACGCAGGCGGTGGCGCAGTACCTGTCGCGCATCGGCATCAAGACCCACGTCGACGCCATGACCGCCTCGATCTACTTCCCCAAGCGCGCCAAGCGCGAGTTCAGCTTCGCCATGGGCGGCTGGCCGGCCGAGACCGGCGAAGCGTCGGCGCTGTTCCAGCTGTGGGTGGCCTCGACCGACTCGGCCCGCAGCCTGGGCACCAGCAACTACGGCGGCTTCTCGAACGCCGACTTCGACAAGGTGTACGAGCAGGCCATCGTGACGGTCGACCCGGAAAAGCGCGAAAAGCTGCTGCAGCAATCCACGCAGATCGCGCTGGACAACCTGCCGCTGATTCCGCTGCACTTCGAAAGCAGCATCTGGGCGTTCCGCAAGGGCCTCACCTACGAAGGCCGCCGCGACCAGTACACCCTGGCCATGTCGGTGCATTCGAACTAATCGCGCCACACCGGCGCCAGCCAGGTATCGGCCACCTGCCCCAAATGCGCCGCGCCGCCTGAACAGGTCAGGTCTCTGACTCCCGAAGGGTGTCAGACACCGCGATCTGAGTCGTCTATGCACATCGGTGTCAGGCACCCTGCGGGGAGCCTGACACCTGCCCAAAATGTGTCGAGCCGCCGGACACCTGACCAAAATGTGCCGCGCCGCCTGACACCTGCCCAGAATGCACCGCGCCGCTTGGACAGGTCAGGTGTCTGACTCCCGAAGGGTGTCAGACACCGCTGCCTCGACCTCATCAATACGCGCCTTCAGGTGTTCGATGAAGCGCGCGACACCGGGCGGCAGAAGCCGCCCTTCCATGGTCTGGATCTGCAAGTTGCGCGATTGCAGCTCGGCGCTGACCACGGGCAGCGCCACCAGGCCGTCCTGCTTCAGGCGCCACGCCACCGAAATGTACCCGGCGAACATCACCGCGTTGGAATGCCGCACGAAGCCGTGCAGCGCCGGCGAATAGTTCGAGATCAACGCCGCCTGCAACTGCATGTCTTCCAGCGCGCACGTGCGGTTGAGCAGGCGCCGGGCGGTGCTCTTGTCGTCGGTCAGCGCCAGCGGGTACGCCAGCACGTCTTCCAGGCGCAGCCGGCTGCGCCCGGCCAGCGGATGAGTGGCCGCCATCACGGCATAGACCGGCGCGCGCCAGGAATGCGCCACCGCCACGCCCTGCGCCGGCTCGACATTGAACGACACCGCCACATCGATATCGCCGTTGGCGAGCTGGCGCATGGATTCAGGCGGCGTGAGCACGTGCAGCGAAAAGCGCGTGCGCGGATAGCGTCGCCGGAAATCGACCATGGCCACCGGCAGGAATCCCTGCGCAGGCCCTTCCGAGGCGCCCACGCGAATCTCGTCGTGCGGCGTGCCTTGCAGTCCGGCGATCTGCCGCAGCACTTCATCCGACTCCATCTGGGTGCGCCGCGCATGCGCCAGCAGCAGCCGTCCGGCCTCGCTCAAGGCCATGCCGCGCGGCGCCCGCTCGAACAATGGCGCGCCCACTTCTTCTTCCAGGCGGGCGATCTGGCGGCTGATGGCCGATACGGCCACGTGCAGTTGCTTGGACGCGGCGCTCAGGCTGCCGGCCTGAGCCACCGCCACGAAATACTTCAGGGCAATTCCATGCATGGTGTGGTACCGATGTGGCGAGACCGGTTGGGTCCCCAGGGTTGCTTTGCCAAAAAAGCAAATAGTTTCGCAAATATTCTAATTGTCGAGAAAGCAGGGCCGCTCCTAGAATCTGCCTCAAGATAAGAATCGGCATCGCGCCAGCCTGCGGCTGGCGGCTCGCTCAGGGGGAAACGTGTTCCTGGCTGCCTCTCCGGCCCGCCTTTGCCAGGCGGTTCCGGCACCACCTCCTGCGCGCGCGCTGCGCCGCGTGCCGCCCGGCTTGCGCCGCTGGCGGTGCCGATGTGTCCCCTGTTTGCGGAGCGCCCATGTCCACCCCTGATGCCGCAGCCTCGCTGCGCCCGTTCGAACTCGCCTGTCCGGACCTGTCGGCCGAGCGCCTGGGCAATACCGGCACGCCGGGCGTATGGCACTTCGAGTCGGGGGCGCCCGGCCGGCGCGTGATGCTGGCGGCGCTTATCCACGGCAACGAACTGTGCGGCGCCTGGGCGCTGAAAACATTCCTGGCCAGCGGGTTGCAGCCGCGCCACGGCACGCTGACGCTGGCGTTCTGCAACCTGGCGGCCTTCGACCGATTCGACCCCGCCAACTACCTGCCGGCCCGCTTTGTCGACGAAGACATGAACCGGGTCTGGAGCGACGACAAGCTGGCCGACCCGTCTTCCCAGGAACGCCGCCGCGCCGCCGCGCTGCAGCCCTGGGTGGCCCAGGCCGACTGGCTGATGGACTTCCATTCGATGAGCAATTCCGAAGTGCCGCTGCAGCTTACCGGACTGCAGCCGCGCAACATCGAACTGGCGCTGCAACTGGGCACTCCGGCGAACATCATTGCCGATGCCGGCCATGCCGCCGGGGTACGCATGCGCGACTACGGCCGCTTCGGCGCCGACGGCGACGACTCGCGCTCGCTGCTGATCGAATGCGGTTTTCATGGAGCGCCGCAGGCGCGCGACGTGGCAATCGACCAGATGGCCCGCTTCCTGGTGGCCGCCGGCGCCTTCGCGCGCGGCGACCTGCCGGCCGCCTGGTTCGCGCCCGATGCGCCGCGCCAGCAGGCGCTGCGCGTCACGCATGCCATCGCCGCGCGCAGCGCCGACGTGCGCTTCGCGCAACCGTGGCGCGGACTTGAGCAGCTGCCGCAGGCCGGCACGCTGCTGGGCTGGAATGACGGCGAACCCTTCGTCACGCCGTACGATGACTGCGTGCTGATCATGCCTTCGCTGGCCAACGTGCGCCCGGGCGTGACCGTGCTGCGCCTGGCCCAACCCATCACCCAGGCCCCTGGCCGGCCTGCCTGATTTCGCGGTACCGACAACGATCGCCCTACGCCCAGGAGAAAACACCCATGCACGCTTCCTGCATCCGCGCGGCGGCCATGGCCGCGCTGTTCGGCCTGGCCGCCGGCGCGCAAGCCCAGTCGCTGAAGATCGCACTGGCTTCCGAGCCCACGGCCATGGACCCACACTACCACCAGGCCACGCCGAACAATGCGATGGCCTCGCAAATCTTCGAAACCCTGGTGGCGCAGGACGCCAAGATGAGCCTGGTTCCCGGCCTGGCCACGTCGTGGAAGGCGCTGGACGACACGACCTGGGAATTCAAGCTGCGCGAAGGCGTGCAGTTCTCGAACGGCCAGCCGCTCACCCCGCAGGATGTGATCTTCACCTTCTGCCGGGCGATGAACAATGAAGAATCCATCGCCGGCTCGTATGCGGCGGTGGTGAAGAAGTTCGCCGACGTGCAGGCCACCGACGCCCACACGCTGCGCATCAAGACGCTCAAGCCCTATCCCCTGCTTGCCAACGACCTGACCCGCACCGGCATCCTCTGGAGCGGCATCGTCGAGCACGGCCCCATCACCTTCGACCTGGAAAACAAGTGCGGCGTGACCGGCCCCTGGCCCAAGGTCGCCGACTTCAACAGCGGCAAGGACGCCATCGGCACCGGCCCGTACAAAATGAAGTCGTACGTGAAGGGCGCCGGCATCGAGCTTGAACGCAACGACGGCTACTGGGGCGACAAGCCCGAATGGCGCAGCGTCACCTTCGTGCCCGTGCCCAATGCCGGCTCGCGCCTGACCGGCCTGCTGGCCGGCGACTTCGACGTGATCGAAAGCCCGGCCGCCCGCGACGTGCAGCGCATCAAGAGCACGCCGGGCTTCGGCTACGTGGTCACGCCTTCGGTGCGCGTGGTGTACTTCCAGTTCGACGTCGGCCGCGATGCCAGCCCGCTGGTCAAGGCGCCCAACGGCAAGAACCCGCTGCAGGACGTGCGCGTGCGGCGCGCCATCAGCATGGCCATCGACCGCAAGACCATCGTGGCGCGCATCATGGACGGCATGGCCACCCCGGCCAACCAGTTCCTGCCCGACGGCATGTTCGGCACGCTGCCGCATCCGCCCGAACTGAAATACGACCCCGAGGGCGCCAAGAAGCTGCTGGCCGAAGCCGGCTACCCCGATGGCTTCGAAATGACGCTGTCGTCCACCAACGACCGCTACATCAACGACGGCCAGATCACCCAGGCCGTGGCGCAATACCTGTCGCGCGTGGGCATCAAGGCGCACGTCGACGCCATGACCCGCTCGGTGTACTTCCCTAAGCGCGCCAAGCGCGAGTTCAGCTTCGCCATGGGCGGCTGGTCGTCGGAGACCGGCGAAGCCTCGTCGTTCCTGCAGTACTGGGTAACCTCGTACGCGCCCGACCTGGGCATGGGCACCAGCAACTATGGCCGCTATTCGAATCCCGAACTCGACAAGGTGTTCCGCCAGGCCGTCACTACCGTGGACGACGCCAAGCGCGAAAAACTGCTGCAGCAGGCCCTGACCATCACTCTGGCCGACCTGCCCAGCATCCCGCTGCATTTCGAAAGCAGCATCTGGGCGTTCCGCAAGGGGCTGACCTACGAAGGGCGCGCGGACCAGTACACTCTGGCCACATCAGTCAAGCCGGTCAAAGCGGCCCAATAGGGCCGGCCGGTAGTTTTTGCAAGACCCCAAGGAACGCATAACGTGGTTTTGTTTACCCTGCGCAGGCTGCTGCAGAGCCTATTCGTGATGCTGGCCGTCTCGGTCGTGGTGTTTTTCGCGGTGTATGCCGTGGGCGACCCCATCGAGCTGCTGGTCAGCCCCGAGGCCACGGTGGAGGCCCGCGCGGCCACCATCGCCCGCCTGGGGCTCGACCAGCCCATCTGGCAGCAATATTTCACCTTCCTGTGGCGCGCCCTGCACGGCGACCTGGGCACGTCGTTCGTGCACGGCATCCCCGCCATCGAGCTGATCGTGCAGCGTATCCCCGCCACCTTCGAACTGGTGGTGGTGGCCATCACCCTGACCTGTCTGATCGGCATCCCGCTCGGGCTGGTGGCCGGCCTGTACCGCGACCGTCCGCTGGGCCGCGGCATCATGGCGACCTCGGTGCTGGGCTTTTCGCTGCCCAACTTCTGGCAAGGCATGATGCTCATCCTGCTGTTCGCCGTGTGGCTGGGCTGGCTGCCCGCCTCCGGGCGCGGCGAGACGGTCAGCGTGCTGGGCGTGCCGCTGTCCATCCTGACGGCCAACGGCTGGTCGCACGTCATCATGCCTGCCGTCAACCTGGCGCTGGCCAATATCGCGCTGGTGCTGCGCCTGACGGCCACCGGCGTGGCCGAGGCCCAATCGCAGGAATACGTGAAATTCGCGCGCGCCAAGGGCGTGCGCCCCGGACGCATCGTGCGCCGGCACATCCTGCGCAATATCCTGATTCCGGTCGTCACGGTAGTGGGCATGGAGTTCGGCAGCCTGATCGCATATTCCACCATCACTGAAACCGTGTTCGCCTGGCCCGGCATGGGCAAGCTGCTGATCGACAGCGTCTACCAGCTCGACCGCCCGGTGGTGGTGGCCTACGTGATGCTGGTGACGCTGATCTTCGTGATCGTCAACTTCATCGTCGATATTCTCTATGCCGCGCTCGACCCGCGCGTGCAGCTCGTCGCTCCCGCACAGTAACGCCATGGCTCATTCATCTTCCCCCGGCCGCACGCGCACCATCCAGCCTCTGGCCGAGACCCCGCGCCGCGCCGCCATCCTGAAAAAACTGCGCGGCCGCCCCACCGTCACCGGCTCGGCCATCGCGCTGATCATCCTGATGGTGGTGGTGCTGGCCGCGCCGTTCTTCGCGCCGCAAAACCCCTACGACCTCGCCAACCTGAACCTGCTCGACGGCCGCCTGCCTCCAGGCGCCGCCTCGATGGACGGCAAGATTTACCTGTTGGGCACCGACGACCAGGGCCGCGACATGCTCAGCGCCATTCTGTATGGCCTGCGCATCAGCCTGATGGTGGGCCTGTCGGCGGTAGGCCTGGCCACCGCCATCGGCAGCATGGCCGGGCTGGTGGCTGCCTACGTAGGCGGCTTCGTCGACACCATGCTGATGCGCATCGTCGACTTCATCCTGGGCTTTCCCACCATCCTGGTGGCGCTGGTGCTGCTGGCCATGATGGGCCGCGGCGTCGACAAGGTTATCCTGGCGCTGGTGGTGGTGCAATGGGCGCACTACGCGCGCATCATGCGCGGGCGCGCCCTGCAGGAGCGCCGCAAAGAATACGTGGAGGCCGCCGCCAACCTGGGCTTCCCGGCCTGGCGCATCATGGTGTTCCACCTGCTGCCGAATTGCCTGGGGCCGGTGATGGTGTTCGCCACCATCCAGATCGCCACCGCCATCGCGCTGGAAGCCACGCTGTCGTTCCTGGGGGTGGGCGTGCCCATTACCGAGCCGTCGCTGGGCCTGCTGATCGCCAACGGCTTCCAGTACCTGCTGTCGGGCGACTACTGGATCAGCATGTTCCCCGGCGTGGCCCTGCTGCTGCTGATTCTTACCATCAACATCGTGGGCGACCGCCTGCGCGAAGCCCTGGACCCGCGACGAGCATGAGCGACGTGATTCTTCAGGTGCGCGGGCTGCGCACCGCTTTCCATACCGAAGCCGGCGCCTGGCCGGCGGTCGACGGCGTCGACCTGACCGTGCGCCGCGGCGAAATCCTGGGCCTGGTCGGCGAGTCCGGCTCGGGCAAGTCTGTCACCGGCTTTTCGCTGCTGGGCCTGATCGACCCGCCGGGCGAAGTGGTGTCCGGCGAAGTGCTTTTCAAGGGCCAGGACCTGCGCAAGCTCGATGAAGAAGGCATGCGCCGCCTGCGCGGCAACCGCATCGCCATGATCTTCCAGGATCCGCTCATGACGCTGAACCCGGTGCTGCGCATCGGCGAGCAGATGATGGAAGCCATCCTCACGCACGAGGCCGTGCCTGCCGCCCAGGCCCGCGAGCGCTGCCGCGAGGCCCTCGCCATGGTGGGCATTCCCGCCCCCGAGAAACGCCTGGACAGTTATCCGCACGAGTTCTCGGGCGGCATGCGGCAGCGGGTGGCCATCGCCATCGCCATGCTGAACAACCCCGACCTGATCATTTGCGACGAGCCCACCACCGCGCTGGACGTCACCATCCAGGGCCAGATTCTGTATCGCATGCAGGAAATCTGCCGCAAGAACGACACCGCCCTCATCTGGATCACCCACGACCTGGGCGTGGTGGCCGAGCTGGCCGACCATGTGGCCGTGATGTATGCCGGGCGCATCGTCGAGGCCGGCCCGGTCGAGCAGGTGCTCGACGCGCCGCGCCATCCGTATACCCGTGGCCTGCTCGACTCGATGCCGGCCAACGCCGCGCCCGGCGCGCGGTTGCACCAGATCGAGGGCATGGCCCCCAGCCTGGCGGGCCGGCCCGCCGGCTGTGCATTCCGCCCGCGCTGCCCCAACGCCATCACCCGCTGCGCCGAACAGGCTCCCGCCGCCGTGCAGGAAGGCCCGCGCAGCTTCCGCTGCTACGTACCGATCGCCCGCGAGGCCGCCACCGCATGACCCCGCAAGAAACTCCCGTCATCGAACTGCGCAACGTCCACAAGCGTTTCGAGCACCATCCCGACCTGGCCCAGCGCATGCTGGCGCTGGCCGGCAAACCCATCGACCGCCGCACGGTGCACGCCGTCAATGGCGTAGACCTGGCCATCCAGCGCGGCGAGGTGCTGGGCCTGGTCGGCGAATCGGGCTGCGGCAAGTCCACGCTGGGACGCGTGGTGGCCGGCCTGCACCGCCAGACCGAAGGCGAGCTGCTGTACCAGGGCCGCTCCACCGCCAGCCTGCGCGGCGCCGACCTGCTCGCCTACACGCTGGGCGTGCAGATGATCTTCCAGGACCCGCAGGCCTCGCTGAACCCGCGTCAGCGCCTGCGCCAGATCCTGGGCGAGGCGCTGAAAGTGCACAAACTGGCCCCGCCGGCCGAGATTCCCGCGCGCATCGACCGCGCCTTGTCCGAAGTAGGGCTCGACCGCGAATACCGCGACCGCTTTCCGCACCAGATTTCCGGAGGCCAGCGCCAGCGCATCGGCATCGCCCGCGCGCTGATGGTGTCGCCCAAGTTCCTGGTGTGCGACGAGCCGGTGGCAGCGCTCGACGTATCGATCCAGGCGCAGGTGATCAACCTGTTCATGGACCTGCGCGAGCAGCATGGCTTTACGTACCTGTTCATCAGCCATGACCTGGGCGTGGTCAAGCACATATCCGACCGCGTGGCCATCATGTACCTGGGCAAGATCGTCGAGCGGGCGCCGGCCGCCGAGATCTTTACCCGCGCCAATCACCCCTATACCCAGGCCCTGCTGGCCGAAGTGCCCGACGTCAGCCGGCGCGGCCGCAAGTTCACGCCCATTCAGGGCGAGATCCCGTCGCCGCTGAACCCGCCGCCGGGCTGCACGTTTCATCCGCGCTGCCCGCACGCCATGCCGCGCTGCCGCGAGCAGGCGCCTGCCCTGAAAGAAATCGCGCCCGGCCACTGGTCCGCCTGTCACCTCAACCCCTAGCTTCGCCGCCCTCCATGAAAGCAGAGATGTCCAACGCCGACCGCATCGCCCGGGAACTGGGCCATGCCGGCCGCAACGCCATTGTCTATGTCGACGACGACCGCAATGCCGACCGCCCGTTCACGCTGCAGACCTATCGCCCCTACGGCTACACGCCCGACCGCCCGGTGGTCATGGTGCAGCACGGTGTGCTGCGCAACGGCGACGACTACCGCGACTTCTGGATCCCGGCCGCCGACAAGCACAACGTGCTGATCGTCGCGCCGACGTTTTCGAACGACATCTGGCCCGGCGTCGACAGCTACAACAATGGCCGCGTCTTCAGCGCCGGCGGCAATCCCCGCCACATCGACGGCTGGACGTACGCGCTGGTGGCCAAGGTTTTCGCCGACCTGCGCGCGGCCGGCATCACCGAAGTCGAGCAAGCCCACCTGTTCGGCCATTCGGCCGGCGGCCAGTTCGTGCACCGCCTGATGAGCAGCCAGCCGCACGCGCCCTTCTGCGCCGTCACCGCCGCCAACCCGGGCTGGTACACCCTGCCCACCTTCGATCACCGCTATCCCGAAGGCCTGGACGGCGTGGGCCTGACTGAAGAGCACCTGGTGCGCCTGCTGGCCTACCCCATGACCATCCTGGCAGGCGACCAGGACATCGCCACCGACGACCCCAATCTGCCGTCCGACCCTGCCGCGCTGCGCCAGGGCCCGCACCGCTATGCGCGCGCCCACCATTATTTCGAAGCGGGCCAGCGCGAGGCGCAGCGCCGCGGCGTGCCGTTCGGCTGGAAGCTGCAGACCGTGCCCGGCATCGGCCACGACGGCCGCGCCATGTCGGCTGCTTGCGCCAGCCTCTGGTTCGAAGGCAAACTGCCCAGCGACGCCGAACTGGCCCGGCTGGCTGGCCAGCAGGTTGCCTGATCCTTTCTTCCACCGCCCACCAGGAACGCGCAGCATGTCATTGCCCTCTACCGAAGCACTCGTCGCCGGCATCCAATCGTGGGTGCAGTGCGAATCGCCATCGAACTCGCCGCAAGGCGTGGCCGCCATGGCCTCCCTGGTCGAAGCGCAGGCGCGCGCCGCCGGCCTGACGGTCGAGGTCACGCCGCTGGGCGCGGATACGGGCCCGCTGCTGTATGCCACCAACCGCGCGGCCGGCGATACGCGCCCCGGCATCCTGGTGCTGGCGCACCTGGACACCGTGCACCCCATCGGCACGTTGCAGGACAACCCCTGCCGCATCGAAGGCGACCGCCTGTACGGCCCCGGCAGCTACGACATGAAAGGCGGCATCTACCTGGCGCTGGCCGCGTTGTCCACGCTGGCGCAGCCTGGCAGCACGCGCCTGCCGGTGGATTTCCTGATGGTGCCCGATGAAGAAATCGGCAGCCATGCCTCGCGCGCCTCGATCGAGCGCTACGCCGCCAATGCCAAGTACGGCCTGGTCTGCGAGCCGGCCCGCCCCAACGGCGGCAAGTGCGTCACGGCGCGCAAGGGCACCGGCATGCTGCGCCTGAACGTCAAGGGCCGGCCGGCCCACGCCGGCATGCAACACGAGAAGGGCCGCAGCGCCATCCGGGAAATGGCGCACCAGGTGCTGGCGCTGGAATCCATGACCGACTACGAACGCGGCGTGACGGTCAGCGTAGGCACCATTGCCGGCGGCACGGTCACCAATACGGTGCCGGCCCAGTGCCGCTGCGTGGTCGATTTCCGCGTGCCTGACATGGGCGCGGCCGAAGACGTGCTGCGCCGCATGCGCAACCTGTGCGCGGTGGGGCCCGACGTGGAACTGGACATCGACGTCGAACTCAACCGGCCGCCCATGGTACGCACCGATGCCGCCGCGGCGTTGCTGGAACTGGCACAAGGCTACGCGCGCGAAGCGGGCTTCGACCTGGAAGAAGCCCCCATGACAGGGGGCGGCAGCGACGCCAACTTCACCTCGGCCATGGGCGTGCCCACGCTCGACGGCCTGGGAGCGGATGGCGATGGGGCCCATACCCTGCACGAGTACATCCTGGTTTCCACCCTGCAGACCCGCGCGAAATTCTGGCAACTGCTGCTGCGCGAACTGGCGTAAAGCAGATCCACCGCGCGGCTTGCCGGGAGTTGTCAGGCACCATTTGGCCACAGGACGGTGTCAGGCCATTTGGCCACAGGACGGTGTCAGGTGTTCGGGTGTGTCAGGTGCACGACTGTGTCAGCCGTTCGGCGTTGTCAGGTGTCTGACTCCCGCAGGGTGTCAGACACCGATGCAAGCGATATCGCCGCCCACATCGGAAGCCCCTGCGAAGCCGGCCACCTGCCCGCACACAGCGCTATTTCTTCAGCAGCGCCTTCAGCATGCCCAGGCGCTCTTTGGGGCTCATGGCCTTGGTGGCTTCGTCTTCTTGTATGGCGACGTCGCCCAGGCCCATTTCTTCGATAAAGCGCGAAGGCTCGCGCACCATGTCTTCGCGGGCGCGGCGCCGCTTCTTGCACCAGCTCAGGTTCAAGCTGCGCTGGGCGCGCGTAATGCCCACATACATCAGCCGCCGCTCTTCCTGAATGCGGGTTGCCAGGTTCTCGGCGGCGCGCGCCGGGTCGCCGTCTTCGTCGTCTTTGCCCAGGTGCGGCAACAGGCCTTCTTCCACACCCGCCAGGTACACGTGCGGATACTCCAGCCCCTTGGACGCGTGCAGCGTCGACAGCTTGACCGCATCGGGCTCTTCTTCTTCGCCGCGCTCGAGCATGGTGATCAGCGCCACATGCTGCACCAGGTCGAACAACGACATGCCGTCTTCATCGGCCTTGCGCTTGAGCCAGCCGGTGAGCTCCAGCACGTTCTCCCAACGCGTCTGGGCCGGTTTTTCTTCGAGCGTGTCATACAGGTAGCGCTCGTACTGGATCGCGCCCAACATGTCGTCAAGGATGACCCCGGCCGGCTCGGCCGAGCCGGCGCCGTCGGTGCGGCCCCGTCCGGCGCGCCACTGGATGCGGCGGATGAACTCGGCGAAGGTGCGCAGCGAATCCAGCTGGCGCGGCTGCAGCAGGCTTTCCAGGCCGCTTTCGGCCACCGCGGCCAGCAGCGAGACCTCGCGCTGGGCCGCGTACTGCCCCAGCACCTGCAGCGTAGCCTGGCCTATGCCGCGCCTGGGCGTGGTGGCCGCGCGAATGAAAGCCGGATCGTCGTCGTCATTGGCGATCAGGCGCAGATAAGCCAGAATGTCGCGCACCTCGGCCTTGTCGAAGAAGCTCTGCCCGCCCGCGATGGTGTACGGAATCTTCAGGTTGCGCAGCGCCTGTTCCAGAATGCGCGACTGATGGTTGCCGCGATACAGAATGGCGAAGTCTTTCCATTGCGCCTGCCGCTCGAAGCGGGCCGCCGATATTTTCATGGCAATCGACTGGGCCTCGTGCTCGTCGTTTTCCATGGGCGACACCACGATGGGCTCGCCCACGCCCAGGTCCGACCACAGCTTTTTCTCGAACAGCTTGGGGTTTTTTTCAATAACCGTATTGGCCGCAGCCAGAATGCGCTGTACCGAGCGGTAATTCTGTTCCAGCTTGATCAGCTTGAGCTGAGGATAGTCGGTGGTGAGCTTGGCAAGGTTCTCGATGGTGGCGCCGCGCCAGGCGTAGATGGCCTGGTCGTCGTCGCCCACCGCGGTAAACATTGCGCGGTCGCCGCACAACAGCTGCACCAGCCGGTACTGGCACACGTTGGTGTCCTGGTATTCGTCCACCAGCAGGTAACGCACGCGATTCTGCCAGCGGGTGCGCACCTCTTCGTTGTTTTCCAGCAGCTGCGCGGGAATGCGTATCAGGTCGTCGAAATCCACGGCCTGGTAGGCCGCCAGCGTGGCGCTGTAGTTGCGATACACGTTGGCCGCCTCGACTTCGCCGGGCGTTGCGGCCGTGCGCGCCGCGTCGTCGGGGCCGAGCAATGCGTTCTTCCACAGCGAAATAATCGACTGCACCGCGCGCAGCCGGCCGCGGTCTGTGGTGGCCAGCAGTTCCTGGATGATCGCCATGGCGTCGTCCGCGTCCAGAATGGAAAACTGCGGCTTCAGCCCCGCATGGCGCGCCTCTTCGCGCAGCATCCTGACGCCCAGCGAATGGAACGTGCTGATGGTCAGGCCCTTGGCCAGCTTGCGGTCGACCAGCGTCTTGACACGCTCGTCCATCTCGCGCGCCGCCTTGTTGGTGAAAGTCAGCGCCACCACGTTGCGGCCCATGTAGCCGCATTCGCGCAGCAGATAGGCGATTTTCTGCGTAATGACGCGCGTCTTGCCGCTGCCCGCTCCGGCCAGCACCAGGCAAGGGCCGTCCAGGTACAGCACGGCTTCTTTCTGGGCGGGGTTCAGGCCATGGCCTATGGGTGCACTGTCGGACATGATCAGATTTCGAGAGGGTCGACTTCCAGCTGCCATCGCACGCGCGCCTCGGCCGCCATCGCGGGCAGGTACGCCGACCATGCAGCCAGGAACGCCTGCAGCGCGGGCCGGCTGGCGCTTTCCAGCAGCAGTTGCGCGCGCTCGATATTGGCCACGCGCACCACGCGCAACGGCACGGGGTCATACAGCGTCAGCGCGGCGATACCGGGAAAATCGCTTTCGGCCGCCAGCGCGCGCGCCTGCTGCAGGAACGCCAGCGCCTGGGCCAGTTCGCGCGCCTCGGCAGTCAGCAGCGCCTGGTAGGCGAACGGCGGCAAGCCGGTGGTTTCACGCTCTTCGAGCGCATGGCGGGCGAAGCCCGCGTAATCGTGGCGCAGCAAGGCCTGGTAGACAGGCTGTTCAGGGTAGCCGGTCTGGATCAGCACCTCGCCGCCGCCGTTATGGCGCCCGGCCCGGCCCGCCACCTGCATCAGCTGGGCAAACAGGCGTTCGGGCGCGCGGAAATCGTGCGCGAACAGCATCGAGTCGGCGTTGAGCACGCCCACCAGGCCCAGGCGCGCGAAATCGTGCCCCTTGGCCACCATCTGGGTGCCGACCAGGATGTCGACCTCGCCTGCGTGCACGGCCGCGAACAAGGTCTGCGCGCTGCCCTTCAGGCGCGTGCTGTCTGCATCGATGCGCGAGATGCGCGCCTGGGGGAACAGCTCGGCCAGCTGTTCTTCGACGCGTTGCGTGCCTCGGCCCATGGGCTCCAGGTCCTGGTCGCCGCATTCGGGGCAGGCGCGCGGCACCGGCGCCTGGTAGCCGCAATGGTGGCAGTGCAGCCGATGGCCGCGTCCGGCGGTCCGATGCAGCACCGTGAAGGCCGAACACCGCGGACAGTGGCTGACCCACGCGCACGACGCGCAGTGCAGCACCGGCGCATAACCCCGGCGGTTCAGGAACACCAGCGACTGTTCGCCGCGCTCCAGCCGCTGGCCGATGGCATCGGTCAGTTGCGGCGACATGCCCTGGCGCATGGCCAGGCGTCGCGTGTCGATAAGCCGCACCGTCGGCAGGCTGCTGGCCCGCGCGCGGCCCGGCAGCCCCAGCCGCAGGTAGTGCCCGCGCAAGGCATGGTGCCAGCTTTCCAGCGATGGCGTGGCCGAGCCCAGCACCACCGGAATGTCCAGGTCGCGCGCGCGCCACACTGCCAGGTCGCGCGCCGAATAGCGCAGGCCGTCTTGCTGCTTGTACGAAGCGTCGTGTTCTTCGTCGATGATGATCAGGCCCAGCTCGGACAGCGGCGCGAAGATGGCCATGCGCGTGCCCAGCAGCATGCGCGCCTGGCCGCGCTGGGCACGCACCCATGCCTGCAGCCGCTCGCCATCGGATAGCCCGCTGTGCATGACGGCCAGGCCCTCGGCGCCCAGCACCGATTCCAGGCGGGCGCGCAACGCGCCTTCGAGCTGCGGCGTCAGGTTGATCTCGGGCACCAGCAACAGCACCTGCCGCCCCGCCGCCAGCACGCGCTGCGCGGCGCGCAGGTAGACCTCGGTCTTGCCGCTGCCAGTGACGCCATGCAGCAGCACCGGCTTGAAACCTGCCAGGGCCGCCACGGCCTCGACCGCCGCTTGCTGGTCGGCGTTAAGTTCCGGAGCCTGGTCGGGGGGCGTGGGCGCAGCCGCGGGCCGGGCTTTACGCGCATCCTGCCGCGCCACCGGCCCCTGCCCCGACCGCTTTCCCAGATAAGCCGACGGCTTGCGCAGCGGCGGCGGCATGGCCGGCAGCATGACTTCGCCCAGCGGCCGCTGGTAGTAGTCGGCCGCGAAGCGCGCCAAGCGCAGCCAGTCGGCCGGCAAAGGCGGCAGGTCTTGCAACACGTGCTCGACGTCGCGCACCTGCGCGGCATCGACCGATGGCTGCGCGGGGTTGTCGACCACCACGCCCACCAGCTTGCGCCGGCCGAACGGCACGATAACGCGCGTACCCGCCGGCACCGCGTCCTGGGCTCGGTAGTCGAACAGGCCAGCCAGCGGCACGTCGAGCGCCACGCGCACCCAGGCGTTCGCGCGCGAGCCGTCGCCGTCGGGCGCCTCAGGCATGGGAAATGAAAGCGGAGAGCACGGCCAAAGATATTTGCAAGTTAAAGTGAATTCTTGGTTTTGCAGCTAACAGATTGTCAGGCTGGAGTGAAACGCGGAATTCACAACAGCCTGTGGATAACTTTGGGGAAAAACAGCCAACAACCTTGCATCATGTCAATATGAATCGTGCAACAGCATAGGCCGGCACGCCACAATACGATTATTTTCTTTTTATATTCATATACTTATAAACTTTTTCCAGAATCACTGCCAGCTATTGGGGGTTATCCCGAGTTGTCTCGTTGCTGTGCACAAGTGTCAGCGAGGAACGTGCTGGCAGCGGCTTTCAGCGCGTAAGCGGCCACTTACTTAGCATGCAAAGCGCGGCTGTATGTGTGCACTTCGTCGACCAGCTCCGCCACTGCTTCGGGGGGGGTGTATTGCGAAATGCCGTGCCCCAGGTTGAACACATGGCCGCCCTTGCCCACCGGACCGAAGGCATCCAGCGTACGGCGCGCCTCGGCGCGTATAGCCTCGCTGCCGCCGAACAGCGTCATGGGGTCGAGGTTGCCCTGCAAGGCCACGGCGTCACCGGTGCGCTGCCGGGCCTGGCCCAGGTTCACCGTCCAGTCCAGGCCGATGGCATCGCAGCCGCAGGCGGCAATGGCTTCAAGCCACTGGCCGCCGCCCTTGGTGAACACAATGGCGGGCACGCGCCGGCCCTGGTGTTCGCAGATCAGGCCGGCCACGACCTTGCGCGTGTAGGCCAGGGAAAACTGCTGGAACAAGCCATCGGCCAATACGCCGCCCCAGCTGTCGAACAGCATGACCGCCTGGGCGCCCGCCTGTATTTGCGCGTTCAGGTATTGCAGCGTGGCCTGCGCGTTGACCTCGAGAATGCGGTGCAGCAGATCTGGGCGCGCGTACAACATGGTTTTGATAAGCCGGTAGTCGTCGCTGCCGCGGCCTTCGACCATATAGCAGGCAATGGTCCAGGGGCTGCCGGCAAAACCGATGAGCGGCACCTTGCCGTCGAGCTCGCGGCGGATGACGGCCACGGCGTCGAAGACATAGCGCAAGGATTCCATGTCGGGCACCGCCAGGCGGGCCACGTCGTCTTCAGTGCGCAACGGCCGCGCGAAGCGCGGACCTTCGCCGGGCGCGAAATCCAGCCCCAGGCCCATGGCGTGCGGCACGGTCAGAATGTCGGAAAACAGAATCGCCGCATCCAGGTCATAGCGCGCCAGCGGCTGCAGCGTGACCTCGGCGGCGTAATCGGGGTTTTGCGCCAGCCCCATGAACGAGCCGGCGCGCGCGCGCGTGGCGTTGTATTCGGGCAGATAACGTCCCGCCTGGCGCATCAGCCAGACGGGGGTATAAGGGACGGGTTCGCGCAACAGGGCGCGCAGGAACACGTCGTTCTTCAAGGGGGCAGCGGACACGACTATCCTTCAATAACGGAAGCCGTGATTTTAACCTTCGAGCGCTCCATCAACGATGGGCGGCCGCAAGCCGCCCCGCTGCCTCGCCGGCGCCGTCGCGGCATCTTCCGTTTCCATGACCATTCTCATGCGCGCCGCCGTCCACCGCCACCATAGGGGTGTAAATTGAACTGGTGCGAGATCAGCGTTCAACGACTTTCGCCCGCCCGCTGTTGCCCAAAAGGAGCCGCCATGACCACGAAGAAACCCGCCACCCCGCCGTCCACTACTGGGGCTGGAGCCCCCTCGCCCAGCGACCGCCATTCGCTGACGATCGGCGCCAATGGACCCATTCTGCTGCACGATGTCCATTTCCTGGAGCAAATGGCGCACTTCAACCGCGAGAAAGTGCCCGAGCGTCAGCCGCACGCCAAGGGCGCGGGCGCGTTCGGGGTCTTCGAGACCACGGCTGATGTCTCGGCCTACACCAAGGCCGCGCTGTTCCAGAAAGGCTGTAAAACCGAAATGCTGGCGCGTTTCTCGACGGTGGCCGGCGAAGCCGGCAGCCCCGACACCTGGCGCGACGTGCGGGGTTTTTCGCTCAAGTTCTATACCGACGAGGGCAACTACGATCTGGTCGGCAACAATACGCCCGTCTTTTTCGTGCGCGATCCGATGAAGTTTCCACACTTCATCCGCAGCCAGAAACGCCTGCCCGATTCCGGCCTGCGCGACAACCACATGCAGTGGGACTTCTGGACCAGCAACCCCGAATCGGCCCATCAGGTGACCTACGTCATGGGCGACCGCGGCCTGCCGCGCACCTGGCGTCACATGAACGGCTACGGCTCGCATACCTACATGTGGGTAAATGCCCAGGGCGACCGTTTTTGGGTGAAGTATCACTTTCACACCCGGCAGGGCATGCAGTTCTTTAATAATGAACAGGCCAAGAACATGGCGGGCAGCGACGCCGACTTCCATCGCCGCGACCTGTTCGATGCCATCGCCCGGGGCGATTACCCCGTATGGACGCTGTCGGTGCAGATCATGCCGTACGAAGACGCCAAGACGTACCGCATCAACCCGTTCGATCTCACCAAGATCTGGTCCCACAAGGATTACCCGCTGGTCGAAGTGGGCACCATGACGCTGAACCGCAATCCCGAGAACTTTTTCGCCCAGATCGAACAGGCGGCGTTCTCGCCCGGCAACACGGTGCCCGGCATCGGACTTTCCCCCGACAAAATGCTGCTGGGACGCGCGTTTGCCTATAACGATGCGCAACGCAACCGCATAGGCGCCAACTTTCATCAATTGCCGGTCAACAAGCCCAAGGTACCCACCAACACGTATATGTTCGATGGCCAGATGGCCTACGAGCACAGCGGCAATCAACCCGTGTATGCGCCCAACTCAGGGGGGCGGCCGTGGTCGGACCCGTCCGGCAAGGCGGACGATGGTTGGGAAGCCGACGGCGAGATGGTGCGCAGCGCCTATACACTGCGTGCCGAAGATGATGACTTCAGCCAGGCTGGCACCCTGGTACGCAAGGTGTTCGACGATGCGCAACGCGAGCGCCTGGTCGAAACCGTGGCGGGCAGCCTGCATGGGGGCGTACGTAGCCCGGTGCTGGAGCGTGCCTTCGAGTACTGGAAGAACATCGACGCTGATGTAGGCAAGCGTATCGAAGAAAAGGTGCGCAGGGGGCAGGCCCCCGAACCCGCGGCCGGCATGAGCGAAGCCTAGGCGACACACGCCCTTGCGTTGCCCGGCGCCGGCCGGTTCCGGCAGGCCCTAGGAAGAGTCTGCAGCGTTGCGATACGGCGCCGCGTCGATGCGATGCTTGCGCATCAAGGCCCAGAACGCACGCCGGTGCTTGCTGGCCGCCCTGGCCGCCTGGGCCACGTTGCCGGCGTGGCGCGACAGCGCGCGACGCAAGTATTCGCGTTCGAAGCCTTCGACCACGCGCGCCTTGGCCTGGCGGAAGGGTTCGTCGGCCTGGGCGGCCTCTTGGGCGTGCAAGGCAGCCAGGGCGGATTCCAGGCGAGCCCGCGTGGCGGCCCGGCGCGTGCCGGTACGGGCGCCATAAGGCGCCACGGGTTCGCGCAGTGCATACAGCGCGCCCGCCGCGCCGCCCTGTGTGCCCGAGGGCGCGGGCGCGGCCGCCGGCCGCGCGGCGCGCCGCAGGCGCAGCAGTCGGGCCCGCAGTTCGTCGGGACAGGCCGGGGCGCGGATGAAATCGGCCGCGCCCAGCGCCAGCAGATCGAGAATGGCGGGCGCGGTGATGTCGAACACCAGCGCCACCAGGGGCGTGCGCGGTTCGCTGCCGGCGTTGGCCAGCACGGTGCGCACCCACGACAGCGATGCTGGCGCCACCGGCACCAGGCAGCCGTCGAACCGCCGCAAGGCCAACCGGGCGCGCGCCAACAGGCGGGTGTCGGGCGCACCCGACGCCAGTTCGGACAATGCCTGGGGATACAACCGCAATCGACCTTGCTGGTCATTTTGACGACCGGCCCAGTCTTGCACCCAGGCCTCATGGCCGGGCGTCATTAATACGGCGCAATCGAGTGTTTCACGCAAGACAGGCTCCTTGAAACATACGCAAGAAAAGCAAGCGTACGCGTCGAGGCAGCACGACGATACTCGCAGTTGCCACATTGCGGGTTATACGTAAAGCCCGCTAGAAACGATTGACATAGTGCCCTTCAGGCGCTCGCAAAAATACTCGACGCTTGGCGGCGCCCTCCCCGCACTGCCGCTGGCGGCCCCGCCGCGCCTGGCCTGGCCTGGCTAGCGCTCCCTGCAGGCGCGGGCGTGCAGGCAACAAAAAAGGCGGCCCCAGGGTCGCCTTTTTTGCCAGGGCCTCGCCGCGCGGTACGCGGCTGGCCGGTGTTGCCTTAATGCGTGTTGCGCGTCTGGCGCAGCTTGCGAGCCGCCACGGCCTGCGCGGCCAGCATGGCCAGCTCGGCTTCGACGACCGCGATGTCGGCCTTGTCCTTGGCATTGCGCAGGGCCTCTTCGGCCTTTTCGCGCGCTGCCACGGCACGGGCTTCGTCCAGGTCGGCGGCACGGATGGCCGTGTCGGCCAGCACCGTGACCATGCCCGGCTGCACTTCCAGAATGCCCCCGGCGACGAAGATGTTTTCCTCGCCTCCATCGGCACGGACGATTTTGACGGTACCGGGGCGTATGCGCGAAATCAGCGGGGTGTGCCCGGGCAGGATGCCCAGCTCGCCCGCTTCGCCAGGCAGCGTCACGAACTTCGCCTCACCGGCGAAGATCGCTTCTTCCGCGCTGACGACATCCACTTGCAGGGTAGCCATGTGAGCTCCTTATTGCAGTTTCTTGGCCTTCTCGAAGGCTTCGTCGATGGTGCCGACCATGTAGAAGGCCTGCTCGGGCAGCGCGTCGCATTCGCCGTCGACGATCATCTTGAAACCGCGGATGGTTTCGGCCAGCGGCACGTACTTGCCGGGCGAACCGGTGAACACTTCGGCCACGTGGAACGGCTGCGACAGGAAGCGCTGGATCTTGCGCGCGCGGGCCACGGCCTGCTTGTCGTCGGGCGACAGCTCGTCCATGCCCAGAATGGCGATGATGTCGCGCAGTTCTTTGTAGCGCTGCAGCGTTTGCTGCACGCCGCGGGCCACTGCGTAGTGCTCTTCGCCCACGACCTGCGGGTCGAGCTGGCGGCTGGAGGAATCCAGCGGATCCACGGCCGGGTAGATACCCAGGGCGGCGATGTCACGCGACAGCACCACGGTGGAGTCCAGATGCTGGAAGGTGGTGGCGGGCGACGGGTCGGTCAAGTCGTCGGCGGGCACGTACACGGCCTGGATCGACGTGATGGAGCCGGTCTTGGTGGAGGTGATGCGCTCTTGCAGCACGCCCATTTCTTCGGCCAGCGTCGGCTGGTAGCCCACGGCCGACGGCATGCGGCCCAGCAGCGCCGACACTTCGGTACCGGCCAGGGTGTAGCGGTAGATGTTGTCGACGAAGAACAGGATGTCGCGGCCTTCGTCGCGGAACTTCTCGGCCATGGTCAGGCCGGTCAGGGCCACGCGCAGGCGGTTGCCCGGGGGTTCGTTCATCTGGCCGAACACCATGGCGACCTTGTCCAGCACCTTCGACTCTTCCATTTCGTGGTAGAAGTCGTTGCCTTCACGGGTACGCTCGCCCACGCCGGCGAACACCGACAGGCCGCTGTGCTGCTTGGCGATGTTGTTGATGAGTTCCATCATGTTGACGGTCTTGCCCACGCCGGCGCCCCCGAACAGGCCCACCTTGCCGCCCTTGGCGAACGGGCAGACCAGGTCGATAACCTTGATGCCGGTTTCCAGCAGTTCCACCGACGGCGACAGCTCGTCGAAACGGGGAGCGGTCTGGTGGATGGCGCGCTTTTCATCGGACTCGATGGGGCCGGCTTCGTCGATGGGACGACCCAGCACGTCCATGATGCGGCCCAGCGTGCCGTGGCCCACGGGCACCGAGATCGGCGCGCCGGTGCCGACGACTTTCATGCCGCGGCGCAGGCCGTCGCTGGAGCCCAGCGCGATGGTGCGCACCACGCCGTCGCCCAGCTGCTGCTGCACTTCCAGCGTCAGGCCCTTTTCGGCGAACTGCGAGGTGTCGTCGGCCAGGGTAAGCGCTTCGTAGATCTTGGGCATTTGATCGCGGGGGAACTGAATATCCACCACGGCGCCGATGCACTGAACGATGGTTCCGTTGCTCATGTCGATTCCTTGCTTGATAGCTTTTTGACGGGATGCAGGCAGCTCAAACGGCGGCCGCGCCCCCTACGATTTCCGAAATTTCCTTGGTGATCGCCGCCTGGCGGGTCTTGTTGTAGACCAGCTGTAGGTCGCCGATGACCTTCTTGGCGTTATCCGATGCCGCTTTCATGGCGACCATCCGGGCCGACTGCTCAGAGGCCATGTTCTCGGCCACGGCCTGGTACAGCAGACCTTCGACATAACGCTGCAACAGGTCGTCGATCACGCTCTTGGCGTCAGGCTCGTAGATGTAGTCCCAGCTGTAGTTCGACTTGACCTCGGCGCCATCGGCCAGGGTCTCGGCGCCCGTCTGGAAGGGATCGTCCAAACCGCTGGCAAGCGGCAGCAGGCGCAGGAACACCGGCTCTTGCTTCATGGTGTTGACGAAGCGGGTGGCCGCCACGTACAACGCGTCGATTTCGCCGCTGAGATAGGCGTCGAGCTGGACCTTGATGGCGCCCAGCAGGCGGTCGAGGTCGGGCTTGTCGCCCAGCTGCACTTCGTGCGAGACCAGGTTCGCGCCGATGCGGGTCAGCAGGCCCAGGCCCTTGTTGCCGAACGCCGTCGCCTGCACGCGGATGCCACGCTGATCGAATTCTTTCAGCTTGGCCAGCGTGACGCGGCTGATGTTGGTGTTCAGGCCGCCGCACAGACCCTTGTCGGTGGTAACCAGCACCACGCCCACCGCCTTGATCTCGCGTTCGACCAGGTACGGATGGCTGTATTCGGGGTTGGCCTGCATCAGGTGCGCGGCAATTTCGCGCACCTTGGTGGCGTACGGACGACCCGCGCGCATCCGGTCCTGCGCCTTGCGCATTTTGGATGCAGCGACCATTTCCATCGCCTTGGTGATCTTGCGCGTGTTTTGCACGCTCTTGATCTTGGTTCGGATTTCCTTGATTCCGGGCATTGCGCTTTCCTGTTGTAACGGCTTGGCGGGATGCGGCCGGGGCTTGCCCCGCCCTACCGTAGGGCGGGCGCGAGGCCCGCCGCTACGCCAGACATTGCCTTAAAAAGCACCGTGCTTCTTGAAATCCTGGATGGCGGCAGCCAGTTCGGCTTCGTCGTCCTTGGACAGTTCCTTGGTGTCTTCGATGCGCTGGATCAGGGCGGCATGCTTTGCCTTGAGCTGGTCTTTCAGCGATTTTTCGAAGGCCAGGACCTGCGCCACGTCCACGTCGTCCAGGTAGCCGTTGTTGACCGTGTACAGCGTGACGGCCAGTTCCCACACCTGCAGCGGCTGGTATTGCGGCTGCTTGAGCAGTTCGACCACTCGCTTGCCGCGCTCGAGCTGGCGACGGGTGGCGTCGTCGAGGTCGGAGGCGAATTGCGCGAAGGCGGCCAGTTCACGGTACTGCGCCAGGTCGGTACGGATACCGCCCGACAGCTTCTTGATGACCTTGGTCTGGGCAGCGCCACCCACGCGCGACACCGAAATACCCGCGTTGATGGCGGGACGCACGCCGGCGTTGAACAGGTCGGTTTCCAGGAAGATCTGGCCGTCGGTGATGGAGATCACGTTGGTCGGCACGAAGGCCGACACGTCGCCCGCCTGGGTTTCGATGATCGGCAGCGCGGTCAGCGAGCCGGTCTTGCCCTTGACGGCGCCGTTGGTGAACTTCTCGACGTATTCTTCGTTGACGCGCGCGGCGCGTTCGAGCAGGCGCGAGTGCAGGTAGAAGACGTCGCCCGGGTAGGCTTCGCGGCCCGGCGGACGGCGCAGCAGCAGCGACACCTGGCGGTAGGCCCAGGCTTGCTTGGTGAGGTCGTCGTAAATGATCAGGGCGTCTTCGCCGCGGTCGCGGAAGTATTCGCCCATGGTGCAGCCGGCGTAGGCGGCCAGGTATTGCATGGCGGCCGAGTCGGAGGCCGAGGCAGCCACGACGATGGTGTATTCCATGGCGCCGTGCTCTTCGAGCTTGCGCACCACGTTGTTGATGGTCGACGCCTTCTGGCCGATGGCGACGTACACGCAGGTGACGCCCTTGCCCTTCTGGCTGATGATGGTGTCGACGGCCACGGCGGTCTTGCCGGTCTGGCGGTCGCCGATGATCAGCTCGCGCTGGCCACGGCCGATGGGGACCATGGAGTCGATGGCCTTGATGCCGGTTTGCAGCGGCTGCGACACCGAGCGGCGGGCGATCACGCCAGGCGCCACTTTTTCGATGATGTCGGTTTCTTTGGTGTCGATGGGGCCCTTGCCGTCGATGGGTACGCCCAGCGTGTTGACCACGCGGCCCTTCAGCTCGGGACCGACCGGCACTTCGAGGATGCGGCCGGTGGTCTTGACCTGATCGCCTTCCGACACGCCGGTGTAGTCGCCCAGAATCACGGCGCCGACGGAGTCGCGCTCGAGGTTCAGCGCCACGCCGAAGACGTTGTTGGGGAATTCGAGCATTTCGCCCTGCATCACGTCGGACAGGCCGTGGATGCGGGTAATGCCGTCGGTAACGGACACGACGGTGCCCTGGGTGCGAATATCAGCCGAAGCGCCCAGGCCCTCGATGCGGCTCTTGAGCAGTTCGCTGATCTCGGAGGGATTGAGTTGCATGTTGACTCCTGGAATCCTGTTTGTCTGGCCGTGCGCGCGTCAGGCGGCCAGCGTATCCCGCAAGCGGGCCAATTGGGCTTGTACGGAAGTATCGAGCACCTGGTCGCCGACCGCCACGCGCACGCCGCCGATGAGCGACTTGTCGACAGTGACGCTGGGCTTGAGCTTGAGGCCGAACTTGGTTTCGAGCGCCTCGATCAGTTCTTTGACCTGGGCGTCGCTGAGTTCGAACGCGCTGGTGATTTCCGCCTGCGCCGTGCCTTCGTGGCGGTTCTTCAGTGCGACGAATTGCTTGGCGATGACGGGCAGCAGCAGCAGGCGGTCGTTGGCCACCAGCAGCTCGATGAAATTGCGAACGGCCTGGGGCAGCTGGGTCTTGACCAGGCCGGTGAACAGCTCGATGCGCTGGGCGTCGCCCAGGCGCGGGTCGGTCATCGCTTCGCGCACGTCGGGGTTGCCGGCCACCTGGGCCAGCTCGCCGATCAGGTCGGCCCAGGCCGGCAAGCCGGCCTTGTCGTCGCGTGCCGCGCTGAAGAGCGCCTCGGCATAGGGCCGGGCAACAGTGGAAAGTTCAGCCATGGCGTTCCCGGATTAAAGCTGCGCCTTGAGCTGGTTGAGCAGCTCGGCGTGGGCGCGGGCGTCGACCTCGCGCTTGAGGATCTGTTCAGCGCCCTTGACCGCCAACGCGGCGACGTCGTCGCGCAGCGCATCGCGGGCACGCTGGACTTCCTGCGCGGCATCCTGTGCCGCCTGGGCGACGATGCGGGCGCGTTCGGCCTCGGCTTCGCGGCGAGCCTGCTCGATCAGCGAGGCGGCCTGCTTTTCGGCCTCGATGATGCGGGCGTGGTTCTCGGATTTGGCAGAAGCCTCGATCAGACTGACGCGCGCTTGGGCTTGGGCCAGGTCGGCCTTGCCCTTCTCGGCGGCGGCCAGGCCGTCGGCGATTTTTTGGCGGCGCTCGTCCATCGCCTTCGTCAGGGGCGGCCACACGAATTTCATCGTGAACCAGCCCAGAACGAAGAACACGAGCATCTGGAAAAAGATCGTCGCGTTCAGATTCACGGTCGTTCCTTTAACACCTTGCGGCCCCGGGCGCGTCAAAGGCGCCGCGGAGCACTCGATACTTGGCCGACATGCAGCGAAAGGCTTCCGCTGCCGCCGGCGTCAAGCCCGCCATTGCATAGGCGGGCGTTGCCATGATTCGCCGGGCTCAGCCCACGAACGGGTTGGCGAAGGCGAACAGCATGGCGATACCCACGCCGATCAGGAATGCCGCGTCGATCAGGCCAGCCAGCAGGAACATCTTGGTTTGCAGCGCATTCATCAGTTCAGGCTGACGAGCCGAAGCTTCCAGGTATTTGCCGCCCATCAGTGCGATGCCGATGCAAGCGCCGATAGCGCCCAGACCGATGATAAGACCGCAAGCGAGGGCAACGAAAGCGACGTTGGTCATGACAACTCCTTGGTTAGAAATCTGAAGTCAAATTGTAAGAAAACGGAACTGCTAGGAATGCAAGAAAACCTTGCGCCGGGCGCGGGCGGCTTGCCCGCGCCAGGAATTGGGGTCAGTGCCCTTCGTGAGCCTGGCCGATGTACACCAGCGTCAGCATCATGAAGATGAAGGCCTGCAACAGCACGATCAGGATGTGGAAGATGGCCCACACCGAACCGGCCAGCACATGGCCGATGCCCAGCCCGACGCTGGCGGCGTTCAGGCCGGTCCAGGCGCCGCCCAGCAGGGCGATGAGCATGAACACGAGTTCGCCGGCGAACATGTTGCCGAATAACCGCATGCCCAGCGACACCGACTTGGCCGCGTATTCGATCAGGTTGAGCAGCAGGTTCGCGGGAGCCAGGAACAGCGCGGCGACACCATGGGCGTGGAAGGGCGCGGTGAAGAGTTCTTTGACGAAGCCGCCCGGGTGCTTGATCTTGATGCCGTAGTAGAACATCAGCAGCAGCACGCCCAGCGACATGCCCATCGGCACGTTCAGGTCGGCGGTGGGCAGAATGCGGTGGTAGTAGAGCGGGTCGCCATGGTGCGCGCCCAGGCCGGTCCAGCGCCAGATGGTGGGCATCAGGTCGACGGGGATCAGGTCGAGCGCGTTCATCAGGATGATCCAGAGGAACACGGTCAGGGCCAGGGGCGCCACGAACAGGCGGCTCTTGGCGTTGGTGACGATGCCCTTGGCCTGTTCGTCGACCATGTCGACGATCATTTCGACGAAGGCCTGGAAACGGCCCGGCACGCCGGCCGAGGCGCGGCGCGCGGCCAGCCAGAGAAACAACACCACGACCAGGCCGGTGAGAGCGGACCAGAACACCGAGTCATAGTTGATGACATTGAACTGGGCGATAACGGACTGCTTTTCGCCAATATTGTTCAAGTGCACCAAGTGGTGCTGAATGTACGCGGACTGAGGCGATACGTCGCTGGCAGCAGCCATTTGAACCCTACCCTGTTTGCTGTGAGGCCGAACCTTGCGGACCGGCCGTTTGCATGATTTTTAAGCAGCTATGACAACTTGCGGAACATCAACAGCAGGAGATAGCCCTTCAGCGTGAAGATCAGCCCGAGCAGCACGGCCGGCCATACCAGCCAGTTTTGCGCCACACGCGACAGCAGCCACAACAGCAGTGCCGTCATGAGCAACTTGACCATCTCGCCGAGGAAAAAAGTAACGGGGCTGGTTCGGCCCGACTTGAGCACGTTGACAAGCAGGCGCAATGCAAACAATGCATTGGGTATGAAATACGCCCCCGCCCCAGCCAACGCCGACAACCCTGCCGCCGCACCCGCAATGATCCCTGCAATCGTTGCCGCCGCGAGGCCCATGGCGCCCTGCGCCGCCAATACCCACAAGAGCCCCCGGCAAGCCTGGGCATCGAGTGCCGCGCGATCGGCATCGGTAAGCACCGGATTCTGTTCCACCAGGCTTTGCATCAGGCTTCCCCGCTCTTGCGGCAAAGACAGGCGCGGCAGGCTTACCGCGTGTTTTTATCCCGCAAGCGTCAAACCCGTAGAGTATAGCGTGATTCGTTTTGGTCGGGCAAATGAAGAAACCGGCGGCGGATGGGTCCGGCGCCGGTTCTGCAACATGGCGGGGAAATCCGCCGGGCCGGTTAGTTTTCCCGGACCGGTGGCGGGGCCCAGTGGCCGTCGAGGGCGAGGTCTTTAGGCCAATAGAGCCGCATGTTGAGCATGAAATTGCCCTGGTGGGGCGCGGGCAGCCAGTTGGCGGACTTGTTGGGGCCGGGATCGCCGCGCTGGATGTAGATGTCGAGCGAGCCATCGGCGTTGTAGCGCAGGGGATCGGTGCTGCGCACGGCATAGCGGCCGATGGAGTTGGGAGCCAGCCCGTGGTTGTCGTTGTACAGGATCAGGGACCACGACGCATTGACCGGCGGCAACTGCCCCTTGTCGAAGTGCAGCACGTACTCTTCATCGCTGCGCAGCGGTTCGCCGTCGTCGTCGATGGTGGTTACCGGGTACAGCGCGTCCTGCGGCGTGTTGGCCCCCAGGCCGGCATATGCAATGGCGGCGCGGCGGGTGTAGTCGGTGCCGTATGTGCCAATGCCGTGCAGCACGGTATTCCAGCCGTTCATGGGCTTGCCCAGCCGGGCAACCGCATCGGCGATGCGGCGGCCAGCCACCGGGCGGGCCTCGGCCAGCGCCTGCTGCACGGCCGGGTCGAGGCGGCTGTATGAAAACGGCTGCGAGCCCGCCAGGCCGATGCGCCGCATGCGCGTCAGGATCGCGTTGTCATTGGCGTGCGGCGGATTGGCGGCCAGCAGATCGGAAAACACCGTGAAGAACGTGGCCGGGTCCATGCCGGCCACCTGCTGGCCGGGCGAACCCTGGGTATCCCAGGTGACCGACGACACGGGCGGCGGCATCATGGGGACCGCGCCCACCGGCACATAGCCCGGGCTGGCCGGGCTTTGCGGCCAGGTAGCGGGCTTGGCCGCGCCGCGCCGCGGCGGGGTGACCAGAGGCGCCGGCGGCGCCGCCATCGGCGAGGCGGTCATGCCCGCCTGGAACTGGTTGACCGCGCCGTATTCGCTGGGCCCGCCGGTCTGGATGCGGGCGATCAGCCATCCCGAACTGGTGGGGCTGCGCACGATGTCCACGCCGATCGGGGCGGTGCCCTGCCAGTGCGGGCCGACGATGGCAAAGGCCTGTTCGCCATTGCCGGTGGTGCGGGTGCCGCGCGAAGCGAATTCGTCGGTCCACATGTCCAGCAGCGACAGCGCATAGTAGCGGCCGCCCGACGCCGGCACGCGCACGATGAGCGGCTGGCGCGAAACATCGAACCAGAGGCTGGAATACAGCATGTCGGTGCTGGGCCAGGCGATATCGGTAGCGCCCGGGTCCGGATAGACCGTGCGGTGGCCGAACTGGTTCATGGGCGCCTTGCCCGCCAGCGGCGTCTGCACCTGGGTCGCGGCCCGGCGCGTCGCCTCCATCAGCACCAGCGGATAGGCGTAGAGATAGGCATCGACGGCAATATCCTGCAATTCTTCGGCCGTCATGGCGGGGCTGGATGCGGCGGTGGGGGTTTCGGACACCAGCCGCATCGAGGGCTGCGGCTGGGCCAGGGCAGCGCAGGCAAAACCCGCGCTGAGCGCGCCGGCCAGCACGGCGCGAGGCCAGCGGCGGGAAGGGGGAAACAGACGGCTATGCATGGGGGGCTCCTTGTTCGTTGTTGGCAAACGAGCCAGCCACCCCGCCCGAAGCGGGATGGCCTTCTTGGCATGACGCTGTTTCAGGATAGGCGCGGAACCTGCAACAAGGTGAGATTCAAAGGTTACAACCCGAAACCAGCCAGGCGCACGCCGGCTGGATTTTGCCGTGCGCCCACGGCTCCCGCTCCGGCCACGCTGCGCGGCTTATTTGTGGCGGAAAACCGGCGGACGCTTTTCCACGAAGGCGGCCATGCCTTCTTTCTGGTCTTCGGTGGCAAACAGCGAATGGAACACGCGGCGTTCGAACAGCAACCCTTCGTTGAGCGACGACTCGAAGGCGCGGTTGACGCATTCCTTGGCCATCATGACCGAAGGCAGGGACATCGAGGCAATGACAGTGGCGGCCTCGATGGCTTCGTCCATCAACTTGTCGGCCGGCACGACGCGCGACACCAGGCCGGCGCGCTCGGCCTCTTCGGCGCCCATCATGCGTGCGGTCAGGGCCAGGTCCATGGCCTTGGCCTTGCCTACCGCGCGCGGCAGGCGCTGCGTGCCGCCAGCGCCGGGGATGACGCCCAGCTTGATTTCGGGCTGGCCGAACTTGGCGGTGTCGGCGGCGATGATGATGTCGCACATCATCGCGAGTTCGCAGCCGCCGCCCAGGGCGTAGCCCGACACGGCCGCGATGACGGGCTTGCGGATCCGCTTGAGGGTTTCCCAGTTGCGAGTGATGTACTCGCTGCTATAGACATCCATGTACGACCAGTCTTTCATGGCGCCGATGTCTGCGCCGGCGGCGAACGCCTTCTCGCTGCCCGTGATGACCACCGCGCCGATGCCGTCGTCGGCCTCGAAGGCCAGCAGCGCGGCCCCCAGCTCATTCATGAGCTGGTCGTTGAGCGCATTGAGCGCCTTGGGACGATTCAGCGTCAGCAGCCCGACGCGGCCACGGGTTTCGACCAGCACAAATGATTCGCTCATGGGGATGTCTCCTGAAAAAATGAATGCAGGTAAGTAAGATAGCGCAATGGACACCCCCGTAATTTACCGCCTAGAGCCCAGCGACCCCGCCGGCCATCGCTATCGCATCACCCTGACCGTGCCGCACCCGGACCCCGCCGGCCAGCGGCTGGCCTTGCCGGCCTGGATTCCCGGCAGCTACCTGATCCGCGATTTCTCGCGCCAGGTCGAGACCTTGCAGGCCCGGGCAGCCGGCCGCCCGGTCGCCGTCACCAAGCTCGACAACCACACCTGGCAGGCCGCGCCTTGCGCGGGCCCGCTGCAGGTGGACTACACCGTCTATGCCTGGGACCTGTCCGTGCGCGGCGCGCACCTGGACGAAACCCATGGTTTTTTCAATGGCACCAGTGTGTTTCTGCGGGTGGAAGGCCGCGAAGACGCCCCCTGCCTGCTGGATCTGGCGCCGCCGCGCGGCATTGCCGGCTGGAAGGTCTACACCAGCCTGCCCGAGGCGCGCGGCCACGCCGGCGCGGCGCGCCGGCACGGCTTCGGCCTGTACCTGGCCCCCGACTACGACGCCCTGATCGACCATCCCGTGGAAATGGGCACCCCGCAGGTGGCCCGCTTCACCGCGCACGGGGCCGAGCACGAGCTGGTTTTCACCGGCGTGGCGCCGCGCCTGGACCTGGACCGCATCGCGGCCGACGCGCGGCGCATCTGCGAGACCCAGATCGCATTCTTCGAGCCGCGCAGCAAGCGCGCGCCTTTCCTGGACAGCAGCGACCGCTATGTGTTCATGACCATGGTGGTGGGCGACGGGCATGGCGGCCTGGAGCATCGCGCCAGCACCGCGCTGATGGCCTCGCGCAAAGACCTGCCGGTGCTGGGCCAGCAGGGCCAGGGCGAAGGCTATCGTGGCTTTCTGGGACTGGTCAGCCATGAGTATTTCCATACCTGGAACGTCAAGCGCATCAAGCCGGCGGCCTTCGCGCCCTACAACCTGCAGCAACCCGACCTGACGCGGCTGTTGTGGGTGTTCGAAGGCTTCACGTCGTACTACGACGACCTGATGCTGCTGCGCTCGGGCGCCATCGGCCTGACCGACTACCTGCGCCTGCTGGGCAAAACCATTACCAGCGTGGCCCGCACACCAGGCCGCCGCAAGCAATCGGTGGCAGAAAGCTCGTTCGACGCCTGGACCCGCTACTACAAGCAAGACGAAAACTCGCCCAATGCGCTGGTCAGCTACTACACCAAGGGCGCGCTGGTGGCGCTGGGGCTGGACCTGACTATCCGGCGCGAATCCCGGGGCGCGCGCTCGCTCGACGATGTCATGCGGCTGCTGTGGCAGCGCTATGGCCGCGATTTCTATCGCGGCCAGGCGCAGGGCCTGCCCGAAGACGCGCTGCCCGCGCTGGTCCGTGAAGCCACCGGGGTGGATGTGCGGCGCTTCGTGGCGCGCCATGCCTATGGCACGGCCGACGTGCCGCTGGCAGAACTGCTAGCGCCGCATGGCGTGGGTCTGCAGTGGAAACCCACGGTCAACATCCCGTCGCTCGACGTGCGCACGCGCAAGCAGGGCGAAGCGCTGGCGCTGGCCACGGTGCTGGAAGGCGGCGCGGGCCACAAGGGCGGCCTGTCGGCGGGCGACGTGCTGGTGGCCATCGATGGCCTGCGCGTGGATGCGCCAGCCGGCCTGGATCTGCTGCTGGCGCAATACCGCCCCGGCGACCGGGTCACGGTGCACGTGTTCCGGCGCGACGAGCTGCGCGCCTTCACCGTGCGGCTGGCGCCGCCGGCGGCGCTGGATTGCATACTGTCGGCGAAGTAGCGGGCCGCGCCGGACACGAACCCGGTCCGCTTAGCCGGCGCCGCGTTCCCAGCGGCGCTGGATCGCCTTGGCGGCCACCACGCCGTCGGCCAGCGAAGTTACCACGCAGGGATGCATGCGGTGCGCCACCTCGCCGATGGCGTAGACATCGGGCACGCTGGCCTCGGCGGTGGCGGTGTCGGTGCAGATGTACCCCCGCTGGTCGCGCCGCAGGCCCAGGCCGTCGGCAAACGCGGCCTGCGGCTCCCATCCATAGAACACCAGGATCAGGTCGTAGGCCTGCCCGTCGACGGTGCGCGCAGCAGGGTCGACCCGATAGGGGCCGACATGGACGCCTTCGCGGCCGGCGCGCGACACCCACTGCTGCTGGGCGCGCACGCTGCGCGCGTACAGATGCACGCTGCGCGCGCCCCGGTTGCGCACATAGACGAAGTTCTCAAACGCGTTGTCGCCCCCGCCCAGCACGGCCACCGACAAGCCTGTGTAATCGTGCGCCATGATGGACGAACCCGGCCCCACGAATACGCCGGGCCAGGCGGCATCGGCGGGATAGTCGGGCAGGCCGCGCGCGCGCACGCCCGAGGCGATCACCAGGGCCCGCCCTCGCACCATAGCGGCCACGCCGCCGGCATCCAGTTCGACATCGAAGCCGCCGCTCACGCGCCGGGCGTGCCGAACCGCCGTGCCCAGCCGTGCGGGCACGCCGGCGGCCTGCACGCTGGCGGCGATATTGGCGGCCACCTGCTGGCCGGTTACGCCGGGCAGCACGGCGATCCAGTCGTCGGCAAAAGGGTTGTCGGTAGCCAGGCCGCCCAGGCGCGGTCCGGCCTCGACCAGCAGCGGCGCCAGGCCCAGCCGGGCCAGCCAGATGGCGCACGAGGCCCCGGCCGGGCCGCCGCCCACGATCACTGCGTCGTATTGCTGCATAGTTTGTTGTATTCCATATGGCAATGCCATGCGCCGCGCGGGCGCACCAGGCGAATTGTAGCCAGGGGCCCCGCCCGCCTTACAATTCCGGTTCTCCCTTCCAGGTATTCATCATGCCTACACGCCGCATCATTCTTTCCGGGCTGGCGCTGGATGCCCGCATCGGCATTCTCGAACACGAACGCCGCGCCACCCAGCCGCTGCACATCGATGCCGAGTTCGACGTGGACATCACCCGCAGTGTCGACGACCACGACATTCACAGCGTGCTCGATTACCGGCGGCTGCGCGAAGCCATCGTCGAAGAATGCACCCAGGCGCACGTCAACCTGATCGAAACGCTGACCGAACGGGTCGCGGCGCGCCTGCTGCGCGACTTCGACGAGGTGCGCGCGCTACGGCTGCGCATCAGCAAGCCCATGGCGTTCTCGGACTGCGCCGCCGTGGGAGTGGAAATCCAGCTCAATCGCCAGGCCGGCTGACTCTGACCATGCAAGACCTCATCGACTCACCCACCGCCGCGCGCACGCCGGCTGAAGAAAAAATCCGCCACGAAGGCAACAAGCTGTCCAAGCGGCTGGCGCGCGAAACCACGCGCGCCATAGCCGACTACAACATGATCGAAGCGGGCGACCGCGTCATGGTGTGCCTGTCGGGCGGCAAGGACTCCTACGCACTGCTGGACATCCTGCTCAGCCTGCGCAAACGCGCGCCGTTCTCGTTCGACATCGTGGCGGTCAACCTGGACCAGAAACAGCCGGGCTTCCCGCCCGAGGTGCTGCCCAACTACCTGACCGCGCTGGGCGTGCCGTTCCATATCGAGACGCAGGATACGTATTCGATCGTGACCCGGGTGATTCCCGAGGGCAAGACCATGTGCTCGCTATGCTCGCGGCTGCGGCGCGGCATTCTGTACCGCGTGGCGGGCGAACTGGGCGCCACCAAGATCGCGCTGGGCCACCATCGCGACGACATCCTGGCCACGTTCTTCCTGAACCTGTTCTACGGCGGCAAGGCCAAGGCCATGCCGCCCAAGCTGGTTTCCGACGACGGCCGCCACACCGTGATCCGGCCGCTGGCCTATGTGCCCGAACACGACCTGGTGGCCTACGCGAAACTCAAGCAGTTTCCGATCATTCCGTGCAACCTGTGCGGCTCGCAGGAAAACCTGAAGCGCCAGGAAGTGTCGCGCATGATCCAGGAATGGGATCGCCGGCATCCCGGCCGTTCCTGGAATGTGTTCAACGCCCTGTCTCGCATCGTGCCCTCGCACCTGATGGACCGCGACCTGTTCGACTTCGCGGGGCTCAAGCCCACCGGCATGCCCGACGCCAACGGCGATACGGCGTTCGACCCCGTAGATCCGGAAGATCCGCGGGAGGCCGCTGGCGACGCGTGTGCCAGCGGCCCGGCTGATGGCGATGCCGCCATGGCGGAACAGAAAGTGGTGTTTGCCAGGCTGTAAGCCTGTGATTGGCCGCCTCACGGCGGCGAACGAGCGTTGCGCAACAGCCAGGTGTGGCTACAGCCAGGTGTGGCTACAGCCAGGTGTGGCTACAGCCAGGTGTGGCTACAGCCAGGTGTGGCTACAGCCAGGTGTGGCTACAGCCAGGTGTGGCTACAGCCAGGTGTGGCTACAGCCAGGTGTCAGACTCCGAAGGTGTCTGACACCGCAGCATGCGTAGGCCGTCTCAATCGAACGGTGTCAGACACCTTCGGAGTCTGACACCTGGCAATCACCGGCCCCTGGCAAATGGCGCCGTGGCCCTTACGCGTTGAGCACCCTTACCGGCTTGCCGGCCATCCAGGCTTGCACGGCTTCGAGCGCGCTGCGGTAGAACGCGGTGAAGTTCTCGGGGCTGACGTAGCCCAAGTGCGGCGTCAGCACCACGTTGTCGAGGGCACGCAGGGTGTCGGTGGGCGGCAGCGGTTCCTCGGCGAAAACATCCAGCCCCGCGCCGGCGATGCGCCCTTTGCGCAGCGCATCCAGCAGCGCGGCCTGGTCCACCAGTCCGGCGCGCGACGTGTTCACCAGGAAAGCCGTGGGCTTCATGGCGGCCAGCGCGGCGGCGTCCACCACGTTGCGGGTACGCTCGCTGAGAATCAGGTGCACGCTGATGACGTCGGCGTTGGCGAACAATTCATGCTTGGACACGAACTGGGCGCCGGCGGCCTCGGCCCGCTCGGCCGTCAGGTTGGGGCTCCAGGCCTGCACCTGCATGCCGAAGGCCTTGCCCACCTGGGCGACCGCCGTGCCCAGCTTGCCCAGGCCCAGCACGCCCAGGCATTTGCCCGCCAGCGGCCGCGGCATGCCGGTTTGCCACAGCCCGCGGCGCATGTTGGCGTCTTCGACAGTCAGGTTCTTGAACAGCGCCAGGATATGCGCCCAGGCCAGTTCGGCCGTGGCGGTATTGGCATCGGAACTGCCCGGCGCGCCGCACACCACGATGCCCTGGCGCGAGCAGGCGTCCAGGTCGATGGCCAGGTTGCGCAGGCCGGTGGTGACCAGCAGGCGCAGCCTGGGCAGCGCTTCGACCAGTTGCGCCGGAAACGGCGTGCGCTCGCGCATGGCCACGATGACATCGAACGATTGCAGCGCCGCGGCGCGCTCGCCTTCGGGCAGGTAATCGCGAAACGACTGCACCTGGACCTGCGGGCCCAGCGTGGTCCAGTCGGCGTAGCGTTCGGCCACGCCGTGGTAGTCGTCGAGCAGCGCAACCTTGATGACATCGGTGTTCATGCGGAGTCTCCAGTTATTTACCCAGGCGGGCCTGGATCATTTCGAGAGGGGCCGCGCCATTCAGGCGGGTGCCGTCCTGGAAGAAAATCGCGGGGGTGCCTCGTACCATCAGCTTCTGCCCCAGGGCCAGCACCTGCTGGATGGGCGCCTCGCACTCGGCGGTGGCGGGCGCCTTGCCGCGCAGCATCCAGTCTTCCCAGGCTTGCGCGGGGTTCTTGGCGCACCAGACATCGCGCGACTTCGTCTTCGAATCGGGGGCCAGGATAGGAAACAGGAAGGTGTAGATGGTGAGGTTGTCTTCGTTCTGCAGTGTCTTGTGCAGTTGCTTGCAGTAGCCGCAGTTGGGGTCTTCGAAGATGGCCATCTTGCGCGAGCCGTCGCCGCGCACCTGCTTGACGGCGAGATCGAGCGGCAATTCGTCGAAAGCGACCGAGCCAAGCTTTTCCTGGCGCTCTCGGGTGACGTCGCGGCGCGTCATGGCGTCGATGAGCGGGCCTTCCATGACCCAGGTGACCTTTTCGTCGGTATAGACCAGGTCGCCGCCCAGCTGGACCTCGAAAATACCGTAGGGCGTGCGGCGCACCGCGGTCACGCTGAGCTCGGAAAAGCGCTGCGCGAAGCGTTCCTTGACAGCCTGCGCCACCGGATCGGACACTGATTCGGTGGAATACGATTTGCCGGCCGGAGCGCTGGCGCCGGGCACGGTGGAATAGACCTGGTCTTTCGTGGCGGGATCCTGCCCGGCCCAGGCGCCCGATGCCAGGATAAGTCCCGCCGCGCACAGCGCGCGGGCCAACAGGGCGGGAAAGCGGGAAATCATCAGTACTCCTTGGGGCGGGCTAGTTGCGCGAGGCCCCGTCGATCAAGTGGCGCTTCAGGAAGGGGGAAGCGTCGACCCATTGCATGCCGGCGTTGCGCAGCCAGGCCAGCGGCGCGGCGCGCGCGCCGAACAGACGATACAGACCGTCGGTGGCCAGGCGCATGGCAAAGACCGATTCGGCGCGAGCCCGCTGATAGCGCCGCAGCACGCGGGCATCGCCGGCCGTGCGGTACGGCTCGCGGCCAGCCACCACGCGGGCCAGGGCCTCGACATCGCCCAGCCCCAGGTTCAGGCCCTGCCCGGCCAGCGGATGCACGCGATGCGCGGCATCGCCGGCCAGCGCGATGCCGGGGGCTGTCATGCGGGCCTGTTCGAGCGTCAGCGGGAAACCGTGCAGCTTGCTGCGCATGCGCAGCCGGCCCAGGCGTCCATGTGAGGCATGCGCCAGCATCTGTTCAAGCTGCGCCGCCTGCGCGTCGGGCGCCAGCGCCTGCAGCGGCTGGGCCTGCGCGTTGCGCATGGACCAGACCATCGACACTTGCGGGCCGGCGGATGTGTCGGGCAGCGGCAGCAGGGCCAGCACGCCGTCGTCTCGAAACCATTGGAAGGCCGTGCCATGGTGCGCACGCTCGGCATCGAAATGCGCCACCAGGCCAGTGTCTTGATAAGGCGTGGACGTGTGCGGCATGCCGGCGGCCGTGCGCAGGGGCGAAGCCGCGCCATCGGCGCCGACGAACAATTCGGCCCGCAGCCATTCGCCCGAGCTGGTCTCGACCGCGCCGTCGCGGTAGCCCACGCAGCGCTCGGGCAGCCACGGAATGCCGAACATGCGCACGGCTTGCATGAGTACGCGCTCGATTTCACCGGACTCGACGATCCAGGCCAGTTGCGGCTGCGCGGCCTGCCAGGCGCTCAGGTCGACCCGGCCGTCGGCATCGCCGTGGATTTCCATGGCCTGCACGGGCATGATGCGCGCCGCGGGCATGGCATCCCAGACGCCCAGCTCGGCCAGGAAGCGCTGGCTGGCGGGCGAAATGGCATAGACGCGCGGGTGATAGGCGTCGGGGTCGGCGGCGGGCACGGTGGCGGCGGGCGCCAGCAGGGCAACCCGCTGCCCGCGCCGCGCCAGGGCCAGGGCGCTGGCCAGCCCGACGATGCCTGCCCCGCAGACAATGATCTGGTGAGTCATCGCGCGCTGGGCTCCCCGGCCTGCTTGGGCCACAGCACCCACATCTGGCCGCGCTGCTTCATGCGGCCGGCCTGGGCGCCGGCCTCTTCGCCATAGCCCCAATAGAAGTCGGCGCGCGCGGCCCCGCGAATGGCCGCCCCCGTATCCTGCGCGAACACCAGGCGCTGCAGCGGCCGATCGGAGGCCGGCCAGGTGGTGGCCAGGTACACGGGCGTGCCCAACGGCACGAAACCGGTATCTACCGCGATGGAGCGGCGCGGCGCCAGCGGGATGCCGTAGGCCCCCTTGGGCCCCAGCTCGGGATCGACCACGGCCTCTTCGCGGAAGAACACCACGGCGGGGTTGGCATTGAGCATTTCAGGCACCCGGTCGGGGTTGCGCTGCGCCCAGGCCCGGATGTTTTGCATCGAAGCCTGGTCGGCGCGCAGTTCGCCCTGTGCGATCAGCCAGCGGCCGATGGAGGCATACGGCTGGCCGTTGTGGTCGGCGTAGGCGACCCGGATGGTGGTGCCGGCGTCGGGACCATCGGTGAGCAGTACGCGGCCCGAGCCCTGCACCTGCAAAAAGAAGTTGTCGACCGGGTCGTCGATCCAGACAATGGCCGGCGGCCGTTTGCCAGAAGATTCGATGGCCGCGCGGGTGTCGTACGGCACCACCCGCTTGCCCACCAGCTTGCCGCGCACCCGCTTGCCCGCCAGTTCGGGGTACACGGCGCCCAGGTCGATGGTGAGCAGGTCGTCGGGCACGGCGTACAGCGGCCACTGGTAAGGCCCGCCCTGGCGTCGCGAGCCGCGCACCAGCGGTTCGTAATAGCCCGTGACCGTGTTCGCGGCCGGGCGGTTGTCGGCGCCATTCAGGCGCCACGGCTGCAGGTACGTCTGCAGGAACTGGCGCACGGCGGCGGCGTCGGCGGGCGCGCGCGCCGGGTCGGCGGCGGCCGCGCAAACTGGCTGCCAGGCGCGCGGCGTGGCGCGCGCCGGCGCCGCCAGATTGCCGCTGGTGGGCCGCATCAGGCCCTTGCAGTTGCGGATGAACAGCGGCCAGAACTGCGACAGGTCATCGTTGGACCAACCCGGCAGGTCGGCCCAGCCTACGCGCTGAAACTGCCCGCCCAGCGCGCGCGCAGGGGTATCGCGCAAGGCCGACAGCGGCGGCACCACCAGCGGGCCGGCCGGCGCGGGCGCGGCAGCGCCGGGCTGGCCGGCCAAGCCGGATTCGGGGGGGACTTCCGACAGGCTGCAGGCCGCCAGCAGCGGCGGCAGGCACAACAGGCTAAGGAAACGCTTCATAACCTAGACAGGAAAAAGACGGCATGCGGGCGTCAGTGCAGGGTGCGCGGCATGGCCAGCAGGAATTCGGTAATGGGCACTTCGAACGGAATGCCGTTCTCGCCCACGCAATGGTAGGTGCCGCGCATGGTGCCCACCGGCGTGTTCAGCGGACAGCCGCTGGTGTATTCGAAGGTTTCGCCCGGCGCCAGCAGCGGCTGCTGGCCCACCACGCCGAGGCCGCGCACTTCTTGCACGCGCTGGTTGCCGTCGGTGATGATCCAGTGGCGGCTGATTACCTGCGCGGGGTGCTCGCCCGTATTGGTAATGCGCACGGTATAGGCGAACACGTACTGCTGTTCGGCGGGGTCGGATTGCTCGGGCACGAAGCGGGGAACAACGGTGACGGTGAGGTCGTACGGTTTCAAGGGCCTTTCCCGGTGGGCGCTGGGCGGTTGAGCGGCATGCCGCGCGGCGGGCAAGGCCGGACCAGGCGGCATTCAGCTGCGGCAAACTACAATAATGGCACATTATGCCCGCGGAAACCCCGAACATCATGCCCTCTGTATCCCCGGCCGCCACCCGCATCGCCCCCAGCATCCTGTCCGCCGACTTCGCCCGCCTCGGCGAAGAGGTGCGCAACGTCGTCGCCGCAGGCGCGGACTGGATCCACTTCGACGTCATGGACAACCATTACGTGCCCAACCTGACCATCGGGCCGATGGTGTGCGCCGCGATCCGGCCGCACGTACAGGTGCCCATCGACGTGCACCTGATGGTCGAGCCGGTGGACGAGCTGGTGCCCCAGTTTGCCAAGGCGGGCGCCGACATCATCACCTTCCACCCCGACGCCTCGCGCCACGTGCACCGCACCCTGTCGCTGATCCGCGACCACGGCTGCAAGGCCGGGCTGGTGTTCAACCCGGCCAGTTCGCTGGACGCCATGGATCACGTCATGAATCTGCTCGACGTGGTGCTGCTGATGTCGGTGAACCCGGGCTTCGGCGGCCAGAGCTTCATTCCTGCCACGCTGAACAAGCTGCGCGACGCCCGCGCCCGCATCGACCGCTGGATGCAGGCGGGGGGCCAGCCCATCCTGCTCGAGGTCGATGGCGGCGTCAAAGTCGACAATATCGCGCAAATCCGCGCGGCCGGCGCCGACACCTTCGTGGCGGGCTCGGCCATTTTCGGCCAGCCCGACTACGCGGCCGTCATCCAGTCCTTGCGCGGTGAAATCGCCAAGGCCGGCACCCTGTCCGCCTGAGGCCGCCATGACCGTTTTCCACGCCGTGCTGCTCGACCTGGATGGCACCCTGCTCGACTCTATCCCCGACCTGGCCCACGCGGCCAACGCCATGCGCATCGAACTGGGCATGCCGGCCCTGCGCGAAGAGGTCGTGGCCACGTTCGTAGGCAAAGGCGTCGACAACCTGGTGCGGCGCGCCCTGGCCGGCTCGCTGCACGATGCCGACCCCGATCCGGCCCTGTTCGCGCAGGCGCGCGAGTCTTTCTACCGGCACTACCACCTGGTCAACGGCGACAAGGCCACCGTGTTCGACGGCGTGATCGACGGCCTGAAAGCCATGCGCGACCAAGGCCTGAAGCTGGCCGTCGTTACCAACAAGCCCACGGAATTCACCCTGCCCTTGCTGCAACGCACCGGCCTGGCCGGTTTCTTCCAGGAAGTGGTGTGCGGCGACACCTGCGCGCGCCGCAAGCCCGACCCTGACCAGATGCTGTACGCCTGCGAGCGCCTGGGCGTGACGCCGGGCCAGGCAGTGGCCATCGGCGACTCCATCAACGATGCCCAGGCGGGCCGCGCCGCCGGCATGCAGGTGCTGGCCGTCCCTTACGGTTACAACGAAGGCCAGGACGTGCACGGACTGGATGTCGATGGTATAGTTGCCAACATTGCCGAAGCCGCCCAGTGGATCGCCCTCTGGAACGCCGACCGGCAAAATTTATTGCAAAAACCCGCCAAATGAACGCTCGCCCCTCGAACCAAATGCGCAACGCCTCGTGGCGTTGGTGGCGTTTGTCTTCCGGGTGGCGATAATTCCCTTCCCGGCCCTGGACGCATCCGCCGCCTAGTGCCGAAGCTGTATGAAAACAGCGCCAAAGCCCGGAACCGCAACTGGACCGGGCTTTTTTGTTGTGTGCCTGGTCCGTAGAACCTGAAAACCCACGAGACCCACATGACCGAAATCGAATTCAACGCGCTGGCCGCCCAGGGATACAACCGCATTCCGCTGGTGGCCGAAACCTACGCCGATCTCGACACCCCGTTGGCCATCTACCTGAAGCTGGCGCACAGCGGCCCGCAAGGCGGCCGCATGAGCTGCCTGATGGAGTCCGTGGTGGGCGGCGAACGCTTCGGCCGCTATTCGTTCATTGGCCTGCCGGCCCGCGTGGTGATCCGCGCCAGCGGCACCACCACCGAAGTGCTGCGCGACGGCCAGGTGGTCGAAACCCACCAGGGCGACCCGCTGGCCTTCATCGAGCAGTACCAGGCCCGCTTCAAGGTAGCCCTGCGCCCCGGCATGCCGCGCTTCTGCGGCGGCCTGGCCGGCTACTTCGGCTACGACACCGTGCGGCACATCGAGCCCCGCCTGGGCCCGGCGGTCAAGCCTTTCCCGGCCGGCATGGACGGCGGCACGCCCGACATCATGCTGATGCACGTCGACGAACTGGTCATCGTCGACAACCTGGCCGGCCGCACCTACCTGATGGTGTACGCCGACCCCACCCAGCCCGAGGCCTACAGCCGCGCCCAGCGCCGCCTGCTGGACCTGCGGGGCCGGCTGCGCCGCCCGGTCGAGATTCCGTACAGCCACGCCAGCATGCAGACCGAGGAACAGCGCGATTTCAAGAAAGAAGACTACCTGGCGGCAGTGCGCCGCGCCAAGGAATACATCGCCGCCGGCGACCTGATGCAGGTGCAGGTGGGGCAGGTGATCTCCAAGCCGTTCCGCGACGCCCCGCTGTCGCTGTACCGCGCGCTGCGCTCGCTGAACCCGTCGCCCTACATGTATTTCTGGAACTTCGGCGACTTCCAGGTGGTGGGCTCGTCGCCCGAGATCCTGGTGCGCCAGGAACAGGTCAATGACAACGGCGAGGCCAAGTCCCAGGTCACCATCCGCCCCCTGGCCGGCACGCGCAAACGCGGCTCCACGCCCGAGCAAGACCTGGCGCTGGCCGAGGAACTGCGCGCCGATCCCAAGGAAATCGCCGAACACGTCATGCTGATCGACCTGGCGCGCAACGACGTGGGCCGGGTGGCCGAGGTGGGCTCGGTGAAGGTCACCGACACCATGACCATCGAGCGCTATTCGCACGTCATGCACCTGGTGTCGAACGTGGCCGGCAACCTGAACCCCGGCATGAGCAGCATGGACGTGCTGCGCGCGGCGTTCCCGGCGGGCACGTTGACGGGCGCGCCCAAGGTCCGGGCCATGGAGATCATCGACGAGCTCGAGCCGGTGCGCCGCGGCATCTACGGCGGCGCGGCCGGCTACCTGAGCTACGGGGGCGAAATGGACGTGGCCATCGCCATTCGCACCGGCGTCATCAAGAACGGCATGCTGTACGTGCAGGCGGCCGCCGGCATCGTGGCCGACTCGAACCCCGAACTCGAATGGGCCGAGACCGAAGCCAAGGCGCGCGCCGTGCTGCGCGCGGCCGAACAGGTGCAGCACGGCCTGGACGAACCCATCTGAGGCCCGCCGGCCCACCCCTACCGACCGCGCAACTTATTCCGCAGGTGCCCCATGCTTCTGATGCTTGATAACTACGATTCTTTTACCTACAACCTGGTGCAGTACTTCGGCGAACTCGGCGAAGACGTACGGGTTGCCCGCAACGACCAGATCACGCTCGACGAGATCGCCGCCCTGAAACCCGACCGCATCTGCGTATCGCCCGGCCCGTGCTCGCCGGCCGAGGCCGGCGTATCGGTGGCGCTGATCCAGCGCTTTGCCGGGCAGGTGCCCATCCTGGGCGTGTGCCTGGGCCACCAGGCCATTGGCGCAGCCTACGGCGGCGACATCGTGCGGGCCCAGCAGATCATGCACGGCAAGACCGTGCAGATCACCCACCAGGGCACCGACGTGTTCGCCGGCCTGCCCTCGCCCTACACGGCAATCCGCTACAACTCGCTGACCATCGCGCCCGACACCTTGCCCGACTGCCTGGAAGTCACCGCCACGGCGCCCGACGGCGACATCATGGGCGTGCGCCACAAGACGCTGCCCTTGTACGGAGTACAGTTCCACCCCGAATCCGTGCTGAGCGAACATGGCCACGACTTGCTGCGCAATTTCCTGAACATCCGATAAGAAGGGGACACCACCATGACCATCACGCCCGCCGAAGCCCTGACGCGCTGCATCGAACACCGCGAGATTTTCCACGACGAAATGCTGCATCTGATGCGCATGCTGATGCGCGGCGAGATGTCGCCGCAGATCGCCAGCGCGCTGCTGATGGGGCTGCGCGTCAAGAAAGAAACCGTCGGCGAAATCACCGCGGCGGCGCAAGTCATGCGCGAGTTCGCCACGCCGGTGATCACGCCCAACCCGCAAGACCTGCTCGACATGTGCGGCACGGGCGGCGATGGCAGCCACACGTTCAACATATCCACCACCGCCATGTTCGTGGCCGCCGCCGCCGGGGTGCCGATCGCCAAGCACGGCGGGCGCAGCGCGTCGTCGTCGTCGGGCAGCGCCGACGTGCTGGAAGCCCTGGGCGCCAACCTGACGCTCAGCCCCGAGCAGGTGGCCGAATGCATCCAGGCCACCGGCATCGGCTTCATGTTCGCGCCGGCCCACCACAGCGCCATGAAAAACGTGGCGCCGGTACGCAAGGAACTGGGCGTGCGCACGATTTTCAACATCCTGGGGCCGCTGACCAACCCGGCCAACGCCGCCAACCAGTTGATGGGGGTGTTCCACCCCGACCTGGTCGGCATCCAGGTGCGCGTGCTGCAGCGGCTGGGCTCGCGCCATGTGCTGATCGTGCACGGCAAGGACGGCATGGACGAAGCCTCGCTGGGCAGCGCCACCCTGGTGGGCGAACTGAAGGACGGCGAAATCCGCGAATATGAAATCCACCCTGAAGACTACGGCCTCTCGATGGTGTCTAATCGGGGCATCAAGGTGGCCAACCGCGAAGAGTCGCGTGAGCTTGTCATTCAGGCGCTGGACAATGTCGAAGGCGTCGCCCGCGACATTGTCGCGCTGAATGCCGGGCTGGCCATCTACGCCGGCAACAAGACCGACACCATCGGGCAGGCGTTGTCGCTAGCTTTTGAAACGATTTCTAACGGCTCGGCCCGCGCCAAGCTGGAAGAGTTCTGCGCATATACCCGGAAATTCCAGAAATGAACGATATTCTTGCGAAGATCCTCGCCGTGAAGGCCGAGGAAGTCGCGACTGCCCGCCAGATGCGCAGCGAAGCCGAGCTGCTGCGCGAGGCGCAGGCCCGGCAGGACGTGCGCGGCTTTGCCCAGGCCATCGAAGACAAGATCGCCCAGGGCAAGGCCGGCGTCATTGCCGAAATCAAGAAGGCCTCGCCGTCCAAGGGCGTGCTGCGCGAGAACTTCGACCCCGCCGCCATTGCCGCCACCTATGCGGTGCACGGAGCGGCCTGCCTGTCGGTGCTGACCGACGTGCAATTCTTCCAGGGTTCGCACGACAACCTGCGTCGCGCCCGCGCTGCCTGCCCGCTGCCCGTGCTGCGCAAAGACTTCGTCATCGACCCCTACCAGGTGATCTCGGCGCGGGCCATGGGAGCCGACTGCGTGCTGCTTATCGTGGCGGCCCTGGCGCCGTCGCAACTGCGCGAACTGGAAACCCTGGCCATGGAACTGGGCATGGATGTGCTGGTCGAGGTGCATGACGCCAAGGAGCTGGACATTGCCCTGAGCCTGAAAACGCCCTTGCTGGGCATCAACAACCGCAACCTGCGCACCTTCGAGACCAGCCTGCAGAACACGCTGGACCTGCTGCCGCAGATTCCCGCCGGCAAGCGGGTCATTACCGAAAGCGGCATTCTGTCGCCCGAGGACGTCAAGCTCATGCGCAGCCACCAGGTTCACGCCTTCCTGGTGGGCGAAGCCTTCATGCGCGCGGAAGACCCGGGCGTGGAATTGGCCCGGTTGATGGGCTAAGGTGAAACTCCACCCCGGATCGCCGTGCGGTGGATTGCTGACAGGAGGTTCACCATGAAGCCACGTCTATTCTTGCTGCCGCTGCTCGCCGCCGTGCTGCTGGCGGCCGGCTGCGCCAGCGGCGGCCACCAGCCCGGCCCGCCCCACCCGGGCGCCGTCAACCCGTACAGCAATGGCGGGTTCCATGACGCCGGGCCAAACTACCCCAACACCGGCCGATAAGCGCCGGGGCAGGCTGCCCGGCGTGAATGTTTCGCTGCGGGCTGCGTGCCTTCGTTACCTGCCGCCCGAGACGTCGATGAACGACCCGGTGGTGTAGCTGGCTTCGTCCGAGACGAACCACATCACGGCATTGGCGACTTCCTGCGGGGTGCCGCCGCGCTGCATCGGGATGGAGCCGGCCACGCGGTCGACCCGGCCGGGTTCGCCGCCGCTGGCGTGCATCTCGGTATAGATGGCGCCCGGCCGCACCGCGTTGACGCGGATGCCGTCGGCCGCCACTTCTTTTGACAGCCCGATGGTCAGGGTGTCGAGCGCCCCCTTGGACGCGGCGTAATCGATGTATTCACCCGGCGAACCCAGCCGCGCCGCCATTGACGACACGTTGACGATGGCGCCCCCGCGGCCGCCATGGCGCGGCGCCATGCGGCGCACCGCCTCGCGGCAGCAGACCAGCGCGCCCACCACATTGGTAGCCAGGATGCGCGAGACTCGCGCGGCGTCCATGTCTTCGAGGCGCATCTGGGTGTCCAGCACGCCGGCATTGTTCACCAGCGCATCGACCCGGCCCAGCTCGCGATCGACGGCCTGGAACAGCCGCACCACCTGCGCTTCGTCTGCCACATCGCCCGCCATGGCGACCGCGCGGCCGCCTTCGGCCTGGATGGCCGCCACGACCGCATCGGCGGCATCGCGGCGCTGGCGATAGTTGACGCAGACCGCATAGCCGCGCCGCGCGGCCAGCAAGGCCACCGCCGCCCCTATGCCGCGGCTGGCGCCCGTAACGATCATGACTTTATCCGGCATTGCCTGGCTCCTTGAGTCTTGAGTGGCGGACGGCACGCTACGCTTGCGCGGCAGGCCCGCGCGCTGCCCATTGCAGCGCATCTTCGAGGCGATCGTTGCCCCAGAACATTTCGCGCCCCACCATCAGGCTGGGCGCGCCGAAAATACCCAGTTCACGCGCACGGTCGACCTGCCGGCGCAGGGCTTCCTTGGTGCTTTCCTGGCGCGCCTGCGCAAGCAGCGCAGGCCGGTCCAGCGACAGGCGGTCGAGTATGGCGCCCACCACGGCCTCGTCCTGGATATCCTGGTCGTCGACGAAATTGGCGCGAAACACCGCCAGGCAGAAGTCGCGCCCCCATGGCTGGTCTTGCCCCAGCAGGGCCACGCGCGCCGACAGCACGCTCATGCGCGGAAACTGGCTGGGCCGCCGGTAGGCCAGGCCGTACTTGTCGGCCAGGCGCGCGATGTCGCGCATCATGTAGGCGCCCTTGCCGGGGAACAGCCGGAACGGTGAGTCGTTCCAGCCCTGCGCCTGGAAAATCGGGCCCAGCAGGAACGGCCGCAGCGCCACACTGACGCCCGCCTGATGCGCCAGCGGCCCGACCCGTTCTATGGCCAGGTAGCTGTAGGGGCTGGCGAAGTCGAACCACATTTCGCAAGGCAAGGCAGGGGCATTCATGCAGGGGGCTCCAGGATGAAGGCGACCCGCGCATCGGGCAGGCCGCTCAGAACAATATCGCGATTGCCGCGCAGCCGCACGGTTTCGCCGGCGCCGAGCACATGATCTTCGCGGCAACGGTCTTGCGACACCCACACCGTGCCGGACTCGCACAGAATACGCAGGCCGCGGGCTTGCCTCAAGCGCACGGCCGTCCGGCCCGCGAGGGCCAGTGACATTCCCGTTATGCAATACAGGCGGATCGGGGCAATGGTCATGGCGGTTCCTGGGCGCAGCGCGGCCCGCAAGCCGTGCACGAAGAAAATGACTCGTCCAGCCCCATTGAACGTTGAAGCGTATGATTGTTCAACCGATTTTCACGCCTCATTCGCATGCGTCTACAGAATGCCATACCCTTTATCGAAACTGCCTCCGCTGGACCTGGTCCGCGGCTTCGTGGCCGTCGGGCGGCGCATGAGCATCACCGCCGCGGCTCAAGATCTGCATGTAACGCAGTCCGCGGTCAGCCGCCAGGTCCGCGCCCTGGAGGCGCACCTGGGCGTCACGCTGCTGTCGCGCGGCTTTCGCTCGGTGTCGTTCACCGCGGAAGGCGCGCAGTTGTTCCGCATGGCCGACCCCTGGCTGACGCAGCTGGGCGAGCTGGCCGGGCAATGGCGGGCGCCCGAGCGCCGCACGCCGGTCACGGTCACCACCACCATCGGGGTGGCATCGCTGTGGCTGCTGCCCCGGCTGGGCGAATTCCAGGCGGCGCACCCCGCCGTCGACGTGCGCGTGGCCGCCGACAACCGGGTGCTGGACATTGACCGCGACGGCGTCGACATCGCCATTCGCTATAGCCCGCGCGAAGCCGCGCCCGACGGCGCGTTGTGGCTGTTCGGCGAAGCCGTCGTGCCGGTGGCGCATCCCTCGCTGGGTATTGCCAGGCTGGATGCCGGCACCCTGTCCGGCCTGGTGCTGCTGGAATTCGACGACCCCACCCGCCCCTGGCTGCAATGGGCCGAATGGCTGCAAGTGCGCGAACTGGGCAACGCTCGGCCCAAGGGCATGCTGCGCTTTAACCAGTACGACCAGGTCGTGCACGCGGCGCTGGCCGGCCATGGCGTCGCGCTGGGGCGGCGCGCGCTGGTCGAGCCGCTGCTGGCGCAGCAACGGCTGGTCGCCGTGGGCGACGCGCTGCAAAGCGCTGCCCGCCATGCGTACTGGATGATCCGCGGCACGCAGCCGCGCTCGGCCGAGGTGGACATCGTGGCCGACTGGCTGGCCGCCCAGGCGCGCGCCACGGCGCGCGTGCTGGGTTGATTCGCGCTATTCTCGAGCCACTTCCCGCCAGCCTACACGGAGCACTCTTTCATGCGCTTTCCGGCCTGTTTCCCGCCGCGCCGCACACTGGGCGCGCTAGTTCTGTCCGCCGCGACCCTGCTGGCCGGCGGCCCGGCGCTGGCCGCCGCCCCTATCCAGGCCGCCCAGGCGCCGGGCTTCTACCGCATGGCGCTGGGCGATTTCGTCGTCACCGCGCTGTACGACGGCTATGTCGACCTGGACCCGTCCATTCTCAGCGGAGCCAGCGCCCAGGATATTCAAACCCTGCTGGCCGCCATGTTCGTGCCCGTCGACCCCGGTGTGCAAACCGCGGTCAATGGCTACGTCGTGCAAAACGGCAAACAGGTGGTGCTGGTGGATACGGGCGCCGGCCCGTGCCTGGGGCCCACGGCCGGCGGCCTGGCGGGCAACCTGCGCGCCGCGGGCTTCCAGCCTGAACAGGTCGACGCGGTGCTGCTCACGCACCTGCATCCCGACCACGCCTGCGGGCTGCTCACGCCCGAAGGCGCGGCGCTGTTTCCCAACGCCGATGTGTACGCCGCCCGCGCCGAGGCTGATTTCTGGCTGAGCACCACCGTGGCGGCGCAGGCGCCCGCCGACGTGCAGCCCATGTTCAAGATGTCGCGCGACGCGGCCGCGCCATACCAGGCTGCCGGCAAGTTCCTTACCTACCAACCCGACGACACGCTGCTGCCGGGCGTGCAGGCCGTGCCCACGCACGGCCACACGCCGGGCCATACCTCGTACCTGTTCACCTCGGGCAAGCAACGCCTGCTGGTGTGGGGCGACATCGTGCACAGCCACGCCGTGCAATTCGCCCGGCCGGAAGTCGCCATAGAGTTCGACGTGGACAGCGTCCAGGCCATCGCCAGCCGCAAGAAAGTCTTCGCCGACACCGCGCGCGACGGCATGTGGGTGGCCGGCGCGCACCTGCCGTTCCCGGGCCTGGGCCATGTGCGCGCCGATGGCCAGGGTTACGCCTGGGTGCCGGCGGAATACGCGCCGCTGCGGCAGCGTCCGGCCCGGCCCTAGCAGCGGGCCGGTTTATCCGCCGTAGCGCTCGAACCAGTCGAGCATGCGGCGCCAGGCGTCTTCGGCAGCCTCTTTGCGGTAGCTGGGCCGGTAGTCGGCATGAAAGCCGTGGGGCGCGTCTTTATACAGGCGGATTTCCGACTTCCGGGCGGCTTCCGGGCCCTTGCCCAGCGCGTCGCGCATTTGCTCGACGTCGGCCACCGAAATGCCCGCGTCCGCCGCGCCATAAAGGCCCAGTACCGGCGCGGCCAGCCGGTCGACCAGCTGGATCGGATCCGCCGGCTTGATGGGGCTGGTCGTGTTGCGCACATGCCCGTACCAGGCGGCGCCGGCGCGCAGATGCGGATTGTGCGCCGCGTACAGCCACACAATGCGCCCGCCCCAGCAGAAACCGGTAACCATCAGCCGCTTCGGGTCGCCGCCATGCTGGGCGGCCCAGGCTGCGGTGGCGTCGAGATCGCCCATGACCTGATCGTCGGGCACCTTGTTGACCACCTCGGCCACCAGCTTGGCAACCTCGGTGTATTTGGACGCGTCGCCCTGGCGCGCGAAGAGCTCGGGCGCCACGGCCAGGTAGCCCGCCTTGGCCAGCCGGCGGCACACGTCCTGTATGTATTCGTGCACGCCGAAAATCTCGTTCACGACCAGCACCGTGGGCAGCGCCTTGACGCCCTGCGGCGCGGCGCGATAGGCCGGCATGCTGCCGCCCGGCACCGGGATCTGCACCGGCCCGGCATCGAGCCCGGCCGACGGCGTGGTGATGGCGGTGGCCGCAGCCGCATGACCGGTGGCGGCGGTGAAACCCGTGGCCAGGGCAGTGGCCACGAATGCGCGCCTGTCCAGCCGCAAGGGCGGCAGCAGGCTGTCGAACTGCGAATCTCGGGACATGGCAGGTCTCCTTGGGCGGGCCGCCCGCGCGCGGCCGGAAACCATTATGCATCCGGCCGCGAGTCCCGTCTTGCCGTTTTGTTTACCTGTCTTCGCGTCCCAGGCAGCGGTAGGCCAGCCCCGCAATGATGGCGCCGGCGATCGGCGCGACCCAGAACAGCCAAAGCTGCTCGAGCGCCCAGCCCCCCACGAACAGCGCGGGGCCGGTGGAGCGGGCCGGGTTCACCGAGGTATTGGTGACCGGGATGCTGATCAGGTGGATGAGCGTCAGCGCCAGGCCGATCGGGATGGGCGCGAACCCTGCCGGCGCGCGCTTGTCGGTCGAGCCCAGGATCACGAACAGGAAGCCGAAGGTCAGCACGACTTCGCACACCAGTGCGGCGCTCAATGCATAGTTGCCGGGAGAATGCTCGCCGTAGCCGTTGGCCGCGAAGCCGCTGGCCACCAGGTCGAAGCCCGGCTTGCCGCTGGCGATCCAGGCCAGCACCGCGGCCCCGATCACGGCGCCGATGACCTGCGCCACGGCATAGGGAACCACCTCGCGCATCGGGAAGCGCCCGCCCACGGCCAGCCCCACCGTGACGGCGGGGTTGAAATGCCCGCCGGATATATGGCCGACGGCGTACGCCATGGTCAAAACCGTCAGGCCGAACGCCAGCGCGACCCCCACGAAACCGACGCCCAGCTCGGGAAAGCCGGCGGCCAGGACCGCGGTCCCGCACCCGCCAAGAACCAACCAGAAGGTGCCAATGAGCTCGGCCGTGCAACGCTTGGACAACGAAGACATGATGCTTTCTCCAGGTAAAAACCGCAGTGAGCGTATCGCAACCACATCAACCCTAAAGTGAAGCTTTGCAAAGAGCGCGGCGCCATGACGCCAATTCAGCATGCCTGGACGGTGTGCGCAGCGATTACCATGGCGTTTTCCATTTCACCTTGACGCCATGCAAGAACCAGCCAGCCACCAACTGTCGATGACCATCCTGATGACGCCGGACATGGCCAACTTCGCGGGCAATGTCCACGGCGGAACCATTCTGAAGTATCTGGACCAAGTTGCCTATGCGTGCGCAAGCCGTTACGCAGGCCACTACGTCGTGACCCTGTCGGTCGACCAGGTGGTTTTCCGCCAGCCCATCCACGTGGGCGAGCTGGTCACTTTCCTGGCGTCGGTGAACTACACCGGCCGCACGTCGATGGAAATTGGCATCAAGGTCATTACCGAAGACATCCGCCGCCAAGTCGTGCGGCACGCCAACAGTTGCTACTTCACCATGGTGGCAGTGGACGACAACGGCCAGCCCACGGCCGTGCCGCAACGCGAGTTGCGCACGCTGGAGGACAGGCAGCGGTATGAAGCGGCGCGCGAACGCCGCGAACTGCGCCAGGCCATGGAAAAGCACCATCACGACATCAAGCAACGGGTGCAGGACCCCTCGGCCGATCCGGTCGCCTGAAGGCGCACAGGCACGGTTGTTGCAGCTTTGCAACGAACCCGGCCACCACCGCCTCGGGACTTTCCCTAGTGCGTGTATTCAGGTCTGTGTAACGATGGGGGCGGCGCGACGCTCCAGGCCCGAAGCCGGGCGCGCCGCGCGTCCCCCGGCCCAGGGCGAGTGTCCATCTGATGTACGTTTTTTTAGCGAGTTGCAGGACCGAATTTATCGAGCAACTTGATCAAAAGCGGCCGGATGCGGCGCAATTGTTCGAGATGGACGGCAGATAAAGCCTGCAGCTTGGCCTCGGCCAGAGGCGTGAGCGCGACGCGCACGCGGCGGCCATCGGCCGGGTCGACAGAACGCTCAACCATGCCCATGCGCGCCAGCCGGCTGATGAGTTCGACGGCGCTATGGTGCTTGACGCAGAGTTTTTCGGCCAACTCGCCCACGGTGAGCGCCTGCGCTCCGCTACCTTTGATGGTAAGCAAAGCCTGATGCTGTTGCGGCGACAACCCTTGGCCATGGGCCTCGGCTTCACTGAAAACAGTGAAGCGCCGCAGCGCGTAGCGGAACTCGGCCAGGGTTGCAAAATCGGCCGGTTGCAATTCGCGGGTTTCGATATCACCTCTCCGGATGGTTAGAGGATTTACCGACAGAATTCTAAACTACATCGTGCTACGATCCACCCGACTTGGACTATGCGTGCTGGCGGTGCGCTGAGTGTCCGGACGCTTGCAGAACCCGATATGGCTGGCGCCGCCGTGCCATATTTTTTTATATGTTTCATGTCCAAGCCTCATGCGTCCACCGGCACTGCGTCTCCGCCTTTCGGGTTCCAGCAACCCGGCACGGCACAATACGGAGACCTTCTATGCAGCTAAGGAACAAGCAGGATTTCTGGTCGGGGGTGATGTTCACCCTTATCGGCCTGGGATTTGCGCTTGGGGCCACCCAATACAACATGGGCACTTCCGCCCGCATGGGCCCCGGCTATTTCCCCTTCTGGCTCGGCATCTGCCTGGCCATACTGGGCGCCACCGTGGCCCTCGGCGCGATGTCCCCCAAGGCCACCGAAACCACGGTCGAGAAATTCGATTTCAAGATCCTGTTCATCATCATCGGTTCCGTCGTCCTGTTCGGGCTGCTGCTGCGCCCGCTGGGTCTCTATGTGTCGCTGTTCCTGCTGGTCGTGATCAGCAGTATCGCCAGCTATGAGTTCAGCTGGAAAGTCGCCGTCGTCAATGCGATTTTCCTGGTGGTGTTCTGCTGGCTGGCGTTTATCAAGGGTCTGGGATTGATCTTCCCGCTGTGGCCGTCGTTTCTGGGCATGAATTAAACACAAGGGGAAGACAAGATCATGGAATTGCTGGAACACCTCGCGCTCGGGTTCTCCGTCGCGTTCACTCCCGAAAACCTGCTGTATGCCCTGCTGGGTTGCATCCTGGGCACGCTGGTCGGGGTGCTGCCGGGCCTGGGGCCCGTGCCTACCATCGCAATGCTGCTGCCCATTACGTACGTGCTGCCTCCGGTGGCCGGCCTGATCATGCTGGCGGGCATTTACTACGGCACGCAATACGGCGGCTCCACCACCGCCATCCTGGTCAACCTGCCAGGCGAGACATCCGCGGTGGTGACCGTGCTGGACGGGCACCAGATGGCGCGTAACGGCCGAGCCGGCGCGGCCTTGTCGCTGGCTGCCGTCGGTTCGTTCTTCGCGGGCAGCGTCACCACCATGCTGATCGCCGCCTTCGCGCCCCCGCTGGCCGAAGTGGCGTTCAAGTTCGGCCCGGCCGAATACTTCTCGCTGATGACCCTGGGCCTGATCGGCGCCGTGGTGCTGGCCTCGGGCTCGCTGCCCAAGGCCATCTGCATGATTCTGCTGGGTCTGCTGCTGGGCATGGTGGGCACCGACGTCAACTCGGGCGTGGCCCGCTACGACTTCGGCATCCCCGAACTGCAAGACGGCATCGACTTCGCCATCGTGGCCATGGGCGTGTTCGGCTTCGCTGAAATCCTCTCGAACCTCGAACAGAAAGAAAACCGCGTCGAACTGCAGGACAAGATCGGTTCGCTGTACCCCAACCGGCAAGAAATCCGCGAAGCCACGCCCGCCATCGTGCGCGGCACGGCGCTGGGTTCGATGCTGGGCATCCTGCCGGGCGGCGGATCGGTGCTGTCGGCCTTCGCGTCGTACACGCTCGAAAAGAAGCTGTCGAAAGAACCCGAGCGCTTCGGCAAGGGCCACCCGGCCGGCCTGGCCGGCCCTGAATCGGCCAACAACGCTGGCGCGCAGGCTTCGTTCATTCCGCTGCTGACCCTGGGCATTCCGGGCAACGCCGTGATGGCGCTGATGGTCGGCGCCATGACCATCCACAACATCCAGCCCGGCCCGCAGGTCATGACCAGCCACCCGGACCTGTTCTGGGGCCTGATCGCCTCGATGTGGATCGGCAACCTGATGCTGGTGGTGCTGAACCTGCCGCTGATCGGGCTGTGGGTCAAGCTGCTGAAGGTGCCCTACCGCATCCTGTTCCCGGCCATTCTGGTGTTCTGCACGATCGGCGTGTATTCGTTGAACTACAACACCTTCGATATCTACACGACGGCCGTGTTCGGCGTGGTGGGCTACTTCTGGGCCAAGCTCAAGTGCGAAGGCGCTCCGCTGCTGCTGGGCCTGGTGCTGGGCCCCATGATGGAAGAGAACTTCCGGCGCGCCCTGCTGCTGTCGCGCGGCGACTTCTTCACCTTCGTCGAGCGTCCCCTGTCGGCCTCGCTGCTGGCCGCCGCGGCGGTGCTGGTGGTGCTGGTGGCCCTGCCGTCGATCCGCAAAAAGCGCCAGGAAACCTTCGTCGAAGAAGACTGACGCCCTGCCCGGCGCCCCGGCGCCGGCAAGACCGTATTTTGCGTTACCTGTGCCAGACGCCTCGGTGTCTGGCATTTTTTTGTGCGCCATGCCCGCTCCGGCACGAATGCGCACAATCACATTGCTGCAGATCTCGCTTTGATTAATCGCAGAAAATAGTTGCGCGCACAACCAGTTGTCGATATAGTTGCGCACACAACCAACAAGGAGACCGGCGTGACGCACCCTGCCCCACTGCCCGGACACGTGCCCGTGCTGATCGCGGGCGGCGGCCCTGTCGGGCTGACCTTGGCGGCCCTGCTGGCCGAATACGGCATTGCCTCGCTGACCGTCGAGGCCGACGATGGCTACTGCACCGGTAGCCGGGCCATCTGCATATCGCGCCGTTCGCAAGAAATACTGGCCTGGATCGGCGCCGACCGGCCGCTGGTGGAAAAGGGTTTGCCCTGGAGCAGCGGGCGCAGCTACTACCGCAACCAGGAAGTGCTGCGGTTCGAGATGCCCGGCGACCCGACCCAGCGCTACGCGCCCATGGTCAATATTCAGCAGTTCTATATTGAAGAATATGCCCATCAGGCGCTGCGACGCGGCCGCGCGGCCGCGCAGGTGGCGTGGGCCAGCCGGGTGGCGCGGGTGCAGCCCGACGAGGCCGGCGTCACGGTGCACATTGAAAACGCCGCCGGCTCGCACAGGGTGCGGGCCGACTGGGTGGTGGCCTGCGACGGCGGGCGCAGCACGGTGCGCGAGCAGTTGGGGCTGGCCTTGCAGGGCATGCAGTACGAAGGCCGTTATGTCATTGTCGACATCGAACAGGCATCGTCCCGGCCCACCGAACGCCTGGCGTGGTTCGACCCGCCCTCGAACCCCGGCTCTACCCTGCTGATGCACCGGCAGCCCGACAATGTATGGCGCATCGACTACCAGATCCGCGACGATGAAGACGCGCAAGCCGCCGTGCTGCCCGAGAACGTGCTGCCGCGCGTGCAGAGCCACCTGGACATGATCGGCGAGACGGCGCCATGGAAGCCGCTCTGGATCTCGATGTACAACGCCAAGTGCCTGACGCTGGACAGCTACCGCCACGGGCGCGTGCTGTTCGCCGGCGACGCCGGCCACCTGGTGCCGATTTTTGGCGTGCGCGGCCTGAATTCCGGCCTGGACGACGCCGGCAACCTGGCCTGGAAGCTCGCCTGGGTGCTGCGCGGCCACGCCGGCGAAGCGCTGCTGGATACCTATAGCCAGGAACGCGTGCGTGCCACCCGGCAGAACCTCAGCTACGGCGCGAAAAGCACCGAATTCATGGCACCCCCGGACTACGGTTTTCGCCTGCTGCGCGAAGCCACCCTGCGCCTGTCGCTGACCGACGCGACGGTGCGTTCGCTGATCAACCCGCGCCAATCGTCGCCTATTTCGTACCAGGGCTCGGCCCTGAACGCCGCCGACGGCCTGCCCGAAGCCGGTCCGCTGGCCGCGCCCGGAGAGCCGGCGCCCGAAGCGCTGCTGCGGCAGGCGGGCGCGCCCCGCCACCTGACCTCGTGCTTCGGCGGCGCGTTCACGCTGCTGGCGTTCGACTGCGACCCGGCAGCCCTGGCGCAGCTGGACGACCTGGCGCGCGCGGCCACGCCGCTGCGCGTGCTGCACATCGGCCAGGGGGCGAATGCGGCGCTGCACGATGCCGATGGCCAGGCGCGCCAGCGCTATGGCGCGAGCGCTGGCGCCCTGTACGCCATCCGCCCGGACGGCTATGTGCTGGGCCGCTGGCGGCAAGACGACATGCCGGCTGTCCGGCGCGCGCTTACGCCTTATCATCCCGTTACGGAGATCCGCCATGACTGAATCCGACCTGGACCAGGCCTACACGCAGTTAGCGCAAGCCCTTACCCGCGTCGGCGCGGCCCAGGCTCCGTTGTTCCTGTCGGCGCTGTGCCTGTCGCTGATCAGCCGGCAAGCGGAAGCCGCGCCGGTGCTGGCCTTGATCGAGCAGGCCGAACACGCCACAAGAGCCTGATCGAGCCGGCATTTGTCGTACCCTTGTCCGTTGTACCCATAGTCAGTACCCCTACCAAGAAAGCTGTACCCATTACCAAGAACGCTGTACCCACAACACGGAGAGACAATCCATGAACCGTTACCTGAAGGCCGCGGCGACGCTGCTGCTGGCCGCTGGCGCGCTGCAAGCGCAGGCTGCCGACTACCCTGCCCGCGCCATTGAATGGGTCGTGCCTTACCCGGCCGGCGGCGGCACGGATATCGTGGCCCGCACCCTGGCCGAGAAAATGACGACATCGCTCGGGCAACCGCTGGTCATCGCCAACAAACCTGGCGCGGCCACCGCGATCGGCGCCGACTACGTGGCGCGCGCCCAGCCGGACGGCTACACCATGCTGTCCGGCGACACCGCCACTCTGGCCGCCAACCCGGCGCTGTATCCCCAGCTCTCGTACAACCCCGCCACCGACCTGAAATCGGTGGGCCTGATGGCGCGCTTCGCGATGATCCTGGTGGTGAACCCGTCGGTGCCGGCCAAGACGCTGGACGAACTCGAGGCCTGGATCAAGTCGCAGTCCAACGGCGTCGACTACGCTACGCCCGGCTCGGGCAGCCCGCACCACCTGGCTACCGAACTGTTCCGCCTGCGCACGGGGCTGAACCTGGTGCACGTGCCCTATCGCGGCGCGGCCCCCGCCGTGCAGGATGTCATAGGCGGCCAGGTGCCCATGATGTTCGTCGATTCGGCCACCGGCCAGCAGTACATCGCATCGGGTCGGCTGCGCGCCATTGCCGTCGCCAGCGCCAAGCGCCTGGACTCGATGCCCGACACGCCCACGCTGATGGAACTGGGGCTGAAGGATTTTGAAGCGTATGCCTGGCAAGGGCTGCTGGTGCCCAAGGGCACTTCCGACGCCATCGTCGACCGCCTGAACACCGCCCTGCGCGGCGCGCTGGACTCGGCCGAGGTGCGCGAGAAGTTCAAGTCCATGGGGCTGGAAGCGATTCCCAGCACGCCTCAGGAAATGACCGCCTATGCCGCGTCCGAACGCGAAAAATGGGGCAAGGTCATCCGCGACAGCAAGATCACCGTCAACTGAGCCGATGGCGGGCCGCGCCCGCCACACCTATGCCCACTCGTTCATCCGACACCCTGCCCGCGCTTGAACGCTTCCTGACCTACAGGATGCACGTGGTCAACAAGGTTTCCGACCGCGACTCCAACCGCGCGTACCAGGAAACCTGCGGCCTGCCGTTGGGCGAGGCGCGGTGCCTGGCGGCAATCGGGCGCTATGCGCCGCTGTCGGTGAACGACCTGGCCCGCGCCGCCAACCTGAACAAAGGCCAGGCCAGCCGCTCGGCGCAGGCCTTGGTGGATCGGGGACTGGTCAGCAAAGCAGCCTGCGAGAACGATGCGCGGGGCGTGTTGCTGGCGCCCACGCGCGCCGGCCAGGCGCTTTACGAGCGGGTCGTGGCGCTGATCGCGCGCCGCAATGACGAGATATTCGGCTGCCTCAGCGAGCAGGAACAAGCGCAGCTGGGCGCCATGCTCGATCGGGTGATTGCTCACGTGGGAAGAGAGGGGTAAAGGCCGCCGGGGTGGGCACACGCCTGTTCATGGAGTTCGTGGCGCGGCGTCTGACCACGCTGCCTGGTTTCACCGCTGCTTAGCGCGGGCTTCAGCGCGGCGGCAAGGCCCCTGCGGGGTCTACCGGTTTGCCACGATAGCGCAGCTCGAAGTACAGCGCCGGCCCGCTGCGGTCGGTATTGCCCATTTCGGCGATCTGCTGGCCTTGCGAGACCTTCTGTCCTTCTTTCACCAGCATCCGGCTGTTGTGCGCGTAGATGCTGAGAAAGTCGCCGGCGTGCTGCACGATGACCAGGTTGCCGTAGCCGCGCAGGCGGTTGCCGGCATACACCACGCTGCCCGCGGCGGCGGCCCGCACTGGCGTGCCGGTTTTGTTGACGATAGTGATGCCCTTCGACGAATTGCCGTTGTAGCGGTGCGTGATGGTGCCATCGGCCGGCCAGACCAGCTTGATGCCGCGCACGGCGGCGGCCGACGCGGCCGCCGAAGGCGGCGGGCTGCTTGCGCTGGAGGCCGCGGCCGCGCGCCCCTTGGCGCTGACGCGCAACATCTGCCCCTTGCTGATGCGATTGGGATTGGACAGATTGTTCAGGCGCATCAGCTCCGCCACGCTGGTATTGTGCTCGCGCGCGATCTTGCTGAGCGTGTCGCCGGACTGCACGCGGTAATACCCGGGGCCGACCTTGGTAGAGCTGCACGCCGCCAGCAGCATCAACAAGCCGGCGCACAGCGCGGCGCCGGCATGGCGCCATGCGGCCGTGGCGCGGGGGCGGCGCGGCGCCGCGGGCGAAACGGATAGGGTCGAGATAACAGGCACTGACAGCGTATGGGCGTAAATGACAAGAACCGGGAACATCCCTCGCCCAGAAGGGTAACAAGAAACGCTGTAACAGGCTTGTGCATTTGAATCAGGCCCGCCGGCCGCTACACCGACAAATGCCGCCGCACCTCTTCGCCGTCCATCTCGGCCCGCGACCCGCGGGCGACGACTTCGCCGCGCGACAGCACCACGAAATGGTCGGCCAGTTCGCGCGCGAAATCGAAATACTGTTCGCACAGCAGAATACCGATGTCGCCGCGCTGGCGCAGCAGGCGGATGACGCGGCCGATGTCCTTGATGATCGATGGCTGGATGCCTTCAGTGGGCTCGTCCAGAATGATCAGCCTGGGCTCGGCCACCAATGCCCGCGCAATGGCCAGCTGTTGTTGCTGGCCGCCCGACAGGTCGCCGCCCCGGCGGGCCAGCATGCTGCGCAGCACCGGAAACAACTCGAACACTTCTTCCTTGATGCGGCGCGCACGCGCGCCGGGAAAGCGCGCCATGCCCATGACGATGTTCTCTTCCACCGTCAGCCGCGCGAAAATATCGCGCCCCTGCGGCACATAGGCCATGCCCAGCGCCGCGCGCCGGTGCGGCGGCAGGCGCGAGATGTCGTGCCCGTCGAACATCACCTTGCCGCCCGCCACGGGCAGCACGCCCATCAGGCATTTCAACAAGGTGGTTTTGCCTACGCCGTTGCGCCCCAGCAGCCCCAGGCACTCGCCCTGCCGCAGCGACACCGACACGCCACGCAGCGTATGGCTGCCGCCATAGTATTGATCGATGGCTTGCACTTCCAGCATTTCAGCGCCCCAGATAGACTTCAACGACACGCGGGTCGGCCTGCACCTGCGCCATGGTGCCTTCGGCCAGCACCGAGCCTTCATGCAGCACGGTCACCTTGCCGCCGTCGGCGATACGCGAAACGAAATCCATATCGTGCTCCACCACCATCAGCGAGTGGCGGCCGCGCAGTTCATTGAGCAATTCGCCAGTGCGCTCGGTTTCGGCATCCGTCATGCCGGCCACCGGCTCGTCCAGCAGCAGCAACTGCGGCTCCTGCATCAGCAGCATGCCGATCTCGAGCCACTGCTTCTGGCCATGCGACAACAATCCGGCCGGGCGTTGCGCCGCGTCGCCCAGCCGGATCAGCGCCAGCGTCTCGGCAATGCGATCGGCCTGCTCGCTCGTCAGCCGGGCAAACAGAGTGGGCCGCACGCGCTTGTCGGTCTTCATGGCCAGTTCCAGGTTCTCGAACACCGTGTGCTGCTCGAACACGGTAGGGCGCTGGAACTTGCGGCCAATGCCGGCATGCGCGATCTGCGCCTCGTTCAGCGTGGCCAGGTCGATGTTCTGCCCAAAAAAAGCCGTGCCCGCAGTGGGACGCGTCTTGCCGGTAATGACGTCCATCATGGTGGTCTTGCCCGCGCCATTGGGGCCGATAATGCAGCGCAGCTCGCCCACGCCAATGTCCAGCGTCAGGTCGTTCAGGGCCTTGAAGCCGTCGAAGCTGACCGTGATGCCGTCCAGGTACAAGATGGCGCCATGGGTTGTATCGACGCCCGGCGGATTGACGCGGCCATACGACGCCTGCCCGCTCGGGCCGCCGTCGTCGTCCAGGGCGGCAGCCGCCCTATTGCGCGATTCGGTACTCATGCGGCATGCTCCCCGCGGCGCGCCATCCAGCGCCGCACCAGACCCACGATGCCCTGCGGCAGCAGCAAGGTCACCAACACGAAAATCAGGCCCAGCGCATACAGCCAGAATTCCGGAAATACGCTGGTGAACCAGGTTTTCAGGCCGTTGACCGCGCCTGCCCCGATGATGGGGCCGATCAGCGTGCCACGTCCGCCCGTAGCCACCCAGATGACCATTTCAATCGAATTCTCGGTAGACATTTCGCCGGGGTTGATAATGCCGACCTGCGGCACGTACAAGGCGCCGGCCACGCCGCACATGACGGCCGACAGGGTCCAGACGAACAGCTTGAAGCCCAGCGGTTCGTAGCCGATGAAGCGCAACCGGCTTTCAGCGTCGCGCACCGCGGTCAGCACGCGGCCCAGCTTGGACTGCGTAACCGCGCGAGCCAGCACCAGCGCGCCGAACAGCACCGCCAGCGTCACCCAGTACAACCCCGCGCGCGTCGCGGGCGCAGTGATGTCGAAGCCCAGGATGCGCTTGAAATCGGTAAAGCCGTTGTTGCCGCCAAAGCCCGTATCGTTGCGGAAGAACAGCAGCATGGCCGCGAACGTCAGCGCCTGTGTGATGATGGAGAAGTACACGCCCTTGATGCGCGAACGGAAGGCGAAGTATCCGAACAGAAACGCCAGCCCGCCGGGCACCAGCACCACCAGCAGCATGGCGTACCAGAAGTGGTCGGTGAACGCCCAGTACCAGGGGTACGCCTTCCAGTTCAGGAACACCATGAAATCGGGCACGTCGCTCTGGTAGACGCCGTCGCGGCCGATGGCGCGCATCAGGTACATGCCGTGCGCATACCCGCCCAGCGCGAAGAACAACCCGTGCCCCAACGATAGAATGCCGGCATACCCCCACACCAGGTCCAGCGCCAGCGCGGCCAGCGCGTAGCACATGAACTTGCCCAGCAAGGCCACGGCATAGGCGGACACATGCAGCGTATGTCCCGGCGGAAACACCAGGTTCAGGCAGGGCAGCAGCGCCAGCAGCGCCGTGGCGACGGCCAGCCCTGCCCAGGCGCGCGCGCTGAACAGCGGGCGGCGGACAAGCGCGGGATTCAGTTCGGCGGCGTTCATTCGGCGCTCCTGCCGCGCGGCGCGAACAGGCCCTGGGGCCGCTTCTGCACGAACAGCACGATCAACGCCAGGATGGTGATCTTGGCCATCACGGCTCCGGAATAAGGTTCGAGAAACTTGGTGACAGCGCCCAGGCCCAGCGCGGCCACGACCGTGCCGGCAAGCTGCCCTACCCCGCCCAGCACCACCACCATGAACGAATCGACGATATAGGCGCGGCCCAGGTCCGGCCCTACATTGCCCAGCTGGGACAGCGCCACGCCCGCCAGGCCGGCGATTCCCGAACCCAGTCCGAACGCCAGCATGTCGATCCGGCCGGTGGGCACGCCCACGCAGTCGGCCATGCGGCGGTTCTGGGTGATGGCGCGCACGAACAGGCCCAGCCGGGTATGGTTCAGCAGCAGCCATACAAACACCACCACCAGCACCGCGAACGCGACGATGGCGATGCGGTTATAGGAAAGCACCAGGTTGCCCAGCACCGTGATGCCGCCGCTCATCCACGACGGGTTGCCCACTTCGACGTTCTGCGCGCCGAACAGCGTCCGCACCGCCTGCATCAGCATCAGGCTGATGCCCCAGGTGGCCAGCAGGGTTTCCAGGGGCCGGCCGTACAGCCAGCGGATGACCGTGCGCTCGAGCGCCATGCCCACCAGGGCGGTCACCACGAAGGCCACAGGCAGCGCCGCGATCACGTACGCATCCAGCCATTGCGGGAACCACAGCCGGAACAGCGCCTGTACCGCGTAGGTGACATACGCGCCTATCATCAGCAGTTCGCCGTGGGCCATGTTGATCACGCCCATCAGGCCGAACGTGATAGCCAGGCCCAGCGCGGCCAGTAGCAGGACGCTGCCCAGGCTGACGCCATAGAACAAGTTGCCCACCCACGCCACCGTGGCCAGGTGGCGCTCGATGCTGTGCAGCGCGGCGCCGGCCGCGGCGCGCACCTGGGCGTCGGGCTCGGCATAGCGGCCCTGCGCATCTTGCTGCAGCATGGCTTCGAGCACCGGCCGGAAGGCCGCGTTGCCGCTATGCCCGAGCGCTTCCGCGGCCTGGCGCCGCACGCCCGGGTCATCGCTTTGCAACTGCAGCGTGGCGACGGCGATTTCCAGCGCGGCCCGGACCTCGCCGTCGCGCTCCTCGGACAGCGCCTTTTCCAGCATAGGCAGCGCCGTGGCATCCGTGCCGCGCTGGAGCCGCTTCGCGGCCGCCAGGCGCTGCGCGGCATCGGGCGCATGCAGGCGCGAGGCCGCCAACGCCGCGGCAATGGCCCGGCGCAACCGGTTGTTCACCGACACCGTGCCGGCCTCTGGCGGCAAGGCGGCTGGCTGCCCGGTGGCGGCATCAACGGCGCCCGCTCCTGTGTCGATCAGCAGGCGGCCGTCGGGCGCCGCGTACAACCGGTCGCTTCCCAGGGCGTCGAGCACCGCCGCCGCCTGGGGCGTGGGCTCGAGTCCCAGGCGCGCGATGGCCTCCAGCCTGACGCCAGTGTCGTCTTCGGCCAGGGGCGCCAGCAGCGCCGGGTCCAGGCCGGCCGCCGTGGCGGCCGGCATCCAGGCGCCGGCCAGCCAGGCTAATGCCAGGCGTAGCAGAAGCCGTGCAAGAAACGCGCTGCGCATCGTCGCCTCGTCCGCGTGGGGCTACAAGCCCTGCTTGCCTTCGTTGCCCGGGATATACGGACTCCAGGGCTGGGCCCGGATCGGCCCCTTGCTCTTCCACACTACGTTGAACTGGCCGTCGGCCTTGATCTCGCCGATGTAGACCGGCTTGTGCAGGTGGTGGTTGGTCTTGTCCATCTCCACAGTGAACCCGTCCGGCGCCTGGAAGGTCTGTCCGCCCACGGCGCCGATGACGGCATCCACGTCCGTCGTGCCGGCCTTCTCGACAGCCTGCTTCCACATATGGATGCCGATGTAGGTGGCTTCCATCGGGTCATTGGTGACCGCGGTGGCGGCGTTGGGCAAGTTGTGGGCCTTGGCGTATGCCTTCCATTTTTCGATGAAAGCGGTGTTGACCGGATTCTTGATCGACTGGAAGTAGTTCCACGCGGCCAGATGGCCCACCAGGGGCTTCGTGTCGACGCCACGCAGTTCTTCTTCGCCCACCGAGAACGCCACCACGGGCACGTCGGTAGCCTTCAGGCCGGCGTTGCCCAGCTCTTTATAAAAGGGCACGTTCGAGTCGCCGTTGATGGTGGACACCACCGCCGTGCGTCCGCCAGCGGCAAAGCGCTTGATATTGGCAACGATGGTCTGGTAGTCGGAATGCCCGAACGGCGTATAGACCTCCTGGATGTCGTCGTCTTTCACGCCCTTCGAATGCAGGAAGGCGCGCAGGATCTTGTTGGTGGTGCGCGGATACACATAGTCGGTGCCCAGCAGCACGAAACGCCGCGCGCCGCCGCCGTCTTCGCTCATCAGGTACTCCACCGCCGGGATCGCCTGCTGGTTGGGCGCGGCGCCCGTGTAGAACACGTTCTTCTCAAGTTCCTCGCCCTCGTACTGCACCGGGTAGAACAGCAGGCCGTTCAGTTCCTTGAACACCGGCAGGACCGACTTGCGCGACACCGAAGTCCAGCATCCGAACACCACGGCCACCTTGTCCTGCGTGATCAACTGGCGCGCCTTCTCGGCAAACAACGGCCAGTTCGACGCCGGATCCACCACCACAGGCTCCAGCTTCTTGCCCATGACGCCGCCCTGCGCGTTGATCTCTTCGATGGTCATCAACGCCACGTCCTTGAGCGAGGTTTCCGAGATGGCCATGGTGCCGGACAAGGAGTGCAGGATGCCCACCTTGATCGTGTCGGCCGCCATTACGCCCGGCGCCCAGCCAGCCAGCGCCATCAGGCTGGCGGCGGTCAACTGCTTCAGTACGAGTCTGCGCTTCATCGCTTGGATCCTTTCTGGAATAGGCCGGCGAAGCCGGCGTGATGATCTGCCTGTGCATCGAAAGCATGCCGCCCGCATCGCGAACGTCACGGCAACGCGTGCACCAGGGTCAAAGCAATTCCTATGCCAACTTGGCGGCGTGATCGGCCGGTGTGGCGCAAGGCTCCATGGCGCGCGGCCGGCGCGACATATCGGGACCGCTGCATGAGACACCCGCATGACTAGCCCATGCGCTATCGATGTTGGTGCATGTGCACGTTATCGGTGCGCCGATGCGCGAAGCCGGTGCGCGCGCCGGCATCCGAGACAGCCGCCGTCAATCATGCAAAGCGCGCCCGCATCGTGCGCTGCCGCTCGCAAACCCGCATGCCAGCAGGCTTTCCGGCGGTCTTTCAAAAAGTTGGCATGTCGATTGCTTTGACTGGATGACTTGTATACAAGCGAGGATCCCAGGCATGAAGGCCAACGATGTCATCTCACAACCCCAGGGCGGGACGCTGGCCGAATGGCAGGCGGCCTATCGCCGCGGTGCGCAGCCGGCCGACCTGCTTGGCCGGCTGATCGATAGCCTGGACCCAGGCGACCCGGCCTGGATCTGCCGCGCCGACGCGCCGCGACTGCACACCCAGCTGAGTGATCTGGCCCGGTTGCTGGACAGCGCGGGCGGCGACGTGGCGCGCCTGCCGCTATACGGCGTGCCGTTCGCCATCAAAGACAACATCGACGCGGCAGGCTGGCCCACAACCGCCGCCTGCCCGGCCTTTTCGTACCTGGCGCAACAAGATGCCGAGGTTGTGCGCCGGCTGCGGGCTGCCGGCGCCATCCTGATTGGCAAGACCAACCTGGATCAGTTCGCCACCGGCCTCGTGGGCACGCGTTCGCCGCACGGCGCCGTGCCCAACACATTCGATCCCGCCTACATCAGCGGCGGTTCGAGCTCGGGATCAGCCAGCGTCGTGGCGCGCGGGCTCGCGGCATTCGCGTTGGGCACCGATACCGCCGGCTCCGGCCGCGTGCCGGCGGGCTTCAACAATATCGTCGGACTCAAGCCCACGAAGGGCTGGCTCAGCACGCGCGGCGTCGTACCGGCGTGCCGCACGCTGGACTGCGTGTCGATCTTCGCGCTGACGGTTGACGATGCCGATGCCGTGGCAATGGCGGCAGGCGGCCTGGACCCGCAAGACCCGTATTCGCGCGCGGCGCCCGCCATGCCCGGCGGGCTGCCCCGCCAGCCAAAGCTGGCCATCCCCGCGCAACCCGAGTTCTTCGGCGACGCACAGGCGCAGGCGGCTTACGACGCCTCGCTGCAAGTCTTACGCGACATGGGCGCGACGCTACAGGCCGTGGAATTTTCTGTTTTCCGCGAGCTGGCCGACCTGCTGTACCAGGGACCGTGGGTGGCCGAGCGCTACGCCGCCGTGCGCAGCCTGTATGAACGCGCGCCTGGCGAAATCGATCCCGTGGTGCGCGGCATTATCGAACAGGCGGCGCAGTACAACGCGGTGGACGCGTTCGAGGCCGAGTATCGGCGCGCCGAACTGGCGCGGCGCATCCAGCAGTGCCTGGCCGGGTTCGACGCGATGGTGGTTCCCACGGCGCCATCCATCTACACCATTGCACAGCTGCAGGCCGATCCGGTAGCGCTGAATACCCGGTTGGGCACCTACACCAACTTCGCCAACCTGGCGGACCTGTCTGCGCTGGCCTTGCCCGGCGGGCTGCGGGCCGACGGTTTGCCCAGCGGCATCACGCTGATCGGGCCGGCGTGGCATGACCGCGCGCTGGCCGAATTCGGCCGCCGCTGGGAGGCCGCGCAAGGCGGCACGCTGGGCGCCACCGGCCGCGACCGGCGTGCCGCCATCGCCGAGGCGGCTACCACCGCGCCGGCCGCCTCGGCCGGCACGCCCGTGCAAGTCGCCGTGGTGGGCGCGCACCTGCAAGGCATGCCGCTGAACCACCAGCTGACGTCACGCGGGGCGCGCTTTCTGGAAGCCACCCAGAGCGCCGCGGCCTATCGCCTGTATGCGCTGGCCGACAGCACGCCGCCCAAGCCCGGGCTGGTGCATACCGGCGACGGCGCGGCCATCGCGCTGGAGGTATGGGAGCTTGCGCCGGCCGCCTTCGGCGAGTTCGTAGCCGAAATTCCCGCGCCGCTGGGCATCGGCACGCTGGAGCTGATCGACGGCCGGACCGTGAAGGGCTTTATCTGCGAGCCGCGCGGCATCGCCGGCGCGCGCGACATCACCGAGTTCGGCGGCTGGCGCGCCTACCTGCGCCATCTGCAAGACGCCGCAGCCCACCAAGGGGAAAAATCATAATGTTCCATACCGTACTCATCGCCAATCGCGGCGAAATCGCCGTGCGGGCCATCCGCAGCCTCAAGCGCCTGGGCATCAAGAGCGTCGCGGTGTATTCCGATGCCGACCGCAATGCGGCGCATGTGCGCCAGGCCGACGCCGCCGTCGCGCTGGGCGGCAACACCGCCGCCGAAAGCTACCTGCGCATCGACAGTATCCTGGCGGCCGCGCAGGCCACGGGCGCGCAGGCGATTTTTCCCGGCTACGGTTTTCTGTCAGAAAGCGCGGAGTTCGCCGAAGCGTGCGCGGCGGCCGGCATCGCATTCATCGGCCCCACCCCGCTGCAGCTGCGCGAGTTCGGCCTGAAGCACCGGGCCCGCGAACTGGCCGCCGCGGCCGGGGTGCCGATGACGCCCGGCACCGGCCTGCTGCGCGACGCGGACGACGCGCTGGCGCAAGCCGATCGCATCGGCTATCCCGTCATGCTCAAGAGCACGGCCGGCGGGGGCGGCATCGGGCTGGCGCGATGCGCCGATGCGGACGCGCTCAAGGCCGCCTACGCAGCCGTGCAGCACCAGGGAGAAACTTTTTTTCGCGACAGCGGCGCCTTTCTGGAACGCTATGTCGACCAGGCCCGCCACGTCGAAGTGCAGATCTTCGGCGACGGCAACGGCCAGGTGGTGGCGCTGGGCGAGCGCGATTGCTCGGTCCAGCGGCGCAACCAGAAGGTCATAGAAGAAACGCCCGCCCCCGGGCTGCCGCCCGCGACACGCGCGGCCCTGCTGCGCGCGGCTGTCATGCTGGGCGAATCGGTGGCGTACCGATCGGCCGGCACGGTGGAGTTCATCTACGATGGCGCGCGCGACGAGTTCTACTTCCTGGAGGTCAACACGCGCCTGCAGGTCGAGCATCCGGTTACTGAAGCCGTCACCGGCCTGGACCTCATCGAATGCATGCTGCGCGTAGCGGCGGGCGATCCCCTGGATTGGGCCTGCCTGCGGCGGGCGCCCGAGGGCGCCGCGATCGAAGTGCGGCTCTATGCCGAAGATCCCGCGCGCGACTTCCAGCCTTCGCCTGGCGTGCTGACCTGCGTGCAGTTCCCCGCAGAGGCGCGCGTGGATGGCTGGGTGGATACCGGCACCGAAGTGCCGCCCTTCTACGACCCGATGCTGGCCAAGCTGATCGTGCACGGCGCCGATCGCGGCGATGCCCTGCGCAAGCTGGGCGACGCGCTGGCCCGCACCCAGCTGCACGGCATCGCCACCAACCTCGACTTCCTGCGCCAGGTGGTGGCCGACCCGCGCTTTCAGGCCGCGGCGCTGTCCACCCGCTTCCTGGATGGCTTCGAGTATCAGCCAACGGCGCTGGAGGTGCTGGAGGCCGGCACCTACACCAGCGTACAGGACTACCCGGGACGGGTCGGCTACTGGAACATCGGCGTGCCGCCTTCGGGCCCGATGGACGACTATGCGTTCCGCCTGGCCAACCGCATCGTGGGCAACGCGCCCCAGGCCGCCGGCCTGGAATGCACGCTTATCGGCCCCACCCTGAAGTTCCACAGCGACGCCATCATTGCGCTGACGGGCGCGCGCATGAACGCGTTGCTGGACGGGCAGCCGATCGCCATGTGGCAACCCGTGGAGGTGCGGCGCGGCCAGGTGCTGGCCATCGGGCGCGCGGCGACGGGATGCCGCAGTTACCTGGCCGTGCGCAATGGCCTGGACGTGCCCAGTTACCTGGGCAGCCGCGCCACCTTCGCGCTGGGCCAGTTCGGCGGCCATGCCGGGCGCTGCCTGCGCGCGGGCGACATGCTGCCGCTGGCGCAGCCCGGCCTGCCGGCCAGCCTGACGCCGCCGCCCGAAGCGCCGCCCGCCGCCGTCGACGCAGCGCTGGTGCCCGAGTACTCCAATGACTGGCAGATCGGCGTGCTGGTCGGCCCGCACGGCGCGCCGGATTTCTTCACCACCGAATCGATGGCGCAATTTTTCTCCACCGACTGGGAGGTGCACTACAACTCGAACCGCCTGGGCGTGCGGCTGCTGGGCCCCAAGCCCGCCTGGGCGCGCCAGGACGGCGGCGAGGCGGGGCTGCACCCGTCCAATATCCACGATTGCGAGTACGCCATCGGCAGCATCAACTTCACGGGCGACAGTCCTGTCATCCTGACGCGCGACGGCCCCAGTCTGGGCGGCTTCGTCTGCCCCGCCACGATCGCCAAGGCGGAGCTATGGAAGGTCGGGCAGGTGCGCCCCGGCGACCGTATCCGCTTTGTGCCGCTGAGCGTGGCCGACGCCACGGACTTGCAGGCGCGCCAGGACGCCGCAGTGGCCACGCTGCGCGCGGCGCCTTCGGGCGCCTTGCCGGCCGCCGCGCCACAAGCGCTTTCGCCCATCGTGGCCAGCCTGCCCGCCACCGCGGCGCGGCCGCTGGTCACTTATCGCCAGGCGGGCGACAGCTATCTGCTGCTGGAATACGGCGACAACGTGCTGGACCTGGCGCTGCGCATGCGGGTGCACCTGCTGATGCAGGCCCTGTCCGCCGCGCCGGTCGCCGGCGTGCTGGAGTTCTCGCCCGGCGTGCGCTCGCTGCAGGTCCAGTACGACAGCCGCGTCATCAGCCAGGACGCGCTGGTGGCGCGCCTGCTGCAGATCGAGGAAACCCTGCCCGACGTCGCTTCGCTGAAAATCCCCACCCGCGTGGTGTACCTGCCCATGGCGTTCGAGGACAGCGCCACCCTGGGCGCGGTGCAGCGATACCAGGAGACCGTGCGCGCCCATGCGCCATGGCTGCCCAACAACGTGGACTTCATTCAGCGCATCAATGGGCTCGCCACGCGCGACGATGTGCGGCGCATCGTGTTCGACGCGAGCTACCTGGTGCTGGGCCTGGGCGACGTCTACCTGGGCGCGCCATGCGCCGTGCCGATCGATCCACGCCATCGCCTGCTGACGTCGAAATACAACCCCGCGCGCACTTTCACCGCCGAAGGCACGGTCGGCATCGGCGGGGTATACATGTGCATCTATGGCATGGACTCGCCGGGCGGCTACCAATTGGTGGGCCGCACGCTGCCTATATGGAACAAGTTCCTGAAGAATCCGGTGTTCCAGAATGGCGAGCCCTGGCTGCTGCGCTTCTTCGACCAGGTGCGCTTCTATCCGGTTTCCGAAGCCGAACTCGCCGTGCTGCGCGAAGACTTCCGGGAAGGCCGCGCCACGCTGCGCATCGAGCGCGAGGATTTCGATTTTGCCGAACATCGGCGCTTCCTGGCCGAGCACGCGGCCGATATTGAGGCGTTCAAGGCGAACCAGCAGGCGGCCTTCGAAGCCGAAGTCGCCTTGTGGCAGGCCGAAGAATCCGCGGCCATCGAGCCGCCCCCGCAAGAAGAAGCCGCGCTGCAGCTGGCGGCCTCCGAGCGCGCCGTGTGCGCCGACCTGTGCGGCAACGTGTGGAAAATTCCCGTCAGCGTGGGCCAGCGTGTGCAGGCGGGCGACACACTGGTCATCGTCGAGGCCATGAAAATGGAGCTGTCCATCAAGGCGGCGTTCGCCGGCACCGTCACCGCCATCCGCTGCGCGCAGGGCAAGGCCGTCAACAGCGGCGACGCCCTGGTGGTCATCGACGCAGAAGCCGATTGCCCGGTAGCCTGACATGCGCCTCGCCCTGGCTCCTTTGCGCGGCGGGACCGCGCAGACCTGCCCTGCCGTAACGCTGGCCGGGCAGGCCTACGAATTGATCAAGCGCGATCTTTTCGAGTTCCGCCTGCTGCCGGGCGACGACTTTACCGAAGGCGAACTGGTCGCCCGCTTCGGCGTCAGCCGCACGCCGGTGCGCCAGGCCCTGTACCGGCTGGAGCGCGAGGGCTTCGTGCTGCTGCGCCAACGCAGCGGCTGGCGCGTGCGGCCATTTGATTTCGAGCGTTTCGAAGCCCTGTATGACGTGCGCATCGTGCTGGAGCAGGCTTCGGTGGCGCGCCTTTGCGGCTTGCCCGACATGAACGCGTCGGGCGACCTGCCCGCCCTCAAGCGCATCTGGCTGGTGCCGCCAGCGGAGCGCCTGCGCAGCGGCAAGCAGGTGGCCGAGCTCGACGAAGCCTTTCATTGCGGCCTGGTGGCGGCCGCGGGAAACCCGGAAATGGCCCAGATCCATCGCGACATCACCGAGAAAATCCGCATCATCCGCCAATTGGACTTCACCAAAGACTACCGGGTTGATGCCACGTATATGGAACACGCGGCGATCCTGCGCGCCGTTCTTGCCCGGCGCGCCGATGAAGCCACGCGCATGCTCAAGTCGCACATCGAAATCAGCAAGGCCGAGGTGCGCCAGATCACCCTGCATCGGCTGCAGCGGGCCCGCGCGGAAGGCTTGCGATAGCGGCCGCCGCGACGCCGCGGCATTCAGCGCGCCGTCATGTTTCGCGCCGCGGCATGCGCACCTTTTTAAGCGGCTTTTAAGTTAAGCCGGCCGACCACGGGCATACGCATCTCGGCGGGAACAAAACTCGCATAGCCTCGCTCATATATCGCAGCAGGGCGCGCGTGCGGCCGCGCGCGGCACGTCCACGCCCGGGCTATCCGTTCCATCGCCGACCCGCAGCGCAACGCGCCGATGCGCGACTGCGCCTGCCCGGCATTCGAGGAGACCGAAAAACATCATGCGAAAAGCGCTTTCCTTCCTGGCCCTTGCAGCGGCAATGCTCCTGTCGACCCCTGTGCTTGCACAAGGCGGCAACATCAAGGGCCTGTACCTTGTCACCGACTATCCCGCCGTTACGGCGCAGCCCGGCACCACGTCGACGGTCAGGCTGCAACTGCGCAACTATGGCCTGCCTCCCGAACGGCTCGGCCTCACCGTCGACGGCGTGCCCGACGGCTGGACCGCGACCCTGCTGGGAGGCGGGCAGCCCGTGGCCGCGGCTATGCCCAGCACCGACGACAGCGTCTCGCTGCAACTGCAACTGAAAGTTCCCGCCGACGCGGGCACGCAGCCGCGCACGCTGACCGTGGTGGCCTCGGGCGACGGCCAGCGCATCGAGCTGCCCGTGCACATCATGCTGGCCAAGGAGCTGCCCACCAAGCTCACGCTCGATACAAAGCTGCCGGCCATCAAGGGCGGCGCGCAGTCTTCGTTCGACTACTCGCTGACCGTGAAGAACGACAGCGGCAAAGACCTTACCGTCAGCTTCGCGGCCAAGGCGCCGCAGTACTTCGACACGCGCTTCACCGAGGGCTACGGCAGCCAGCAGATCAGCGCGCTGCCGATCAAGGCCGGTGAATCGAAAGACATCAAGCTCACCGTGCGCCCGCCCAGCAGCACCGAGCCCGGCAGCTATCCGGTGCAGGTGGTGGCCAGCGCCGACGGCATCGAGGCGTCCAGCCAGCTCAAGCTGGACATCGTGGGCCAGCCTCGCCTGCAACTGGCCGGCCGCGACGGCCTGATGAGCGGCGATGCGCAAGCCGGCAAGGCGTCGACCATACCGGTCGTGATCCGCAACGACGGCGGCGCCGCCGCCGACAACGTCGCGCTGTCGGGCAGCGGTCCGTCGGGCTGGAAAGTAGAGTTCGAGCCCAAGACCATCCAACACCTGGCCCCGGGCCAGCAGGTCGAAGCGCAAGCCAGCATCACGCCGTCGGAGCGCTCGCTGGCGGGCGACTACATGACTCACCTCAGCGCCTCCGCCAACGGTCAATCGGCCAGCGGCGATTTCCGCATCACCGTTTCCACGTCCAGCCTGTGGGGCATCGTCGGCGTCATCATCCTGGCCATCGCCGCGCTGATCCTGGTGGGCGCCGTTGCGAGGTTCGGACGCCGATGAACGACTACCTGATTGAAGCGCAGGGCGTAACCAAGCGGTACGGCAGCCTGCGCGCCGTCGACGACGTGTCGTTCCAGGTCGGGCGCGGCGAAATCTTCGGCCTGCTCGGCCCGAACGGCGCGGGCAAGACCACCACCATTCTGATGTTGCTGGGCCTTACCGACGTCAGCGCGGGCTCGGTGCGCGTCATGGGCCGCGACCCTCAGCGCGACCCGCTGGGCGTGAAGCGCCAGCTGGGCTACCTGCCCGATGCTGTCGGCTTCTACGACTACCTGACGGCGCGCGACAACCTTGCCTATACGGCGCGCCTGCTCGGGCTGGACGCCAGCGCCCGCGCCGCCCGCATCGACGAAGCCCTGGCGCGCATGCGCCTGTCGGAAGTCGCGGACCGGCGCGTGGCCACGTACTCGCGCGGCATGCGGCAACGGCTGGGGCTGGCCGAAATCATCATGAAAGACGCGCGTGTAGCCATCCTGGACGAGCCCACGTCGGGCCTGGATCCCCAGTCCACCGAGGAATTCCTGGACCTGATCCGCGTCCTGAAGGCCGACGGCGTCACCGTGCTGCTGTCTTCGCACCTGCTGGACCACATGCAGCGCATCTGCGACCGCGTGGCGTTGTTCCGGCGCGGCCGCATCGCGCTAATGGGCAGCGTGCCCGAGCTCGCGCGGCAGGTGCTGGGCACGGGCTTTTCGGTCGACGTGCAAGCCGATGGCAGTGGGCTGGAAGCGCACCTGCGTCAGGTACGCGGCGTGCATGATGTCAATGTGGTGGCGCCGGGCCACTATCGCCTGCTGGCCGAAGACGACGTGCGCGCCGATGCCGCGCGCGCGGTCGTGCAGGCGGGCGGCGACCTGCATCGCCTGTCGGTCGACCTGCCCAGCCTGGACGCCATCTACAACCGCTACTTCCACGACGCCGAAGCCGGCGCCAAGGAGAACCACCATGCAAAAGCGTAAAGGTTCGCCCTGGAAAGGGCTGGGCGCAGTCACGCTGAAAGAGTTCGCCGACCATCTCAGCAGCGCCCGCATGCGGGTGCTGGAATGGCTGATCGTGCTGACGGCGGCGGCCGCGCTGTATGGCGCCCTGCAGCAGATCCGCAGCACCACGGCCGAAGACCCGTTCGTGTTCCTGCGGGTGTTCACCACGGCGCGGGCGCCCATGCCCTCGTTCGCCTCGCTGCTGGGATTCCTGATCCCCCTGATGGCGATCGGCCTGGGGTTCGACGCCATCAACGGCGAGTACTCGCGGCGCACCATGAGCCGGCTGCTGTCGCAGCCCATCTACCGCGATGCGCTGCTGCTGGGCAAGTTCCTGGCAGGCCTGGCCACCCTGGCCATCAGCCTGCTGTGCCTGTGGCTCATCGTCATCGGCGTGGGACTGCTGGCGCTGGGCGTGCCGCCCAGCGGCCAGGAAGTCGCGCGTTCACTGCTGTTCCTGCTGATGGCCCTGGCGTACGCGGGCGTGTGGCTGGCGCTGTCGATGCTGTTCTCGGTGCTGTTCCGTTCGGCGGCCACGTCCGCCCTGGTCTCGCTGGGTCTGTGGCTGTTCCTGGCCCTGCTGTGGCCGTTGCTGTCCTCGGCGCTGGCGCAGGCCATCGCGCCGCCGGACCTGGCCTCGCAGTTGCTGGGCCAGCCCAGCCTGCCCACGCTGGAATGGCAGCACGCCCTGCAACGCCTGTCGCCGGCCCAGTTGTTCAACGAGTCCATCATCGCCGTGCTCAGCCCCATGACGCGCGCCATCGGCCCGATCTTCCTGGATCAGCTCGAAGGCGCGGTCATGGGGGCGCCGCTGGCGCTCGGCCAGAGCATCCAGATCGTCTGGGCCCAGGCCGTGGGCCTGATCGCCGGCGTCATCTTGTTGTTCGCGCTGACGTACGTGGTGTTCCAGCGCCAGGAAGTGCGAGCGTGAGGCCGGCCCGGCCCCGGCGCGCCACGTGCTGGACAGGCCGCGTGTCGCGCGGGGCGTCAGGCGAACGGCGAGATACCTGAGCGTGCCGCGGCTGCTCAGCAATACGGTGTCTGGCACCCTGGCGGGAGCCAGACACCTGCAATACCCAATACCCGCGCTGCGCGCCATATGGCAAAATTTCCCCGCCCCGTCCACGCTTCGATGCCATGTCCGCCCCACGCGCCGCTTTTCCGTACGACTACGCCCGCGTGGAGCAGGTGGTGGCCGAGCATGTGCCGCGCTGGCGCGGCATGCGGTTCGACGCCGTCGTAGCCATCGCGCGTGGCGGTCTGCCGGCGGCGCTCATTGCCTGCACCGCGCTCGACCTGCCCTTGCATGCCCTGTCGTACCATCGGCCTACCCGGCGGGTGTCGTGGTTCACCGCGCAGATTCCTCCCGCCGGCGCGCGCGTGCTGCTGGTCGAAGATATCGCCGGACGCGGCACCACGCTATCCGACAGCATCGATTTCCTGGCCGTGTCGGGCTACGAATTCAAGGTTTTCACGCTGGCCTACGACGCCGAATCGCGAGTGCGGCCCGACTTCGGGGTCGAGATTCCGCCAGGACTGCGCGCCTGGTTCCCCTGGGAGCGTGAATCGATCACCCCGGCCTACGACGCCACCCACAACCTGCCGCGCCTGCCCGCCGACGCCTATTCATCGTGGGCCATCGACCTCGACGGCATCCTGCTGCCCGACCTGTCGCCCGATCTCTACGTTACCGACCTGGCCGGCACGCTGGCGCAGCGCGACATGCTGCTGCCTTGTGAATTGCTGCCGGCGCGCGACCTGAGCCGGCTTACCATCATCACCGGCCGCCCCGAGCAAGACCGCGCCCGCACCCAGGCGTGGCTGCATCGCCACGGATTTCACGGCAAGCTCATCATGCGCGACGAAACCCGCCATCAGGCCGCGCAAACCGCCGAGCATAAAGCACAGGCCATCGTGGCCGGCTGCCACACGCATTTCATTGAAAGCGACATGGCCCAGGCGCTTGAAATCGCCCGCCGGGTTCCGGTGGTGCGAGTGTACTGGTGGAACGGCCGGACGGCCCTGTCGGTCTACGCCAGCCACGCCGCGGAACTGGGATAAAGAACTGGGATAAAGTCCGGCGCTACAACGTCAGCGCGGCCTGCGCCGCCCCCAGCGGGAACCGACGGGTGTACAGCCGCAACTCCAGCCCTGGTCCCTGCAACGCCTGTACCAGGTCTGCCCGCAAGGGCAGCGTTCCCCGCGCCCTGCATTGGCCGCGCAGCAAGTGCGCAACGATCGGGCCGCGCACGGCCTGGCCCGATGGCGGGGCGTGCAGCGCCAGGGCAATGACGGCATCGTCCGCCTGCACATCGGCCGCCGCGTCGAAACGCAACACGGCGCCAGGCAGGTCGATTTCGTAGCGCACCCGCGCGCTGCCCTGCCCCGCGGCCTGCAGGCGCAGTGTGCCGCGGTGGGCTGCCGGCGCGCGGCCACGCCGCAAGGCTGGCGTCGTGAAGGGCGCACGGCGCGGCTGCATGGCTAGTTCCCAATGCCGGGCGCAGTCCAGCAATTGCTGCTCGGCATGATCGCGCGCCAGCAATTCCAGCCCCACCGGCAGGCCGTCGCGCGTGAACCCCGCCGGCAGGCTCAACGCCGGCATGCCGGTAGCGGCAGCCAGCTGGCTGTTGGCCCCGGCCTGCACATCGCCGATCGGGGCCGGCCGGCAGCGCAACGCGGGGTACGCCAGCACATCGACCCCGTGGCGCTTCATGCACGCCAGCACGGCGCGCCGCAAGCGGTTGCGCACGCGCAGCACGGCCGCGCGGCCGGAACCATCGTCATCGCGCAGCGCCTCGCGCTGGCGCAGCACGGCGTCCAGCTGTTCATGATGCAGCCCTTGCCGCAGGATATCGGCCAGCCCGCTTACAGGCGCGCCGCCCTGAGCCGCCAGGTGGTTGGCGAACGCGTGGCGGAACTCGTAGGGCGTCAGGCTGCTGCCGGGCAACAAGGCCGCGAGCATGGGAATATCCACGCCCGCCAGGCTTGCCCCCAGCCGCTCCATGGCAGCCAGCGCCTTGTACGCCACCCTGGAAACATCTTCTTCGCCGGGCAGCGTCCCGAACAGCGCGTCGAGAACACCGATGCGCAGGCCGGCCAGCCCATCCGGCCGCAGCGCATCATGGAAAGACCGCGGCAGGCTGCGCGCCGCGCGCGCGGTAGCGGGGTCGTCGGCATCGACGCCCACGATGGCGTCCAGCAGCAGCGCCAGGTCCGGCACCGAACGTGCCAGCGGCCCGGGAGTGTCCTGGGTTTCCGACAGCGGCACGATGCCGGCACGGCTGGCCAGGCCGCGCGTCGGACGCAGGCCCACCAGGTTGTTGGCCGCGGCGGGCACGCGTATCGAGCCGCTGGTGTCGCTGCCCAGTCCGGCCGCGGCGAAACTGCCCGCCACGGCCGCCGCCGTGCCGCCGCTGGAGCCGCCCGGCGCCCGCCCGGGCGCATACGGATTGCGCGTCTGTCCGGTCAACGACGAAATATTGATGATGCCGCACGCCAGCTCGTGCAGCGTGGTCTTGCCCAGAATTACCGCACCCGCCGCGCGCAGCCGCCGCACCACGCCGGCCTCGGTGCCCGGCCCCCAGTCCGCCAGGGCCAGTGTGCCGGCGCTGGTGGGCAAGCCCGCCACGTGGAAATTGTCTTTGACCAGCAGGGGAATACCGTGCAACGGGCCGCGCAGACGCCCGGCGGCACGCTCAGCGTCCAGTTCGCGGGCCTGCCGCAAGGCGTCCGGGTGCAGCGCCGCGATCGCATTGAGCGCGGGACCCTGCTGGTCGTACGCGGCGACGCGGCGCAGGCAGGCGCGCACCAGGGCCTGCGAATTCAGGACGCCCCGGGCCATCAACGCCTGCAGGGTTGCGATGTCGGATTCGACCACCGCCTGGTCGGCATCGGCGATGCCGGCGGGCGCAACAGGAGCACCGCGCATGCTGAAATTCCGCTGCGCCGTCAGGCTGCGGCAACGCGTTGATAGATATGGTTGGCCAGCGCCACGTCTTCCAGGCCGATGCCCACCGACTTGTACACCAGCAGGTCGCCCCCGGCCCGGGCCGTATCGGCGCGTGGCAGCAACGCGCCCAATTCAACCAGCTTGTCGCGGGCGCCAGTATCCGGCCCGGCCATGACCAGCTCGCCGCCTTCGCGCGCGGCCTGGCCGGCCGCCTCGACCACGATCATCGAAGCGCGCCGCAACACCTCGTCGTCGACTTCGCGTGTCACGGGCTTCGACGATCCGATCGCTGCCACCAGGGTGCCCGGACGGGGCAACTTGCCATCGAACAGGGGTTCGGCCGCGCGCGTGGCGGTGATGATCACGTCCGCCCAGGCTGCCGCATCGGCAGCGTCGGCGCATGTCACAGGCACCCCGTAGCGTTGCTGCCATTGCTCGGCCAGCGCCTTTGCGTCGCCGCGCGAGCACAGGCGGAACTCGGCGGTGTAGCCATCCAGCGCGAAGGCCTCCACATGGGCCTCGGCCTGCACGCCGCTGCCGTACACCGCCACGCGCCGGCCCGGCCCGGGCCGCAGGCAATCGGCCGCCACGCGCGTGACCGCCGCCGTGCGCAGGCGCGTCAGGGCGTTGCCCGCCACCGTGCACAGCAAGCGCCCGTCGTCGCAGGAAAACAGCGGAATGATGAAGTTGAACTGGCCCTTGACGGTGGGATACACCTTGGCGCCCATGACGCCCGCGCTAGTGTGGATGCCGCCCATCATCGACAGCGACACCCCGGCGTCGTGCACGCGCACGCGTTCCTGGATCACGCCGGCATGGCGGCCCAGGTCTTCGAACAGCGCGCGCATGGCGGCCACCGCGTCACGCATGGTGATCGACTGGCCCACCTGGTCATCGGAAATGAATAACATGGGAAAACTCCTGGCAACGGCGTTTAGCGGAAATGGCACGCCACCCATTGCACCGGCTGCGGCGCGCCGGCCGGGCGCGGCGTCAGCGCGGGCTGCTGTTCGCGGCATACCGGCTGCGCCAGCGGGCAGCGCGTGTGGAACCGGCAGCCCGAGGGCGGGTTGGCCGGGCTGGGCGGGTCGCCCGGCAGCAGGCGGCGCTGCGCCGGCCGGTGTGGATCGGGCACCGGCACCGCCGACAGCAGGATCTCGGTGTAAGGGTGCAGCGGACGCGAAAACAGCGTGTCGCGATCGGCCACCTCGACAATGCGCCCCAGGTACATCACGGCCACCCGGTGGCTGATATGCCGCACCACCGCCAGGTCATGCGCCACGAACAGATAGGCTATACCCAGTTCGCGCTGCAAGTCCATCAGCAGATTGATGACCTGCGCCTGCACCGAGACGTCCAGCGCCGACACAGGCTCGTCGCACACGATCAGCTTGGGCCGCAGGGCCAGCGCGCGCGCGATGCCCAGGCGCTGGCGCTGCCCCCCGGAAAACTCGTGGGGGAACTTGTCCATGGCTTCGGGGCGCAGCCCCACCTTGGAGAACAGCCAGGCCAGTTCGTCCCGCCGCGAGCGGGCGCGCTGCAGGTCCGGGAAGTTGCGCATGGGCTCGGCCACGATCTGCCCGGCCGACATGCGCGGGCTCAACGACGCGTAAGGGTCCTGGAAAATAATCTGCATGTCGCGGCGGCGCTGGCGCAACTGCTCGGGCGGCAACGACAGGATTTCTTCGCCATCGAGTTTCACCGATCCGCTGGTGGGTTGGATCAGACGCAGCACCGACTTGCCGGTGGTCGTCTTGCCGCAGCCGGACTCGCCCACCAGGGCCAGCGTCTCGCCGCGCGCCACCGAAAACGACACGCCGTCCACCGCCTGAATGACACGCTCGGGCCGGCGCAGCAGGCCGCGGCGGCCCGCGAAGTGCATTTTCAAGTCGCGCACCTCGAGCAGCGGCGCGCCGTCCGACGCGGCCTGCGGCTCGGCCATGGAATGATCCAGCGGGTTCATACGGCGGCTCCTTGCAGTTCGACAGCAATCCGGCCCGCCTCGAAACAGGCCACCACATGGTCCGCGCCGTGCGCGTCCAGGCCGGGCGTTTCGCGCCGGCAGCGCTCGGTGGCATAGGCGCAGCGAGGCGCGAAGCTGCAGCCCTGGCCCAGCTCGCTGGGCGCGGGCACCATGCCGGGAATCTCGGCCAGGCGCTCGGCCGACGTGTTCATCGACGGCATCGACGCCATCAACGCGCGGGTATACGGGTGCAATGGCCGGTCGAACAGCTCGGCCACCGGCGCTTCCTCGACTTTGCGGCCGGCGTACATCACCACCACGCGATCGCAGCACTCGGCCACCACGCCCAGGTCGTGCGTGATCATCACGATGCCCATGCCGAGCTTCTGCTGCAGCGAGCGCAGCAGATCGATGATCTGCGCCTGTATCGTCACGTCGAGCGCGGTGGTGGGCTCGTCGGCGATCAGCACTTCCGGGTTGCAGGCGAGCGCCAGGGCGATCATGACGCGCTGGCGCATGCCGCCCGACAGTTGGTGCGGGTACTCGTGCACGCGCCGCTCGGGCTCGGCGATCTGCACCAGCCGCAGCATTTCCTCGGCGCGCCGGTATGCATCGCGCCGGCTGGCGCCCTGATGCACCATGACGGTCTCGGCGATTTGCCGGCCCACAGTCAGCACCGGATTCAGCGAGGTCATGGGCTCCTGGAAAATCATCGAGATGCGGTTGCCACGAATCTGGCGCATCTGCTTTTCGGTCAGGGCAAGCAGGTTGGTGCCGCGGTAGCGCACCTGCCCGCCGGCATAGCGGCCGGGCGGGGTGGGCACCAGGCGCAGAATGGACAAGGCGGTGACGCTCTTGCCGCAACCGGATTCGCCCACCACGCCCAGGGTGCGGCCGGCTTCGACCCGGTACGACACCCCGTCCACCGAACGCACCGTGCCGGACACGGTGTCGAAATAGGTCGACAGGTTGTCGACTTCGAGCAAGGGCGTGCCGGCTGCGGCGGGCGGCGCTGAAGATACGGCCATCGCGGTCTCCTACAAGCGGTTCGCCAGGCGCGGATCCAGCGCATCGCGCAGGCCGTCGCCCATCAGGTTGATAGCCAGCACCGTCACGGCCAGCAGAATGCCCGGGTACAGGATGGTATGAAACGCCACGGCCACGAAATTGCGGCCCTCGGCCATCATGTTGCCCCAGCTCGGCACCTGCGCGGGCACGCCCACGCCCAGGAACGACAGCACGGCTTCGGTCAGCACCGCGGTGGCGGCGATGAAGGTGGCCTGCACGATCAGCGGCGTAATGGTGTTGGGCAGCACGTGACGCCACAGAATGACGGGCAGCCGCGTGCCGATGGCGTGGGCGGCCTCGACGAACAGCTGCTCGCGCAAGGTCAGCGCCAGCGAGCGCACCAGGCGCACCACGCGCGGAATCTGCGGCACCGTGATGGCGATGATCACCGTGGTCAGGCTGGCGCGGATCACTGCCATCAGCGCGATGGCCAGCAGGATGTCGGGAATCGCCATCATGCCGTCCATGATGCGCATGATCACCGCGTCGGCCCAGCGCACGAATCCGGCCAGCAGCCCCAGCACCACGCCGAGCACGCTGGCCAGCGCCGCCACGCAGATCGCCACCACCAGCGACACCCGCCCGCCCCAGACCGCGCGGCTATAGATGTCGCGGCCCAGCGCATCGGTGCCGAAATAATGCTCGGCCGACGGCGGCTTCAGGCGTTGCAGCGGATTGATGGCCAGCGGATCGTGAGTGGCGATCCAGGGTGCGGCCAGCGAGATGGCCGCCACCAGCAACAGCAGCAGCAGGCCCAGCAGCAAGGTGGGATGCTTGCGTATCCAGCGCCAGCGCAGCGCGCCGGCCGACAGCGCCTGGTGCACCACGGCCGGGCTGTTCACCGAAGAAATCGTACTGTCGGACATTCGGATCTTCCGGAAAGCAGGTCAGTAACGGATGCGCGGATCGAACAACCGGTAGCTCAGGTCGATCAGCAGGTTGATCAGCACGTAGGTGCCCGCCGAGATCAGCAGCACGCTCTGGATCACCGGGTAGTCGTGGTGCTCGACAGCGTCGATGACCAGGCGCCCCAGGCCGGGAATGGCAAACACCGTCTCGGTGACCACCACGCCGCCGATCAGCAGGGCAATGCCCACCCCCACCGTGGTCGCGATGGGTATGGCCGCGTTGCGAAGCGCATGTTCGAGCACCGGCAGCACGGCCAGCCCTTTGGCGCGGGCGGTGCGGATGTAGTCTTCGTGCAGCACTTCCAGCACCGTGGCGCGCGTCATGCGCGTGATCAGGGCGATGTACACCAGGGCCAGGTTCACGCAGGGCAGGATCAGGTTGCGCAGCCATGGCCATACGCCGTGCGACAGGCTGGTATAGCCCTGCACCGGCAGCCATTGCAGCTTGACCGCGAAACCGTAGATCAGCAGGTACCCCACCAGGAACACCGGCACCGAGAACGCCAGCACCGCGAACACCATCACCAGGCGGTCCACCCACGAGCCGGCGCGGTAGGCGGCCAGCACGCCCAGCGGGATAGCCACCAGGATGGACAACGTCATGGTCAACGCCGCAATCGACAGCGTGGGCTCGACGCGCTGCGCCAGCAACTGGGTCACCGGCACATGGGTGAAGATCGAGGTGCCCAGGTCGCCCTGCAGCAGCCGGCCGGCCCACAGCGCGAACTGGCGCCATAGCGGCTCGTCCAGGCCCAGCGCCGTGTGCAGGCGGGCAATGTCTTCGGCGGTGGCGAAGTCGCCGGCGATCAGCGCCGCCGGGTCGCCGGGCGACAGGTGGATGAGCAGGAAGGCGATGACGGCCACCACCAGCATGACCGGCACCACCGACAGCACGCGACGTATCAGGTATCCCATGACGGCCTCGGCAGGACGAGAACGGGTGCGCGGCTCACTTGTCCAGCACCCAGACGTTCGGCACGCTCCAGGCCAGGTCGAGATTCTTCAGCGACTTGTCGGCCGAGTACGTGCGCGAGAACTGGCCCACCGGGATATTCGGAAATGCCTGGTAGGCGCGTTCCTGGAAGCGGTCGAGCAGCTGTTTGCGTTCGGCCGGGTCCACCGCGGCGATCCATTGCACGCGCAGTTCGTCGAGCTCTTTGTCGCAAGGCCAGCCCGGCAGCGTATTGCCGCAGGTGGCGGCCAGGTACGTGTTGTTAAGCGGTGAATTCACGTTGAATTCGGACGCCGATGAAAGGAACACGTTCCAGCCGCCCTGGTCCAGCGGCGACTTCTTGCTGCGGCGCGCCGTCATCGAGGCCCAGTCCATCGACTGGATATCGAGGTTCATGCCCAGTTCCTGCAAGGCCTGCACGGCAACCAGCGTGGCCGAGTTCAGGTAGGTGGGCGTGGTGGGCAGCATCACGACGATCTTCTCGCCCTTGTAGCCCGATTCGCCCAATGCCTGCTTGGCCGCGGCCAGGTCGGGCTTGGCGTACGGCTTGGAGCCGGCATCGGTATCGTTGGTCGAGCCGCAAATGAAGAAAGTGGCGCAGTAATCGCGGCGCAGGTCGGGCGGATACCCCATGGCCGCCACGAACTTGGCCTGGTCGATCATGTGGGCCACGGCCTGCCGCGCCTTGATATTGTTGAACGGCGGCAGCGCCTGGTTCAGCACCATATAGGCCTGGTTCTGCTCGATGACGCCCACTTTGATGCCGGCCTCGGCGCGCAAAGGCTCGATATAGTCGGGCGGCGTCTGCTCGATCATGTCGACTTCTTTATTCTTCAAGGCGGCCACGGCGCTGTTGGAGTCGGGCAGCACCACCCATTCGACGCGATCGACGTGCGAGCGCTTGCTGCCGGCCAGCCCCGACGGCGCCTCGCTGCGGGCAACGTAGTCCGGGTTGCGCACGAATACCACCTTGCTGCCCGGCAGCCATTCGTCGCGCTTGAACAGGTAGGGGCCCGAGCCTACGACTTCGGTCAGGGGGCGGTCGGCCGGCATCTTGGCCAGCCGTTCGGGCAGGATGAACGCCGGGTAGCTGGACACCTTGGCCAGACCGTCCAGCACCAGGCCGAAGGGACGTTCGAGCGTCAGCGTGAAAGTCTTGTCGTCCACCGCCTGCCACTTGCCGCCGGCCGCAGTCAGGGCCCGGCCGATGTTGTCCCGCGCCGTCCAGCGCTGCAGCGACGCCACGCAGTCGGCCGCCTTCACCGGCTGGCCATCGCTGAACTTCAACCCGTCGCGCAGCACGAAGGTCCAGGTCTTCTTGTCTTCCGAAGCCTTGTAGCTGTCGACCATCTGCGGCTGCGGTTCGCCCTTGGCGTCCATGGCGAACAGGGTGTCGTACACCATGTAGCCGAAATTGCGCGTGATATAGGCCGTGGTGAAGGTGGGGTCCAGCACCTTCAGGTCCGCGTGCGGCACGATGCGCAGCGTCTTGCCCTCGGCCTGGGCGGCGGCCGGCGCAATCACGCAGGCCGCCGCCAGGGCGGTGGCGGCAAAAGCGGTCAGCAGTCGGTTCTTCTTCATAGAGTCATTCTCCTGGCAAGTCGAATACTTCTTTAGGTATGTCGAAATACTGCTGGATGGGCGCGCCGGCTACAGCGGCCACTTGGGCAGGCGGATCTTCTTGTACGGCAGGGTTTTCCAGTCCGGCGTGGCGACCCCGCGCCCGCCCACGTAGATGACGTGCCGCGCCACGGTCGAGAACGACGCGTAGAAATGCTGCGCCGATTTCACCACCACGATTTTCTTGGCCGGCAGGTCGCAGTCCAACTGCGCGAACAGATCCACGTTGATGGCCTGGTTGCGGATCGAGGTCAGCACGATCTCGATGCCTTGCGCTTCCACCAACGCGCAATCGCCCATGGGCGCGGGCGCCCCCGACAGGCCCGTCATGACCAGGTCGCGCTTGAGCGCCTTGACGGTACAGGTCGTGTCTACCGGGTCGCCCGACAACGGACCGATCTTGCCGCCCAGCCGCATCGGCAGCGTGGCGCCCGGCTGGGCGTCGAAGGCAATGCGCACCGCCACCGGGTCCCAGAGCGGGCCCAGCGCCACTTTATCGATGCCGCGCTCGAGCAGCCGGCGCAACACGAAGGTGGAATCGCCGGGCGCGCCGCTGCCGGGGTTGTCGGGGCGGTCGGCCAGCACCACCGGCCCGCCCTCGAACGCCAGGGCCTCGTCCAGCGCCTCGTCAATGCTGCGGTACGGCACCATCAGCTGCTCGCGCAGGCCGATGAGTTCGTCGGCCAGCTGGCGCGCCAGCCGGGCTGCGGCCCCGGCATCGCCATCGCTGTACACCAGCACCTTGGTGCCCATCTCGGGCACGTCGCCAGTCGCAAAGCCCTGTGCCACCGAGATGGACAGAATTCCGTCGCGGCCTTCCATTTCCTGGATGCGCCGCACGAAGCCTCGCGCAGGATCGCGCGAGGTATGCATGGGCACGATCATTTCGCAGTCGACCAGCGCGGCCTTGGGCGCGATGCGGCCTTCGTGGGCCGCCACGCACAGCGTGACCAGTTCTTCGGCGCGCTCGCGGATATCGGTGTGCGGGTATTCCTTGAACAGCACCAGCACATCGGCCTGCTCTACCATCAGGGGCGTCAGGTGCGCATGCGGATCCAGTTCCGCGCCCACCACTACGCCGGGCCCGACCATCTCGCGCACGCGCGCCAGGATGTCGCCCTCGCAATCGTCGTAGCCGTCGGCCACCATCGCGCCGTGCAGGCCCAACAGCACGATATCGACCGGCAAGGCGCGCCGCAGGTCGGCCAACAGCTCATCGCGCAGCGTCTCGTATGCCGCGCGGGTGGTAATGCCGCCGGGCTGCGCCGACGAGACCATGCCTTCATGCAGTTCCCAGCCCAGCGGCTTGCCGCGCAGGCGCGCCACATACAGGGGCGCGCCTGCAAAGGTGACGCTGTCGGGATGAGTGCCGGCCGGGTAGTAATCGCGATCGCGAAACGATGCCAGGCTGGTGGGCATCGGCGCGAAAGTATTGGTTTCTGTTCCCAGACCGCCACTGAATACTCGCATGATCGTCCTCGGCAAACGGGAGAAGGACATGCGGCCCAGGACGCGTCAGCCGGCGCGAACCGGCGCGGCTGCATGCCATGCCGCAATACGGCACGGGCCTGAACGATGTTTTCCCCCTGGGATTGTTGTTCAATCGGGAAGAGTCCCGCCTGCGTGTCGCGGCGGTCGCGTTATTGTCATCGTCCCGCATGAACGGGCCGATGCAGCGCTTATCATGCAATCGTGCCCTGACGCGGCACAAATAGCAAACGCAGCAGTACTCATAACCTTTGGGCATGGCCCCGCCATGCGGCCGCCACGGGACTACATCAGGCAGGGCAGCATCTCGAAATCGGCCGCCTGCGCGGCCAGTTCGCGCAACTGCTGCACCATGGGACGCGTGTCGTCGCGCCGCCATTGGTAGGTATAGGCCAGGGGTCGCAGCGGGGGCAACCGGCCGAGTTCAGCCAAGTGGCCGCGCCGCACCAGTTCGGCCGCCCAGGCGCGCGGCAGGAAACCGATGCCCAACCCTTCCTTCAGCATGCCCGCCACCGCGCCGAGGTTTTCGCATGTCATGCGCCGGCCCGCGGTCACCTGGTGCTCGACCAGCCATTCGTCCAGGATGCGCACCGTGCCGGCGCTGTTGGGCAAAGTTACCAACGTCTGTCCAGCCACATCTTGCGCGCGCATCGGCGGGGCGCCCCGATACAGCCCCGGCGCGGCCACCCACACGAACTGCACCTGGCCGATACTGTGCGACGCAATGGCGGTGCGCGTCGACGGCCCGGCAATAATGGCGAAATCCAGTTCACCGTCTTCCAGCCTCGGCTCCAGCACCTGGCCCAGATTGGCATGAGGCTCGACCGACAGATTGGGGTGGGTACGCTGGATCAGCGAAATCAGGCGCGGCATCCAGGTCAGCGAGGTCAGCTCGCCCACGCCGAATCGACAACGCCCCGACAGCGCCCGGGCGTCGCTGGCCCGGCGCATGAAATGTTCAGCGCTGCGCAGCACGTCGCGGGCATGGGCCAGCAGGCGGTCGCCCAGTGGAGTCAGCACCGCGCTGCGGTTGTCGCGGTTGAACAGATCGGCGCCGATGGCGGCTTCCAGTTCGCCGATGCGCTTGGACAGCGACGACACCGAGATATTCAGGCGGCCGGCCGCCACGGAAAAATTCTTGCAAGTGGCCGCCCAGTAGAACGCCTCGAGTTGCTTGAGCGTCATGATAGTTGAATAAAATCGAATAAATTCAAAAGAATAAATTCGCTTTATTCTAACTTTTCGGGCCGCTATAGTCCGAGCATCCCCGCCCGGCGTTGGCCGGGCATGCCCGCTGGAAGCTGCCATGACCCTGCCCGCCGAACCGAGCCCGCCGTCCGCCTCGCCCCGCCCCGCCTATGCGCCCCCGCGTCCGCTGCGCCGGTTCCTGTCGCTGCACGATTTCGAGGCCGCGGCCCGGCGCCGCCTGCCGCGTCCCATCTTTGAATATGTGGCCGGCTCGGTCGAAGACCGGCAGGCCGAACGGGACAACCGCCAGGCGTTTTCCCGCTACGGTTTTCGCACCCGCGTGCTGGTGGACGTGTCGTCACGCCGCCAGGACGTCGAGCTGTTCGGCCAGCGCTACGCCTCGCCCGTGGGCATCGCCCCCATGGGCATCGCCGCCCTGACTGCCTACCGTGGCGATATCGTGCTGGCGCGCGCCGCGCAGGCGGCCAACGTGCCCTGCATCATGAGCGGCTCGTCGCTGATCCGCCTGGAAGAAGTCATGGACGCGGCCCCCGGCACGTGGTTCCAGGCTTACCTGCCCGGCGACGACTCGCAGATCGGCGCGTTGATCGACCGCGTGGCCGCCGCCGGGGTGCAGACGCTAGTGCTCACGGTAGATACACCCGTGCAGGCCAACCGCGAGAACAACGTGCGGGCCGGCTTCAGTACCCCGCTCAAGCCGAGCCTGGGGCTGGCCTACCAGGGCCTGTCGCATCCGCGCTGGCTGCTGGGCACCTTCCTGCGCACGCTGGTGCGCCACGGCATGCCGCATTTCGAGAACAACTACGCCACGCGCGGCGCCCCGATCTTGTCCAAGCGCGTGCTGCGCGACTTTTCCGACCGCGGCTATCTCAACTGGACCCACGCGGCGCAAATCCGCCGACGCTGGCAAGGGCCGATGGTGATCAAGGGCATCCTCGGCGCCGATGACGCGCGACGCGCGCGCGAACAGGGCATGGACGGCATCATCGTGTCCAACCACGGCGGCCGGCAGCTCGACGGCGCGGTGTCGCCGCTGCGCGTGCTGCCCGAAATCCTGGAGCAGGCCGGCGGCATGACGGTGATGCTCGACAGCGGCGTGCGCCGCGGCACCGACGCGATGAAGGCCCTGGCGCTGGGCGCGCACGCCGTGTTCGTGGGCCGGCCCTTCAATTACGCCGCATCGGTGGCCGGTGAAGACGGCGTGCGCCATGCACTGCAATTGATGCGCGACGAGATCGCCCGCAACATGGGCATGCTGGGCATCACCCGTCTCCAGGAGCTGGACCGCTCGTTCCTGGTGGCGCTGGATTGAAGCCGCCGCGCGCCGCCGCCTCGCGCACCCAGCCGGACACGCGCCGCGCGATCTCATCGCTGTTGTCGTCCATCATCAGCATGTGGGAATTGCCCCGTATGCCCATGTCGGCCAGCCGCCACATCTCCACATGGCCCCCTTGGGCCGCCAGCGCATCGGCATACTGGCGGCCCGCGGCTGCCAGGCGTTGCCACAGCGGCGTGGCATCCAGGTAGTCACCGTAGACGAACAAGAACGGCTTTCCGGCTACGGCCGGCGCCCGCACCGGTTCAGCGAAACCCGAGGGCTCGATAGCGACCACCCCGCGCACCTGCGCGGGCCGCTCGTGCAATGCGCGAAACGCCACCTCGCCGCCATGGCTGTGCGCTACCACCACACAGGGGCCGACGCGATCGATGACCGCGCACAGGGTCCGCAGCGCTGCGTCATTGTTGCCCAGCCAGCGCGGCACGGCATGTTGGATGAACGTATCGAAGGCAGCCAGCGGAAAGCGCAATCCATCGAAGCCGCGCCGTTGCGCGTAGCCCGCCGGTGCCCCAAAACGGAACAGCGACCAGCTTTCCTCGGCATTTCGGATGATGGGCGCATCGGGCCACACGCTGCCAAACGGCGCCCAGCCCGCGCGGCCGCGTTCGACGTTGTCCACCACGTACACCGCATTGCCCAGCCCCAGCAAGTGCTGCAGCCAGCCCGGGCGCCCATCGGGCGTGGTTTCCCACATGGCGCCGGTCATGCCGCCGCCATGCAGCAGCACCAGAGGCAAGGGCTGGCGGCGCCGCGCGGGCACGAAATACTGCACGTAGGCCTGCTCGAAATGGTAGTGGCCGTTAGGGTCGTACTGCAGCGACGCCGTGCGCGTGAAAGCCACGTCACGCACAGGCTCGCCCGTGATGCGCACGGGCCGGCCGCCTGCAAAGAAACTGCCGAAATCGGCCAGTTCCAGCGGCCGCGTCATGGCTTGGCCACTGGACATTGGCTCTCCGGCAGCGGCCAGGCCAGCGCCTGGCCCGGAATGGTGCGCACCACCCGGTAATAATCCCACGGCTGGCTCGACTGCCCCGGCGCCTTGACCTGCGCCAGCAGCATGTCGCGCACCACCAGACCATCGGCCCGGATATGGGCGTTCAGGCTGAAGGCATCGTCGATGGGCAATGATTTCATCTTGGCCATGACCGCCTCGCTGTCGGTGGTGCCCGCGGCCTGCACGGACTTCAGGTAATGGCGCACGGCGCCATACACCCCGGCCTGCAGGAAAGTGGGGGGATGGCCCACCCGGGCCTGGAACTGCTTGCTGAAGGCCCGCGTGCCGTCATTCATGTCCCAGTAAGACGGCACGGTCAGATACGTGGACTGCGCCGCCTGCAGGCCCAGGCTGTGCACGTCGGTCAGCAGCAGCAACATGGCCGCCAGCTTCTGCCCGCCCTGCCCGATGCCGAACTCGGCGGCCTGCTTGATAGCCATGATGGTGTCGCCGCCAGCGTTGGCCACGGCCACGATCTGCGCCTTCGAGGCCTGGGCCTGCAGCAGGAACGATGCAAAATCCGATGCGTTCAGCGGGTGGTACACCGTGTCCACCACCTTGCCGCCGTTGGCCGCCACCACCGCCGACGTGTCCGCGGCCAACTGCTTGCCAAACGCATAATCGGAAGCCAGGATGAACCAGGTCTTGTTGCCCTCTTGCACCACGGCGTTGGCCGTGCCGCGCGACAGCGCATAGGTGGTGTATGTCCATTGCACGCCATAGGGCGAGCACTGCGCCTGCGTCAGCGCCGTGGTGCCCGGGCTGGAGAACATCACCAGCTTTTTCTTTTCGCGCGCCACGGCCTGCACGGCCAGCGCGACCGAAGAATTGGGCACATCCACGATCACATCGACGCCATCGGCGTCGTACCATTGGCGCGCCATGCTGCTGCCGATGTCGGGCTTGTGCTGGTGATCGCCCACCACCAGGGCGACGGGCTTGCCCAGCACCTTGCCGCCCATTTCCTCGATAGCCATGCGCGCGGCCTCGACCGAGCCTTTGCCGGTGGCATCGGCCGTAACCCCGGCCATGTCGGTCAACACGCCGATCTTGACGCCGTCGGCGTCGTTGGCGCGAGCCATGCCGGCCGCTCCCAGCGCCAGGCACGCCAACCATGCCGCGGCGCGGCGGCTTGCGGAATTTTTCACGATTTCTGTCTCCCCGGTGCGCGGCGCCGCGTGCCCATGCGCGCGGCCCGGCCCGCATACGGTACGGCGAAACCCCGGGCCGCGCAACGGCCCGGCTACCGTCCGGCCGGGACGCGCAGGTCGGCCAGGAACCGGTTCTTCCAGGCTGCCAGGTCGTGCGTGCGCAACCCCTGCAGCAGGCTGCGGTGGCGTTCGACACGTTCAGCCAGCGGCATGCGCAGCGCCCGGTCGAGCGCGAGCGCCATGCCCTCTGTATCGTACGGATTCACGATCAGCGCGGCGTCCCGCATTTCGCGGGCGGCGCCGGCAAATTGCGACAGCACCAGCACGCCGGGATCGTCCGGCGGCTGCGCCGCCACGTACTCCTTGGCCACCAGGTTCATGCCGTCGCGCAGCGGCGTCACCAGGCCAACCTGCGAGGCTCGCATCAACGGCATGAGCGTCGCGCGGGCATAAGAGCGGTTGATGTAGCGTAGCGGCGCCCAGCCCAGCTCGCCCCATTTGCCGTTGATGCGGCCGGCGGCGCGGTCCAGCTCGCGACGTATTTCGCGGTACCCCTGCACGTCCGACCGCGACGACTGCGCCAGCTGAACGAACGACACATGGCTGCCATGGCCAGGCTCGATCTCCAGCAGTTGCTCGAAGGCAGCAAAGCGTTCCAGCAAGCCCTTGCTGTAATCCAGCCGGTCGATGCTGATGATCAGCTTGCGGTCGGCCAGGCCCAGCTTAAGCGCGACTTCCTGGCTGGAACCCTTCTTGCCCGCCATGGCTGCCACGTCGTCGACGTCGATGCCGATGGGATAGGTGCCCACCCGCAACCGGCGTTCCGGCATGCGCAGGCCGCCTGCCTCCCGCCCGGCCTGCAGGTGCTTCTCGCAATAGTCGCTGAAGGCCTCGGCGTCGGTGTCGGTCTGGAACCCCACGACATCGTAGGCGCACATGGCCTGCGCCAACGCCTGGTGCGGCGGAATCGCCCTGAATACTTCGGCGGCCGGAAAGGGAATGTGCAGGAAGAACCCGATGCGATTGCGCACGCCCAGCTCGCGGCAATAGCGGCCCAGCGCCAGCAAGTGGTAATCGTGCACCCAGACCACGTCATCGGGCCTGAGCATGGGCGCCAACCGTTGGGCGAACTCGCGATTCACCCGCAAATAGCCATCGTGGTCGGCGCGGCGATAGCGCGCCAGGTCGGGGCGGTAATGGAACACCGGCCATAGCACCGCGTTGGAAAACCCGCGGTAATAGCAGTCGTAGTCGCGTTGCGCCAGCGGAAAAGTGGCGTACGTGATGTTGTCGCGCGTCACCGTCGACAATTCGCCGTCTGCGCCTGGCCCGGCGATCTCGCCGTTCCAGCCCAGCCACATTCCACCCGAGTCGCGCAGCGCGTCGTACAAGCCCACGGCCAGCCCGCCCGGCGCCCGCGCGCCGGAGGGCAAGGCTACTCGGTTCGATATGACAATCAGCCGGCCCATGCCTGCTCCTTTTTGTCGAACATCTATGGCGTTGGGGCGGAACCCAGGCGCCGCAGCCAGTCGGCCAGCGCGTCGGGCCCGGGCAGGCGCCACATGGCCGAACTGGGCCCCGCGCCGATCTTGATGCCGTAGCCGCCGGCCTCGCGGGCGGCGATGAAGCCCGCTTCGTCAGTCAGGTCGTCGCCCACCATGACCGGCACGCGGCCGGCATAGGGCGCCTCGCGCATGAAGGCCCGCAATGCGCTGCCCTTGTCGATGCCATGAGGCCGCAGCTCGAACACCATCTTGCCGGGCTGCACGTCGAAGGCTGGCGCATGGCGCGCCGCCGTCTCGCGCACGGCCGATTCCACGCGCGCCGCCATGCCGGGCGCGGCGCGGTAATGCACCGCCAGCCCGTGCCCCTTGGGCTCGATCCAGACGCCTTGCCAGCCAGCCACGCGCTGGCGCAGCTGTGCCCTTGCAGCCCCCAGGCCCGGGGCCACCGGCGCCTGCACCACCACACCATGGCGGTCACGGCGTTCCGCGCCGTGACCGGCGGCATGCGGCAGCAACAGGGGGTGCAGCAGGCGGTCCAGGTCGATGCCGGGCCTGCCCGACAAGATAGCCAGCGCCCCGTCCAGGGCCTGCTCGACCCGGCGCAGCACCTCGATGGTGGCGGGAGGCACCATCACCAGGTCAGGATCGGGCTGTATCGCGGCCAGCGTGCCGTCCAGATCCAGAAACAGGGCAATGCGGCCCGGATGCGGCACAGCGGGTTCCTGCCCGCTATGGGACAAGGCTTCCGACCGCGGCAAGTACGCATCCTGCTTGCTGTGCATAGACTCCATCCCGCCGTCTGGCGCATGATCCGCCAGACGCAGCTTTCAACATACGGCAGATCGACAAGGCTGCGCAATGGCGCCTCGATTCGCCGGCCGCCCGCGCGGCACGCAAATAGCGTGCCCGGCAGCGCGGCCTACCGGGCCATGCACTGCTTCCAGCGGCCGTGCACCCGGTTGGCAAACCACGCGGTGGTCAGGTTGCGGGTGATCTTCGGGCTGGACAGCTTGATGCCCGGCAGCACGGCGCGCGGCAGGCGCTGGCCGGCATCCCGGTCGGCCAGTTCGAACACGCGCCGGTAGAGCCGCGTGCTTTCGAATTCCGGCGTATCGCCTTTTTCAAGGTCGGGGCGGATGCGCGCTTCGTTGATGTCCAGCCGCCGCCGGATGGCTCTCACCGCCCGCTCGGTGCGGCTGGGGTCGATCGACCCGCGTATCAGCAAGTCGCCATCGAGCGCCAGTTCGATGCCCGACAACCGGCTGACGGCAGCCTGGAAGGCAGCATTGCGGCTGGCATACCAGCCGGCGTTGAAATCGGCGAACCGGTACAGCACCGAATCGTAGCGGGCCGGATATCCGAGCAGGTGCGCAATGCCGAAATACATGCCACCGCGCCGCGTGAACACCTCGTGGCGGATCGAACCGTCGACCTCGTACGGGTAGTCTTGCGCATGGGCTTGCGCAAAGGCGATGCTGACCTGCATGGGCCCGCCGGTGTGAACGGGGTTCAGGCCGCCGAACAATTGCCGGCCCATCGGCACCATGCCGATGAAGTCTTCGAAGATTTCGCTCAGCTGCCTTTCGGTGCGCACCGCATCCAGCCGCTGGTTGTAGGTCTTGCCGGTGGGCGACTTCAGGTTCAGGGCGGCGTTCACCAGAAAGGCCGGCACGTGCATGGCCTGCGTGCGGCGCTGTATTTCGCGCCGGGCAATGTCCGGCAGCCCCGGCACCGCGGGATCGGCGCGAAACGAGGATTCCTGTTCGGTGACGGCGATCACGGCGCACAGATTGGTCCGGCTGGAATCCAGGCCTTGCGCGGTAAAAGCCACGGCGATGTCGCGCGCCCAGCCCTCGCGGTCGGACACCTGCGCGGGCAGCAAGCGCTGCAGGTCGGTCCGTATGACGCTGGCGCCACGGGTAGGCTCTTCGGGAACCTGGGTGGCGCAGCCAGCCAGCACAGCCAGCAGCAGCGCGCCCGCCCAGCGGGCGTAGCGCATTGGAACACTGGCAAGGGCGGCTCTTGGCATGCGGGAAATTCTACCTGCGAATCCCGCCCGCCGATTCAGTGGCCGGCGAGATTCCCGCTGGCCACATCCCACACCGCCTGGGAAATAGGATGCTCCCGCTCTTCGATGATGTGCGCGATCAGCCCCGCTACGCGGCCTATCAGCGTCATGCCCTTGCCGAACTCGGGGCTCAGGCCCATGTCGAGCAATACGGCCGCTTTGGCGCCGGTGGCGTTCAAGGGTACTGGCTTGCCAAACACGCGGCCCGCGGCGGCTGCCAGGGCCAGCGCATAACGGCAATGCCTGCCGTTATAGCCGCAGTCGGCCGCCACCGCCAGAATCTTCTCGCAGCGTGGGTCCGCGTCAACGTGAATCGGATGCCCGATTCCGGGTATGCGCCGGCGCGCTTCGCGTTCGCGCGCCACGACATGCTCGGCATGAATGGCGAGCGTGGCCGCGTCGTCGGCCGGGCCATCGAAATCGGCTACGGCCTGTTGCAGGAAGCGTGCGGCGTATTCCACCACCCCCAGAAAGCGGCTGCCGGCGCCCAGCAAGCCGGCGGCCACTGCTCCCTGCATGGACTCGGGCGCGCCATGCAACGTCAGCCGCGTGGCCAGGGCGCTGGGCGTCAGGCCGTGATCGGCGGCTGTTACCAGAAACATGTTGATGATGCGCCGCTGGTTCGCGTCCGGAAAGCTGCCCAGCACCGTCAGGCAGAGAACGTCGACGAAATCGCGCTTGTCGATCAGGTCTTCGACCAGGTCGTAGCCGCGTATGGTGATGTGGTCGGCGTCGCCGCCGCCGATATTGCTCTTGAACATGCGCATTCCTTCAGGAAATGAACAGCCGGATTACTCGAGCCGGGCGCCGGACTGCTGGACCACTTCCTTCCAGCGCAGGACTTCCTGCTCGGCAAAGCGCTGGAAGTCGGCGCCGGACAACCCCATGGGAAAGCTGCCTATGGCCGCCATCGAGGCCACCACGTCCGGCTCCTCGGTGGCGCGCCCGATGGCCGCGGCCAGCTTGGCCACGACGGCATCCGGCGTGCCCGCGGGCACGAATATGCCCGACCAGCCCTCCAGAGCGGCATCGGGATAGCCGGCCTCGGCCATGGTGGGCACGTCGGGCATCACATCGAGCCGGCTCTTGCCTGCGACCGCCAGCGCGCGCAGCTTGCCCGCCTGAATATGCTGCCCGACGGATTCGGGGTAGCTGAACATGATCTCCACATTGCCGGCCAGCACGTCGGAAAGGGCCGGGCCGGCGCCTTTGTAAGGAATGTGCGTCAGGGTAATGCCCGCAGCCGACTGCAGCTTGGCCGCCGCCAGGTGAGTCTGGGTACCCGAGCCCGCAGATGCGTAGTTCACTGCCGCCGGCCGTTGCTTGGCCGCCTGCACCAGGTCCTGCAAAGAGCGATACGGCGTGCCGGCATTGGCCACCAACACAGTCGATTGGCGAAACAGCGAATGCACGGCACGCAAGTCCTTGGGCGGGTCGATGCGCACGTTGTCGAACAGCGCCAGGTTGGCGGCCTGGGTGCCATGCGTGCCGTACAACAGGGTGTAGCCGTCCGGCTTGGCATGCGCCACTGCTTCGGCGCCGATCATGCCGCTGGCGCCGGGCCGGTTTTCCACGACCACGGGCTGGCCCAGGCTGTCGGCCAGTTTCCGGGCCAGCAGGCGCGACTGGTTATCGGATATGCCCGCCGCCGCAAACGGCACGACCAGGGTAATGCTGTGGCTCGGGTAATCTTGCGCGTGGGCAGGCGAGGCAGGCAGCACCGCGCCCAGCATCCAGGCCGCGGCCGTTATCGTTTTGTTCCAGTACTTCATGTCTATTGCTCCTGTGCAGATCCCCTTCCTGATGGTTTTGTGGGGTTATTGTTGATATGAATGGCGCCCTGCCGTGGTGCCGGCATCTACCGGAAACACCACGCCCGTCACCCAGCGCGCCTCGTCGCCTGCCAGGTAGCGGATCGCGTGGCCTACGTCCCAGCCGCTGCCTTCCGTGCGCAGCAGCGACCGTTTGCGACGGATCTCCCGCTTTTCGTCAGACATGCCGCGGGCATACACCATGGGCGTGTAGACCATGCCGGGCGCCACGCAATTGACGCGTATGCCCTCTTCGCCATGATGGGCCGCCATGGCGCGCGTCATATTCACCACTGCCCCCTTCGAAGTGGGGTACAACAAGCTGGGATGCCCGCCCATCAATCCCGCCACCGACGCGACGTTCACGATCGCGCCCTTGCCTTGCTCGCGCATGGCGGGAATACAGTGGCGGGCCATCAGCATCATCGAGGTGACGTTCACCCTCAACGCGCGGTCCCATTCCTCCAGATCGAGGTCAACGGCATTGCCCGCCGGCCCGCCGACTCCGACGTTATTGACCAGGATATCCACCCGCCCCCAGCGTTTCCGGACCTGGGCAACCGCGCTGGCGCATTGCTCGTTCGACCCGACATCGCACGGCAACACCAGGGCCTCGCCCCCCTCGTCTTCAATCATGCGGCGAGTGGTTTCGGCCCACTCCTGCACCGCGTCTATCAAAGCCAAGCGCGCGCCATCGCGCGCTAGCAGAATGGCGGCGGCCCGGCCATTTCCTATGCCGTCGGCGCGCGAACCGGCGCCCGTGACAATGGCCGTGCGGCCAGCCAGCGATCGGCTGGCGGGTGCGAAGTTCTCGCTCATTGCGTTTCCTTTGCTGTCTCTTGCATCAGTTGATCTTGCGGGTGCGATCGCCCCAATAGCGGGACCGCAGCTGGTTCTTGTCGGGCTTGCCCAGCGTGGTCAGCGGCAACGCGTCGACGAAATCGATCGACTTGGGCGTATTCACTGGACCTTTCGCCGCCCGCACGGCAGCCTTGAGCTCGTCTTCTCTTGCCTGGGCGCCAGCGCGCAACACCACCACCGCCTTGACGGCCTCGCCCCATTTTTCGTCCGGCACACCGATCACGGCCGCCGCGGCCACCGAAGGATGGGCCGCCAGTACGTTCTCGATTTCCTTGGGATACACGTTGAAGCCGCCCGAGACGATCATGTCTTTCTTGCGGTCCACCAGGAAGTAATAGCCATGGGGATCGCGATAAGCCATGTCGCCCGTGTGCAGCCAGCCGTTGCGCAGCACCTCGGCGGTCAGCTCGGGCTGTTTCCAGTAGCCGTCCATCACCAGCGGGCTACGCACGCAAAGCTCGCCCACCTGCCCGGGCTCGACCGGCTGGTCCTGGTCGTCCAGCAGCTCCACGGTCACGCCCGGATAAGGCATGCCGGCTGCGCCCAAGGTGTCGACGTCGGTGCGCGCATGATCTTCCTGCGACAAGAACAGGATGTTGCTGGGGCTTTCGGTTTGCCCATAGCTCTGCACCAGCACCCGGCCGAACACGCGCATGGCCTCGGCGATGCGCGCCGGCGCCATGGGCGAGGCACCGTACGATAGCAACTGCAGTGACGAAAAATCGGCTGTCTTGCAGTGCGGGTGATCCAAAATGGCATAGATCATGGTGGGCACCAGGAAACTGAAGGTCGCCTTGTGCTCTTGCACCGCCGCGATGTATTTCTCCGGATCGAAGCCGCGCTGCAGAATGGCGGTGCCGCCGCGCCACAACGTGGGCACCAGCATTGCGCCCGCCCCGTGCGAGATCGGCGTGGGGCACAGCAGCCGCAATTCCGCCGGCAATTGCCGGGCTGCCAACAGCAGCAACGCCTGCATCCACATCGAACGATTGGTCAGCATGACGCCCTTGGGCTTGCCGGTGGTGCCTCCGGTGTACGCCAGACGGATCACGTCGTCGGGCTGGGCCGACACGCGCAGGGGCGCGGGCTCGAAGCTGCTCGCATAGTCCCAGAACGATAGCTGTCCGGGCACGCCGGCATCGTGCGAGTACCAATGCCGGACGGCGGGGCAATGTCCGCGCAGGGCGTCCAGGCGCGCCTGATAGCCGCTGTCCGCAACGAAGAAGCTCGCTTCGGCATCGCGGATGATGTAGGCGTGGTCGTCGAGTCCGCCCATACCATGCAGCGTTATCGAGCGCAGACCCATCAGATAAGCGGCCGCCATCACCACGAACACGTCGCTGCGGTTTCCCGACAGCTGCGCCACGCCATCGCCGCGCGCCAGGCCCAAGGCCGAAAAGGCCGCCATGGCCTGGCCGATGCGCACGCCCAGTTGCCGGTAGCTGAGCTGCGATTGCTCGTCGATGAACGCAATCCTGTCCGGATAGCGCGCTATCGCCTGGATGATCATGTCGCCGATGGTGCCGCCGATATGGGCGCGATGAGTAGTCATTGCCGTCCTGATTCTGGCGTTCGAGAAACGCGCCCAATACGCCTTGAGCAACGTTTCATCAAAACTTTTATGAGTTAACGTTTTTCTAGAATACCATCAAATGAATCGTTTCACCAATAAAGTCAAGAACGAGCGTCCGCCGCTAGCCTCTCGACGCCTTGCGGCATGGCCCGCGGGTTATACTCGCGCCTGAAAAAAGGGATCTTCATGCGACCAAAGCAGATCAGCATCCGGGACGTCGCCGCGTTGGCAGGCACCTCGGTGGGCAGTGCGTCGCGCGTCATCAACGGCGCGGCCAATGTCACGCCCGAAGTCCGCGCCAAAGTCGAGCGCGCCATCGCGGTCCTGCGTTACCGCCCCAATCACGCGGCTCAGGCGCTGCGATCGCGCAGCAGCAAAACCATCGGCTGCATGTTCTCCGATGTCACCAACCCGCTCTACGCACGCGCCTTCCGCGCCCTCGAAACCCGGTTTTTTTCCGCCGGCTACATGTTGCTGCTGGCCAACGGGCTGAACGATGCCGAGCGTGAAATCAGCATCCTGAACACGTTCCAGTTGCGCGGCATGGACGGCGTGATCATCGCGCCCGGCAACGAACGCGATGCCGGCGTGCTTGAAGCCGTGCAGCACCTGACCATGCCCGTCGTCATCTACGATCGCGACATGAATGTCGAGGCCGATGCCGTGCTGTACGACCACGCAAAAGGCGTCAAGACGGCCGTGAACCACCTGATGGCGCTGGGCCACACGCGCATCGCGCTGGTGCTGTGGCAGGCCAAGAGCCGCGCGGTGCGCCGGCGCATCGAAGGCTACAAGGCAGCCTTCAAGGCAGCCGGCCTGCCCGTGCCCGACCTGCTCATCCAGGGCCCCACCCCCACCAGCTCGGCCTACGACGCCATTACCGAAATGCTGGACCGGCCCGACCCCCCCACGGCCGTCATTGCCCAGGGCACGCAAACGCTCAGCAGCACGCTGCGCGCCATCGCCATGACAGGCAAGCAGGTGCCTGACGACATTTCCGTCATAGGCATCGGCGACACCGATTTCGCCGAAAACTACGACCCTCCCCTTACGGTGCTGCGTACGCCGGTGGAATCCGTGGCCGACAGCGCTTCCGCCATGCTGCTGGAACGCATCCAGGCGCGCAGCGGCGAGGCGCCGGCCGAGCCGCGCAGCCGCATGTTCCCGTACGCGCTGGTCGAGCGCCAGTCGTGCGGCCCGGTCAAGCGACGCGCAGGGTGATCTTGCCAAAATGACGGTTGGCGCGCATGTATGCCAAGGCTTGCGCGCATTGTTCCAGCTCGAACTCGCAGTCGATAGGCAACCGCAGGTGTCCGGCGCGCAGCGGCTCGCCCAGGTCGCGCAGCATGCGCCCGGTAATCTGCCTGACCTCTTCCGGCGTGCGCGTGCGGAATGTCACGCCGCTATAGTGCACGCGGCGCAAGGCATGCAGGTCAAAATCAAAGTTGGCCGAACGGCCGGCCAGGCGCCCCACGTTCACGATGCGCCCTTCGAAAGCGGTGGCGGCCAGGGTCGCGTTGAATATAGGCCCGGCCAGCATGTCCACCACAACCTGCGCCCCCTTGCCCCCGGTCGCATCGATCACCTGTCGCGGCCAGTCCGACGCGCCAGGATCGAACGCCAGGTCCACGCCCAGCTCGAGCAGGCGCTGGCGCTTGGCCGGGCTGGTTGAACTGCCCGCTATCCAGCCTGCCTGCATGTGCCGGGCGATCTGCAGCGCCATCAGGCCAACCGCCGTGGACGCGCCATGAATCAGCAGCGACTGCCCGGCGCGCAAGCGGCCGTGGGTGGCAAGCGCATCGTGCATGGTCTGCAACGCGATAGGCAGGGTGGCCGCCTCGGCCGGGTCGCCTATGCCATCTGGCAGCGGCAGCACCCGGCCCCAGTCGGCCACGGCATAGTCGGCAAATGCGCCCCGGCCCGACCCCATGACGCGCTGCCCGGGCTGTATGTGAGGAGGCACTTCGGGGCCCACGGCGTCTACCGTGCCTGCCCATTCCAGCCCCAGAATGGCGCCCGGCCCGCCCCCGTCTCCGTGGCGTCTGCCTTCGGCCATATACAGGTCGGCGCGGTTCAGCGCGCAGGCCTGCACCCGCACGCGGACCTGGGCGGCGGCCACTTGCGGCTGCGGCACCTCGGCCAGCACCGGTCCTTGAGGGCCATAGACGATTGCGCGCATTGCAGAGCTCCTACTGCGCCTTGGCACCGGATTTCTTCACGATCTCGCCCCAGCGGTCAATTTCGCTGTTCACGAACGCCTTGAAATCCGCCACGTTCATCAGGTCAATCTGAATGCCTGCCTCGTCGAAGCGCTTGCGCACCGCGGCGCTGCCCAGCACCTGGTTGATGGTGGCATTGAGCTGCTCGACGATCTCGGGCGGAGTGCCAGCCGGCGCGAAAACGCCGCTCCAGCTGGTGACCTCATAGCCGGGCACGCCCGCCTCCATCAGCGTCGGCACATCAGGCAGCACCGCCGCGCGCTCGCGGCTGGTCACGCCAAGGGCGCGCAATTTGCCTGCCTGGATATGCGGCAGCGAAACGTTCAAGTTGTCGAACATCAGCTGGATATGGCCCGCCAGCAGATCATTCATGGCAGGCCCGCCGCCACGATAAGGCACGTGCGTGAAGCGCACACCCGTCAGCACCTGGAACAACTCGCCCGACATATGGATGCTGCTGCCCGCGCCGGACGAACCCATCATCAACTTGCCCGGATTCTTCCTGGCTAGCTCGATCAGTTCTTTCACGTTCTTCGCGGGTTGGGCGGGATTCACGACCAGCACGTTCGTGCCCGCGGTCATGCGCGCCACCGGAACAAAATCGCGCCGCGCATCGAAAGGCAGGTTGTCGTACAGCGTAGGGTTGATGCCGTGCGTGCCGATGGTTCCCTGCAGCAGCGTGTAGCCATCGGGGGCAGCTTCGGCCACATGCGCCGCGCCGATATTGCCGCCGGCGCCGCCGCGGTTTTCCACCACAACCGGCTGTCCCAATATCTTCGACATTTCTTCGGCCAGGATGCGGCCCGTGGTGTCGGTCGACCCTCCCGGCGGAAACGGAATCACATAGCGGATAGGGCGGTCCGGGTAGGCTGCGGCAGCCAGGCCCGGCAAGATGGTCGACAACACTACTGTCAGGGCGAGCAGGCGCTTCATGCCGGGTAACCCCAGGCGCGCGCAATAGCGGGAAATCATGATGGTCTCCTAATGTTGTTGTAATGCGGCGGCGCCCGCCGCCTTATTTGCGCAGGACGATTCCCGCGGACATCCCGCCATCGACAGGCAGCTCGATGGCGTTGATATAGCTGGCTTCGTCGGACAACAGAAAGCGGATGGCGGCTCCGACTTCCTGCGCCGTGCCCTGGCGCCCAAACGGCATGGGCTGGGAGGTTCGCTCGGGGCGCGCCTGGGTGGCGGCGCGCCCCATGGGAGTGTCGATCAGCCCCAGCATCACGATGTTGGCGCGTATGCCGGCCGGCTGCCCCTCCAGCGCTACGGCGCGGCACACAGCCGACAGTGCGGCTTTCGAAGCTTCGTAGGCCGGGTTGCGCCCGCCCGGACGGCGCGAGGCAGTAGAGGAAACGAATACGATCGATCCGCCCGGCGCCATTGTGACCAGGGCATGCTTGGCACAAAACAAGTGGGCGCGCGTGTTCACGCTCATTACCCGATCCCAGTCTTCGGCATCGAGCGCCGCGAGCGGAGTGCGATGACTGATGCCCACGTTCATCACCAGGCCATCCAGGCCGCCCAGCTGTTCGGCCGCTTGCGCAACCAGCGCGGGAATCTGCGCCACGTCTGAAACATCGGCCTGCAACGCCGTGGCGGCCCCATTCGCCTGCAGAATATCGTCGACCGTGCGTTGGGCCGCGTCGCGGTCCCGGTCGGCGCAGGCCACGCGCGCTCCCGCACGGGCCAGCGCCACGCAGGTGGCATTTCCATTGCCCGCCGGCAGCCGCGGCCCTTCCGCGCGGCCTGCTCCCACAACCAGAATGCGGCGGCCGGCCAGGCTGGGGGCAGTCGCCCCGGACATCGATGCTGAATTCATGAACAATCTCCTCGGCCGCGCGGCCATGCGGCTCATAGGGTGGCCACAGGGGTAACCGGCGAACCCACCGCGCCGGGCAAACGCAACGGCGGCGCCGTCAGCAGAAACCTGGAACGCCGCTGGCCAGCCAGCGCCTCGGCCAGCTCGGCGAAGTACCAAAGCTCGCCCAGCGGAATGCCGTACTGGAACAGGCACAGCTGATGCAACGGCAAGCGCGCGCAAGGCTCGGCCGCCGCCGGCCCCGCGGGTATGCCTTCGACCGCATAGTTGTCGGCGCATATCGCTGCGATGCCGCTGTCGATAATCCAGCCCTGCAGACGCTCGTCCCGACCGTCCAGCACTGCGCAGCTTCTATCCAGCACGGCAAGGTCGGGAGCGCCGGCCATGGCAAGCAGCTTGTCGGCAAAACCGGTGTACAGGCACAGTATGTCGCCGGGCTGGACATCGCCCCCCACGGCATCCAGGGCGCGCCTGAACAGGTCATAGCCCACGTAGCGACGCTCATCGCCGCACAAGGCATACAGATCGAGCAACACACCGCGCGACTGGATGGCTTTTTCGGCCATGGTCTGGACGCCCAGGCGATGCGCGCCCGCGGCGCCTGCGTCGCCGGGACCGACAACATCGGTGCCGGCGCGAAACCCGTTGTAGTAAACCGGCACGGGCGTTCCGGTGCCATCCACATCGAACCAATGCCCCACGTGCGCCAGGCTGTCCCATTGCGTGGAATATTGCGTATGCAGTGTGACCGCGTCATCGCACAGCACATCGGTATGCGACTTACCCGCGGGATCCAGCGGCAGGTTATAGACCGGCCGGCCATCGCGCCGCGTGGGCGCCAGCACGGGCGGGTGGCGGCGCGGGTTCAACAGGTTGCCTCCGGGCAAGTCGAGCGGGAGGCTCAGGCAGATGCTGCGCCCGTCTCGCACTTCTTGCACGCCGCGCAGTACCGCCTGCGGCGTGATCAGGTTCAGGCGGCCCAATTCGTCGTCTGGGCCGAAATCGCCCCAGTTCGAGCGCGGCGGGCGCACCTTCCAACGTCCGGTCATGGCACGGCCCTCGTGCAGGCAGGCTCGACCCGCTGCGAGGCGCGCATTATTTGAACCGATTCATTAAGAGGGTTGACCATTGCCATGCTGCCTCGTACCGGTTGGTTCACTTATAGATACTGCCTATTCGACTTCTCTGTTTTAGGAACTCTAGCACATAATGAAACGGTTCATCAATAGCCGGGAACCAAGCAAAACGCCAGGCGCCCAGTTCACGCCTGGAACAACGCTTGCGTGGGGCAGCGCTCATGAACCACTGGCTGTTACCTTGAAGCGCACTGCGACACCCCCACGCCCTACCAGGCCCGCTTTCCGGCTGTTGAAAGAACAGGCCGCCGCCTGCCGCGCGACCTTGGCGCTGGACGACGTACGGCTGCCGCTGCAAACAGCGGCCGCGGTGCTGCTCGCGTATGCCTGCATGAAATGGCAGGACCTGCCCGACATCGCCTGGGGTGCGTTCTCGGCGCTGTTTGTCGTAAGAGCCAGTGTCGAGGGCACGATAGGCGAGGCGACCGGCCGCATACTGGGCGCGCTGATCGGAATCGCGCTGGGTGTGTCGCTTGTGTTGCTGACAAACTTCGCGCAGCTGGCGCCCGGCTGGGGCATCGCTTGCGGGGTGGGCCTGGCGGGCTACGTTTCCATACGCTGGCCGATGCTCAGCTACAGCCTGGTTACCGTAACCATCCTGACCGTCACGCCGGGCGACGACATCGTTGCGGGCGCCATACAGAAGACCATAGCCATCGCCATCGGCTCGGCGTCGGGCATCGTGGCTGCCGCCGCCGTGCTGCCGCTGTCGGCGCACCGCAATGTGTGCGTGAATCTCGCCGCCTCGGTCGACGCCTACGGCGACTTGCTGGCGCAATGGGCCACGGCATTCGGCCGTGGCGGGCGGCGCCCTCGCCTGTACAGCAAGGCCACCATGGAACAAGCCCGCCGCCGCGCGCGGGACATGTCGTCACAGGCGCACACCTTTCCGCTGGACCTGCTGTATCGGCACACGCTGGTCTACCAATTGCACGACCGGGTGGAGCGGTTGTGGCGCACCGCCGCGCTGATGGAACGCGCGGGCAGCCTGCCGCTGTCAGAGCCGGTTCGCGAGCAGCTGGCCCCTGCCCTGGAGAAAGTCGCCGCGGCGGCCGGCTCGCAAATAGACGGCCTGGCGCAAGCCTTGCGCCAGGACGGCCCGGCCACGATGCCGGGCCGGCAGCGCGCGCCCCTGCAGCGCCTGGATGAGATCATCGACGCGACCGCGCAGCGGCAGACGCTTGATGCGGCGGACAGGGAAGCGATAGAGGTTATTCGCTGGGCATGGTGGGAAGTCTGCGGCGAGCTGAATTCGCTTGCCGACCACCTGAACAGCCTTCATGCCCGGGCAAGGCGCCCGGGCAAGAATCAATAACCCGTCCAGCGCTTACTCGGACGGGTGCCGGGCGAAATGCTCGCGCGTCAGCTTCACCACCACGGGCGACAACATGACCAGCGCAATCAGGTTGGGCACGGCCATGAGGCCGTTCAGGGTGTCGGCCAGCAGCCAGGCGAAATCCAGCTGCGCAATGGCGCCAAATGGCACGGCAATCACCCATACGATGCGAAACGGCAGAATCGCACGCACGCCCACCAGGAACTCCCAGCAGCGCTCGCTCAGGTAGCTCCAGCCCAGAATGGTAGTGAAGGCGAAGATCGCCAACGCAACGGCGATCACGTAGTGGCCGACGCCAGGCAAGGCGGCCTCGTAGGCCGACGACGACAGCACCGCGCCGCTGTCGCCGCTGGTCCACAGACCCGAGCACACGATGACCAGGCCGGTCATCGTGCAAATGATGATGGTGTCGATGAACGTGCCGATCATGCCGATCATGCCCGAACGCACGGCGCTCTTGCTGGCGCCCGCCGCCTGCACGATGCCGGCGGTGCCCAGCCCCGCTTCGTTCGAAAAGATGCCGCGCGCCACGCCGTATCGCATGGCGGCCATGACGGCCGCGCCGGCAAAGCCTCCGGTGGCCGCCACGGGCGAGAACGCGTGCGTGAAGATCAGTTGAAACGCCGCCGGAATGGCGTCGGCCATCAGCACCAGGGCGGCAACCGAAGCGACGATATAGGCAATGCACATGAAAGGCACCAGCGCCTCGGCCACCGCGCCGATGCGCCGGATGCCGCCCAGCACCACCAGGCCGATCAGCACCATGGTCACCACGCCCGTCACCCAGTCGGGCACGCCGAACGACGCCTGCAAGGCATCGGACATGCTGTTGACTTGCACCATATTGCCGATGCCAAACCCGGCCAGGCCGCCGAACAGCGCGAACAGCACGCCCAGCCACGCCCACTTCGGCCCCAGGCCGTTGCGTATGGCGTACATGGGGCCGCCGGTGAATTCGCCGCGCGGGTCATTTTCGCGGTAGTGCACGGCCAGCAAGACTTCGCTGTACTTGGTGGCCATGCCCACCAGGGCGGTGACCCACATCCAGAACAGGGCGCCCGGCCCGCCCAGAAAGATGGCAGTGGCAACCCCCGCGATATTGCCCGTTCCTACGGTGGCGGCCAGGCTGGTCATCAGCGCCTGGAAAGGACTGATCTCGCCCGAGTCGTCGTCTTTGCGGGTCCGGCTGCGCCACGCCAGCCGAAAGCCGGCGGCGATTTTCGTCAGGGGCATGAACCCCAGGCTCAGCATCAGGAACAAGCCGGTGCCAAGTATCAGCACCAGCATGGGCGGCCCCCATACCAGGCCATTGAGACTATTGACCAATGTGTCCAGGAATTGCACTGTCGTCTCCAGTTGAAATGAAGCGGCCGCAGGATGGTCTTGGCCAAGCCTGCGGCCCTTGCGTTCGCGACATCCTACATGACGCGAACGCGCGCGAACACCCGCCCAGCAGGCCTGGCTACTTGCTTGCCTCGTAGCGGGCCTTGTTCTCGGCGTTGGGCGGATACAACCCGGGCAGCGCCGCGCCGCTCTGCACTTCGTCCATGATCCAGCCCTCCAGGCGCTCTTGTTCGACCGCCAGGGCAACCACCTCGCCGAGCAGAGCAGCGGGTATCACCACCGCGCCGTCCTGGTCGGCCACGATCACGTCGTCCGGAAACACCGCCACGCCGCCGCAGCCAATGGGTTGCTGCCAGTCGACGAACGTCAGGCCGGCCACCGAGGGCGGCGCGGCCGCGCCGCTGGCCCAGATGGGCAGGCCGGTGGACAGGACACCCGCCAGGTCGCGCACCGCGCCGTCGCTGACCAGGCCCGCCACCCCCCGCTTGGCCATGCGGGCGCACAGGATGTCGCCCCAGAAGCCGGCGTCTTTGACGCCGTTGGCGTCGACCACGGCAATGCAGCCCTCGGGCATGTGCTCGATGGCGGCCCGGGTGGATTTGGGCGAACTCCAGGACTCGGGCGTAGCCAGGTCCTCACGGGCCGGAATGAACCGCACCGTAAACGCGCGCCCCACCTTGCGCGGCAGGCCGGGCGCCAGCGGAAACGCACCGCGTATCCACACATTGCGCAGGCCTTTCTTCAGCAGGATGGTAGTAAGGGTGGCGGTGGTGACACCAGCCAGCGCCTGGAAGGCAGACGCGTCTTGCGGGGTAGTCATGGGCGGTCTCCGGTTCAGGATAGGCACGCGCCGATGCCGGCGCGGCGCGGATGTGCGGAAAATTTACACCACCGGCCAGGCGCCCGCCGCTTCACTCGCCCTGCACGGTGGCCACTACGGTGCGCGCGCCGCCATGGTTGCGATGCTCGCACAGGTAAATGCCCTGCCATGTGCCGAGACAAAGCCGGCCATCGCTGATGGGAATGCTCAAGCTGGGCCCGAGCAGGCTGGCCTTCAGGTGCGCGGGCAGGTCGTCGCTGCCTTCATCAGTGTGCCGGTAATACGGTTCGTTTTCGGGCACCGCGTGGTTGAAATAACGCTCGAAATCGGCCCGCACGGTGGGATCGGCGTTTTCGTTGATCGTGAGCGACGCCGAAGTGTGCTGGATGAACAGGTGCAACAGGCCCACCTTGAGGCGCCCCAGCTCGGGCAGCCGGGCCAGGATTTCGTCTGTCACCAGATGGAAGCCGCGCCTGCGCGCGGCTAGCGTCAGCGATTTCTGTATCCACATAGTTGCCTGCCGGTAGGTGGCCCGGGCGCCGGGCGCACGAAATTGTTCACATTGCACACTTCAGCTATTATATGTTCAATATGCACATAAAGGCAGCCTAATGACCGCCCTGCACCGCACCGCGCCGTCTCCCGATGCCGTCCTGGCCAAGGCCGTGCTGCGGGCGGCCGACCAACTGGGTCTGCGCCAGGCCGACCTCGCCGCCGTGCTGGGCATACACCGCACCGCGGTCAGCCGCCTGAAGCAGAATCTCTCGCTCGACCCCACCTCCAAGCAAGGCGAGCTGGCCCTGTTGCTGGTGCGCGTGGCGCGCGCCCTGTACACCCTGGCCGGCGGCGACCCCGACTGGATCCGCCATTTCATGCACACGCCCAACAAGGTCACGGGCGGCGTGCCGGCGCGGCAAATCGAAACCATCCAGGGCCTGATGACGGTACTGCGCTTCGTCGACGCCATCCGGGGCAAGGTCTGATGATCTGGCAGGCCTGCCGGGGGCCGCGGCACATCGGCCCGGTCGGCGGAACGCTCTACCGGCTGGTCGAAAGCCAGGAACAGATCGCCACCCTGAGCTATGTCGATACGCTCGAAGAGCAGGCCGTGCTGGAATCGCTGATCGACACCATCAAGCCGCCCTATCCGGAAGGTGACGCCGGCTATCACTATCTGCTGAAAACGCCCTTCCGGTATCCGCCGCTGCCATGGGGCTCGCGCTTCGGGCGCACCCACGAGCCGGGCATTTTCTATGGCGGCTGCAGCATCGGCACGACGCTGGCAGAATCGGCGTATTACCGATTCGTGTTCTGGCATTCGATGGACGCCCCCCCGCCCAAGGCGCAAATCCACAGCCAGCACACGCTGTTTTCCGTGGGATACAAAACGCCGCAAGGCGTGCGCCTGCAAGCGCCCCCGTTCGACGCCTATCGGGCCGAGCTGGCGCATCCCGCGCGCTATCAGGCCGCGCAGCAGCTGGGCACCGACATGCGCCAAGCGGGCGTGCAGGCCTTCGAGTACTACTCCGCGCGCGACCCGGCGGGCGGCTGCTGCGTGGGGCTCTTCACGCTGGGCGCCATGGCGCAAAAGCGCCCGCGCGACACCAGCCCATGGCTGTGCGAGGCAAGCGCGGAAACCATCGCCTTCAAGCAGGCCGGCGGGCGCGAAGTCGTCACGTACCCGATATCGGGCTTTCTGTACCAAGGCAAGCTGCCGATTCCGGCCTAAGCTTGCAGATCAGCGCCCGCCGGGCGTCACGCCAGCCCGCCACCCCAGGCCCGTTGCCTTGCCGTCGCGGTCCCAATCATAAGATTGCGCCTGCTTCTCTACAAAGCGCCGCACCGCGTCCCGATGCACGGGCGCGGCCATCGCGACTGCCTGCGACAGGGCTTCCATATTGGCCATCGTGGCGTAATCGGTATCGAAGCTCAGGTTGAGCAGGCGCTTGCTCATCGCCAGGGCGTCGGCGGGTCCACGGCAGATCTGCTGCGCCAGCGCATGCGCCGCCTGCGTTAGTTGCCCGGCTGGATGCAGGGCATGCACGATTCCCAGCGCGCGGGCTTCACGCGCATCGAGGGTGCGGCCAGTCAGCAGGATGCCCCGGGCGGCCGAAAGCCCCACGATGCGCGGCAACAAATAATGCGCGCCGAAATCGGCCACCGCGCCGATCCGCGGGAACGACATGCTGAATCGGGCGTCCTCTGACGCAATGACCAGGTCGGCATGCAGCGCCAGACTGAAGCCGGCGCCGGCAGCCGCGCCTTCCACGGCCGCGATGACGATGGCGTCGAGCTCCAGCAACCGGCGCAGCCAAGGCGCGCTGGCCCCGATGCGCCGGCGAGTGGCCGCGGGCGAACCCTCGGCCGTATCGCTCAGCCGGTCCGCCATTTCGTGCAGGTCACCGCCGGCGCAGAAGCTGCCCCCGGCGCCCCGCAAGATCAGCGCACGCACCGAGCCGTCCGCCGCAACGGCGTCCAGCATGCGAGCGTAGTCGGCACGCAAAGCCGTTGACATCGCATTGCGCGAGGCCGGATGGTTGTGAGTGAACTCCGCAATTCCGTTCTCGATGACGAGCGACGCGGCATGAAAGATCGGGGTATTCATAGGCTTGGTCCAGGCAAGGGGTTCGGCGAAATGGCGCTTGCGGCGGCAGGTGGGCGTGCGGATAAAGGCTCGCGGCTTACGGCGCGGCGGGCCGGCTTAGCGCGGCCAGGCAGTCCCAGGCCTCGTCCATTTCCCGGACCAGCTTGCGCATCTGGTCAGCCACGCAGGTCTCGCCGTCGATGCCGAACACGCTCTGGCCCGCCGCTTCATAAATAAGCCGGTGCTCGCCGTGCTCATGCAGCGACGCGAACACGTCGCCAGTCAGCACCTGCTGCAAGGGCATCTTCAATGGCGCCGGCGAGCCGTCGGCTTCCCACGCGTCTATCCATTCGCTGCGCACCACGCGGCAGGGCTTGCCGCTGTGGGCGCGCGAAATCAGCGTGTCTTCGCTGCCACTGGCCACCAGGCGCTGCAGCAGCGCAGCCGGCGTATGGTTTTCGCGGGCGGCCATCCACAGCGTACCCAGCCACGCGCCCTGGGCGCCCATTCCGATGCAGCCCAGCACCTGCCCGCCCGTGGCGATTCCGCCGGCCGCCAACACCGGCTTGCCGTTCGCCGCCGCAATAACCTGGGGCAGCAATGACATCGTGCCTACGGGCCCGGTGTGCCCTCCGGCGTCGTACCCCTGCGCCACCAGCACATCCACGCCCAGCGCCAGGGCTTTCTGCGCATGCCGTACCGACCCGACCAGGGAAAAGCTGAGCTTGCCGCGCTGGCGGGCTTCCTGGATAAGCCCGCGCCGCAGCCCGATGGCCGTGGCAACGACCCGCGCGTTGGACTGCAGCACCGCGTCGATCTGCGCCTCGAACAGCGCCTCGGACCGGGCATGCGATGTGAAGAAGCTGGGCTTGAGCGGCGGCTTGATGCCGAAGCGGCGCCGCAAGCCATCGACAAATTCGACATGCTCTTGCGGCAGCGATGCACGCAGGCCGGCCAGGTCGGCCTGTTCGGGCACGTTGGCCGGCAGCATCAGATCTATGCCATAGGGTAGCCCCTTGAGCCGGCTTTCGACTTCGGACACGATATCTGGAATGCGCGCGGGCTCGTCGCGCCCCAACCCCAGCACGGGAAAGCCGCCGGCCTGCGCAAGGGCGACCACCACATCCGGTTCATGCGAAAAACCGAAGATGGGGTGGCGGATTTCCAGCAGATCGCAAATCGGCGTGCGGATGCGCGACATCTCAGTTCGCCTCGATGCCGGCCTGCTTGAACACCTTGCCCCATTTATCGAACTCGGCCGCCACGAACGCATCGAACTCGGCCGGCGACTGCGGCGCCAGCTCCATGCCCAGCGAGGCGAACTTGGCCTGCACATCCGGCATGGCGATGATTTCGCTTACATCGCGCGCCAGCTTTTCGCGCACCTCCGCCGGCGTCGCGGCGGGAGCAACCAGTCCGAACCAGGTGCCCACGGCATAATCAGGCAGGTCGGCCGCTTCGGCCACCGTGGGCAAGTCGGGCACGGCGCTGGCGCGCTTGGCTGTGGTGACCGCCAGGCCGCGCAGTTTGCCCGCCTGGACCTGCTGAATGGCCAGGGCCGCCGTCAATGGCATCATCTCGACCCGTCCGGCCAGCAAATCGTTCAACGCATCCGTCTGGCCCTTGTACGGCACGTGAGTCAGCTTGATGTGGGCTTCCTGCGCCAGCAATTCCCCGGACAAATGGTTCGACGTGCCCACGCCTGCCGTGGAATAAGTCATCGAGGGATCGCTTTGCTTCGCCAGGGCAATCAGTTCGGCCATGGTTTTGGCGGGCACGCTGGGGTGCACGACGATGATATTGGGCACAATGCCGAACCCGGCAATCGCCTTGAAATCGCGCACCGGATTCCAGGCAATATTCTTCTTCAGTATGGGTGCCACCGCATGGCTGGGGCTGACCAACAGCAGCGTGTATCCGTCGGCGGGCGCGCGCGCGACGTAGTCTGTGCCAATGGCGCCGCCGGCCCCGGTGCGGTTTTCCACGACGACCGCCTGGCCGTAGCGGGTGGCCATCTTGTCGCCGATCAGCCTCGCGACGGAATCAACGATGCCGCCCGCCGAGAAGGGCACGACGATCTTGATCGTCCGGCTGGGGTAATCGCCCTGCGCCATGGCGGATGCCGGGGCAAGCATGGCGAGCGCGCAGGCCGCCAGCAGATGCGTGATTTTCATGGTGTCTCCTTGCTTATTATGAATATGGCCGGGCATTCACCCCGGCATGGCAGCCATGGTCCGCTTTGCGATATTGGCAATGTGGATCTGGCTGGTTCCCTCGTACAGGCGGAACACCCGCACATCGCGGTAGAAGCGTTCCGCCACGTTTCCGGCGATGTAGCCGGCGCCGCCAAAAACCTGCACCGCGCGGTCGGCGACCTGGCCGCACATTTCGGAGGCGAACAACTTGCACATCGATGCCTCCAGGGTCACGTCCACGCCGTCGTCGCGCTTGCGCGCCGTTTCAAGCACCAGGGCCCGGGCGGCATGGACAGCCGTATTGCTTTCCGCAATCATCTGCTGCACCAGTTGGAATTCGCCGATTGCCTGGCCGAACTGCCTGCGCTCGTGCGCCCGCTGCACCATTTCGCGCACCAGGCGAATGGCGGGGCCGACGCACAGGCCAGCCAGGTTGATGCGCTGCTTGTTGAGCGCCTTCATGGCGGTGCGGAACCCTCGTCCTTCTGTGCCGCCGACAATCGCGCTTTCATGCACGCGCACCCGGTCCAGCACCACCTCGCCCACCGGCGAGCCATGCTGGCCCAGCTTGCGGTAGGCCGGCGGCGTGGCCAGTCCGGGAGTATCGCGTTCCACCAAAAACGCGGAAATGCCGGCCGAGCCCCTGCTGTCAGGATCGGTGCGTGCGAAAACGGTGAACAGGTCGGCGATGGGCGCGTTGGTAATAAAGCACTTCCGTCCGCTTATCTCGTAGTAGGCGCCGTCGCGCACCGCCCGCGTCTTCAGCGCGGTGGCATCAGAGCCGGCCTCGGGTTCGGTCAGGGCGAAGCATCCCGTGATCTGGCCGCTTGCCAATAGCGGCAGATACTGGCGCTTCTGCTCCGGCGTGCCGTCGGCCACCAGCGATTCGGACGCGATGCCTGTGTTGCCGCCAAACCGCGCCCGGAAAGCCGTGGCAACCTGTGACACTTCGATGTTCACCCGCGCCAGTTCTTCGGTAGTGAGACCGGCGCCTCCGTACTCCTGGGGAATGCTGTGGCCGAACAACCCCAGGTCGCGCATCCGCTGCACCACGGGCTCGGGAATGACATCGTTTTCGTCCACCTGCTGCTCGATCGGCAGGCATTCGGCGCGCAGAAACTCGCGTACCTCGTTGAGCATCGCCTCGAATTTGATCGGGTCTCGGATCATGGATGTCCTTGCATGGAATGGATTCAGTTCAGGCCCTGCTCGAACACCAGCTTGTGCACCGCTTCTTTCAGCAGTGGCACAACCTCGTGCACCAACTTGTCTTTCTGCACCCGGTGGGCAGCGATCGTGCAGTTCAGCGCCAGCGGCGGCTCGCCATGGGGCCGGCGGATGGGCACGGCGACCGCGTGTATATCCTTTTGCCAATCGCCCTTGGAATGGCAATACCCGCCCGCGGCAAAGCGCTTCATATCGGCCTCCCAGACGCCTCGGTATTGCTCGAAGTAGGCGCGATTCTGCACTTTCAGATAATTGAGAATGGCGGTCCGCTCCGCGGCCGGATAGGCCAGAATCAGCGCACGGCCGATCGAACTGGCCAGCAGCGGGCGAGACGTGCCGATGTCGGGCAGGTGCTGATTGGCCGAATCGGCGCGCACCGAGTCGATATAGACCACGTTGTCCCGGTCCCGGATGCCGAGATTGACGGTGCACCCCGTGGTGCGCGCCAATGCCTCCATGACGGGTTTGGCAAGCTGGCGCACGTGCATGCTGGCAAGCAGCGGATGGCCCAAGGCCAGCACGCCCGGTCCCAGCCGGTACTTCTGCAATTGCGGATCACGGCTCAGGTAGCCCAGCAACGTCAGGGTGTAAGTCAGCCGCGACACCGTCGGCTTGGGCAGGCCCGTGCGGTCGGCGATCTCGCGGTTGCCCAGCAGAGGCGCCGAGGCCGAGAACGCGCGCAGCACTTCCAGCCCACGCGCCAGGTTCATCGAGAACTGGCGGTCGGAAGACAGGTCGTGCGGGTTGACCAGGCCGGGAAGGGAAATGGCACTCACTTTTCGATTTCGTTGTGTCGGCGCAGGCATGATTGGTCCTTCGAAATAAGCAGTCAACGATTCGAGAGTACTGTTTCGCTGTGCAAAACACATCGTTGCTGGCCACCCCGGGCTCGGGCATAACGGGGGTCTGACACAACCTCGCTTCATGCCCGTATGACTCTGACACCCTCTTCTTCCGGCGCGCTTGCCGGCGTGCGGATCCTCGATATGGCGACGGTGCTGGCCGCGCCCAGCGGGGCCACCCTGTGCGCCGACCATGGCGCCGACGTCGTGAAACTGGAACTTCCGGACGGCAGCGACGCGCTACGCCACATGCAGCCCATCAAGGACGGCTCGCCGCTGTGGTGGAAGGTGGCGAACCGCGGCAAGCGCGGCATCACGCTGGATGTGCGCAAAGAACAGGGGCGGCGGATCCTGCTGTCGATGCTCCCGCGCTTCGACGTGCTGGTGGAGAATTTCCGCAGTGGCAGCATGGACCGCTGGGGCCTGGATATCGAGACCTTGCACCGTGCCAATCCCCGCCTGATCGTGGTGCGCCTGACGGGTTTCGGCCAGACCGGGCCGTACCGGTCGCGGGCCGGGTTCGCGCGGGTGTTCGAGGCGATGAGCGGCTTCACCAACCTGACGGGTGAGGCGGGCGGCTCGCCGCTGCACAGCAACTTTCCGCTGGGCGACTCCATTGCCGGCATCTTCTGTGCGTTCACCATCGCGGCGGAAGTGGCGCGCCTGCGCGGCAATCCGAAATTACCGGGCGCGGAAGTCGATCTTGCCGCCACGGAAGCGCTGTTCCGCATGCTGGACCCGCTGCCTGTGGAACATGAACAACTGGGGCAGGTGCGGCGTGCCGCGGGCAACCGAACCACGTACACCTCGCCTTCGAATATGTACCGCAGCAAGGATGGCGTCTATTTTTCGCTCGTTGCATCGTCGCAGGCGGTCTATGTGCGGTTATGCAATGCCGTCGGAAAGCCGGAATGGATCACCGACCCCCGTTTCGACACGCTGCCCAAGCGGGTGCAGAACATGGACGCGCTGGATGGTGCGCTGGCGCAATGGTTCGTGTCGCATGCCTTCGCGGACATCTGCGCCCAACTCGAACCGCACGAGATTCCCTTCACCAAGGTTTACGACATCGAGGACATCAAGGCCGACCCACACTTCCAGGCGCGCAACGCCATCATCCGGCTGCCCGACCCCGACCATGGCAGCCTGCCCGCGCCCTGCATCGTGCCGCGCGTCGTCGGCCGCGACATGCCCGCCCCGCGCTCGGGCCCTTCTGTCGGCGAACACAACGCCGAGGTCTATGCAGAGTTCGGCATCACGGCCGATCAACTTGAGGAACTGCGCGAACAACGCGTGATATGAGGCCACACAGTCATGTCCATGCTCCAGCTACCCGACTCGTTCCAGGCACTGGTCACTCGCCGCATCGACGGCAACGTGCAGTCCGCCATCGAGACCGTAAGCTTGCCCCAGCTGTCCGCCGGCGAGGTCGTGGTGCGTACCCGCTACGCCGGCATCAACTATAAAGACTGCCTGTCCATCCGGGGCAAAGCGAAGATCATCACCGATTATCCGCGCATCGCCGGCATCGAGGCGGTGGGCCGCGTGGCCGCCTCGGCCGACGATGCCTTCGCGCCGGGCGACGAAGTGCTGGTCCACGGCTTCCAGACCGGCATCGCCTTTGACGGCGGATTCTCGGAATGGATGCAGGTGCCCGCCCGGCACCTGCAGAAGCTGCCACCAGGGCTGTCGGCACGCGAAGCGGCCATCCTCGGCGTGCCAGGCTTTACGGCAGCCATGGCGCTGGCAAGGTTCGAGTCGTACGGCCTCGCCCCCGCCGAGGGCCCGGTCGCCGTGACTGGCGCCAACGGCGCGGTCGGCATGCTGGCCATCTCCATACTTGCCAGGGCGGGCTATCACATCGCCGCGATCACGCGCCGGCCGGAACAGGCCGACACGCTGCGGCGCCTGGGCGCCGCCGAGATCGTGGACGTCCGGACGGCGCTGGACTCGACACGCCCGCTGGAATCCGCCCGCTATGCAGCGGCCATCGACAACGTAGGCGGCAACGTGCTTGCGTGGCTGCTGCGCTCGATGAAGGACGAAGGCCTGGTGGCTTCCGTGGGCAATGCCGGCGGAAACCACTACGAAGGCAGCGTGCTGCCATTCATCATGCGCCGGGTGCACCTGTTCGGCATCGTGGCCAACGCCGGCTGGCCCGAACGCCAGCGCCTGTGGCAGAAACTGGCCGCCGAATGGAGACCCGGTTTCGAGGCGCTGGAGCCGCACGTTCACGCGATCACGCTGCCCGAACTGCCCGCTCATGCCGATCGGCAGCTGCAAGGCGCCACGAGCGGCCGGACCCTCGTGGATTTCGGCGAGACGCCGTGAAAGGCCCGCTGGCCGGATTGCGGGTACTGGAACTGGAAGCGCCTGGCCCGGTTCCCTGGGCCGGAATGATGCTGGCCGACATGGGCGCCACCGTCATCCGCATCGAAAGGCCCGCGCCCGCCGACATGGGCATCCCTCGCGACGCGCGCTTCGAGCTGACGGCGCGCGGCAAGCAGGCGGTGGCCGCCGACCTCAAGACCGAAGCGGGCCGCCAGATGGTGCTCGACCTGGCGGCCGAGGCCGATGTCCTGCTGGAAGGCTTGCGCCCGGGCGTCATGGAGCGCCTGGGACTGGGTCCGGATGCCTGCTGGGCGCGCAACGCCGCCCTGGTCTACGGGCGCATCACCGGATGGGGGCAGACCGGCCCCTTGGCCCAGACCGTGGGCCACGATATCAACTATCTGGCCGCCAGCGGCGTGCTGCACAGTATTGGACCCGAATCCGGCCCGCCCGTGGTTCCGCTGAACCTGATTGGAGATTTCGGGGCGGGCGGCATGCTGCTGCTGACGGGCGTGCTGGCCGCGCTGCTGGAAAGCCGGCAAAGCGGCAAGGGCCAGGTCGTCGACGCGGCCATGGTCGACGGCGCGCTATCGATGCTGGCGCCCATCCTGGGCCGCTGGCAGCGGGGGCAATGGCAGGACCGCCGGGCCAGCAACCTGCTGGACGGCGGCGCGCCCTTCTATACGACCTACGCCACGTCCGACGACAAGGCCGTTGCGGTGGGCGCCATCGAACCGCGCTTCTATGCCGCCCTGCTCGCCGGGCTGGGGCTGGACGCCGGATCGCTGCCCGACCAGCACGACCAGGCCAGCTGGCCCGGCATGCGCGCCAGGCTGGCGGGCATCTTCGCCCGGCATCCCCGGGACCATTGGGCCCGCGTGTTCCAGGATACCGAAGCGTGCGTCACCCCGGTGCTGTCGCTGGCGGAAGTGCCGCAGCACCCGCACTTCGTGGCACGGTCGAGCTTTCAGCAGATTAATCAGGTGCTGCATCCCGCGCCGGCTCCGCGGTTTTCGCGCACGCCCGGCGAGATATCCGCGCCGCCCACGGGCCGGGCGAGGCCGGGCTGAATACTAGGGCGCCAACGGGTCGCCGCGCAGCCGGATCTCGGCCACGATGCGGTCGTCTTGCTGGTGCAACGAAAACCGGTTGCGGCCCGGGTAGCACAGGGCCAGGCGCCGGCAAAGGTTGCCCAGGCCGCCTCCGCCTTTCGCCAGGTCGTAGGGCGCGCGCAATTGGCCAGGGTTGTCCACCGCGACGACCAGTTCATCGTCCTGGATCCGGGTATGCAGATTGATCAGGAAGGACTCATTATCTGCACGCATGCCGTGCTTGATGGCGTTTTCTACCAGGCCCTGCAATGTCATGTGCGGAATCTGCCATGCCAGCGAAGCCGGGTCGATGTGGCAGCGGTATTCGAGCTGCCGGTCGAAGCGCAGGGCTTGTATGCGCACATAGTCTTGCGCGGCTTCGATTTCCTCGTCCAGCCTGCACAACCCCTGCCCGCGGCGGTCGAGCGAATAGCGCAGGTAGTCGGCCAGCCGGCGGGTCATTTCCTCGGCAATGGCAGGGCGAGCCTCGATTTCGGCCACGATAGTGTTAAGCGCGTTGAACAGGAAGTGCGGTTCTATCTGCGACTGCAGGTGTTCCAGCTCCAGGCGCAGGGCAAGCGTCTCGGCCTTCATCTTGGAAATGCGCTCGGTGCGGGCAGCGAGCTCGGCGGCCACCCCGAAGTAGACGAGTGTCCAGATGGACAGTATGCCCATGTAGTAGAGAAACCCCAGGCGATACTGGTTCTCGGGCATGACCCGCAGGCTTTGGGGCGGGAAGAGCTGGTGAATGGCATAGGCAATCGATGCCAGCAGGGCCGACGCGGCCACGCACAGCAGCACCGAGCAGGCCAGCACCAACAGGGGCGAATGCTTGCTGGACGCGCGGCGCCCATGCCACACGGCCGCAGCGCTGGTCAGCAGGAAGGCAAGCGGCTCCAGGGTGAGGGTCAGCCAGAATGCCGCCGGCGCGCTGCCGAACACGGCGAGGCGGATGCAGAAGCCGATTATCGCCAGGAACAGCCAGCCCACGACCTGGGCCCGCCAGAAGCCCGCCGACGACTCGCCTCGGCTGAGCTCCTGGCTGACAGAACTGAACAGGGCGGAAGAGGAATCGGGAGGTGCCATCGCGCTCCGATTATGTTGTCTGGGGCCAGGCGAAACAAGGCCTTTTCGACGAAACGGCCCGTTCGCTCGACGAAACGGGCGCGGCCCGCGATGCCATGCTGGGCCACTTGCGCGGCGGACTGAGCCACGCGAACAGACTCGGCGCTACGGCGCCTGCACGATCTCTTGGGCGCACTGCAGCAGCGTGCGTACCCAGCGCCCGCGCTGAGACTGGTCGCGCCACAGCAGGCCCAGCTCGCGCGGCGGCGGCGCCAGGTCGCCGCCTTCGGCCGGCATGGGCGGAACGGCAAGCTTGCGCAAATGCTGGCCGTCCAGGCCCTGGCCAATGTCGGGTACCAGCCCCACGCCCAGGCCCCGCTCCACCAGCAGGGCTATGGCCATAATGGAATTCAGCTCCATCCGCTCATGCGGACGGATTCCATGGGCCTGCAGATAGCGCTGCGCCAGGCTGCCGCCCGCCAGTTGCCGGTCGTAGCGCACCAGCGGCTCGTTGCGCAGCAGTTCAAGCGGGTCGCGTCCCGCGTCGCGCGCATGCGCCAGCACCACCAGCGGTTCGTGCCGCAGCGGCGTCCAGCATACGGTCTTGGGCAAGTCGAACGACAGCTTCAGGCATAGCGCGGCATCGAGCTCTGATTGCACCAATGCGCTGTACAGCGCCGGCGTGATGCCAATGCGCAAGGCAATGCGCACGCGAGGGTAGTGCTCGGTGAAAGCCTGCAGGATGTCGGGCAGGAAGCCATGCAGCGCCGTATTGACCGTGCCCAGGCGCAGCTCGCCTTCGTCTTCGTCGGTAGCCACCCAGTCGCGCAGCGCGTCGGCATCCTGCACCAGCGCCTGGCCGCGCTCGACCAGCCGCTGCCCGGCCGCCGTGGGCCTCACGCTGCGCCCCTGGCGCACCAGCAGGGAGACGTCCAGTTCGCGCTCGAGCGCGCGCATCTGCTGGGCCACGGCGGCCGGGCTCAGGCCGAGCTGGCGCGCAGCCTCGGACATCGAGCCGACGGCCACGACCTTCAGGAAGTGATTCAGGTAGCGGATATCCATTACCTGTATTTTCTTTCATTTAATGAAAGCCGCACATACTGTATTGCTATGGCACTGGCGGACGACAATACTCTGTTCGGCCTCGCCGACCTTCATACGCAGAACAAGGAAACCCCCATGAGCCGCACCGCCCCGTCTTGTCCTTCCCGCCGCCATATGCTGACCGCCGCGCTTGGGCTGGCCGCTGTGTCGATCACGCCAGCCTGGGCGCAAGGCGCCGGCGCCGCCATGCGCATCATCGTTCCCTTCGCCCCGGGCGGCGGCAACGACGTGCTGGCCCGCCAATTGGCGCACGGCCTGAACGACATGTTCAAGCTGGACGTCATTGTGGAAAACAAGCCGGGAGCCGGCGGCAACGTTGGCACCGAGCAGGTGGTGCGGGCCGCGGCGCAAAGCAACACCTTCCTGCTGGGGCATACCGGCACGGTTTCCATCAACCCCGCGCTGTACAAGAGCCTGAAGTTCAATGCCTCGAAAGACCTGCAGCCGGTCGCCATGTTTGCATCCTCGGCCCTGCTGTTGGTGGTGCCGGCCGATTCGCCGATACAAAGCGTGGCGCAGCTGGCCGAGGCGCTGCGCGCCAAGGGGTCTGACATGGACTATGCCTCCAGCGGCACGGGCACCGGCGGCCACTTGACCGGCGAGATGTTCCTGCAGACCCTGGGCGCGCAAGCGGTGCACGTGCCCTACAAGGGCACCGCGCCCGCCTTGGCCGATGTGGCCGGCGGGCAGGTCGACTTCAGCTTCAGCGTCATTCCGGCCGCCATGGCGCTGGTCAAGTCGGGCAAGCTGCGCGCCCTGGCCGTCACCAGCGCCAAACGCATGCACCTGATGCCCGACGTGCCCACCATGATCGAATCGGGCGTACCGGAGCTGGCCGATTTCGAAAGCACGCTGACCTACGGCATCCTGGCTCCCAAGGCTATTGACGTGCAAGTCGTGCAACAGCTGCAAGCCCGCATACTCGATGTTGCCGCCACGCCGGACTTTCAATCGCGGCTGACGGTGGAAGGCGCCGAACCCATGCTGGGCAACACCGCCGAGTACACCCGCCGGATCCAGGAAGAAAGCCGCAAGTGGGGCCACGTGATCGCGGTTTCCGGTGCGTCGGCATGAGCACGGACAAGCCCGCGATGGCGGCGTCGCTCATCGACCAGTGCCTGGACCCGGCCGGCGACATCGGACTTTTCTCCGATCAGCAATGGCTCGATGCGCTGCTGCGCTTCGAGGCCGCGCTGGCGCGGGCGCAGGCGTCCGCCGGCCTGGTGCCCGCCTCGGCGGCAGCGGCCATTGCCCGGGCCTGCGCAAGCATCGAGCTGAACCGCGCCGACTTCGTCGAGCGGGCGCGCGGCACGGGCGCGTTCGGCATCGGCCTGGTCGATCCCATCCGCGCCTTCCTGGCCAGCCATGATCCCGCTGCCCTGCCATGCCTGCATTGGGGCACGACCACCCAGGATGCCGTCGACACCGCTCATGCCGTGCTGACCAAGACCGCGCTGGCGGCCCTGCTGGACGAATTGCAGAAGCTGGCCGCCGCCTTGCGCGCCCTGGCCCATGCTCACGCCGCCACGCCGATGATGGCGCGCAGCCTGCTGCAGCCAGCCCAGGTCACCAGCTTCGGTTTCAAGTGCGCGCAATCGGCGGGGGCCCTGCAACGCAGCGCCAACCAACTGTGCACGCTCGCGCCCCATGCCTTGTGCGTGCAACTGGGTGGCGCAGTGGGCAACCGCGCCGCCATGGGTCATCGGGCCGCGCAGGTGGAACTTGTGCTGGCTGCCGAATTGGGGCTGTGGGCCAGCGGGCAAAGCTGGCATACGCAGCGCGATGCCTGGATGCGGCTGGCGATGGAGGCGTCCGTGTGCGCCGGCAGCCTGTCGAAGCTGGCGCGCGACTGGTCGCTGATGTCGCAGTTCGAAGTCGGGGAGCTGGCTGAGGCGCCGCGCGGCCGTACATCCAGCGCCATGCCGCACAAGCGGAATTCTGTGCACTGCATGCAGGCCATCGCACTGACCCAGCCGGTCCCCGGCCTGGCGGCGTCGCTGCTCGGCGCCATGACGCAGGCGCACGAACGGGCCATGGGCGAATGGCAGGCCGAGCTGTCGGTCTGGGCGCCGCTATGGCGGCGCGCGCACGGCGCCGCCGCGGCGCTGCGCCTGGCCGCCGAAGGGCTGCAGGTCGACGCGGCACGCATGCAGTCGCACATCGATGCCTTGTACCAGGTCATTTTCTCGGAAGCCTGCACCGACGCGCTGGCACCCATTACCGGCCGCGAGGCCGCGCAACAGGCCATCGAACACCTGGCGCCGCAGGCGTTGGCCCAGCGCCAGCCGCTGTCTGCCTTGTTGCAGCACTGGGTCGCAACCACCTGCGGCGCGGAACCGGCGCGCGCCGCGGTCCACGCCCTGGCTACAGCCACCGACCCACAGCGCGCCGTACAAGCTTCGGCCGCGTGCTGCCATGAACTGTTGCGCGCGCTCGATGCGTCAGAACCTTCTTCCTCTCTGGAGCCCCATCATGTCTGACTCCCTTCCCGACGATGCGCTCGAGCGCGGCCTGGCGAACCGCCGCAAGATCCTGGGCGATGCGTGGGTAGACCGCTCGGTCGGCAACGCCAACACCCTGAATGTAGAGTTCCAGCGCTTGATCACCTGCTATGCGTGGGACAGCATCTGGAGCCGCCCGGGCCTCGACCCGCGCACGCGGCGCATCATGGTGCTGGCCATCACGGCTTCGATGGGCCGGTGGGAAGAATTCGAACTGCATGTCCGCACCGGTCTGCAGGCGCCGGCAGACGCGCCCGACGCGGCGGCGCTCGACCTAGACACGATCCGCGAAGTGCTGCTGCAGACGGCGGTGTACGCGGGCGTGCCGGCCGGCAACACCGGCATGGCCATCGTGCTGAAAGTCCTGGCGGCGCTGGACCGCAGCCCGCCCAAGGCCGACTTCTGGAGCGGCGAACCCGCCGCGTAGCCCGCCGCGCCGCCGGTGTCACGGCGGCGCGGAGGTCTAGCCCGGCGCCACCCGCGCCTGCTCGCGCTGCAAGCCGGCCCGGCGCAGGGCGTCCAGCAGGCTCAGCGCGGCCGGCGACGGCGCCACGTCGGTGCGCCGCAGCAGGCCCATAGGTTCGTCGGTGCCGCCAAACGGCATGGGCAAGCGCGCCAGCGTGTTGTCGGCCACGCCCCGCTCGACCAGGCTCGATGGCACGAACCATACCGCGTCATTGCGCAGCGTCAGCTCCAGGCTCAGCGACACCGACAGGCTTTCCACGCGCGCCACGTGGCGCGGCAGCCCGAATGCGCTGATCACGCTTTCGGCCGACTGGCGTATCAGCGTGCCTTCGGGCGGCACAATGAGCAAATGGCGCGCCATCGCCATCGGGACCAGCGCCTCGTCGCCAAGCAAGGCATGCCCGGCCCGCACCACCACCGTCAGCGGCTCGCGAAACAGATGCTCGAAGCTCATGCCGGCCATTGCATCCGGCTCGCCCAGCCGCCCCACGGCGAACTCGATATCGGCCGCCTTCAATCTTTCAAGCAGTTCAGCGTTGCGGCCAGTGTGAATGCGCAAGCTGGCCATGGGCCAGGCTTGCCGGAACGCATGCAAGGCTGCTGGCAGCAACACACTGGCCACTGTGGGTAGGATTCCAAGCGCCACCGTCACGGACGCGCCATCGTCGGCCTGCGCCAGCCGCCCGATGCCGTCGCGCAGGCTGCCCAGGCAATGTTGGGCGTAGGGCGCGAAGATGCGCCCGTCGCGCGTCAGCTCCGCGCCGCGCCGCCCCCGCTCGAACAGCCGCACGCCCAGCACGTATTCGAGCTCCGACAGGGTCTTGGATACCGCCGGCTGGGTGATAGACAGCCGCTCGGCGGCACGCTGCAGGTTGTTCAACTGGGCGACCGCCAGGAAACACTGGATATGCCGCAACTTGATGCGGCCGCTCTGAAATAGGTTTTCCATAACTTTTCATGCAATTCATGAGCATAAAACGTCACTTACCATAACTTTATAGCCCTATTACAGTGGCAGCTCAATCCATCCCGCCGAGCAACCGGAGTGTTCCCCATGGACGGTTCCACGCCACCCCACACGATTCTTACCCCCAGGGATTGGGACTCGCATCCTCCCTACCGGCATCCTGACTACAAATCGTCGGTCCTGCGCAGCCCGACGCTGCCCTTGATTCCCCTGGACGAAGCACTGAAGAATCGCCAGGCGCCTGTGTACGGCGCCAGCTGTCTCGGGCCGCTCGACCACGACCTTACGCGCAACGCCGCCAAGAACGGCGCGCCGCTGGGCGAACGCATCGTGGTTACCGGCAGGGTGCTCGATGAAGGCGGCAGGCCGGTGCGCAATACCCTGGTGGAAATCTGGCAGGCCAACGCGGCGGGACGTTATGTCCACAAGGGCGACCAGCACGACGCGCCGCTCGACCCCAACTTCCTGGGCGCGGGCCGCTGCCTGACCGACGACCAGGGGCGGTACCGCTTCCTGACCGTCAAGCCGGGCGCCTACCCCTGGGGCAACCACAGCAATGCCTGGCGGCCCAACCATATTCATTTCTCGCTGTTCGGCGATTACTTTGGATCACGCCTGGTCACCCAGATGTACTTCCCCGGCGATCCGCTGCTGCAGCTCGATCCTATTTTCCAGGGCACGCCCGCGCACGCGCGCGAACGCCTGATATCGCGGTTTTCTCTCGACGCCACCCAGGAAGGCTTTGCCCTGGGCTACGAATTCGACATCGTGCTGCGCGGCGCGCGCCAGACCCCTACGGAGTAAGCCATGTCCGTCCTGAAGCAGACGCCTTCCCAGACCATAGGCCCGTTCTTCGCGTACGGGCTGTGTCCCGAGCAATACAACTTCGACCTCAAGAGCCTGTTCACGCCAGTACTGGCCGAACGCCACACGGCGGGCCAACCCATCACGATAGAAGGCCGCGTCTACGACGGCAGCGGCCAGGCCGTGGACGACGCCGTCATTGAAATGCTGCAGGCCGACGCAGCAGGCGAATACGCGCGCTCGCTCGAAGGCATCGCGGCGAGCGGCTTCAAGGGTTTTGCGCGCGTGGGCACCGGCACCGACCCGCAATCGCGCTTCGTGGTCGAGACCATCAAGCCGGGCGCCCTGGGGCCGGCATCCGCGCCGCACATCGAGGTCATCGTCATGATGCGTGGCATGTTGCTGCACGCCTACACACGCATCTATTTTGAAGACGATGCGGCAGCGCACGGGCAGGATGCCGTGCTGGCCGCCGTGCCGCCGGAACGACGCGGCACGCTCATCGCACGCCGCCTGCCGGACGCAGGCCGCGCCGCCTACCAGTTCGACATTCACCTGCAAGGCCCGCACGAGACCGTGTTTTTCGATGTTTGAAGGCAACGCTTCTCCAGGTGCCGGGCTCCGTCAGGAGTAACAGGCACCGTATCACCGAGATGGCCGTAGCGCACCACGGTGTCTGGCGCCTGCGGAGCCAGACACCTCGCTGACGCGACTAGCCTCTGGCTCCCTGCCCGCGCAGCCTGGCTGCGGCGGGCTTTTGGCGTTGGTTCACGCATCGCCAGGACCAGGGAAATCCCCATTCAAAAAAAACGCTTTCTTGCAATTCGATTCGTTGAATTATTCTTAGCCATCTAATATTATTTGGATGCACGTCACGACATCGCCGGCTGCGCAAGCTCGCAGGAAGCCCAGGTTTATCCCATTAAAAAAACGTGCCCAAGAAAAAACGGAGAGAGACTCATGATTCACATTCGATCAGCACTTCGCCGCCAGGGCTGTAGTGTCGTCCTGGCATCGCTGCTCAGCGCCTCGCTGGGCCTTGCGCTGCCGGCCGCCGCTCACGCGGAGCAGGCTTCGCAGTACCCGTCGCGCCCGATCCGCTTCATCGTTCCCTACGCCGCGGGCGGCCTGCCCGACACCGTGGCGCGCGTGGTGGCGCAAGGCCTCACGCTCAGCATGGGCCAGCCCGTGGTCGTGGAAAACAAGCCTGGCGCCAACGGCGTCGTCGCCGCGCAGGCGCTGGCCAGCAGCCCCGCCGATGGCTATTCGTACCTGGTCACCGACGGCTCGATGATGTCCATCAACCCATCGCTCTACAAAGATCTCCCGTATGACCCGAAGCGCGACTTCGTGCCGGTTTCCCTGGTCGCCACCTCGCCGCTCTTTCTTGCCACCAGCACGCAGACCGGCATCGCCTCGCTGCAAGACTTCATCAAGCGCGTGAAGGCCAAGCCGGGGGTCATGAACTACGGCTCGTCGGGTGTGGGCAGCTCGCACCATCTCACGATGGAGGCCATGAAGGTCGACCTGGGCCTGGACATCAACCATGTGCCGTTCCGCGGATCGGGCCAGTCGGTACCCGCCATGATCGGCAACCAGGTCGACGTGGTGTTTGCCGCCCTGCCCTCGCTATCGGGCTTCGCCGATAAAGGCCAGGCGAAGATTCTTGCCACCAATGCCGGCAAGCGTTCGGCGCTGGCGCCCGATATTCCGGCCATTTCCGAGGTCATTCCCGGCTTCAATTTCGCCGTCACGGTGGGTGCGCTGGCCCCTACCGGCACGCCCGACTTCGCCGTGCAAAAGCTCAGCGCCGCCATCGCCCAGGCCGTCAAGGCTCCGGCGGTCGTCAAGCAGTTCAACACGCTGGGCATCGAACCGGTCGGCGGCACGCCCGCCGAATACGAAGCCGCGATCGACGACGAAACCAAACGCTATCAAAGCGCGATCAAGGCAGCGGGAGTCAAGGCCGACTAGCCCTGTTCCCCCGGGGCGGCGCGCGAGACCGCGTATGCCGGCCCGCGCGCCGCGGCCCGATCGCGCGCCACGCCCCGACATGAAGGAGACCCTATGTTGACAACTGAAGAAAATGAACTGCTGTGCCGGGTGGTCGGCGATGCGCCCATGGGCCAATTGATGCGCCGGCACTGGACGCCGGTGTGCCTGAGCGAAGAGGTCAGCGAGCCGGACTGCGACCCGGTCCAGGCGCGCGTGCTGGGCGAAGACCTGGTGGTGTTCCGCGACACCAACGGCCGCGTTGGCGTCATGGACGAATACTGCCCGCACCGCCGCGTATCGCTGGTATACGGGCGCAACGAAGAGTGCGGCCTGCGCTGCCTTTACCATGGGTGGAAGATGGACGTGGAGGGCACCGTGATCGAAATGGTGTCCGAGCCGGCCGCCAGTACCATGGCGCAGAAGGTCAAGCACAAGGCCTACAAAGTGCAGGAATGGGGCGGCGTCATCTGGGCCTACATGGGCCCGCAGGACGACATCCCACCCTTCGCCCCGCCGCCATGGGCGCCCACGGCCGACACCAAGGTCAGCATCGCGAAGGTGATCATTCCCTGCAACTGGGCGCAGATTCTGGAAGGCGCGATCGATTCGGCGCACAGCTCCAGCCTGCACTCGTCGGATTTCGTGCCGGCCCGCGTGGGCGGCGCCGAAGCCACCGACAAGAACTGGCTGCGCCCTTCCACCGACAAGGCGCCGCGCCTGCAAGTGCAGCGCACCCCCTTCGGTTTTCGCTACGCCGCCATCCGCCGGCCGATCATCAACGCCGCGCAGAACGACTATGTCCGCTCTACCGTGTTCGTGGCGCCGGGCACCGTGCTGATTCCGCCCAATAATCTGTACAACGTGGCCAATGTGAATGTGCCCCTGGACGACACCAGCACGGCGTTCTACTTCATTGCCTGGGGCGAGAAGGCCACGACGCCCGACACCGAGACCTGGCGCCGCTTCCTGGGCACCAGCGTGGGCGTCGACCTGGACGAACGCTACCGGCCGCATCGCAATCCGGAAAACCGCTTCTGGCAAGACCGCCAGGCCATGAAGGCGGGCAACTTCACCGGCATACGCGGCTTTCCGAACCAGGACATCGCCATGTGGATCACCATGGGCCCGCTGGCAAACCGCGCGGAAGAACGGCTGGGCGCCAGCGACCTGGCCATCGTCGAGTTCCGCCGCCAGATGCTCGAAGCCGTGCAGGCATTCCAGAAAGGCGAGGCCGCGATCGGCACCGGCGCTTTGCGCATTCCCGCCGGCGTCTGCTCATTCCAGGCCATCGTGCCCAAGACCACCGATTGGCGCGAGTTCTCCGCGCATCCGGCCGGCGCGCAGCCTGGCAACGATCCGGAACTGGCCGGCAATTACCAGACCACTGCTTGAATCCAGGAGATCACGTTGGCCAAGCTATCGCTTTCCATCGCCATGGGCGACTACGACCGCAACCGCGCACTGTACGACGGCGCCGTGCAGATCGACGGAGTGAACCCCACTTATATGCTGCTGAGCCCGGAAGAAATGTTTTTCCGCGCGTTCCGTTTCCAGGACTTCGACATCAGCGAACTGTCTTTCAGCAGCTACCTGGTCAAGCACGCCCGCGGCGACTGCCCCTACATTGCCTTGCCGATCTTCCTGTCGCGCGCATTCCGCCATACCTCCATTTACGTGCGCAAAGACCGTATCCGGTCACCACAGGATTTGAAGGGAAAACGCATCGGCATTCCCGAATACCAGCTCACCGCCAACGTGTGGGCGCGCGCCCTGCTGGAGGACGACTACGGCGTCAAGCCGTCGGACGTGACCTGGGTGCGCGGCGGCATCGACCAGCCGGGCCGCCCCGAGAAGATCAAGCTGCAGCTGCCGGCCGACGTGAAGATGATTGACGCTGCGCCGTCGACCACCATATCGGACCTGCTGGACCGCGGCGAAATCGAAGGGTTCATGGCGCCCCGGGCGCCCTTTGGCGCGGCGCGCGCCAACCCCGATGTCGGCTGGCTGTTCGACGACCCGACCGCCGTGGCGAAGGACTACTACAAGCGCACCGGCATCTTTCCCATCATGCACGTGGTGGGCCTGCGCAAGACCCTGGCCGCGCAACACCCCTGGCTGCCCGGCGCGTTGCTGAAGGCCTTCGAGCAATCGAAGGCGGCGGCGCTGGCCAAGCTGGAAGACACGTCCGCCACCAAGGTCACCCTGCCCTTCGTCGAAGAACAGCTGAAAGCCGCGCGCGAGACCCTGGGCGAAAACTACTGGGCCTATGGCGTCGATGCCAACCGGCCTACGCTCGAAGCGTTCACGCGCCATCACCATGCCCAGGGACTGTCGCCGCGGCATGTCGCGGTGGACGAGCTGTTCCATCCCGGCACTTACGAAACCTACAAGATCTAGGCGGGCCGCCCCGCAGCACGAGATTGCCATGACCGAGCCCACCCCCGGCCCAGAGACCCTGATGCCGCTGCGCATCGCCAGCATCGCCGACGCCGCCGACGGCATACGCTCGTTCGAGCTGCGCGATGCCGGCGGCGGCGAGCTGCCGCCCTTCACTCCCGGTTCGCACGTGAAAGTGCGCGTCCCCAACGGCGAAATGCGCAAGTATTCGCTGTGCAACAACCCTGCCGAACGCGACCGCTATGTCATCACCGTCAAGCGCGATGCACACGGCAGGGGCGGCTCGATCAGCCTGGTTGACCAGGCTGCCGTGGGCGACGTGCTGCCCACGTCGCTGCCCGACAATGCCTTCGCGCTGGTGGACAACCCCGGCAGCCTGATTTTCATTGCGGGCGGCATCGGCATCACGCCTATTCTGTCCATGATCCGCTCGCTGGACGAGCGGCCGGAAATTGGCTGGAAGCTGTACTACCTGAGCCAGTCTCCCGCCACCACGGCCTTCCTGGACGAACTCGCCTGTCCCGAGTTGCAGGGCCGCGTGCGCATTCACCACGACCATGGCGACCCCGCACAGTCGCTGGACCTGTGGCCGGTGCTCGAAAAACCCAACCGCGGCCATGTGTACTGTTGCGGCCCGCGCGGCCTGATGGAAGCGGTGCGCGACATGTCCGGCCACTGGTCGCCCGGGCGCATCCATTTCGAGAGCTTTCTCGAAGGCGGCGGCAAGCAGCCCGACGACCAGCCCTTCAGGGTGGAACTGGCGCGCTCGGGCGGCGAGTTCGTGGTGCCCGTGGGCAAGTCGATTCTCTCGGTGCTGTTGCAGGCCGGCGTGCGCGTCGGCCATTCTTGCGAAAGCGGCACCTGCGGCTCGTGCCGCACCGGCTTGCTGGCCGGCACCGCCGATCACCGCGACATGGTGCTGCTGCCCGACGAACACGACAGCCAGATCATGGTGTGCGTCTCGCGCGCCACTTGTGACAAGCTGGTGCTGGACCTGTAGCCACCCACCTGGAGCCGCCACATGGGCACTTCCGTTCTGAAGCTGGGCGTCATCGGGCTGGGCCGCGCGTTTTCGCTGATGCTGCCCTCGTTCCTGGGCGACTCGCGCGTGCGGCTGGTGGCCGCCTGCGATCCCCGCCCGGCAGCGCGCACGCAGTTCGCGTCCGATTTCCAATGCCCGGTTTACGAGTCGGCCGAGGCGCTGGCCCGCAACCCGGATGTGCAGGCCGTGTACATCGCCAGCCCGCACCAGCACCACGCCGAACACACACGCATCGCGGCCGCGCACGGCAAGCACGTGCTGGTGGAAAAACCCATGGCGCTCAGCCTGGAAGAATGCGACGCCATGATCTCGGCCTGCGACGCAGCCGGGGTGCACCTGGTGATCGGCCACTGCCACAGCTTCGACACCCCTTACCTGCGCTGCCGCGAACTCATCGCCCAAGGCACGTTCGGCTCAGTGCGCATGGTGCACGCGCTGAACTATACCGACTACCTGTACCGCCCGCGCCGCCCCGAGGAACTGGCCACCCGCGAGGGCGGCGGCGCCGTGTTCAGCCAGGCTGCCCACCAGGTCGACATCGTGCGCATGCTGGTGGGCCGGCGCCCCACCCGGCTGCGCTGCGCGCTGGGCAACTGGGATCCGCGACGCCCCACCGAAGGGGCCTACAGCGCCTTGCTATGGTTCGAGGGCGGCGCCTATGCCTCGCTGAACTACAACGGCTACGCGCATTTCGACTCTGACGAGTGGATGGACTGGACCGGCGAAATGGGCCATGCGAAAAACCCGGGCGATTACGGCACGGCCAGGCGCAAGCTGGAACGCCTGGGCAGTCCGCGCGACGAGGCCGCGCTGAAGGCGGCCGGCACCTATGGCGGGCCCAGCTACACCGCGCCGACGGCCCCGGCGCCTGGTGCCCCGCCGGCCAGGCACCAGCATTTCGGCACGATCGTGGTGTCGTGCGAACACGCCGACCTGCGCCCCCTGCCGCACGGTATCATGGTCTACGGCGACGCGAACCGCGACTTGCTGCCCTTGCCGCCGCCGGCCGCGCCGCGCCTGGAGGTCGTGGGTGAATTGCATGACGCCATTTACCTGGATCGCGCCCCCCTGCATGACGGCCGCTGGGCCAAGGCCACACTGGAAATCTGCCTGGCCATGCTGCAATCCAACGATTCGGGCGCCGACGCGGTCCTGCACCGTCAAATCGATGCAGCGTCTTGATCCCCGCCACGCCTGGCGCCCAGGTCCAAAGTGCCGCCGGCGCTTTGCGGTATCATTTTCGGCGACTTTCCGACTTCATCACGCGGTTTTCGCATGACTTCCAAAGAAACGAGAAAAGTCCTTGCCCATTGGCGCGAGGCCGTTCCGCACGACCGCCTGGCCCACCTTATCAAGGATGCCACCCGCGCCCTGGTGCGAGGCCTGCAAATGCGCCTGTCGGATCACAATGTATCGTTCGGCCATTGGGCGTTCCTGCGCATCCTGTGGGAACAGGACGGCCTGACGCAACGCGAGCTCAGCGAGCAGGCCGGCGTCATGGAACCCACCACCTATGCAGCCATGAAAGCCATGGAAGCGCTGGGCTATATCGAGCGCAAGCACCTGCCCGGCAACAACAAGAACATCCACGTGTTCCTGACGCGCAATGGCCGCGCCCTGAAAAAGAAGCTGATTCCGCTGGCCGAAGAAATCAATGCAATCGGCACCCGCGGCCTGACCGCGGCCGAAATCAAGACCGCGCGCAAGGTGCTGCTGACCATCATCGCCAACCTGGCCGACGACGAAGCGTCCATGGAAAACGCCGAGCGGCGCGTGCCGTCCACCCGCGAACTGTCGCGGCGCATCAACGAGACCGCCGAATCCCAGGCCTGACGGCCCGTCGCTGGCCTAGCGGTACGTCACATCGACGACATACCGGCGTATGCCGTCCGGCGACACAGCCCCGTCATGCAACGGCCGCACCGCGACCTCGGCCAACGGAATCGCCGGCGGCCGGCGCTCGGGCGCGCCGGCGCGCGCGCCGCAGTCCAGCCTGGCAGTGGGCTGGCGGCCTTGAACCTGCAGATCGGTTCGGCAATCCGCCGGCACCACGATACTGCCCGTGAAGAATATCTTCCCACCCGCGGCAATTGCCGGCGTGGCAATCACCGCCCCAAACATACCGACCCACAATGCTCGCATGACGTTCATGTCTTGCCCCTCGCGTATGGTGGAATCACGTATGCGCTGGCTACGCATCTGTACATCTGCTCTACGACACCGGCAGACCTCAGCTTAAGGCCATTCGGCTGGATGTTGACAAAAAGATGCGAAGCATTGCGGGACGAGCGTGAATGTGGCGCAACAAATCATGGCCTGCCGCGCTGCCACCCGCCGGGCCAGGCGTATCATGACGGCAGGAAACGGCCCCGGACGAGCAGGTTCGCCCCGCCGCCCCCGCACCATAAGAACCCCTCAAGAGACGCGATGACCCGTGTAGCACCAACGTGGCTCATGCCCGTAGTGGCCATTTTCACCCTGCAGACCACTTCATCATTCCTGAACCGGCTCATCCCCATCATCGCCCCGGCCATGTCCGATGAATTCGGCTGGAGCGGCAGTTCCATCGGCTTTCTCACCGCCAGCAACTCGCTGGGCGGACTCGCCATCCTGGTGGCGGGCTCGGCCCTGTTGAAGCAGATCGGCGGCATGCGGACCCTGCAGCTGACCCTGGTGCTGGGCGCGGCCGGCATGGCGTTCCTGCTGGTTCCGAGCGTGGGCATCGCCCTGGCGGCCTGCTTCATCATGGGGCTGAGCAACGGCGCGGCCAACCCGGCGGGCAGCGAAGTCCTGCAGCGTTTTTCTCCGCCCGGCATGCGCAACCTTATCTTTTCCATCAAGCAGGCCGGGGTGCCCCTGGGCGGCGTCATCGCGGGGCTGCTGGTGCCCGTGCTGGTGACGCTGACAAGCTGGCGCATCGCGCTGTTTTTCTGCGCAGTCGCGGTGGTGCTGCCCACCGCCCTGACCTGGCGCCTGAGCGCCAACCTGGACGAGACGCCACCCCGCAAGCGCCGCATCTTGTCCACGCCTACCCTGCACTCGCTGCGCACGCTGACGGTGCCGCTGGCCTCGCTGGCGCATAACCCCGGCCTGATGAAAATGTCGGTGGTGGGCAGCCTGTTCGCCGTATCGCAGAGCTGCTGGTTCACGTTCACGGTCATCTACCTGATAGACCGCCTGGGGTTTTCGCTGAGCCTGGCCGGGGCCGTCTTTGCCGTCATGCAGGCAGGCGGCGTGATTGGCCGCGTTGTGTTGGGCTGGCTGTCGGATCGCCTGCACTCGGCCACCGCAACGCTGTCGCTCGCGGCGATCTTGTCGGCCGCCACCACCGCACTGCTGGGCCTGACCACCCCGGCCTGGCCGCTGTGGGCCATTGTGGTGCTGGCGTTTGTAGCGGGTTCCTCGGCAGCCAGCTGGAACGGCGTGCAGATTGCCGAGGTGGCGCGGCGCTCGCCGGCTCACCTTATCTCCGAAACCGCGGCCGGCTCCAGCATCCTGGTCAACCTGACCAACATGGTGGCGCCCACGCTATTCGCGGCCTACGTCGCCATGGGCGGGCACTACGATTACGCGTTCATTTGTACCGGCGCATGCTCGCTGCTGGTGCTGGCGTGCCTGCCGCGCGACGAAGCAGCGGCACGCAAGCGCGCCTGAACACCACCCGCGCGTCTCCGCAGGGCAGCGGCCCGTCAGTGGCGCCGGTGCTTGCGCCAGTGCTTGTTGCCGTGATGCCGGTCGTGGCCCCGGTAGCTGGCCCGCTTGTAAGAACGGTCGCGGTCCCAGTGATGGCGATGGCGGTCGCGGTCGTCATCGGTAATGACGTTGCCCAGCACCCCGCCGGCAGCGGCGCCGCCCAGCGTGATCAGGGGATCGCCGTCCGACAGCAACGCGCCCGCCACGCCCCCCAGGCCAGCGCCGATGATGGTGTTGCGCGCCTGGTCATCGGCCTGCGCCGCGGTGCCCGCGCCCAATGCCAGCGCGCCGGCGAATACAACCTGGATGAATCGTTTAGCGATGATCATGTTTGTTCTCCTTATGGCGGGCCGCCCCTGCGATGCGGCCCCGCCTGTGCGACACACCGGCCGAAGCCGGAGATCGGTTATCTGGAGAACAAGTTAGCACCGCGTATCCGTGTCAGTCCTGCAGGCTCGGATACGGTGTGTATAAGGTGTTTCAGTCGCTTTCCCTGCCTGCGTCGCGCATGGACGCGGCCAATTCGTGGCTGCCGCGGGCGTCCAGCGCCCGGACCGCGCCCAGGCGGTCGCGCGCGTCTTTGTTCTGGCTGAGCTTGAGCTTGCCCACCAGCGACGTGATGGAAATTTCGATGCCCACGATATGGCGAAGCATGTCGTCGATGAAATCGGGCGGCGCATCGCCCATTTTCCAGGGCCGGGGCTCGGCGGCCTCGTGCCGGCGAGTCAGGCGCGCGACGATGCCGCGCACAAAGCGCTCGTCGTCGCGTATGGTCAGGATGCCGTGCGCATGCACGACCTCGTAGTTCCAGGTGGGCACCTGGCGATGCGCCTCGTGCTTGCTGGGATACCAGTTGGGCGAAATGTACGCCTCGGCGCCGCGAAAAACCACCATGACCGGCGTTCCGGTGGGACAGGCTTGCCACACCGGATTGGCGCGGGCCACATGGGCCGAAAGCAGGCCGTGCGGCCCTTGGTCGGGATCGATTTCGAACGGCAGGTGATTGGCGTCCAGCCCATCGGGCCCATGCGTGACCAGCACGCCCAAGGGATGTTCGCGGATGACGCGATGCAGGACCTCGGGCCGGGTTTCGGCAAAATGCTCGGGGATGTACATGGTTGACGATAAGCGGGGCGACGGGACGGACGGCGCGGATGCCGGAGATAGCGACTATCGCGCAAAACGGGCGCAATGGAAAGAGCCGTTGCCCCGGCCGGCGCCAACCTGCCGCTACCCCAGCTCGGCCTGGATTCTTTTCAAGTCGTTCTCAAGTTGTATTCGCATCACCTTCAGCAGCGCCTTGGCGTTTCCCGAAAGCGGCGTGCCAGAACGGAACACCAGCAGGCACGTAAAATTCACTTCTATCGATAATGGCTTGATCGTCAGCCCCCTGGACAGATAATCCAGCGCCATGATCGGATGCACCAAACCTATGCCCACGCCATTGAGCGCGAACTCGCAAACGGAATTCGAATAAGGCGTATCGAGCATGGGGCGCAGCTCAAGGCCCACCCCCTGCAGCGCCGCTTCCAGCCGGCGCCGGCTGGCGTCTTCCGGATTAAGCGCGATGAACTGGTGTTCGACCAGATCCTGCGCGTCCACTACCTTCTTGCTTGCGAGCGGGTGCCTGCTGTGCATGGCGATAACCCCGGGCGTACGCAGAAACACAGAGTGCTCGTACCCTGCAACCGAAAGCTCGTCTGCCATCAAGCCGAAATCCAGTTGCCCGGCGGCCACCTGGCGCAGCACCTCGCGCGAACTCATGATCTGAAACGACATCTGCAGCCGGCGCCCGGCCAGGCCAAAGGCCGCGATGGCCCGCGGCATGAAGCCCGTGCCCAAGGCAGGCAAGGAGCCCACCGCCAGGCGGCCCACGCCGTATGACTGCAGGCTACGGATGCGGTGTTCGATCAGCTCGAAGCCGGCAAAACAGCGGTCCACCTCTTCCATCAGGGCGCCAGCCTCGGGGGTGGGCACCAGCCGGCCGCGCACGCGCTCGAACAGATGCAAGCCGGATGACGTCTCGAGCTTGCGGATCGACTGGCTGATGGCGGGCTGTGAAACACCCAGCAGATTCGCCGCCTTGCTTGTGGTGCCCGCCTGCATGACGGCACGGAAAACTTGGATTTCCCGCATGTCCATATAAGTCTCACTTATTGAGCAATTCAGTTCTATTGTTGAGCGAATCAACTGCATCGGCCAAACTGCCTGCATCCGTTCAGTACTTAAGTAACTCGAATAGCTTAAATGACATCTATAAATTCTGTTAATAGCAATTTCGCCAGCCTGTCGCCCGCGGTGCACCGCGCGTCCACGGTGGTCTTTGAGTCTTTGGCCGACTTCGTCGACCGCAAACAGCGCCAGCCGGACGGATACAGCTATGGCATTACCGGCACCCCCACTGCGCGCCTGCTGGAGCAGCGCATCGCGGCACTCGAAGGCGCGCGGCATTGCGTCATCACGCCATCGGGCGCGTCGGCGCTCATGACGGTTGCCATGGGCTTCGTGCGCGGCGGCGATCACATGCTTGTGTCGGCGGCCTGCTATGGCGCCCTGAAGACGTTCGCCGAAAAGTGGCTGGCGCACATGGGGGTGGACGTTGAAATCTACCCGCCCGCCATTGGCGCGGACATAGCAGCATTGATTCGGCCCACCACGCGCCTGATATGCATCGAAGCGCCGGGCACGGTCACCATGGAGATGGCCGACGTTCCCGCCATCGCCGAAGTGGCGCGTCGCCATGGCGTGCTGACGATGATGGACAACACCTGGGCAAGCCCGCTGGGTTTTCAGCCTTTGGCGCATGGCGTCGATTTCAGCGTGGAGGCCGCGACTAAGTTCTTCAGCGGGCACTCGGACGTGCTGATGGGCAGCATCAGCATGAACGACCCCGAACATTACGCGGTGCTGCGCGAAACGCAGAGCATTCTCGGACAACAAGTCAGCCCCGAAGACTGCTTCCTGGTGCTGCGGGGACTGGAAACGCTGGGCCTGCGAGTGCGTGCGCAAAGCGCCGACACGCTGGAAATCGCGCAATGGCTGCAAGCGCAACCGCAAGTAGAACGCCTGTTGTACCCGCCTCTAGAGCAGGATGCCGGCCACGCGCTGTGGAAGCGCGATTTCCGCACTAATGGCTGCCTGTTCTCGATGATGCTCAAGCCTGCCCCCGAGCCAGCCTTCAACGCGTTCTTCGACTCGCTGCGGCACTTCGCCATCGGCGCCAGCTGGGGCGGCGTGCACAGCCTGGCGGCCTACTACCCTGCCGCACTGCAGGCAAACCGCGTGTATCCCGCCACCGACCGGCCCCTGGTGCGCCTGTCGATAGGGCTGGAAGGCGTGCAGGCACTGAAAGACGACTTAGCCACTGCGCTGACGGCCTACGCCCGCCTGGCGCGTTGATACTCATCCCGGACCGCGGCCACCAAGAGCCAACGCCCACACATAGCAAGGGGAATATCCATGTATTGCATTCGTACACTTGGCCAGATGTTCATGATCGGCGCCATCGCGTTGGCGTCCAGCGTGGCCGCCGCGCAAACCGCGGCGCCAGCTTCTTCTGTTGCGCCCGCCGACAGCAACAGCCCCACTGTCGACCAGGTTCGCGCCCGTGGCTATGTGATCTGCGGTTCGGGCCACGGCACCACCGGTTTCTCGGCGCCCGACAAAGACGGCAACTGGAAGGGCCTGGACGCGGAAACCTGCCGCGCCATCGCGATCGCCGTCCTGGGCGACGCGAGCAAGGTGCGCTTTGTTCCCTTGACCGGCCAGCAGCGCCTTACCGCGCTGCAAACGGGGCAAATAGACGTGCTGCCGCGCACCACGTCATGGACGCTGCGGCGCGACGCCAACGGCATCAACTTTACGTACCCCAACTACTACGAGTACGACGCGTTCATGGTGCGCAAAGACCTGGGCATCGCCCAGACCAAGGACATGCAAGGCGCCACCATCTGCGTACAGACCGGCTCGACCAACGAAGTCACGGTGGCCGACCTGTCGCGCAAGTTCAACCTGAACCTGAAGACGGTGCTGTTCGACAACGTGGCCGCATCGCGCCAGGCGTTCTTCACGGGGCGCTGCGATGGCCTGATCACCGATTCGTCGGCGCTGGCGGCCGTGCGGGCCACACAAGCGCAGAACCCCGACGATTACATCATCTTCCCGGCCAGCGGCAACAGCGAAGCCCTGACTCCCGCGGTGCGACACGGCGACGACCGATGGTTCGATATTGTGAAGTTCGTCGTGCAAGCGCCCATCGCCGCCGAAGACATGGGCATCACACAAGCCAACGTCGACGACATGCTCAAATCGGATGACCCACGGATCGCCCGGTTCCTGGGCGTGGAGCCCGGCAACGGCAAGGCGCTGGGGCTCGACGAGAAATGGGCCTACAACATCGTGAAGCAGCTGGGCAACTACGGCGAGATGTTTGAGCGCAACGTAGGCAAAAACAGTCCGCTCAAGCTGGACCGGGGCCTGAACCGCCTGTATCGCGAAGGCGGCCTGATGTATCCCTACGTGTTCAATTGATCGCTGCACAGCGTAGAGCACTACGACATGGTTACGCGACTCTGGTATGACGCGCGCACGCGTTCCCTGTTGCTGCAGTTCATCATCGCCTGTGGCTTCTTCGGTGCAGTGGCCTGGCTGGTGTGGAACGCGCACCAGAATCTGACCGAGCGGGGCATCGCCACCGGCTTTGCCTATCTGCGGGACGCGGCCAGGTTTCCCATCTCGGAAGGCTGGATCGGCTACCGGCCTACCGACAGCTACGCCCGCGCATTTGCCGTCGGCCTGGCCAATACGCTGTACATCTCGGCGCTGGTCATCGTGATCTCGACGGTGCTGGGATTCCTGCTCGCGCTGGCGCGGCGCAGCGCGCATCCGCTGGTCAAGGGCATCGCGACGGTGGACCTGGAGATAACCCGCAACACGCCCCTGATCGTGCAACTGCTGTTCTGGTACAGCCTGGTCACCATCAACCTGCCGTCGCCCCGGCAGGCGCTTAACCCCCTGCCAGGGGTGTTCCTGTCGATTCGCGGCCTGTTCTTTCCCAGCGTTCAAGTGCAGGGCGACCTGCTGCCCTTGCTGGCCGTGCCGCTTATCGCGCTGCTGGCGTGGGTGTGCCTGCGCCCCCTTCGCCGGCAACGTCCCACGCTGCCGCTGGGCCGGACCGTGCTCGCCGCTGCGCTGCTGCTGGGCATGGCCGCGTGGCACATCGGAGGAATCACGTTGGGCACCAGTTCGCCGCAGCTGCGCGGGCTGAATTTCGTCGGCGGCACGACGCTCACGCCGGAATTCACCGCCTTGCTGGTGGGCCTGACCTTGTACTCGACGGCGTTCTCCGGGGAAATCATACGCGGCGGCATCGACGCAGTAGCACAAGGACAATGGGAGGCCGCGCGATCGCTCGGCTTGCGGCACTGGACGACGTTGCGCCATGTTGTCGTGCCGCAGTCGTTAAGGGTGATCGTGCCCCCCATGACCAGCCAATACCTGTCCATCGTCAAGAACACGACCCTGGCGCTGGCGGTGGGCTACCCCGACCTGTCCTTTGTCATTACCACCACCATCAACCAGACAGGCCAGGCCATCGAAGGCCTGGTGATCCTGATGGCCGTGTACCTGAGCATCAGCCTGAGCGTGTCGCTCTTCATGAACCTGTACAACCGTCGGATCTTGCGGACTGAGCGCAAATGAGCACCATCCTGATCTCAACGCCGGCGGGCTCCCGCCCGCCGCCGTCCAGCCCGCGCGACGGCGCGGCGCATCGCCTGTTCGGCAACATTCCCAGTGCCGCCGCCACCTTGATCACGCTGGGGCTCGCGCTCTACGCGCTGGCGCGATTCGCGAACTGGTCCATCGTCGACGCGGTATGGCCGGGCGAAACCGGGGCCATGTGCAAGCAGGCCAGCGGCGCCTGCTGGGCATTCCTGGGCGAAAAGCTGCATCAGATCCTGTTCGGCATCTACCCCCCCGCCGAACGCTGGCGGCCCGCCGTGGTGTGCGTATTCATTCTGGCCATGGTGGTCGTGTCGCTGAACCCCAGCCAGTGGCGGGCGCGCACCGTGATGATCTGGCTGGGCGGCATGGCCGGTTCACTCGCGCTGATGTCGGGCGGCTGGGCCGGCCTCAGCCCGGTGCCTACCGCCTCGTGGGGCGGCCTGCCGATCACGCTCTTGCTGGCCGTATGCGCCCTGGGCATCGGCGCGCCCCTGGGCATCGTATTGGCGCTGGCGCGGCGCGGATCGTTGCCGGTCGCGCGCTTTATCGCGATCTGCGTCATCGAACTGATACGCGGCCTGCCGCTCATCAGTCTGCTATTCATGGCGTCCATCGTCTTGCCGATCATGCTGCCGGCCGGCATGACCATCGACAGCCTGCTGCGCGCGGGCATTGCGCTGACCATTTTTTCGGCTGCCTACCTGGCCGAAGTGGTGCGGGGCGGCCTGCAGTCGCTGCCGGCCGGCCAGATAGAAGCTTCACGGGCGCTGGGACTGTCGTGGCTGCAAATGACCCGGCTGGTAGTGCTGCCGCAGGCCATGCGCAGAGTCATCGCCCCGCTGACCAACACCGCCATCGTGATGATCAAGAACACCAGCCTGGTGTTGATCGTTGGCCTGTTCGACCTGCTGAGTTCGGGGCGCGCGGCCCTTACTGACCCGGCGTGGCCGACGCCGTACGTGGAAACCTATCTGTTCATTGCCGCCATTTACTTCGTTATTTGCTTCGGGCTGTCGCGCTATTCAATGTGGCTCGAGCGACGCTTCAATCAAGGGGAACTTCGATGACCATGCAGCACGACGGTGCGGCCGCGCCTCTGGCCGTGCACATCTCTGGCATGAGCAAGTGGTACGGTGATTTTCAGGTTTTGCACGACATCGATCTGCAGGTCGCCGCTGGCGAGCGCCTGGTGATCTGCGGACCCTCGGGGTCCGGCAAATCGACCATGATCCGCTGCATCAACCGGCTGGAGCAGCATCAGCAGGGCCGCATTATCGTCAACGGCCTGGAACTGGACGACGACCTGCGCGCCATCGACCAGGTGCGCGCCGACGCGGGCATGGTGTTCCAGCATTTCAATCTTTTCCCGCACCTGACAGTGCTAGAGAACTGCATCCTGGCGCCCATGCACGTCAAGCGCATGCCCCGCGAACAGGCCACCGAACTTGCCATGCAGTATCTGGATCGGGTGCGCATTCCCGATCAGGCCGGGAAGTATCCCGGCCAGCTGTCGGGCGGGCAGCAACAGCGCGTGGCCATCGCCCGTTCGCTGTGCATGCAGCCCCGCATCATGCTGTTCGATGAACCCACGTCGGCGCTGGACCCGGAGATGGTCAAGGAAGTGCTCGACACCATGACTACGCTGGCCAAGGACGGCATGACCATGCTGTGCGTCACGCACGAAATGGGCTTCGCCCGCAACGTGGCCGACCGCGTGATCTTCATGGATGGCGGCCGCATCGTCGAATCCGCCGAGCCCGACACTTTTTTCGACCAGCCACGGCACGAGCGCACCCGGGCTTTTCTGGATCGGATACTTCACTGACCGCGTGTGGGGTCCGGCCGGCCCTCTGGCGCTAACCTGCCAGTTTGTTGGCAGCATCCTGCAGGCCGTTGAGGATGCTGTCGGCTACATGCATGGGAAAACCAGCCGGCAGTAGCGCGCGGACGGTCTTTACGACCCCGGGCGTGCGCGCCACCAGGTCGTCGAGGACATGCTCCACCCTCTGGCCGTCGTAATGCACTACGCCATGCTCGGTGCCCACGGCAATCCAGTGCCGGCGCACAATGTCGCGCATGATCCGGTGGGGGTTTTCCGAACGCACGGTCATGGCCATCTTGGCGTCGTACGGGGAGAGCCGATTCGGCCCCTTGCCGATAATTGGGTAAGCCGACAGCACGTCATACAGCGGGGTGAGTTCATAGGTGCCGCCCTGGCGCAGGAATATACTGAAGTTTTTCGCGTGGCCATCCGTGGCGCGCAGCATCCAGAAGAGGATCTGGGCCTGGAAGAACGTGCGGCGGTCGCGTTCAGGAGCGCGCGACGTGCCCAGCAGCTTCATGATCTGGCGCACACCCGGCCCGCCGTCGGACTCGTACTTCAAATGCGGCGGGGTTCCCGTCGCCTGGCACATGTCTTCCTGCGGCAGCCGGATGAGCCAGCGCTTGCCCTCGGGGCTCTCCCACCACATCCGGTCGAAGCGCTCGACCGCCAGCACCTTCATGTCCTCGAACATCAGGGGTTCGGTGCGCGCCACAGGCATTTGGTAGGCGCGCAGGATTTCGGAGCACAGCCACTCGTTTTCGACCGAATCCCTCATGTCGAACTTCATGTTTGCGACCAGGCCCAATGGCAGCTTGAAGATGTGAGTGGTCGGTGTCGCGCCATGTGGCCGGCACCACCGCCCGCCGTACCAGAGCATGGCCGATTTTTCCTGTGCGCCGGCAATGGAGATGCGAAAGTCTTCATTCTCGGCGGCGTCCCGGCCCAGCGGGCCTGGCGCGAGGGTGTTGCGAAGCAGCTGGGCAATTTCAGCCTCGGCCAGGGGAACCGCGTTCACCTCTTGAACACCGTCCGGCGCCTCGGGGCCCGGCACCACCTGCAGCGCGCCGACGCAGTCCCGACCGACTTCAGCCAGCAGGGCGAACGCGTTGGTCGAGCCGGCCCGGTACCGACGGGCGACGCGCTCGCGGATTTCTTTGCTGTCCGGCAGCAGGTTTTCGAAGTAGGCGCGCACGGCTTCGCCACGATGCGGCGGATTGCCCGGGATGAAAGGCAGGGACAGCGAGAGCGGGCGCCCCTGGCTGGAAGCCACCCAGGCGTCGGCATACTGCAGGACTTCTCCAGCATGCGGGTTCACACTCCAGGTGCCGACGAATTCGCCGTTCATCCAAAGACTCAGGATGCGGGTGTGTGAGCGTCGCCCCATGCGCTCACCAGTTGGGGCCGGGTGACGCCGCGGGCGAGGGTGATTCGCTGCTGGCCTTGCGCAGCACGAGCTCGACGCCCAGGATGCTCAGAAGCTCCAGCAGGCGGTCGGCGCTAACCTTGTCGGCATGACGTTCAAGATTAGACAAGGCCTGCTGGCTTACGCCCAGGCACTTTGCCGTATCCGCTTGGGTCAGGCCGGACTGCTTGCGGAACCCCTGAAGCAGTGCTGGCAACTGCTCCGCCGTGCGGACGGTGAAGTCGGACATACAAGGCTCACGTTGTTTTTCCGATTTACAAATTCTACCTGGTAAAATTTTAATACTCAAGATAGGTTGTAAACCTGGAATACAACAAATAAATTGTGTTTACAGTTTACAACGCGGAACTTGTAAACACGCAGGCGACGCTGGGCGCGCCCGATTCCGGGCCTCCGGACGGACGTTGTACGAGCCTCGGCCCTCTTTTTGGGGGCCGCCCGCAGCCGCCGCTTTACTCCACCGTCACGCTCTTGGCCAGGTTGCGGGGCTTGTCCACGTCGGTGCCGCGCGCGCATGCCGTGTGGTACGACAACAGTTGCAACGGAATCGTGTGCAGGATGGGCGACAGCATGCCGTAGTGCTCGGGCATGCGGATCACATGCATGCCGTCGCCACTGGCGATGCGGCTGTCGGCATCGGCGAACACATACAGCTCGCCGCCGCGCGCGCGCACTTCCTGCATGTTGGACTTGAGTTTTTCCAGCAGCGAATCTTTCGGCGCGATGGTCACCACGGGCATGTGCTCGGTGACTAGGGCCAGCGGGCCGTGCTTGAGCTCGCCGGCCGGATAGGCCTCGGCGTGGATGTAGCTGATTTCCTTCAGTTTCAGCGCGCCTTCGAGCGCGATGGGGTAATGCATGCCACGACCCAGGAACAGCGCATTCTCCTTGCTGGCGAAGCGGTCGGCCCAGGCCATGATCTGCGGCTCCAACGCCAGCACCGCGCCGATGGCGACCGGCAGGTGGCGCAGCGCCTTCAGGTGCTCGGCCTCTTGCTCGTCGGTCAGGTGGCCGCGCGTTTGCGCCAGGGCCAGCGTCAGCAGGAATAGCGCCGTCAGTTGGGTGGTGAAGGCCTTGGTGGACGCCACGCCAATTTCGACGCCGGCGCGCGTGATGTACGCCAGCTTGCATTCGCGCACCATGGCGCTGGTGGCCACGTTGCAGATGGTCAGCGTCTGCTCCATGCCGAGCGAGCGGGCGTGCTTGAGCGCGGCCAACGTATCGGCCGTTTCGCCGGACTGCGAAATGGTGACCACCAGCGTGCGCGGGTTGGGCACGCTGTCGCGGTAGCGGTATTCACTGGCGATCTCGACCGCCACCGGAATCCTGGCGATGGATTCGATCCAGTACTTGGCGGTCAGGCCAGCGTAGTAGCTGGTGCCGCAGGCCAGGATGAGCAGCGAATCGATCTCTTTGAAGATCTTGTGGGCGCCGTCGCCGAACAGCTCGGCCGTGATGGTTTCGATATCTTGCAGCGTGTCGCCCACGGCGCGCGGCTGCTCGAAGATTTCTTTCTGCATGTAGTGGCGGTACGGGCCCAGCTCGGCCGCGCCGGTGTGCACCTGCACTGTGTGCACCTTGCGCTCGACCGGCTTGCCCTCGGTGTCGGTAATCCACACCCGCGACAGCTGCAGGTCGACGACGTCGCCGTCTTCCAGGTAGATGATCTGGTCGGTGGTGCCGGCCAGCGCCAGGGCGTCGGACGCCAGGAAGTTCTCGTTCTGGCCCACGCCCACGACCAGGGGCGAGCCCTGGCGGGCGCCGACCACGCGGTGCGGCTCGTCGCGGCAGAACACGGCGATGGCGTAGGCGCCATGCAGGCGGCGCACCGCCTGCTGCACGGCGTCGAACAAGTCGCCGTTGTACAGGTGGTTGACCAGGTGGGCGATGACTTCGGTGTCGGTCTGGCTTTCGAAGACATAGCCGGCGGCTTCCAACTCAGCGCGCAGATCGTCGTGGTTTTCGATGATGCCGTTGTGCACCAGCGCGATGCGCGGCTCGTCTTTGCCCAGGCGCGAGAAATGTGGGTGGGCATTGTGGGTGGCGGGCACGCCATGGGTGGCCCAGCGGGTGTGGGCGATGCCGGTGAAGCCGGCCAGCCTGTCCTGCGCGATCTGCTCGCCCAATTCGGCCACGCGCTGCGTACTGCGGGTGCGGCGCAGGTGCCCGTCCACGTACAGCGCCACGCCGCACGAGTCATAGCCGCGGTATTCCAGCCGCTTCAGGCCTTCGACCAGAATGGGGGTGATGTCGCGCTGAGCGACGGCGCCAACAATGCCGCACATAGAGAACTCTCCGATGATTTTGCGTATCGGCGCATTGTGCGCTTGCTGGCTTGAAATTTGATTTCTTTATTTGGCCACTTGTGAAAGCTGATTTTCTTACACAAACGTGATTAAATATATTTTCAATATATCTACATTGATGAAATAAAAATGCAAGAACAGGCGCCCCATCCTGTCGAACTGGACGAACTCGATCGCCGCATCCTGGATCAGCTTCAGCACGACTGCGCACTCACCAACCAGGAACTCGCCGCGCGAGTGCATGCCTCGCCGCCAACCTGCCTGCGGCGGGTGCGGCGGCTGGTGGATACGGGCGTCATTGCACGGCAAGTCGCGATCGTGGCGCCCGAAAAACTGGGCAGCACGCTGACGGCCATCGTGGAAATCACGCTGGATGTGCAGGCGGCGGAAAGCCTGGATGCATTCGAGCGCACCCTGATGGACGAGCCGGCGGTGCTGCAGTGCTACCGGGTCTCGCCGGGGCCCGATTTCCTGGTGGTGGCGCAGGTGCGCGACATGCCGGCCTACCACGCGCTGGCACACCGCGCGTTCACCGCGCAGGCCAATGTGCGCAACGTGCGCACGTTCTTTTCGGTGCACCGGGCAAAGTTCGAAACGCGGATCGATGTGTCGGCCAGCTAGGCCCGCCGCGCTGCCAGCAGGCGGTCGAACAGGGCCAGGTAGCGACGGCCCATTTCAGTGACGTCGTGCTCGGTGCGCACGTAATCGTAGGCGCGCTGGGTGCAGTCGGCGCGAAATGCGGCGTCGTCCAGGCAGCGGGCCATGCCTTGCGCCATGGCGTGCGCGTCGCCCACGGGGCACAAGACGCCGCGGCCATCGGCCAGGCTCTCTTTCAGGCCCCCGGCATCGGTGGACACGACCGGAACATGCTGCAGGAAGGCATCCAGCACGCTGCTGCCCAGCGCTTCTTCTTGCGAGCTCATGACGAATACGTCGAAGATGCTGTAGAAGTCTTCGATGCCCTTGCGAAAACCGGCGAACAGGTACACCTGCTGCAGGCCCAGGGCCTGCACTTCGGCGCGCGCCTCGGCCTCGCGGTCGCCGCCGGCACCAAAGTGCACAAAGACGAAATCGCTGCGCGTGCGCGCCAGCTCGCCCACGGCGCGAACCAGAGTCAGGGGATCTTTGTCGCGAATCAGGGCGGCGGACGTGGCCAGCACTTTCTTGCCGCGCAGCCCCAGTTCGTCGGCCAGGCGTTCGACGTTGGCGTGGTCGATGTCATGCGGCTCGACGGCGCTGCGGATAATGACGGGTTCGATGCCCAGCCGGCGCGGCTCGGCGGCCGCCATCTCGCTGATGGCCACGAAGCCGTCCACGCGGCGCCATTTGGCGCCGGTCTTCCATTCTTCGTTGGGCTCGACCATGAACGAGGTGCGGCGCGAGAACACCACGGGACGGCGATGCAGGCCCTTGGTGAGCACCGCCCAGGTAACGGTGTTGGCGGTTTGGGCGTGGATGATGTCGTAGCTGCGTCCGGCGCGGGCCAGAAAGCCCAGTTGGCCCGGCACGTTGCGCACGCCATGAGCCGTGAAGGCCTCTTCGCCGGCGCGGGCTTCCAGGGGGCCGCCGGCCCGGCACAGCAGCTCGACCTGATGCCCCGCGGCGCGGAACGCGCGCATGCAGTACAGCGTCTGGCGCTCGCCGCCGCGCCAGCCTTTCTCAAAGTTGAGCTGCAGAATATTCATGCACGTCCGATGCCTTGGTATTCGAAACCCTGCGCGCGCATTTCGGCGGGCGCATACAGGTTGCGGCCGTCGATGACCAGCGGCGTTTTCAGCAGCGCGCGCATGCGGTCCAGGTCGGGCGCGCGGAACACCTTCCATTCGGTGGCGATCAGCAAGGCATCGGCGCCGTCCAGTGCCTGGTACATGTCGTCGGCGAACGCCACGGCCGGGTTGTGCGCCAGGATCTGGCGGGAATGCGGCATGGCGATAGGGTCGTAAGCGCGCACGAGGGCGCCGCGGCGCGTGAGTTCGGCAATGGCTGTCAGACTGGGCGCCTCGCGCATGTCATCAGTGTTGGGCTTGAAAGCCAGGCCCCACAGGGCAAAGGTGCGGCCGGACAGGTCTTCACCGAAACGCGCCACGATTTTCTGCGGCAGCCGCAGCTTTTGCGCGTCGTTGGCGGCTTCGGCGGCGGCCACTACGCGCATGGGCAGGCCGTGTTCGGCGGCAGTTCGCACCAGCGCCTGCACATCTTTCGGAAAGCACGAGCCGCCGTAGCCCACGCCGGGATACAGAAAATGGTAGCCGATGCGCGGGTCGGCGCCGATGCCGCGCCGCACTTGCTCGACGTCGGCGCCCAGGGCCTCGGCCAGGTTGGCCATCTCGTTCATGAACGAGATGCGGGTGGCCAGCATGGCGTTGGCGGCATACTTGGTGAGTTCTGCCGAGCGCACATCCATGACCATCAGGCGTTCGTGGGTGCGCTGGAACGGCGCATACAGCCGCCGCATCACGTCGACGGTATAGTCGTCGTCGGCCCCGACGATGATGCGATCGGGGCTCATGAAGTCTTTGATCGCGGCGCCTTCTTTCAGGAACTCGGGATTCGAGGCCACGCTGAAGGGCACGTCAACGCCGCGCTCGGCCAGCACGCCGGCCATGGCCTGGCGCACTTTGTCGGCCGTGCCCACCGGCACGGTGGATTTGTCGACCACCACCTTGCGAGTGGTCATGTGCCGCGCGATGTTGCGGGCCGCGGCCAGCACATGCTGCAGGTCGGCCGACCCGTCTTCGCCGGGCGGCGTGCCCACGGCAATGAACTGCACATCGCCGAAAGCCACGCTGGCGGCGACGTCGTCGGTGAACTTCAGGCGTCCGGCCTGGGCATTGCGCTTGACCAGATCGTCCAGGCCCGGCTCGTAGATGGGGATGCCCCCCTGTTGCAGGGTCTGGATCTTGGCCGCATCGACATCCAGGCACAAGACTTCGTTGCCCATGTCGGCCAGGCAGGCGCCCGAGACAAGCCCGACGTAGCCTGTGCCGATAACCGTGATTTTCATGCGCAATGCCTATAGGAATCCATACGGCCGCATTATAGAGTGACGCGGCCCCAGGGCCCGCCTGAAACCGGTCAGTCGGGCCGCAGCTTGTTCACCCGCACTACGTTCACCGCCACGGCTGCGGCCGCGCAGAGCATGGCCAGGATCAATGCCAAAGTGGAACCCGTGGCGCCACTGATGCCAAAGGCGATGGCCACCAGCGCGGTGCCGAAGCTCTGGCCGAACACGCGCGTGGTGGCCTGCAGCCCGCCAGCCGCGCCGCTGCGCTGGCGCGGCGATGACGACAGCATGGCGCGGTTGTTGGGGGTCTGGAAGAATCCGAAGCCCGTGCCCGTGATGAACATGGCCACCATGATCCAGGTGTTGGTGGCGTCCAGCGGCAGGAACGCCAGCGTGGCCAGCCCGATCACCATGGCGCCCGCGCCCGCGCCGCTGAGCGTGGCGGCCGAGTAGCGGTCCGACATGCGGCCCGCCAGGGGCGCGACGATGGCCGTGCCCACCGGCCATGCGCCCATCAGCATGCCTACTTCCAGGTACGAGCGGCCCAGCACCTGCTGGAAGTAGAACGGCAGCGATACGTACGAGGCCATCTGCGCCGCGAAGGTGCAGGCCGAAGCCGCTACCGCGAAGCCGACCGGGCGGATGCGCAGCAAGTCCACGGGCACCAGCGGCGCAGGCTGGTTATTGGCGCGGCGCACCAGCACCCACCCTACCAGGATAGCCGCCACGATCATGACAGCGCCCCGAACCAGGTTCTGGCCCAGCGTATCGACGCCGGATATGAATACCGCCAGCGTCGCCATGCACAGCAGCGCGCTCAGCCAGTCGAGCCGGACGTTGTTGCGCGGCACCACGGGCAGGTGGCGCAGGCCCAGCATCACCGCCGCGCACACGGGCAGGTTGATGGCGAAAATCCAGCGCCAGTGGGCAATTTCAAGAATGACCGAGCCAAGCGTCGGGCCCACCACCGACATCACCGCCACCGTGGTGGCGTTAAGACTGATGCCGCGCCCCAGCAGGCGCAGCGGGTAGATGTTGCGCACCAGCCCGCCGAACATGCACATCAGCGTAGCGGCTCCTATGCCCTGCACCACGCGGGCCAGCGTCAACTGCCAAAGGGTCTGCGACACGGCGCCGCACAGCGAGGCCAGCGCGAACAGCGCCAGGCCGAACGAGAACATGCGCTTGAAGCCGATGCGCTCGGCCAGGGCCGACAAGGGCAGCAGCAGCGCGACCACGGCCAGGTTGTAGGCGTTGACGATCCACACGGCCTGTGACGGCAAGGCGTTCAGGTCGGTGGCGATGGTGGGCAACGCCACGTTGGCGATGGTGGTGTCCAGCACCGACAGGCTGATGCCGGTAAGTACGGTGGCCGCCGCCCAGTACCGGCGCGGCGTGGGCAGGCCGTCGGGCAGCGACTGGCGGGCGCAAGCCGCTGACGAGGCCTTTGGGTCGGCGCTCACGATTTCTTCTGGGGACGCTGCCAGCCCTCGATCGTGGTCTGCCGTGCGCGCGAGACGGTCAGCTGGCCAGCCGGCGCATCGCGAGTGAGCGTGGTGCCGGCGCCCAGGGTGGCGCCGCGGCCGACGCGCACCGGCGCGACCAGTTGCGTGTCCGAGCCGATGAAGGCGTCGTCTTCGATAATGGTGCGATGCTTGTTGGCGCCATCGTAGTTGCAGGTAATCGTGCCCGCGCCCACATTGACGCGCGCGCCGATGTCGGCATCGCCTACGTAGGCCAGGTGGTTGGCCTTGCTGTCCGCATCCAGCACGCTGTTCTTGATTTCGACGAAGTTGCCGACGTGGGTGCGGTCGCCCAGGCTGGCGCCCGGCCGCAGGCGGGCATACGGGCCGATGCGCGCATCGCGGCCCACCGTTGCCTGCTGTACATGGCTGTAGGCGTCGATGTGGGTGCCGGCGCCAACCGATACGTCGCGCAGCACGCAATGCGGGCCCACGCGCACGCCATCCGCGAGCTCGACCTTGCCTTCGAAAACGCAACCCACGTCGATGAACACATCACGCCCGCAGGTCAGCGTGCCGCGCACGTCGAAGCGCGCGGGATCGGCCAGCGTGACGCCGGCCTCGAGCTGGCGGCGCGCCTGTTCCTGCTGCCAGCGGCGCTCGAGCTCGGCCTGCTGCACGCGGCTGTTCACGCCCAGGGTTTCCCAGCCGGCCGATGGCTGCGCCGCGCCGACGGGCACGCCATCGGCAACGGCCAGGCCCACCACGTCGGTCAGGTAGTACTCGCCCTGGGCGTTGTTGTTGTCGATACGGCTCAGCCAGTCTTTAAGCTGCGCAGTGGGCGCGGCCAGGATGCCGGTATTGACTTCGCGGATGGCGCGCTCGGCCTCGCTGGCGTCTTTGTGCTCGACAATGCGCTGCACCTGGCCCTGTTCGTTGCGCACGATGCGGCCGTAGCCGGTGGCATCGTCGAGCAGTTCGGTGAGCACGGCGGCGCCCTGGCCGCGCGCCTGCAGCAACCGGCGCAGCGTTTCGGGCTGCACCAGCGGCACATCGCCGTACAGCACCAGGGTGACGTCGTCTTTGCCGTCTTCTTGCAGCAGGGGCACGGCCTGCTGCACGGCATGGCCAGTACCCTGCTGCGGCTGCTGCAGCGCGAAACTGAGGCCGGCGCGGCCCTCGTAGGCGCCGCGCACGCGGTCGGCGCCGTGGCCCACCACGACCACGATACGGCCGGGCTCGAGCTGGCTGGCGCTGTCGAGCACGTGCTCGAGCATGGGCTTGCCAGCCAGGGAGTGCAGCACCTTGGGAAGATCGGACTGCATGCGTTTGCCTAGTCCGGCGGCGAGAATTACGACATTGAGCATAGAGATGAAAGCGGCGTAAGACGACGGGTAAATGCCCGCCGCACGATTGAAGCGGAAGTTTATGACTTGCGTGATGCCGGCGCGCGCTTGGCGGCCGTTTTGCGGGGAGCGCGCTTGCGCGGGGCGGTGTTGCCAGGCGCGGCCGAGCTTGCCGCCGAGGAAGCCGTGGCGCCCGGCGCCGCGGCGTCGGGCATGCCGGCCGCGGTGGCCGCGGCCAGCTGGTTGAATTGCTGCTGCAGCAGGTTCCACCATGCCTGCGAGGCCGATTGCGCGGCCTGGTTGATGTGGTCGGCGGCGCTGGCGTCGGGGCTGTCCGGTTCGCGGGCGGGCTCGTTGGCAGGTTCGCTGACGGGCGGCACGGACGGCGCCGCGGCCGCGGCGGCCGGCTTCAGGCCCAGGACCACCTCCAGGGGTGAGGCTTCGCCGCCCGCGGCGGCGCCACCCACAAACGAACGCAGGGTGGCGATGGTGGCGCGCTGTACTTCCAGCCCCTGGATGGTGCTGGTCAGCATTGACAGGTTCATGCGCAGCCAGTTCTCGACCGTGCGCAGGTCGGCAATGCGGCGCTCGAGGTCTTCGAGGTTCATGGGCGCGGCCATGGGCAATGTCTGCGCCAGGCCGCCCGGACCCGCCAGGCCCGCCCAGGCCTTGCGCATCATTTCCATGCTGGCCAGCAACGGATTGCCAGCAAGGTCGCCGCCCTGCCCCAGGCCGGGCAGCACGAACGGGTTGGTGTTGGGATCGGACATTCTGTCTCCTGGAACGCGCGGCGTATGCCTAGCGCGGCAGCACTTGGCCGTTTTCGACCCGCACGTGATCGCCCGACGCATAGGCAAACGGTTGCGAGCTCTTGAAGCTGCGGGTGGTGCCGTTGTCCATGCGCACGATCATCTCGTAGTGCGTCACAGTCTGTTGCTGCCTGATATTACGCTCGATTTCATGCCCTGCCAAAGCGCCGCCCACGGCGCCCAGGACGGTCAGCGCGTCTTTGCCGTGCCCGCCGCCGAACTGGTGGCCGACCACGCCGCCCACCACGCCGCCTGCCACCGTACCCACGACGTTATAGCCATTGTTCTGCGCCGGCACCTGGACCTGGCGAACGGTCTCGACCACGCCGCAATCGGCGCAGGCGACAGGTTTGGGGGCGGGTTTGGCAGCGGGCCGGGCACCGGCTTGAGGCGCGGCGGCAACCTTGGCGGGCGCTTCGGGCGCCGAGGGCTGGGCCTGCCCAGCCTGCTGTTCGGCCTGGGCCTGGGCTTCGTGCACAGGCGTCTCGCCGGAGGATTCGGCCCACGGGGTGGGCAACCACCCCACCAGGGCCGCCACCGCCACCGCGCACAGCACGATGACTGACACCGCGGCGGTCGCCACCAGGGGGTGCAGGCCACGGCGCGCGTTCTGGCCGGGTACGGGAGTATTCATGATGGTTCTCCATCGACAGTACGGCCCGTTGTATAGCATCTGGCCGCAGTATCGGCGTGTTGCGATAGTGACCCTTTGCAAGACATGTCCGGACGATCGGGCCGGGTTCTGGGACAATGTCAGCATGGACAAGCCGATTCCCCTGCCCGAGCTCGAACAGGCCATTAATTATTGGCGCAACCGCCTGCCGTCGCAAGGTGAAGAGTCGCGGCTGTGCGCCGAGGCGGCTGCCCTGGCCACGCCATATGCACTGATGATCATCGGCCACCGGCGCGAAATCGCCCCGGCCGAACTCAGCCCGGCTGCCCTGGCGGCGTATCGGGGCTGGCGCGCCGCACACGGGGCCGAATAGCAGAACAGGCCCAGGAGGGCGCAGCGCCAGGTGGGCGCACAGCCAAGCGGGCGCAGCGCCAGGTGTCTGACTCCGAAGGTGTCAGACACCGTACGGTGGAAACAGCTGCCGCCCACCTCGGTGTCTGACACCTTGTATCTTGAGCGCGGTAGTGATTAGCTATCGCTACTAGCGGATCCGGTGAGTTTGTTCTGACACGGAAAGCCTGGACTTTGTGACGCAGATTAGGCCCCGGATTCGCGCCT